>JABLTO010131285.1_pt1 | contig 41490 bp, 35 predicted proteins | sample 7160091 | NCBI WGS metagenome assembly JABLTO01 (sample SAMN14651225, study PRJNA627086) | human gut metagenome | isolation source: feces | host: Homo sapiens
ATGCGGCGCGCTATCAACTGCGCTACACCCCGATAGTTTATTTAATTGTGGTCGTGTAAGTGGTCAAATCTGTGGTCAAACACATTTTTGACCGCCATTTTTTGTTTTCCAAACCGCCCGAAATTCGCACGGTTGAAGGGTTTTCGGCGGTTTTCGCTTTTGCACGGTGCGAACACCGTCTATGCTCCCAAAGCAGGCGCGCTACCAACTGCGCTACACCCCGATAGGGTGAGGACGGAAAAGTCCTCCGACTGAAATATTATACCATTTTGTCCGCGAATGTCAATAAAAAAATATCGGCTGAATTATCGGCGGATTTTTGCCGTCTTTTCCTTCAAAAACTTTTTCCTCACTTTGTTGACAAAAACCGACGAAAATGGTATGTTGTATATCGGAAGTGATTTAATGGACGGCAAGAGCGTAAAAACAAAGGCCTTTAAGGCGGCCTTCCCGCACACGGTCCCAATTCTTGCAGGCTTTCTTTTTTTGGGTGCGGCCTATGGAATACTTATGCGGACAAAGGGATTCAGCTTTGTATATCCCATGATAATGAGCGTGACGATTTTCGGCGGAAGTCTTGAATTTGTCACCGTTTCCATGCTGCTTTCCTCTTTTGCGCCTCTTGAGACGCTTATATTGACCCTGATGATACAGTCGCGGCACCTTTTTTACGGGCTGGCGATGCTGGACAAATATAAAGGTACGGGCCTTAAAAAGCTTTATCTCATTTTCGGAATGTGCGACGAAACCTTCAGTGTCAACTGTACGGCCGACATCCCGGAAGGGGTGGACAAAGGCTGGTTCTACTTCTTTGTCACCCTGCTCAACGAGCTTTATTGGTTTGCCGGGGCTACTGTCGGAGGAATTTTCGGCGGACTTATAAGCTTTGAGACCAAAGGGCTTGATTTTGTCATGACGGCCATGTTTGTGGTCATCTTTTTGGAGCAATGGTTTAAGGAAAAGCATCATTTGAGCGCATATATCGGGATTTTTTCGTCAGTTTTGTGCCTGTTTATTTTCGGAGCCGACGGTTTTATGGTACCGACCATGATTTGCGTGCTCGTCTTTCTCACGCTTTTCAGAAAGCCCATTGAAAGGGGAGGGTCGGATTTATGACGATTTTTCAGCAGGTTGTGACAATCGGCCTTTGCGCCGTCGGAACCATGTTCACCCGTTTTTTGCCATTTGCGGTCTTTTCCGGCAAAAAGCCCACGCCGAAATATATCGAATATCTCGGAAAGGCGCTGCCCGGGGCCGTTTTCGGTATGCTTGTGATGTATTGTTTGAGAAATGTTAATTTCACCGTTCAAAGCTACGGAATCCCCGAGCTGTTGTCGGTTGCCGTTACGGGGGCGCTGCACGTTTGGAAGAAAAATATGTTTTTGTCCATTGCGGCGGGAACGGCCTTTTACATGGTTCTTGTTAATTTTGTTTTTTAAAAATGACGGCTCTGCCGAGAGCTTTGTTTCAAAGCCTCTTTGCGGGGCTTTTTTTGTTGACAAAGAAAGGCTTTGACAGTATAATCATTATATATGCTTTTGAATAGAGGTTAAAAAAATGGAATGGACAGGACTTAATGAACTGCGGGAAAAATATCTCAGCTTTTTTGAAAGCAAGGGGCATTTGAGGCTCCCGAGCTTCCCGCTTATCCCCCAGAACGACAACTCTCTTTTGCTTATAAATTCAGGTATGGCTCCCATGAAAAAATACTTCACGGGGGAGATAACCCCGCCGAGAAAAAGGGTGACCACCTGTCAGAAATGTATCAGAACTCCCGACATTGAGTGCGTCGGAAAGACGGCACGCCACGGAACATATTTTGAAATGCTGGGAAATTTCTCTTTCGGAGATTATTTCAAGCATGAGGCCACGGCGTGGGCTTGGGAATTTTTCACCAAGGTGCTGGAAATTCCCGCCGATAAGCTTTGGGTGACCATTTATCTCGACGACGACGAGGCCTTTGACATTTGGACCAAGGAGGTTGGGGTGTCTCCCGACCGAATTGTAAGGCTCGGTAAGGAGGACAACTTCTGGGAGCACGGTTCCGGTCCCTGCGGCCCCTGCTCGGAAATTCATTTTGACAGAGGCGAGAAATATTCCTGCGGAAAGCCCACCTGCGCCGTGGGATGCGACTGCGACCGTTATATCGAGGTATGGAACCTTGTGTTCACCCAGTTTGATTCCGACGGCAAGGGAAATTATACCCCCCTCGACCATCCCAACATAGACACAGGAATGGGTCTTGAACGTCTTGCCTGCGTTATGCAGGGGGTGGACAACCTCTTTGAGGTCGACACCGTTCAGCGCATAATGAAGCACATAAGCAGCATTGCCGGCGTGACATATAAGCAGGACGAGAAAACCGACGTTTCTCTCCGCGTTATTACCGACCACATCCGCTCCACAACCATGATGATAGGCGACGGCGTTATGCCGTCAAACGAGGGCAGAGGATATGTTCTTCGCCGTCTCATCCGCCGCGCCGCAAGACACGGACGTCTGCTCGGAATCGAACATCCCTTCCTTTCCGAGGTCGTTTCCACCGTTATCGAGGAAAACAAGGCCTATCCCGAGCTTGCCGAAAAGAAGGACCTTATCATTCGCGTTGTAAAGGAAGAGGAAGAAAGCTTCGGACGGACGATAGACAAGGGTATGCAGCTGCTTTCCGAGCTTATGAGCGATTCGGACAAAAAGGAAATTTCCGGAGCCGACGCCTTCAAGCTTTACGATACATACGGATTCCCCCTCGACCTGACCAAGGATATTCTCGAGGAAAAGGGCATGACGGTTGACGAGGCAAGCTTTGAGCAGCTCATGAAGGAACAGAAGCAGCGCGCAAGAGACGCCCGCAAAAATGCCGGAGCGGAGGCATGGGACGACGGCGGAGTCCAGCTTGACGTTGAAAAAACCGAATTTGTGGGTTATGACACCCTTTGCTGCGACGCGAAAATCGAGGCCGTGGTAAACGGCGGTGAAAAGGCCGCTCTTGCCGCGGAGGGAGAAAACGCCGTCATAATTCTTAACAAGACCCCCTTCTACGGAGAAAGCGGCGGTCAGGCGGGCGACTGCGGACGGCTGACAAACGAGCGGGGCGGAATTTTCAAGGTGGAAACCACAGCCAAAAACGCTCAGGGCGTATATCTTCATATCGGCAAGGTGGAAAAGGGAACCTTTGAGCTTTCCGATAAGGTGACCGCCGAGGTTTGTGCAAAGACAAGAGAGGCCACCATGAGAAACCACACGTCGGCTCACCTTATGCAGGCCGCTCTTCGCAAGGTGCTGGGCACCCATGTGGAACAGGCGGGTCAGCTTGTAAACGGCAAGCGTATGCGTTTCGATTTCACCCATTTTTCGGCCCTCACTCCCGATGAGCTCAAAAAGGTCGAAAACCTTGTCAACGTGGAAATTCTCCGCGGCGAGGACGTCGTTATAAAGGAAATGCCCATTGAAGAGGCCAAAAAGATGGGCGCAATGGCGCTTTTCGGAGAAAAGTACGGCGACGTGGTAAGAGTCGTAAAGGCCGGGGACTTTTCCACCGAGCTTTGCGGCGGAACCCATGTATCCAACACCTCTAAAATTGGTCTTTTCCGAATCGTTTCGGAAACCTCGGTGGCGGCGGGAGTGCGCCGTATCGAGGCCGTGACCGGCACGGGAGTGCTCGAACTTCTCGACGGCTATGAGGAGACGGTTAAAAACACCGCCTCGGCGCTTAAATCCGGCATCGGCGACATTGCCGAAAAGGCAAAAGCAACCGTTGCCGAGCTTAAGGAAAAAGACAGAATCATAGAAAGCCTTGAGGCAAAGCTTGCCGGCGGCCAGCTTGACGAGCTTATTTCAAAGGCCGAGGACATAAAGGGCATAAGCCTTGTGACCGGAAAGCTTAATGTGGACGAGCCCGACGCTCTCCGTTCGGCTGCCGACCAAATCAAGGACAACCCCTCGGCTGTGGCTTTGCTTGCCTGCGTCACCAAAAAGGGAACGGTTTCCTTCGCGGCGGCCTGCGGCAAAGAGGCGGTCGCAAAGGGCGCTCATGCGGGCAATCTTGTCAAGGCGGCGGCTGTCATTGCCGGAGGAAACGGCGGCGGACGCCCCGACAGCGCCATGGCGGGCGGCAAGGACAGCTCCAAAATCGAGGAGGCTCTTGCCTCGGCGGGAGCAACCCTCTCTGCACAGCTCAAATAATTTTTGTAAAGCAAATTTGACCTTTCGTGAAAACGGAAGGTCTTTTTTTACTTTGTTTTTACCTTTTAAGGATTTTGGACTTTACAAGCGGGCGGTATTATATAGGCGTAGTCAAAAAACAAGCAAACAAAAAATCTAAGGAGTAAAGAAAAATGAAAAAGACAAAAATTTTGGGACTTATCCTGGCAGCCGCGGTTGCGGCAGCCTCCTTCGCATCCTGCGGAAGCTCTGCGGGAGATAACAGCGGTACCGAGTCGGCAGCCTCCAAAACAGCCCTTTCGGGAACGGTAGCCACCGACGGCTCCACCTCCATGGAAAAGGTCATCGGCGCTCTCGGGGAAGCCTTTACCTCCGAGAACAGCAGTGTAAACTTCACCTACAATCCCACCGGCTCGGGTACCGGAATTACCGCCATAAGCGAGGGCCGCTGCGACATCGGACTTTCAAGCCGCTCCCTTAAGGACGAGGAAAAGGCAAAGGGTCTTGAGGAAACGGTTCTTGCCCTCGACGGAATTGCAATGATTGTTAACCCCGCAAATGAAATTTCCGATTTGACGGTCGACCAAATCGCCAAAATCTACACCGGCGAAATCACCAACTGGAAGGATGTCGGCGGAAAAGACGCCGAAATCGTGGTCATCGGACGTGAGGCCGGAAGCGGCACGAGAGACGGCTTTGAATCCATTACAAAGACTGCCGAAAAGTGCCAATACCGTCAGGAGCTGACCTCCACCGGCGACGTTATAACCACCGTTTCCCAAAACCCCGACGCCATCGGATATGCCTCTCTTGCCTCGGTCAAAAACACCGTCAAGGCCTTGAATGTGGACGGCGTGACCCCCACCGAGGAAACCGTTAAAAACGGCAGCTATAAAATTCAGCGCCCCTTCGTGCTGGTTACCAAATCCGGTGTGACTTTGTCCGACGCGGCTCAGGCCTTCTTCGACTATGCCACCTCGGCAAAGGCAAGCGAAATAATCGCTGCCGCCGGCGCAACCCCCGTAAAATAAACAAAAAAACAATGCTTCGGGAGCAAACGGTTTGTGTTTGCTCCCCTGTTTATAAGGTGAAAAAATGAAAAACAGACAAAAGCTTTTTGAAAATGTCGTTCACGGCGTTTTTCTTATTCTCGGGCTTGCGGCTGTGGCGGCCGTGCTGCTGATAAGCGTTTATCTTGTGGTTTCGGGAATTCCCGCCATAAGGAAAATCGGGCTTGTAAACTTTCTCTTCGGAAAGGAATGGCAGTCGACGGCGTCCGAGCCGAAATACGGCATACTGCCCTTTATTCTGACAAGCGTCTACGGAACGGCGGGAGCGGTTCTTATCGGCACGCCCGTCGGATTTTTCACGGCGGTTTTTCTCGCAAAGGTTGCGCCGAAAAGCGTTCGGAGGATTGTGGAATCGGCCGTGGGACTGCTTGCGGGAATTCCGTCGGTCGTTTACGGACTCGTGGGTATGCTTGTGCTTGTCCCCGGGATACGCAGTATTTTCGGAGTGGCCGACGGAGCAAGCCTTCTTGCGGCCATCGCCGTGCTTGCGATAATGGTGCTGCCTTCCATAATCAAGGTGTCGTTAAATGCCCTTGAGGCGGTGCCGAAGGAGTATGAGGAGGCGTCGCTTTCCCTCGGTGCAACGCCTGTGGAAACGTATTTTAAAGTGTCGGTTCCCGCGGCAAGAAGCGGTATTACCGCGGCCGTGGTGCTCGGTGTGGGACGTGCCATCGGAGAAGCAATGGCGGTTATCATGGTGTCGGGAAATGCGCCAAATATGCCCTCTCTTTTTGAGAGCGTGAGATTTCTGACCACCGCCGTTGCAAGCGAAATGTCCTATGCCTCCGGACTTCAGCGGCAGGCGCTCTTTTCCATTGCTCTTGTGCTTTTCCTTTTTATAATGCTCATAAACGCCACCCTCAATTTTTTCCTTAAAGGGAGGAAGCAAAAGGCATGAAGAAAAACTACCTTTCAAAAAAGCGCAGAGGCTACATCGGTCTTATGAAAACCCTTATGGGTCTTTGCGCCGGCATAACCTGTGCCGTCACACTTTTTATAATAATATATGTGCTTTGTAAGGGTCTGCCCCATGTGTCGTGGAATCTGCTTTCCACAAAGCCCAGCTATCTCGGCGACAACATCGGTATTCTTCCCGATATTTTAAACACGCTTTACATGATTCTTGCCACGCTTATAGTCGTGCTTCCTCTCGGAGTGGGGGCGGCGGTTTATTTAAACGAATATGCCGCAAACAAAAGGGTGGTCGGCATTATAGAATATGCCGCCGAGACCCTTTCGGGAATTCCGTCCATAATTTTCGGACTGGTGGGCATGTTGTTTTTCTGTCAGTTTCTCGACATGAAAACCTCCCTTGCGGCCGGTGCCATGACCCTTGTAATCATGAACCTGCCAACCGTCATGAGAACAACTCAGGAAAGCCTTAAAACCGTTCCCGACAGCTATCGTGAAGGTGCCTTCGGGCTCGGAGCGGGAAAGTGGAGGGTGGTCAGAACCGTCGTGCTTCCCGGCTGCGTCGACGGCGTCGTGACCGGCTGTATTCTGTCGGTGGGAAGAATCCTCGGCGAATCGGCCGCGCTGCTTTTCACGGCGGGCTTTGCCCACACGCTGAACGGCCTTATAAACGGGCTTAAAAGCTCGGGCTGTACCCTGACGGTGGCTCTTTATGTTTATGCCAAGGAGCAGGGCGAGTTTGACGTGGCCTTTGCCATTGCCGCAATTCTTATGATAATGACCCTTCTTATCAATTTTTCGGCCGACGCCATCGGCCGCGCTTTCAAAAAGAGGAGAAACAAATGAGTGATATTATTACCGCACGCGATCTGTGCCTTTGGTACGGCCAGACAAAGGCTTTAAACGGCATTAACATGGATGTCAGGGAGCATAGCATAACCGCTCTTATCGGCCCCTCCGGCTGCGGAAAATCCACGTTTTTGAAAACCTTAAACCGTATGAACGATCTTATCCCCGGGGTTAAGGTGACCGGCGAGGTCAAATATGAGAACAAGGATATTTTTTCTCTCGATGTAAACGAGCTTCGCAAAAATGTGGGAATGGTTTTCCAAAAGCCCAATCCCTTTCCCATGAGTATATATGACAACATTGCCTACGGTCCCCGTACCCACGGCGTACCCAAAGCCGAGCTTGACGGTATTGTCGAGCAGTCTCTTCGGGGGGCGGCCATTTGGGACGAGGTCAAGGACCGACTCAAAAAATCCGCTCTCGGCCTTTCGGGAGGCCAGCAGCAGCGGCTTTGCATTGCCAGGGCTCTTGCCGTAAAGCCAAAGGTTCTTCTTATGGACGAGCCCACAAGCGCCCTTGACCCCGTTTCCACCTCCAAAATCGAGGACCTGGTCACCGAGCTTAAAAAGGACTATACCATTGTTTGCGTCACCCACAATATGCAGCAGGCGGTCAGAGTGTCTGACTATACGGCATTCTTTTTGCTGGGGGATCTTATAGAATTCGATGCGACGCAAAAGCTGTTCTCCCGCCCCGAGGACAAGCGCACCGAGGATTATATAACAGGGAGGTTCGGATAATGAGAAACCGATTTGACAGACAGCTTAAAACCCTTAATGAAAAGCTGACCGAAATGGGAATGGCCTGCGAGGAGGTTATCGCCCTTGCCGCCACGGCACTCACAGAAAGCGATATGGAAATGGCCGCGAGGGTGCAGGGCGAGGACGACGAAATTGACCGTCTCGAGCGGGATATAGAGTCGCTGTGCCTTAAAATGCTGCTTCAGCAGCAGCCTGTGGCGAGGGATCTTCGCCAAATTTCGGCGGCGCTGAAAATGATAACCGACCTTGAGCGAATCGGCGATCAGGCGTCGGACATTGCCGAGATAATACTGTTCTTGGACGGCAAAAGCGGCATAGAATGCAGCGACATCAAGGATATGGCGACCTCTGTAATAAAAATGGTAAACAGCAGTATCGAGGCCTATGTCAAGCGCGACCTTGAGCTTGCAAAAAAGGTTCAGGCTGCCGACGACGAGGTGGACGCCCTTTTCGACAAGGTCAAAAACACCCTTGTTTCCATGATAACAAAAAGCAAAACCGACGGCGAGTTTGCCGTGGATATGCTTATGATAGCGAAATATTTCGAGCGCATCGGCGACCATGCCGTTAATGTGGCCGAATGGGTGGAATTTTCCCTGACCGGCGTGCACAAAGGCAACATTGAAATGTAAAAAAGACCGAGTGATAATTTCACTCGGTCTTTGACTTTATTTTTCAGCTTATCTCCATTGGAAGTTGACAAGACCCACAATGTAAATAACCATAATGGCGGCGGGAACAAAATACATAAATATCGGTTTCATCCAGTTTTTGACCTTCATGCCCTTGCCGATGTTGGCCTCGGCCACAAGGTTGTCCCAACCCCAGCCAAGCTGCTTGTTGCAGCAGAAGAGGGCAACGACGAGGGAGCCGAGGGGCAGGAAGTTGGTGCTGACGAGGAAATCCCAGAAATCGAGCCATGCCGTGCCCTTTGCGAAGGGCTGGAAATGGAGCACGCTGTAACCGAGAGCGGTGGTCAGGGCGAGGAGGAAAATTACGATACCGCATATGAGGCAGCCCTTGGGGCGGCTCCAGCCGGTCATTTCTCTCACGCAGGCCAAAATGTTCTCAAAAACGGCAAGCACGGTGGAAAGGGCGGCAAACACCATAAAGAGGAAGAAAACGGCGCCCCACCATCTGCCGGCGGCGCCCATGTTGTTAAAGACGCTTGCCATGGTGTTGAAAAGAAGGGGGGGTCCTGCCGTGACCTCAAGATTATATGTATAGCAGGCGGGGAAAATTATAAGTCCCGAAACAATAGCCACAAAGGTGTCAAGCACAATGACGTTGACAGATTCGCCGAGCAGCGAGCGCTCCTTGCCGATATAGCTTCCGAAAATGGCCATGGAGCCGATTCCGATGCTTAAGGTGAAGAAGGCCTGATTCATTGCCGACACCACCACGGTGGGGGTGATTTTGGCAAAATCGGGAACGAGATAGAATTTGTATCCCTCGGCGGCTCCCGAAAGAGTGGCCGAATGGACGGCAAGAACCGCCATGAGGAAAAGCATTACTATCATCATATATTTGGTGACCCGTTCAAGACCGCCCTGCAGCTTAAAGCAAAGGGTGCCGAATCCGATGAAAACGGCGATTGCAAGGAAGATGACGTTGATTTTCGGATCGGTTATCATGGCTTCAAAGCCGAGATTTTGGTTTTGCCCGATGAGGAATTTAAAGAAATAATAAATCATCCAGCCCGTGACAACCGTGTAGAAGGCCATAAGGCAGATGTTTGCAAAAAATGATACATAGCCGTGAATGTGCCATTTGGTTCCCGGTTTTTCAAGCTTGTGATACATACGCACGGGACTTGCCTGCGCCGCGCGGCCCATGGCAAATTCCATTGTCATAACGGGAAGTCCGAGAACCAAGAGGAACAGAATGTAAATGAGAACAAATCCGCCTCCGCCGTTTTGTCCCGTCATCCAGGGGAACTTCCACACATTTCCGCAGCCTATGGCACATCCTGCCGAAAGCAGAATAAAACCGAGGCGCGAGCTTAACTTTTCTCTCTCCATAAAAAAATCCTTTCTTATAAGCCCTGTCCGGTCGGAGCCGCAAGTTTAAGACACACGGCGCCGAACTCTACAACAGAGCCGAGTTGACACTTTAAAGCAGTATAGCACAAAACCGCGCAAAAAGCAACAAAATTTACAGCCTAACGGAGCTATTTTTGACAAAACGCAACCGCTTATTTGTTTTAATTATAAAAATTCCCGAAAGCATTCCGAAAATATCGGCTTTGCTTTCGGGAGTTTGTTTTTAAAGCTTATGCTTTTGGAACATACTGAACAAATTCGGCGGTGTAGGCCGCAACGTCGGATTGGTCGACGGTTATAAGACGTCCGCCTGCGGTGGATTTGTTGGGCGCCTCGCCGTAATATCCGCCGTAGGAGTCATAGGCAAGGGATCCGTCGTAGGAAAGCTCGATGCCCTTATAAATTCCGGCGAATGTGTTTGTGTGGTCGTGGGCGGCATTGAAAGAAAGCACGTCTCCTCTTGCCAAAAGCGCGTCAAACATTCCGCTGTTGGTGCCGGAGGAGCAAACGGCCTCACCGTTGTGACCCGTCATGTGGGTGCCTTCCTTGTCGAGGAGAATTTCCTTGAACTCGGGAATCGGAATGTGGGCAAACATAATTCCGGGAACCTTTGTTCCGGCCATGGCCTCGAGACCCGCAGAGGTCTTTTGATACCACTCGATTTGAGCGGGCATTATATATGCGTTGTTGTCTCCGGGAATGTTGTTGGTGTCGTCAACCACAACGCCGATACCCGAATCGAGGCACCAAAGATTGAGCTTAACTTCCTTGCCGGTGCTGTCATATACCTGGCTGACATAGTTGCCCACGCGGTTGGCAGGCCAGTTTTGGTCGGCGGTTACCTCGCCCGCAATGGCAAGGCAATGGCTCAGCGATTCGTAGATTTTCATCTGATCGTCTTTTGAAACGCCGCACTGATAGTCGTGATTGCCGAAGGTGGCGAGCCAGTAAACGTTGCGCTCGGCCAAAATGGCGTTGAAATCGGTGAGAATTCCGGTCACGTCCTTGACGCGCTGTTCATAGCTCCCCGTGAAATTGTGCATGATCGTGTCGCCGTTGAGAACCAAAAGGTCGGGCTTGGTTTCGTCAAGCATTTGGGCGACTGCGGAAGCCGTTTCGGCGTGGATTTTTCCGTCGTTGCGGTTGTTGTGTATGTCGGATATTTCGAGGATTTTAAACTTTCCGTCGGAGGCGAAGGTAAGCTTATGTTTGGTTGCCAATGATTTGTCAAGATAGGAATAGAGCATAACTTCACCGTCGAGATTAACATTCTTTTTGACCGAGCGCATCAAAATCAGCAATGCGTCGGTAACTGTCACCGAGCTGTCGCCGTCGGCGTCGGCCATAAGGCTGCCGAAGGTGTCGAGGGAGGTCTTTCCCACCGAGGCCTGAAGGGCGAGCAGGGCGTCGGCCGCCGTGACGGTTCCGCTTGAATTTACATCGCCGAAGGCAAGCTTTTCGCTTTGCTCAAAGCTGTCAAGCGAGGGAAGGGGAATGTCTGGATTAAGGGTCAGACGGATGTCGTCCACATTAAAAACAAGGTTGTCGCTCTTTTTGACGTTGAGCCAGGTGAAACAAATGCGTTTTATGGAAGTTTTATCGGTGGCGACCGAGGGCTCGGGAAGGTTGGTCAAATCGAGTGTGACGTCGTGCCAGCCCTTTCTCCACAGCTTCATGTTGACCTCATAGCTGTATCCGTCGTTTCCCTCGTCGGCCGAGGAAAGGTCGATTTTAAGTTTGTTGTCGTTCATGATAACGCGATCGACATAAAATTTAAAGGTCAGCTCGGAGTAGTTTGTAAGGTCGATTATGTTGCCCGTGCGCAGATAAAATTTTCCGCGAACGCCGTTTTCGTCGGCCTGGTCTTTGGATGAAACAAGCTTGATACTTGCGTCGCCCTCGGCCTTGTTTTCGGTGTCGACGGAAACCGTCGATTCAAGGTCGGCAACGTTTCTCCAGCCCTCGCCGATTGACTCGCAGCGGGCGAGAGAAAGGGATTTTCCCTGCTTTTTTTCGCTCTCGGCCATGACCGTTCCGGGCATAAGCGCCGCAGAAAGGGTTATTGCAAGGGCGAGCAGAAATGAAAGATATTTTTTCAAAATACACACCTCAATCACAATAATTGTGTTATCAAATCAAATATATCACAATATGTCACAAAAATCAAGTGTAATATACAAAAAATTGTGTGCCGCGGTTTAAACTTTTGACGTTGAAAAAAAGGAAAATATGTGTTATTATAGAAAAGCGACATAACCTAATATTTCCCTGCCGGAGAGTGTGTCTTGTTTCGGTAAAAATGCAGGCTTCTTCTTTTACGTACTCAAGGCGGGTAAAAGGTTGTGTCGCAGCAGCTGAGGCCTTGTGTTTTTCGGCGCGGTTGGCTTTTGCCTTCTGCGCCTTTTTATTTTGAAAAAAAAGCCGCCCCGATCGGACAAATCCTTTCGGAGCGGCTTTACAATACCGAATTATTCCTCTTTTTGCTTTTTTATCATCTTAAGGCGGGAATGTTCCTCCATCTCCTTTTCCTCAAGTGATTCGGAAATGGTGGCAATCTGGTTTTTAAACCTTGGGATGACGATGTTTTTAAGGGCGTTGGCCCGCTTTTGGGTCTTGCTTATGGCGGTGGCAAGACGGTATACGCTGTTTTCTATCTCAAGAAGCTCGGTTGTCAGTTTTTTGACCCGATCAAACTTGAAATAGGCCTCGTCGAGCATGGAGTTGGTGGAATAAAATCCGTAGTAGTTTTTCATGGGGGACGAGGGCTCGAGGGTGACGGTGGGAATTTCCACGCCCATAACGCTTCTCGAACTTATGGAAAGGCCGTTTTCCACGGGGATTGCCGAAGCCAGCTCATCGCACAGCCCGAGGGTTATGTTGGCGTTTTCCAGAGCCTTGTAGGCGTCCTTAAAGCTTTGGTCTATCTGACCCTGAATGTTTTTGGCCGAGTCGATAAGGCCCATAGTTTCTCGTATGAGTATATTTCTCTTTCGGTCGAGCAGACTGTATCCCGTTTCGGCAAGGGCAAGGGACTTTTTAGCCGCCATGAGGTTTGCCTTTGTGGGGCTTACTGCGGTTGCCATATATGAGCCTCCTTTTTAAAAATTCAAAGAATTCAGTGCTTGCCGTAGTGCTCGTTGAGAGTCTTTTCGTCAATACGGTCAAGCTCGGAACGGGGAAGAATGGAAAGCAGCTTCCAGCCGAGGTTCAGTGTCTCGTCAATCGAGCGGTTTTCGTTTTCTCCCTGAGTGAGGAATTCCTTTTCAAAGCGTTTTCCGAATTCCATATATATCTTATCCACGTCGGAAAGCTCGTCTTCACCGATAACCGAGGCGAGGGATCTTGCGTCCTGAACCTTGGCACAGGCGGCGAAAAGCTGGTTGGAAACGGCGGCGTGGTCGGCACGGGTCATGTCGGCGCCGATACCGTCCTTCATAAGACGGGAAAGGGAGGGAAGAACTCCCACGGGAGGATAAACTCCTGTGGCGTCAAGGGTGCGGTCAAGCACTATCTGTCCCTCGGTGATATATCCGGTAAGGTCTGGAACGGGGTGGGTGATGTCGTCGTTTGGCATGGTGAGAATGGGCAGCTGGGTCACAGAGCCTTTTTTGCCCTTTATCATTCCGGCGCGCTCGTAAAGCGAGGCAAGGTCGGAATAAAGGTAGCCCGGGAATCCGCGGCGGCTGGGGATTTCGCCCTTTGAGGAGCTGAACTCACGGAGAGCCTCGGCATAGGCCGTCATATCGGTCATGACGACGAGAATGTGCATTCCGAGGTCAAAGGCCAGGTATTCGGCGGCGGTCAGCGCAAGCTTGGGAGTGAGAATACGCTCGATAATGGGGTCGTTTGAAAGGTTTAAAAACATGACGACCCGCTTTAAAACGCCGGAGGACTCAAAAGAGCGTCGGAAATATTCGGCCACGTCGTTTTTAACGCCCATGGCGGCGAAAACAACGGCGAATTCCTCATCCTTGCCGGATTTTGAAGAAAGCTTGGCCTGACGAACTATTTGAGCCGCAAGCTCGTTGTGTTTCATACCTGCACCTGAGAAAATGGGCAGCTTTTGCCCGCGGATGAGGGTGGACATGGCGTCGATTGAGGAAATTCCCGTTTGGATGAAGTTTCTGGGATATTCTCTCGAAACGGGGTTTATGGGCGAGCCGTTAACGTCCCTTCTTGCTGAGGAATATATCTCGCCGAGACCGTCTCTCGGTTTTCCCGCGCCGCTGAAAACACGGCCGAGCATTTCGGGAGCAAGGGTCATTTCCATGGGGCGGGCGGTGAAGATGAGACGGGTATCCTTAAGCGAAATTCCCGATGTGCCTTCAAAAACCTGCACCACGGCCTTGTCGCCGGCAAGCTCGACAACACGTCCGACGCGCTCCTCTCCCGAGGCGGTATATATTCTTACGACTTCTTCGTTTGCAACTCCCTCCACCCCTTCAAGGGCGATGAGGGAACCGCTTATTTCTTTAAGTCCGATGTGTTCGGTAATCAAAAAATCGACCTCCCTTATGTTCAGTGTTTGGAGCGGCCTGCAACGGCCACAGCTTCGTCGATTTCTTCGTTAAGGCGGTCAAAGGCAGCGGTGTCGTCGTTGCCGATGTCGCTCTTCATTTTGAGCAGCTTTTCGAAAATGCCGGTTTCGGTGAGTCTGGCCAGCGGAATGCCGGCGTCGGTGACCGTCTTGGCCTTTTCGTTAAGGTTGAGAATGGTTTTCATCATGAGGAACTGCTTTTCCAGGGGAACATAGGTGTCGTCCTTATGATAGGCGTTCTGCTGCAAAAATCCCACGCGGATGACCTTGGCGATTTCCATTATCAGCTTCTGATAATCGGGAAGAACGTCGGAGCCGATAAGCTTGACGATTTCCATAAGCGAGCTTTCCTCGCGGAGAATGGCAAGCAGCTCGCCGCGGCATTTCATAAAGGCCTGGTCAACATTGGAATTATACCAATTGGCAAGATCGCCGTCATATTCCGAATAGCTTTCCATCCAGTTGATGGCAGGATAGTGTCTTGCATAGGCAAGGCTCTTGTCAAGCGCCCAAAAGCAGCGGGTGAAACGCTTGGTGTTCTGGGTGACGGGCTCGGAAAAGTCGGAGCCTTGGGGGGAGACGGCGCCGATAACGGTTATGGAGCCCTCCTTGCCCGACAGGGTTTTGAAATTTCCCGTGCGCTCGTAGAAAGCCGAAAGACGAGAGGGAAGATAGGCGGGATAGCCTTCTTCGGCGGGCATTTCCTCAAGTCGGCCGGAAATCTCACGGAGAGCCTCGGCCCAACGGGAGGTGGAGTCGGCCATCATGGCCACATCATAGCCCATGTCGCGGTAGTATTCCGCAAGGGTAATGCCCGTGTATATCGACGCCTCACGGGCGGCCACAGGCATGTTGGAGGTGTTGGCGATGAGAACGGTACGGTCGCGGAGCTCCTTGCCGGTTCTCGGGTCGATAAGTCCGCCGAATTCGTCAAGAACCTGGGTCATTTCGTTTCCGCGCTCGCCGCAGCCGACGTAGATTATGATGTCGGCGTCGCACCATTTTGCAAGCTGATGCTGGGTCATGGTTTTTCCGGTTCCGAATCCGCCCGGAATGGCGGCGGCACCGCCCTTTGCGATGGGGAAGAGGGTGTCGATAACGCGCTGACCTGTTATAAGAGGCTTGTCGACCGTAAGCCTCTCGGCGGTGGGTCGGGGCTGACGGATGGGCCAGAACTGACAAAGGGTCAGCTTCTTTTCGTTTCCGATTTTGTCCTTTATTGTGACAATGTTGTCGTTAAGCTTGTATTTCCCGTTCGGCGCGGCAAACACGACCTCTCCCGAAAGACCGGGAGCGAGCATGATTTTGTGCACGATTGCGGGGGTTTCGGGGCAGGTGGCGTATATTTGACCTTCCTTCAGGAAGTCGCCGACCTTAACGGTTACCGTCACGTCCCATTCCTTTTCGGTGTTAAGGGGAGCGGTGGCGTTGCCTCGCTGTATAAAGGGACCGAACTTTTCCTCGATTTCGGGAAGAGGACGTTCGATACCGTCGAATATATTTTTAAGAATTCCGGGGCCGAGCACAAGGGCAAGGGGACTTCCCGAAGCCACAACCGGCTCGCCGGGTTTCAGTCCCGTGGTCACCTCATATACCTGAATGGTGGTGGTGTCGTCCTTAATGCCGATGACCTCTCCGACCAGCCGTTCATTTCCCACATAGACCATTTCCTGCATGGAAAAGCCTTCGGTCTCCTTGACCGTAACGACCGGGCCGTTTATTCCGTAAATAACCTTTTTATTCAAAGTTTTCGCCTCCGGTGGGGACTATTCTATGACCAGTCCCGAATTTTCCATAAACCACTTCTGCTCGGCCGAAAGCCGTTCGTCAAGGGTGTCGTCGATCATCATTTCGCCGTTTTTCGACTTGACGGTTATTCCTCCGAGCTCGATGGAATTGTCGATGTGAAGGGTTATGGAATTGCCGAGATAAGAGCATATTTCGGCGGCATATTTTTTGTCGGCCTCTCTGATGATAAGCTCGGCGCACTGACCTTCCATCTGCTCTCTTATGCGCTTTGCCGACGCAATGAGAAGGTCTTTGTATTTTTCGGTTTGGGTGAATTCGCCGATGCGCTTTCTCGCCTCCTCGAAAACCTCGAGTCTTACCTCTTCGCGCCGTTTGAAAAGACCCGCGCGGGCCTCGTTTTCGGCGGCCGAGATTTTAACTCCCGAGGCGGCGTTTATTTCGGAAATGCGCTGACGTTTTAAATTGTCGGTCTCGATTTTGAGACGTTTTTCGGCCTTTTCGAGGGCGTCGGAAAGGCGTTTCTGAGCACCGTTTAACGTCTGTTCGGCCAAGTGCTTTGCGCTTTTATTCATATTTTCCATTATGTTATCCGCTTTGGAAACAGCCATTTTTCACACCTCAAATCTTAATTCCGATGGCCTCTCGAATGTATCTTGTAATGGAGTCGCCCGCCCTTCCCGAGCCGTGGCGGTCGGGAATTTCGATTACAAGGGGCTTTGGGCGGCGGAGTTTAAAATCGTCTATCTCCTCTTCGGCAAGAGAAACCAGCTTTTCGGTTATGAGCACGGCGCCCACCTGTTCGTCGGCGGTGGCGTCCTCAAGAGCCTTTTTGACCCCTTCCCGATCATGGACGATGACTCCCTCGATGCCCGCAAGGCGCATGCCTAAAAGGGTGTCGTGGTTGTCGCTTATAAGGGCAAAACGCATTGCCGGTGCCTCCTTTTTTAAGCGTTGATGATCATGAAGGAGATGATAACGCCGTAGAGAGCGAGGGTCTCGCCCAGAGCAACGAAAATGAGCGACTTACCGAAAGCCTTGGGGTCCTCGGTGGTGGCGCCGATTGCGGCGGGGATGCCGGCTCCGAGGGCGATACCGCCGCCGATGGCCGCGATACCGGTGCAAAGGCCGGCTGCGAGATATTTAAGACCGTCTCCGTTTGAGGTGACTGCCGCAGCGGCGTCGCCCGTGTCGGCAAGGGCGGTCATGGCGCCGGTGATGCAAAGAGCGGTTACGGCGACAAGTGTAGCAAAATGGATTTTCATGGCCTTGGTGGGAGCGGCGCCCTTCTTATAGCAGCGAAGAGCGTTATAGATTGCGAAAAAGATGGCCACGGGGGGGATAAGGAACATTACAACAGAAAAAGCAGACATTTTAACATACCTCCGAAGGTTAATTTTAATATTTTATGGGTTGGAACTCATGTCCCGAGCCCTCAAAGAAACGGTTGAACATCTCGTAGAATTCGAGACGCAGGCTTTGAACGCCGACAAGCAGTCCCTCGAGCACAAGCACGAAGATGTTGCCGAAAACGACGACAATCCAAAAGCCTATGGAATATTCTCCGAACATATTTGCAAGGGAGAAGAAAACGCTCATCATTCCGGCGTGAACAAGCACGAAGGCGCCGACTCTGAGGAAGGAAACGGTGTTGGTGACATAGGAAAGAACCGCCTCAAACAGCTCGAAGAAGCCTTGGGTCATATATCCGCCCCAGCTTTCGGGCTTCCAGTCCTCCTCGCCGTCGCAGAGCTTGATAAGCGGCTCTTTGAGCCATATGCAGGCGATGGGAACGATGATTCCGATTATAAGAAGGGGAAGGGTGGGGAGGGAGAGCGAAAGTATCGCGTTTGCCGCAAGAAGAATGGCTCCCGCGTAGAAAAGCAGTCCGCAAAGACCGTTTTCCGAGAAAATCGCCTCGCCGATTTCCCGCTGCTTGAATTTGGAGTAGATGTTGAGCACAAGAGCGAGCACCATAAGCACCACGCCGATTCCCACGGCGCTGTAAAGAATGGTCATTATGTTGGACATTATTTCAATGGGCTTATGTTCGGGGGAGGAAACAATGCCGAGCTTATAGTAAAGGGGATTGAATATTTCCTCAAAGCCGAAACAGGAGCCGAAAACAAGTCCGAAGAAGGAACCGGCTATTCCGCAGGGAACAAGCAGCTTTCCGAGGTCCATGCCCTTTATTTTATACATCAGGTAACCGACGAGAGAAAGAACCAGTCCCTGCCCGAAGTCGGCAAACATGATGCCGAAAAGCAGCGTGTAGGTTATGGCCACAAAGGCGGTGGGGTCGATTTCCCCGTATTTCGGCATACCGAACATTTTTATGTAGAACTCAAAGGGGCGATGGAGGGGAGAGTTCTTGAGCTTTATGGGCGGAGAGAGCTTGGAAATGTTTTTGTTTTCGGTAAATGAGACCGAAACGCCTTCTTTACCCTCAAAAAGCTTTGTCAGACGGTCGGCATCGCTTTTGGGAACCCAGCCCATCATGACGAAGTGGTCGCCGTGCCGCGAGACGTATTTTCTCAGTTCAAACCTTGTGTTGAGCATACAAAGTTTTGAATAAAAGCCGTGAATGCTTTCGTTTCGGCTTTCGAAATAGGCCTTGAACTCGGCCTTTATGCCCTCAGCTCGCTGTGAGTCGGAGGCAAGCTGCTCGTTAAGCAGCTCGATTGCTTCGGCGGGAGAGTCGACGGCGCCGGGAATGAATATCTTTTCGAAAAGCAGTCCCGAAAAAATTCTGTCGACCTCTTTGGCATATTCGGTGGGGACGAGATACATACCCCAATAATAGTCGGCGTCGTGGGAGAAGGAATAGAATATGACGTCGGGGTTGTCGGCATAGGCCGCCAGCATACGGTAACCTTCAACCGGAAGCCGTCCGAACCGCACCGACACAAATTCGGTTTCAAAGAAATCGTTTATGGGAATGTCGACGGTTTCGAAATGCTTCAGAATGTGGATACAGGATTTACAGTATTCCTGCTCATTTTCGATAAGGGCAAGCTCGTTTTGAAATTCGCTTATGTCCTTTTCGATTTTGTCAACCTGAACCTTGGCGTCCTCTCCCGAAAGGGGAAGCTCGTCATATTCGCCCTCGGTCATGGTTACGCCGGCCGATTTAATCAGGCTGTTGAGACGGTCAAGCTGCGCCTTGTAGGGGTTGTCCTCGGTCAGTCTCGACGCGCCGCCGATGAGCGACATATTTTCGGGATGAAAGCAACCGGCATCACGGCACAGGTCAAGGGTCTCGTCAAGTTTTTCAAAGCTGCCGCTGACCGTTGCAAGCTCCATTTTTTCAACTGACATTATATCACCTCAAATCAGATGGGAAGAAGTTGTATTATTTTTTCGCCGCCAATGGAGTATCTGACTCCTTCCACAAGGGTGGTGAGACAGTCATACTGATTTTTGGCAAGCAGCATATATGCCGAAAGCACCGACGAGGGAGAGGTGTCAAACCGCATGGTCTTGCGGCAGAGGTCTCTCACGGCCCGCCCGGCCGCAATGTCGGCCGAAAGGGCGCCTTCAAAGTATTCGGAATATTTCGATTCGGCCGCAAAGCCTTCGATTTCCTCCGCCGAACGGTCGCAAAGCGCCAGCAGCTTCTTTCTCGGGAAAAGCCCGTGAAGCGAAAGAAGTCTCGACTTTATCTCGTCGGGAGAGGTGGAAAAGTATTTCTTTTGCCGCAAAATCATTTGAAGATTGAGCACGTCGGAACGAATTCCGAAAATGTTTATGATTTTTTGATCGCCGTCGGCGATTTCGGTGACCTTTTTGCAAAAATAATCCTCAAGAAGATATTCCAAGAAGGAAAGGTCAATAGGCTTGTTCTCCTCGGGACGGCAGAGCGAAACCATGAGCAGCAGGTCGCGGCGCTTTATGCAGCCGAGCAAATCGTCAAAATCCTTGGCGGCGCACATGGCCGACAAATCAATGTCGAGATGACGCTCGAAAAATTCGGGGAGCGAGGGACGGAAGGTCTCGGATTTGCCGGCGTTGAGACGCCTTGCAAAGCTCATGATAAGGTCCTTCTCGCAGTCGACCACCGAAAGACGGTAGAGCCCCGAACCGAGGGCAAAATCAAACCCGAAAAGCCCCGAAAGATCGGTGTAAAGCCGCTCTTTTAAAATGTTTTCAAGGGTTTCTCTGTTGACGGCGGCGTCGCTTATGTTGCCGAAGCCTTCGGCGTAAAAGGAATTTTCACGAATTGAAGCGGCCACCTCCTGAAGTGAGGAGCAGGAGGCCATTTGGGAAAACTTTTCCTTGGTGAAAAATCCGCCGTATCTCGCACGGGCCTTTTGGGCGGCGGCGATTTCCGACTTTAAGTTGGCAGACATGAAGTCTACACCTCCGTTACGGCGCCGACGATGCGGTCGAGCCAAGAATTTTTATCGGCGGCGTATTTTTCGTCGATGGCGACGAGCTGTTTCTTATATTCCTCGGCCTGGGCGACGATGCGCTTTTCGGTTTCCTTCTTTTTCTTTTCTTCATATTCGGCAATTTCCGAATCGAGAGCCGCATAATATCGGTCGTGAAGCTCTTTGACCCGAGCGTTTATGCCGCGGTCGATCTCATCCCGCTGCTTTTCGGCTTTGTCGACGTCCTCTCTGAGGCGTTTGTCGAGCTCGATGATGGCCGAAACTTCCTTTATATCCACTTTTTTCGCCTCCCAAAGCGGTTGAATAAAATAGGTAAAACCGCCGTTTCCGGCGGCTTATAATTACTGGTGATCCTCGATATAATGCACAAGGTCGCCTACACAGCGAAGCTTTTCGACTTCCTCGTCGGGAATGTCGACGTCAAACTCATCCTCGATCGACATGATGATGTCCACAAGGTCGAGGCTGTCGGCGCCGAGCTCATCGGCCATGGAGGACTCCATGGTGATTTGGGACGGCTGAAGCTCAAGCTGTTCGCAGATGATGCTTCTCAACTGTTCAAAGACCATATCTAAAATCCTTTCTGATTTAATACTTATAACACATACGGATAATATAATTCTTTCAAAAGTGTTTGTCAACACAAATTTTAATTTTTTTAACTTTATGCCAAAATATTCCCTTAAAGCCTTTGTAAAATTGCCTTTATAGACATACCCGAAAGATATGACTTGCATACAAAATAATAAATGAACAGGATGTGAACTCTTGCGAAATCCCCTTTATTTTTGTCGAAGCCTGTAGTATAATAATGTATACATCTCAATTTGCTTTTTAAACCTATTCCGAGGGAGGGGCATTTATGCCGAATAAAATAAAACTTTCGGTGGGCGGTATCGAATATATGGTGGTCACCGACGACGACGAGGCCCGCGTCAGAAAGATTGGCGCAAGGCTCAATGAACAGCTCGACAAGGTCAAAAAGGGCAATCCGCGTCTTTCGACCACGATGGTGGCCGTGCTGACGGCGCTTGATTTGTGCGACGCCCTCGACAAAAGCGAAACCGAGTGCGAACGGCTCCGCCTGCAGCTTAAAAAGGCGGTTGAGGATTCGGCCTGCACACGCTTTGACGGCGAAGAGGCGAGAAGGGAAATCGAGCGTCTGACCGGCGAAATAAAGGCTCTTAAGCAGCGTCTTGAGTAGGCTTTTTCATCTTTTTGGCAGTAAAAAGAGCCACGCTGCGGGGTGTGTCAGTAAGTATTTAACAGATTTTATATACAATGTGCACAAATTGTGAATGAGTATATTGTTTATATGGTGGAAAAAGTGGCTTGAACCCCATAAATTCATTGACATTGAAGGTGGTTTTAGATAAAATTGAAAGGTGTAAATCCACCAAAAATGGTTTTATGGATTTGTATGGTTTATACATAACTTTGTTCAAATTGTACATTTCCCGTCCGAAAAATTACTGCAAAAAGTCCAAAGGCTTTTTGCGGGTTTGGTTTTTGTGTCAGTCATGCCGCCGCGCGCCCGTTTGCCGTCGGCTTGTTTGACCCTTGTGAAGGTATGTAAAGGAGCGTTTATTCAATGAAACATTATTCCCGAATTATTGCGGCGTTTCTTGCTGCGATAATGCTGACCTCATCGGCGGGCTATTCGGTTGCCGCCGACGGCGAAGACACTGCCGGGACCGACACCGCCGCCGCGCAGGTGACGGGTACGGCCGATCCCGAGGATGTCGAGGAGTATCTGAAGGCCCGTGAGGAGAACACGGTGTTTTCAAAATTCACCTACACCGAATATATTGCCCAGTATGCCGACGTCCCCGATGCGTCCGAGGTCATCACCTTCGGCGCCGCCGACCCGGCTTATCTGACTGCAAGCTCCGGCAGCGTCAAGGCCGATTCGACCTATGATGACGCTCTGCCCGAAAACGGCATTGCCGGTCAGTCCCTTTACATGGGCGACAGCGAGGACGGCGAGACCGTTTCGGCAACATGGACGGTGAATATCGAAAAGGACGGGCTTTTCGTTATTGATATGCTTTACTACACCGTTCCCGGAAAGAACAATTCAATTGAACGTTCCCTCTACATAGACGACAAGTCCCCCTTCACCGAGGCGGGCGGCATCGTTTTCCCGAGAGTTTGGAAGAATACCGACGAGGGTATCACTCTTGACCAGGACGGAAACGACATTCGCGCAAGCTCGGAAGAGGTCAGCGGATGGTATGACGGTAAATGTATCGATACCAGCGGTAAGTACGGAGAATATTTCAAATTCTACCTCACCGCCGGTACCCACACCATAAGACTCGAGTCTCAGAAGGAGGCGGTTGTTTTCAACCGCATCTCCCTCCAGAAGGCTCCCACACTCATTTCCTATGCTGACCTTCAGAAGCAGTATGCCGAGAAGGGATACAAGCTCGGCACGTCAAGCGCAAGCGATTACGCACTCGGCACAAAGGACGCCGAGACCAAGAACAATCCCATGCGCCGCCAGGCCGAGAATATGTATCTTAAATCGGCGGCCACCATCTATCCCGAGTGGGACAGAACCTCGCCGCTGACCTATCCTTCGTCCTCCGACGTTATCAAGCTCAACCAAATCAAGAGCGACAAGTTCAGCGCCGCATATCAGTGGATCGAATGGGAATTCGACGTTGAGGAAGCCGGTCTTTACAATATAACCACCCGTTTCAAACAGACCGACCGCGACGGTGCTTTCTGTAACCGCACCGTTTACGTCAACGGAGAGATTCCCTGCGAGGAAGCCAAATACGTTCACTTTGCCTATAAGGACGGCTGGCAGGTTTCCAACCTCACCGCTCCCGACGGAACCCCCTTCCTCTTCTACTTTAATAAAGGTAAGAACACCATTCGCCTTGAGGTCACCCTCGGCGAGTTCGGAGATCTTCTTGCCGCCGTCGACAACACCATATACAGCCTCAACAACTGCTACCGCGGAATAATGATGATCACCGGATCTTCTCCCGACACCTTCCGCGATTACAACTTCGATGTAACCATTCCCGATACCATCGAAGAAATGACAAGGGATCTCGAGACGCTTAAAACCGTCGTTGCCGACATTAAAGAGCTGACCGGAGAGCAGAACGGCTCCTTCACAAGCTCTTTCAACACTCTCATCAACGACCTTGAAATAATGACCGAGAACCCCGGCACCATTGCCAAGAAGCTTGAAAACTTCAAGTCCAATCTCGGTACCATATCAACTTGGCTTGTCAATGCCACGGCTCAGCCCGTCGGTTTTGACTGGATTCAGATTTCTCCCTCCGATGAGGAGCTGCCCAAGGCCAACGCCAACTTCTGGGAAAACCTCACCCACCAGTGCAAGATGTTCGCCTCGTCCTTCTATATGGACTATAATAATGTAGGACGCACGGCCGACAATCGTGAGCAGACCCGCGACGTCACCGTCTGGGTCGCCACCAGCCAGGACCAGTCGCAGATCATCCGCCGACTGATCGACAACAGTCTTTCCAAAAACAGCGACCTTAAGGTCAACCTTAAGCTGGTTTCGGCCGGAACAATTCTTCCGTCGATCACGGCCGGCATAGGACCCGACGTCGTGCTCGGCATCGGAAACTCGGAACCGCTTAACTACGCCATCCGAGGCGCGGTTATGGATGTTTCTCAGTTTAACGATTCCACAAAGGTAAATCAGACCTTCGATCAGGTCATGTCGAGATTTAACCAAACGGCATACACGCCTTACCAATATAAAGGCAAGACCTACGGTGTGCCCGAAACCTTCTCCTTCGGAATGCTGTTCTACCGCAAGGACGTTTTGTCCGAGCTTGAAATGGAAGTTCCGAAAACATGGACCGAGGTTTATGACTGCATAGTCAAGCTCAACATGAACGGACTCTACTTCGGTATAACCGACGTGTTCGGAACGCTGCTTTATCAGAACGGCGGTTCCTATTATAATGAAGACGGTTCCGCGTCGGCTCTCGACAGCGCACTTTCCATCAGTTGCTTTAAGCAGTATACCGAATTCTTCACCTCCTACGGATGCCTTGTCACCTTCGACTTCTCCAACCGTTTCCGTACCGGTGAAATGCCTCTCGGCCTTGCCGACTATACCGCATACAATCAGTTAAGCGTTTTCGCTCCCGAAATCAAGGGACTTTGGGGCTTTACCGATATTCCCGGCATCGAAAAAGAGGACGGCACCATCGACCACACCGCCCTGTCGGCCGGAAGCGCATCGGTCATCATCAGCAATGCCAAGGATCCCGAGGCCGCTTGGGACTTCCTCAGCTGGTGGACCAGCACCGACACCCAGGTGTCCTACGGTCAGGAAATCGAAAGTATTCTCGGTACTTCCGCCCGTTACAACACGGCCAACCTTGAGGCTGTCGCACAGCTCCCCTGGTCGTCAAGCGATTACAAGGCAATTTACAATCAATGGCAATCGGCAAGATCTCTTCCCGAGTATCCCGGAAGTTACATTTTGGGACGTTATCTCAGCTTTGCTTTCCAGGCCGTCGTCAATCAGGACGCCGACCCCGGCGAGGAACTTCTCGATAACGTAAGGCTTATCAATGAAGAACTTACCAGAAAGCAGAAAGAGTTTGCGGATAACGAGAACAAGAAATAAGCGGTTGCTTATCCAAATTCATAACGAGGGAGAAAAATTTTTATGAAGCTTTTTAAAAGGCAGCCTCGGGAAGATCGCAAGAAACTGACCGGCAAGCAAAAACTCATGAGAATATGGGACGACCGCGTCGGTTATCTCATGAGCGCGCCTTATGTAATTCTTTTCACAATATTCACCGTGCTTCCCGTTGCGGTTTCCATGTTTTTCAGCTTTACCGACTTCAATATGCTCCAATGGCCGAATTTTGTCGGACTTGAAAACTATTCGAGACTTATACTTCACGATGAAATATTCCTTATCGCTGTGCGAAACACCGTTATCCTTGCCGGAATCACCGGCCCTGTGGGATACCTGCTCTGCTTCTTCTTTGCATGGTGTATAAACGAGTTTTCCCCGAAGGTCCGCGCATTTATCACACTTTGTTTCTATGCGCCGTCCATTTCGGGAAACGCCTTCCTTATATTTACCCTGATGTTCTCCAGCGACAGCTACGGCCTTGTAAACGCCTTCCTGCTTAAGCTCGGAGTAATCGATTCCCCGATACTTTGGTTTACCAACACTCAGTATATGATGCCTCTTTGTATTGTGGTTATCCTTTGGACCAGTCTCGGCACCTCCTTCCTTGCCTTCATCGCCGGCTTCCAGGGCGTCGACCGTACATACTACGAGGCCGCCGCTGTGGACGGAGTCCGCAACCGCTGGCAGGAGCTTTGGTTTGTTACCCTGCCGCTCATGCGTGAGTCTCTTATGTTCTCGGCCGTTATGAGCATCACCGGCGCTTTCGGCGTCGGCGGCGTTATCACCGGTCTTTGCGGTTTCCCCTCAACCGGATACGCGGTACACACAATAATGCACCACCTTGAGGACTACGGCGGGATGCGTTACGAAATGGGTTATGCCTCGGCAATCGCTACCGTGCTCTTCCTTGTAATGATAATCACCAACAAGGTGATTCAGAAGCTTCTCAGAAAGGTGGGTAACTGATAATGGCAAGAAATCGAGTAAACCGCTCGACCGGCGGCGACGTGGGAATTTTCATAATTCTCTTTATCTTCGGCGTTCTTATGGTTCTGCCTATGTTCTATGCCATAATCACCTCGCTGAAGCCTCTTGACGAGCTGTGGATTTTCCCGCCTCGTTTCTGGGTTGCAAAGCCCACGCTTAAAAACTTTGCCGACCTCTTTTCCAACCTGAGCAATTCATGGGTGCCCTTTTCGAGATACATATTCAATACCGTGTTTATCTCGGTCGTCGGTACCTTCGGCCATGTTATAATCGCTTCCATGGCGGCTTATGCGCTCAGTAAAAAAAGATTTTACGGTTCGAAAGCTATATTCAAGGTCATCGTGACCTCCCTTATGTTCAGCAGTTCTACCGCGATCCCCACATTTATCATAATGTCTAAGCTCGGCTTTATCGACACTTATTGGTCGATAATCCTGCCCGCCTTCTCCTCCACCCTCGGTCTCTACCTGATGAAACAGCATATGGAGTCGATGGTTAAGGATACCATCATCGAGGCGGCAAAGATCGACGGCGCCGGAGAAATGAGAATTTTCTGGACAATAGTAATGCCCATGGTTAAGCCCGCATGGCTGACCCTTATAGTTTTCTCCTTCCAAGGCCTTTGGAATGCCACCGGCTCCACCTACATCTACACCGAGCAGTTAAAAACCCTCAACTATGCAATATCGCAGATAATTTCGGCAGGTATTTCCCGAGCCGGTGCAGGCGCCGCCTCGGTGGTGTTTATGATGATACTGCCTATTGCCGTGTTTATGTTCTCACAGAGTAACATAGTGGAAACCATGTCATCCTCCGGTATTAAGGAGTAAGCTCATTTCCAACCGATATTGTAACAAGGGGATATTTGAATGCGAATATTTAAGAAAATATTAAGTTTAACAATAGCGGTGATTATGGTAACGGGCGTGTGCTGTGTGACTGCTTCGGCCAAGACGGTCGAGTCATCCTCCGTGCCCTATGATACATATATGTATGATTACAACGGCAATCCCATAATCACTCCCCATGCCTACATTCCGAGCAGCACCTTCACGGGCGCGGATCTCGGCATAGGGGACTTTACCAACCCTCAGGACATCGAGGTCGATACCGAAAACAATGTCTACATTGTCGATACCGATTACGATGTGGCCGGCGTTGAGGCCGGAACCGCCGTGGCCGGAGAATATGTTGCCGAGGAGGAAACCGAGGGCGACGCCGTTATCGTGGATACCAACGCCAAAATGGGACGTCTTGTCGTGCTCAATCCCGACTATTCGGTCAAGTTCGTCATAACAACCTTCGACAACAACGGCAAGGAGGATTCCTTCAACCGTCCCGAGGGCGTGACCATTGCTCCCGACAAGACAATCTATGTCGCCGACACTCAGAATCAGCGTATAGTCAGATTTACTCCCGGCGGAAAATTCATAAAGACCTATGACAGCCCCGTCAACATGGAGGGTAGTCAGCTTAAAAGCCTCATCGACGAGGACTATGTCTACCGTCCCAAGAAAATCGCCGTCGACCAGTCGGAAAATATCTTCGTTGTCGCACAGAGCGTCAACATGGGTATTCTTCTGCTCGACCGCGACGGAGAGTTCAGCGGATTCGTCGGAGCACAGAAGGTAAGCTACAACGTGGTCGACTATATTTGGAAGACCATGCTTTCCAAGGAACAGCAGAGCCAGATGGCCTCCTTCGTTCCCACCGAGTATAACAACATCCGAATCGATGACAAGGGCTTTGTTTATGCAACCACAAGCTCGATAAGCGCCGACGAGATTTCCTCCTGCATAAACGGGCGGACAAAGGACTCCAAGTATTCTCCCGTCAAGCGTCTTAACCCCACCGGCAACGACGTTCTTGTCAGAAGCGGTTATTATTCGACCGTGGGCGATATAAGCTTTAAATACAATTCCCTCGGTCAGGCACAGGTTTCGGTCATTGCCGACGTTGCGCTTTCTCCGAGCGGAAGATACACCATAATGGACACCCGCAAGAACCGTCTCTTCACCTACTCGGTGGACGGCGAGCTGCTCTACGCTTTCAGCGGAACCGGCAACCAGGTCGGAAATTCCGTCACACCGGTGTCGATTGCCTATAAGGGCGAGGATCTCATCCTTCTCGACGCGGACACCAAGGGAAGCAGCTTCACGGTGTTCTCCATAACCAACTACGGAACACTTATCGACGAGGCTTATGACTGCTACAGCAGATTTGAGTATGACGAAAGCGTTCAGTATTGGAAACAGGTTCTTAACGAAAACGCAAACTTCGACATCGCCTACGACGGTATCGCAAATGCCCAGATCCGCACCGAGGATTATGTCGACGCGGTTAAAAACTTTAAATATTCAAACAACGTAACGAGATATTCGGTGGCTCTCGGCGAATACCGAAATCAGATCATCGAAAATAACCTTGTGTGGATAGTCCTCGTCTTTGTGGTCATCGTGTTCCTGCTTGTCAAGCTGTTCGGCTGGATCGGAAAACGTAACCGCGACGAAAAATATGCAGACAAGCGAGAGGGCTTCTTAAACTCCTTCCTCTATGAATTTTATATAATGCTCCACCCCTTCGACGGATTTTGGGACCTTAAGCATGAAAAACGAGGAACCGCCCCGGCGGCAACCCTCATTGTCGGATTGCTTGCACTTGTTCAGATTTGCTCCAAGCTGTTCACCAACTACCTTTTCAACGGCAGCTACGGAACCCAAATCTCGCCCATTAAGGAAATAGCAATGGTTGTTATGCCGCTGCTGCTTTGGGTGCTTGCAAACTGGAGCGTTACGACCCTTGCAAACGGCGAAGGAAGCATGAAGGACATTTATAAGTTCACCGGATATGCGCTTATGCCCATGGTGCTTATGACCGTCCTCAACATCGGACTTTCCCACATACTCATCCTCGACGAGTCCATGTACATCAGCTTCTTCTCCTCCCTCGGCGTTATTTGGACCGGTATTCTTCTCTTTGTCGGAAATACCGTCACCCACCGCTACACCGTGGCAAGCAGTCTCGGTTCGATACTGCTCAGCGGCGTCGGAATGGCAATAATCGTTTTCGTCGCCCTGCTCATAATCACGACATATCAGAGAATTTACAACTTTATTGACAGTATAGTCGTCGAGCTGACATACAGAATGTAGCCGACAGTAAATAAGACAAAATTATGCAAAAGGATGGAAAGCTATGAAAACCGGATTTAAGCACTTGAGCGTAATACTTCTTTGTCTTGCACTCGTACTGTCGATAACCGGCTGCGGAAGCTCGACCGATACGACCGGCGAGAGCGGCGCAGAATCGTCTTCATCAACGTCCTCTTCGTCCGACGGGGAAAGCATTCTCGACATCGACCTTAATAATCTTGAGGGTACCAAATTCACCTCGAGAGGTCAGGCCGATGTGGAAGGATATGACCTTGTTGCCGACAACAGCAATTATCAGTTGATGATAGACCCCGATACTTTGACTGTATGTGTTAAGGTAAAGAGCACGGGATACATTTGGAAAAGTAATTTGAGCGAAAGCGACTTTGAAAACTCCACCACCGTGGAGCCCACAAAGGAAAAATATCTTTCCCAGATTCTTCTCAACTATTACGACTCCAACAACAAGAGCACGGTCTTTACAAGCTATAAGGACGCGCTGCTCAACAACAGCGAATATTCTCCCACTGTTGCGCTTTATTCCATGGATAACGGCGTGCGTGTGGCATATAAAATCGGTACCACCATCGATTATTACCTCCTTCCCGACGTGCTGACGGTGGACACCTTCAACGAGATTTGCGAAAAGCTTCCTGTGGCTCAGAGAAACCGTTTTGAGAATTTCTACATTCTCAACGATTACAGTCAAATCGACAAGGAGCAGCAGCAGGCAATCGCCAGCCAGTATCCTCTTATCAAATCCGAAAACCTCTACATTATCCAAAGCATCGCCAAGACCATGAAAACCAAATTCGTCAGCGAGGCGCTCCGTCCCATCGGATGGACGGTGGAAAGGGTAGAGGAGGAGTACGAAAAGATCGGTTATAATTCCGAAACTCCCGCCGAGGCCAACTTCTTCGTAACCGTTGAATACACCCTCGACGACAACGGACTCCATGTGAACGTTCCCGCCGACCAAATCAAATATGACGACGACAACTTCCACCTCTACACCATTTCGGTGCTGCCCTATTTCGGCACAATTGCCGACGGAAGCGACGGATATGTTTTCGTTCCCGACGGAAGCGGTTCGCTTTTCAATGTCAAAACCGAAACCAAGAACACCGTCTCGCTGCCCTTCTACGGTCCCGACCACACCCAGTGGACCAAATCGATAAACGGCAACATGAAACAGGCGGCGCTCCCCACCTTCGGTGTGACCAACGGCGACAATTCATTTGTTGCTTATGTGGATAACGGCTCGGGACAGGGAACCATTGAATATGATCCCGCGTATTCCGACGTTACCCCCTATGCTCACATCGGCACCGAATATCAGCTTGCCGAGTTTGATACCTATCTTTCCAACGGTATGTCAAACCTCAGTAACCTGCTGAAGTTTGCCTCCAAGCCTTATGCCGACGACATTACCATTGATTACAGCTTCTTAACGGGAGACAAATCAAACTATGTCGGAATGGCCGAAAAGGTCAGAGACAGAATTTTCTCCGGAAAGAGCAAAATCTCCGACGACACCACCAAATTCTATTTCGAAACCTACGGCGCCGTGCTCCGTAAGGAAACCTTCGTCGGATATGCCTACAACGCAACCCGCGCTCTCACCACCGTCGACCAGTGTAAGGAAATATATGATCTGCTCAGAGACGGCGGAGTAGACAACATCGCGGTTAGATACGACAATCTCTACGGCGACAAATATGAAAACGAGCTTTCCAAGGTCGGAAATGTAAGCTCTGCCGTGGGCAAGGCAAAGGACGTTGCAAGCCTCGCCGAATATATGAGCGGCAACGGTGACGTTCTTTATCCCAATGCCGAGCTTGTGCTTGAAAAGAACAGCGGTACCCTCGGCGCCGCCTCCACCCACGCAAGATTCATGGAGGGCACTCTTGTGACCTACTCGGGCGGTTCGAGCGATATAATTCAAAAGCAAATTGCCGTTCCCTTCACCCAAATCGTTAACAAGAGCTCGACGATACTTTCTAAAATCGACGACGTTATGAAACGTATGCAGAAGCTCGAAACCGGAGCCGTTGCATTCTCCACCCTTGGCGACACCATGTTCTCCGACTTTGAGGACAACACGGTTCACCGCGAGCAGGTGAGAACCGACACCGTTAAGCTTCTCGAAAAGGTTTCTGAAAACAACAAGATCATGGTCGATGTGGGCAACGCATATGCGCTTCCCTATGTTACCGACGTAATGGACATCGCCATGGACAACAGCGGTCTTTACTTTGCCGAAGAGAGCGTTCCCTTCATGCAGATTGTGACCCACGGATATGTGTCATACACCGGAGAGGCTCTGAACCTTTCGGACAACTACGATATGCTGATACTCAAGTCCGTTGAATACGGCGCGGGAATCAGATACATCATGAACTATGCCAAGCCCGAAATGGTCAAAGACACCAACTACTCCGACCTTTATTCCACAAGCTATGAAAGATGGCTTGATACCGCGATTTCGGACTATAAACGCGTTTCTGAGGCTCTCGACGGAACTCAAAGCAGCGTCATCACCGGCCATGAGCGTGTGTCCGACGGAGTTTATGTCACAACATACGAAAACGGCAGAAAGATTGCCGTTAACTACAGCGGCAGCGATGTTCAGGTTGACGGTGTGACCGTCGGTTCCATGAACTTTGCCGTGGTGAGTAAATAAGGAAGGAGGGATTTCAAATGAAGCTTAAAAACGTTGCTCAAAGCGCGAGCTCGAATGTCGTCGGAAACGGCGGCGAGGCTGCGCTCAAAACAAAACCGGGAAGAAAAAGAAGCAGAATGGATTTGACGGCGCGCAGAAACGCCATGGGTTATATCTTTATTTTGCCCTTCCTCATCGGTCTGATTTTAATTTACCTGCCGGCGCTTGTGGAATCCTTCCGATTCAGTATAAGCGATGTGGATAAGGTAAGCTATGTGTTTACTCCCGTCGGGCTGTATCACTATAAAGAGGCAATCTTCGGAGACGCCTACTTTATCCGCCGTATAGTCGAGTCGCTGGGTAACATGCTTATGAACGTGCTGATCATTTTGATCTATTCGCTCATAATTGCCACGCTGCTCAACCGAAATATCGGCGGTAAGGGATTTTACCGCGCCATGCTCTTCCTTCCGGTCGTTATCTCCACCGGCGTTATCGTAACCGCCGACAATATGTCGCTTGTTTCGGCTGCGGCTCTTGCGTCGGAGGCCGGAAACGTCGCCGGAGGACTTTTCACCGAGGTTGACATCAAGCTGCTGCTCAACTCTCTGAGCATAAGTCCCCAGCTGACATCCTTTGTTTCGGGCGCAATCGACAACATTTACAGTATAGTTACCAACTCCGGTGTTCAGCTTATCATCTTCCTCGCCGGACTTCAGTCCATCTCTCCCGCCATATACGAGTCGGCGACCGTTGAAGGCGCCACCTGGTGGGAAAGCTTTTGGAAAATCACCATTCCCATGATAAGCCCGCTTATTCTTGTTAACATGGTTTACACCATAGTCGACAGCTTCACCAGCGCAAGCAACAGCGTTATGTCGGAAATCTTCGGAAAGATCACGGCCGGCGCTTACGAGGACGCTTCGGCAAGAGCATTTGTTTATCTTGCGTTCGTCGGCGTCATAATCGCGGTGGTGGTAAGCGTGGTAAACCACTTCGTATTCTATGAGAACAAGTAAAATCGGAAATTTATCAGGAGGTGTTATTGAATGGAAGCTGTAAAAGAAGCTAACATTGCGGCGGAAAACAAAAAGAAGCCCAAGGCGATATTTACCAAAAAATTTTATATCGACCACGGCGGCAACATTCTCTGCCACATTGTACTTATCGGAATTATTTTCCTGATTCTGTTTCCGTTTATTCAGAAGGTCTGCACCATGTTCCTCAGCTATGACGATCTGAGCGACAGCACCGTGCAGTACATTCCAAAGCATTTTTCGCTTTATACCGTAATCACCACAATCGGTATTATGGATTATTGGATGACACTTGTGCGCACCGCTTTCTTGAGCGTTGTTGCGGCGGTTCTCCAAACCTTAAGCTGCACTTTGACGGCTTACGGACTTGCCCGTTTCAAATTTAAAGGCAGAGGACTTGTTTTCGGCTGTGTTATCATGGTCCTGCTCATTCCGCCTCAGGTGGTAATGGCCTCTCTTTACATGAACTTTGCCCATTTGAATCCCCTCGGCCTTGCAAGCCTTTTCGGCGTGGGACGAATTGATATTTCCAACGGTATCCTGCCCTTCATTCTGCTGTCGGCTACTGCCGTGGCCTTCAAAAACTCCCTCTACATCTATATGCTGCGTCAGTTCTTCCGCGGACTGCCCACCGAGATAGAGGAAGCCGGAATGATCGACGGTTCCAGCCATATGGGAATTTTCTTCCGTCTTATGCTCCCCAACGCCGTGCCCATGATGGTTACCATTATCCTCTTTGCCTTCTCTTGGCAGTGGACCGATAACTATTATTCACAGCTTTTCCTCGGGCACAGCGATTATACCGTTATCACCAATGCGCTCATCGGACTTCGTTCCTACGGCGTAAACATTGCGTCCTTTACCAACGTTTTCCGTAACGCAATAATCGATACCGGTATCGTGCTTTCGATTTTGCCGCTTGTCATTGTCTACATCTTCGGTCAAAAGTTCTTTGTGCAAGGTGTTTCACAAAGCGGTATCGTCGGATAAAAAACTGTTGATTATTCCCCTGCGGTGTGATATAATCAATATAGGATCTTTTGCCGGAAAACCGGTTTTGAGATACAAAATTTATTTAAGGAGATGCTTCTATGAAGGCAAATATTACAAGACTGATAAGCATTATGCTTGCCGTAGTCATGGTCGTCTTCACTCTTGCTTCCTGTAAGAAGAAGGAGAACGTAGATGATACCTCGTCTATCGATTCGGTCGTAACTTCCGATGTCGGTGCTATCGGCGAGGAATACTTCACCGTTAACGAAGAAGACGGCACTTCGGTTGAGCTTGTTGCCGATGAAGAGGGCAACAGCTATTTCGATGTAGTGGAAGGAACCACCCTTGAAAAATTCCTTCAGGACGTTGTTCCTGTTGACGGATATGCCATCAAGGTCTTTGCGGCCGACGGAACCACCGAGGTTACTGACACCGCCGCCAAGATTGAAGACGGTATGATTCTCAAGGTTTACCTCAAGGCCACCGAAGAGGGCGAAGAGGACACCGAGGTTGCAAGTTATGACATCAAGGTTGTTTCCCAAGAGGAATTTAACAAGGATAAACAGAACCGTGTCAGCGCAAGCAACGGTAAAAACGCCAACAACAGCAATAACGGCGGCACAACCAGCTCCCTGACAAACTACAGCTTTGTTCTGGGAAGTAAGGAAGCCAGCAAATACACCGAAAACTCCACCATCGGCAGCGTTTACAAGACTCAGATCGAAAAGATCAAGAGCAAATATTCCTGCTCGGTTGAGTATAAGACCTATCAGAACGATCCTAACGAAATCGTTAACGAAGTCATGGCCGGCACCTGCAACGCCGACATTATCGAGCTCTCCCTTGAGTGCCTGAGAAACGTTGCAAAGCAGGGCTGCGCACTTGACCTTTCTTCCTACAGCCTCGGCAAGGCCTACACCAACGGCTTCACCGAGTCCTGCACCTACAGCGGCAAGAAATATGCCGTTGCCTTCCCCGCAATGGGTGCCACTCCCATGGGTATCATCTACAACAAGGACCTCATTAAGCAGTACAACGGCGGCAAAGACGTTGTTGCAACCGCTTACAAGGACGGTTCCTGGACCTTTGACAAGTTCAGAGAGATTGCCAAGAACTGCACCGACGAGGCCAATGACGTTTCGGGCGTAACCTCCAACACCAATATCATCGGTATGGCTATCACCTCCGAGGCCGGCGGTACCGCTACCAGAGATTCCAGCGGTAAGATCGTTGCCACCATGTGCAACCAGAACGGCGTTAAGGCTCTTGAGTTCATGAGAGAGCTTAAGCAGACCGATAAGTCCTACAGATACAACAACGACATTACCACCAGCATTAACGACTTCATCGCCGGTAAGGCCGCCATGTTCGCCTCCAACCTGACCTACTATCCCGACATATCCAAGAGCGCTACCTTCGAGTTCGGCTTTGTTCTCTTCCCCAAGGGACCCGACCAGAGCAACTATATTTCGGGCGCTTATGACGGAAACGGTTTCATCGTTCCCAAGAACAAGGAATCGACCGCAAATGTTTCCGTTACCTTCCTCAACCAGCTTGCCAACGTTAACGGTAAGATCATCAACGCCAAGTCTGAGGAAATGCAGAGAAACGGCTTTGACAAGAACTCGGTTGCCGCTTACAAGTATGCTGTAAACAACGCATCCCCCGAGTACAGAACCGGCGCTATCGACGCTAACGTTTCTTCCAGCGTTGACACCTCCGTTCTGTCCAAGAGTGAGAATCCTTCCACCGTTATCGATCAGGTTAAGGGTCAGCTCCAGTCTCAGCTCGACAAGTTCTATTCGGGTAACCTCGCATAAGAACCTGTAAATCAAATTACAAAAGGGGCCGTATCACCCGATACGGTCCCTTTTTAAAAAAAGGAAGATATTTATGATAAAAAAAGATACCTCCCCCGATATGTCCTTCGGCGTTCCCGTGACGGGACTTGAAAAGAACACCCTCTACCGCATAAATCATTGCCTTTTTGACGGTATGGAAAATCTTTTCGAAAAGGACGCCGCCCGCCTCATTTGCAGCCTTCAGGGCCTTATAAACCGCGATTATGAGACCAACGGCAACATACTTGTCTATCTTTCAAACGACGGTGTGGACGAATTCTGGCTTGATTACATCACAGGCGAGGGCAGAAGCTTTTCCGGTCTTGCGATTAAGGACATAAACACCTTTGACGAATATCTCGGAATTTTCGGAGATATTATCAAGGAGTGCGGCATGGTGCTGTGGGACGAAAATGTTGCCGCCACCGCAAACGTCGCCGCCACGGTGTGCGGTCTTGACGGATTTTTGCCCGTTAAATTCGATGAGAACGAGGGCAGCCTCTATCTCAAATTAAAAGAGCTGGGAGTGCCCGAAAAGCAGAGCCTTGTGGGTCTTTTCGGCAAAGACGGCTCGGTGGATATGGGCAGCGGCAGCGCCAAGTGCGACGCCTATCTTTGGGCTATGGACAAATATTTCGACCGCTGCTCCTCAAGATACATTGCCTACATTCTCGACGGAGCCTCCTGCTCGAGAAACAATCCCTGCTTCCATCCCGAAAATCCCAGCAATGTTTTTGAAAACTGCATTTACAATCACGACTATTACATTGCCCGCCGCTGCTTTTTCTTCGATTTGACCGTCTATGATAAAGAGGCTCCCATCGACGATCCGAATCAGCCCCTCGGAACCGACCGCGAGACCTTCAAAAAAATTCTCCGCCGCCGCTATAACAGAGCAAACGGCGAAATCGGTCAGCTGCTCGGATTCCCTCCCTGGTGGATGAAATATACAAAGGACTCGGGAACCGGCAGCGTCATAGCCACCGTTCTTGAGTGGGACTGTGTTTGTCTCGGTTCGGCGTTCAACCTTGCCAAGGAGGCCGACGCCGCTCATCCCTGCTCAATGCCCAACGCCAGCGCATACTGCAGCTATAAGAGCCACATAAAGGAATATCATTGGCCCCGTCCCAAGGAAAGACTTAAATTCGACAAGAACACCAAGTATTTCACCATCTACGGCGGAGATTACGATTCGGCCGCATGGCTGCGTATGCACGTTTGGAATTTCTTCTCGCACAAAAACGCAAGAGGAACGCTGCCCATAAACTGGGCCTTCAACCCCAATCTTTCCGAGCGCGCACCCATGGTTTTCGATTATGTTTATGAAAACATGACCGACAACGATTTCTTCATTGCAGGCGATTCGGGCGCCGGTTACGTCATTCCCTACGGACTGACCGCCGCCTGCGACTATCGCGAAAATCCCCCTGCGATATTTGAATGGGCAAAGTATTCAAAGCCCTATTACGAGCGCTTTGATTATGACATTACCGGCTTTATAATCAACGGCAACGAGACCGTTACAAACGAAATTATGGCCGCCTTCAACGAGATTTCTCCCAAGGGCTCGTTCCATAATTCTCTTGCCCGCCCCATAACCGTTTATAACGGAACGCCCTATCTCCACCTTCAAAACGAGGTTTCGGGCAAGCCCGAGCGCATAGAAGCGAGCATTCCCGAAATGTATCGTTATATGACCGAGTTTATGGGTAAGTTTAATTTTGCCGGTTACCGCACCGTTTGCGATTCACCCGACCAGACCAAAGAGCTTGTCGAGCGTTTTATCGCCTATGCAAAGGAACACGACCCGAAATACGAGTATAAATACGTTGATATTCATACCTTCTTCGATCTTGTGCTTCAGTCGGGCCAGGGCGAAATTATAAACGAATAATAAAAAGGCTCTGCCTCGGAAAAACCGAAGCAGAGCTCTTTTAATATTCAAAGGACTTGTATTTTTCAAGGTCGGCAAGATATTTTTTCGCATAATACCGAGCCATGGGAAGGTCGTGGTAAAGATAGTTTCCGCATTCCTCTTCCTTTGCTCCGGGAATTTCGCCTTCAAATTCCGCCGTAAATTCAAAGGCGGATTTGACAATTTCCAAAACATCGCTCGGTTCAAGCTCTCCGAACATAACAAGGTAAAAACCCGTTCGACAGCCCATTGGGCCGAAATATATTACGTCGTCCGCCGCCTTTGAGTTGCGGAGATATGTGGCGCAAAGGTGCTCGATGGTGTGCATTGCGCCTCCGTCAAGGGCGGGTTCACGGTTGGGGTGGGTGAACCGTAAATCGAAGGTGGAGGTGGCCGTATCGCCCTTTGAATCCCGTCTTGAAAGATAAAGTCCGGGCAGCAGCTTTGTGTGGTCCACCTTAAAGCTTTCTATTTTATTCATTGTTTTCTGTCCTTTCCTGTGTGAATGTTATGTGTCTTTTCCGCATATACCTTAACAAAGACATTTTCAGGAGGAGAGTTCTTTGAAAGGTACAGTCGACCGACGGACGGTTATTTTGGGAGAATATATTGTGGAGAACAAGGCCACGGTCAGAGACGCGGCCAAAAGCTTCGGAATTTCAAAATCCACGGTACATAAGGATGTCTCAAAGCGGCTTAAATCCATAGACCCGAAGCTTTATACCGAGGTCAAATCGGTGCTTGATGTCAACAAGGCGCAGCGCCACATAAGAGGCGGTCTTGCTACAAGGGAAAAGTATTTAAAACTGCAGGGGAAAAAATAATCCAAGGGGCGCGGAATTTTCCGTGCCCTTTATTTCTTCCGCATTTTGGAGTTGAAAAGACGGCGCCTTCTGCGGGTGTCGTGAATGCTGAAAACCGTCAGCGCGGCAATAACTATGATTACAACGGCCACCGCCGTCAGAAAAATTTTGGATGTGAATATGGTCTTGAGAATGTCTAAAAAGGAAAGCCATCCGCTTCTGTTGCAGGGCTCGGCCGCCACAAGCTCAACCTGACCGATTTCCTCTCCGGCGCAGAGCACCGAGGCATATCCCAGCACCTGCCCTTGGTCGACGGGGGCGGTGACCGCGTCGGAGTCAAGATGCGGCTCTATTATAATCGAATCCTTTGAGCCGGAGGGAATCATGGCGTAAAAATCTTCTTTCGGCAGAGCCAGCACATGGTCGGTCTCGCTGCACAGCCTGACCTTAACCTCGGCCACCGGGTCGGAAGCCGTAACGGTGCAGGAGTAGGTCAGATTTGTAAATGCCCAGCGCAGCAACGCGTCGGTGTCGTCGAATTCATAATGATGCTCGTTTCCGTTTTCGTCCTTTGTTTTACAGCCCATGACCACCCCGATATATTCGGCGCCGTCCTTTTCAGCATATGAAACTAGACAGCGTCCCGCCTTTTCGGTGTAGCCGGTTTTAAGTCCCTTGACTCTTTTATAGTAGTAAGGGGAGGTGGTTTCCATCATGTAGTTGGTGGTGAAAATCTTTCTTACGTCGCTCATGTTGGTGGCGGGAATTTCATAATAGGTTTTGGAGCAAATTTCGGCCAGCATGGAATTTTTGAGGACCTCTTTGCCGAGGGTGACAAGGTCTCTTGCCGTTGTGTAAAGCCCGTCCTGGGCAAGGCCGTGGGCATTTGTATAGTGGGTTCCTGTCATGCCGAGAGCCGCCGCCTTTTGGTTCATAAGCTCGACGAATTTTTCGGTGCTTCCCGAGACGTGAACCGCAAGCACGTTTGCCGCGTCGCAGGCCGAGGGAATGAGCAGGGCATAGAGCAGGTCGCGGGTAGAAATCTGCTCGCCCGCCTTGATGTTAATGACCGATGCGCCGAGTCCGGTAAAATCGCTTTCCACCGTTGAATAGGCGGTCACGGGCAGGTCGAAATTGGTGACGTGCTCCGACACGATAAGCGCCGTCATGAGCTTGGTGGTGGAGGCCGGCTCCATTTGCTTGTCGGCGTCTTTTTCATAAACCACCGTGTCGGTTTCGACATTATAAAGTATCGCCGACTGCGCCTCGACCTCGGTGCCCGCGGGGAGGGTATAGGCCGACGCATAAATCGGACAAAAACAGGTGAAAATCACCGCAAATGCTAAAATTAAAGAAAAAGTGTATTTTTTCATAGAAATATTCCTTTAAATATGTTATCATAATAAATGTAATTTTATTATAACAGATTAAACCTTTAAATAAAAGATTTTTTTCAAAAAATGCAGGTGATTTTATGATATATGTAACCGGTGATCTTCACGGCGAGGAGGAACGTCTCTATTCCCGCAGCATGAAAAAGCTTCGGGAGGGCGATACTCTTATTGTCTGCGGCGACTTCGGATTTGTGTGGGACGGAAGCGGCAGAGAAAAGAAAATCCTTGATTTTCTCGGGAGCCGCAAATACAACGTCTGTTTTATCGACGGCACCCACGAGAATTTCGACCTGCTTGACAAATACCGCATGACGGTGTGGAACGGCGGAAAGGTTCACCGAGTGTCGGGAAATCTTTTCCACATGATGAGAGGACAGATTTTCACCATAGAGGGCTTCAGAATTTTCACCTTCGGCGGGGGAGAAAGCGTCGACCGCGAAATGCGTACCGAGCACATCTCCTGGTGGAAGGGGGAAATGCCATCTCCCTCCGAGCTTGAGGAAGGGGCCAAGGCAATTGACGAGGTCGGCTGCGAGGTTGACTATATTATAACGCATGAGCCTCCCTCAATCGTAAAAAGCACCATGTTGCTCCGTTCGGGAGACACCGAAAACGTAAATAAACTGAACGGATATTTCGAGCAGCTCAACAGGGTCTGCAAATTTCGCCATTGGTATTTCGGAAGTATGCATGAGGACAGGGTCATCACAAATGTGCATACCGCCGTTTTTGAGGACGTAATTCCCATAAATTCCGATATGTCCTTTTAAGATGTTAAAAACGTCAGTTCGAAACCATCCTGACGTAAAATAAAACTATGGAGTGAAAAAAATGAACAGGAATGTCAAAAAAATCGTGCTGTCGGGGCTCATAGCCGCCATGTATGTGGTGATGACCCTGCTGCAAAACGCGCTGCTGCCGGGGACGACCTCGGCCGCCGTGCAATTCCGAGCAAGCGAAGCCCTATGCGTGCTTGCCCTTTTTACGCCGGCCGCCGTTCCGGGGCTGACAGTCGGCTGCATCATAAGCAATATTTTTGCGGGGCTCGGGGCAATCGACTTGATTGTCGGTCCGCTCGCCTCTTTCCTTGCGACTCTTTTTATGTATTTGCTGAGAAAAAAGAGGGCGGCGAGGCTGCCGATTTTATCTCTTGCTTGTCCGGCCCTTTTTAACGGACTTTTGGTCGGAGCCGAAATAGGTTTGTTTTTCTCGGAGGGAGAAGCCTTTTTTGCCGTTTTTTGGACCAACGCCGGTCTTGTGGCGCTGGGCGAGCTTGCGGTTTTGTTCACGCTCGGTATCGCGCTTTTTGTCGCGATAGAAAAAAATCAACGGCTTAAAAGCCTGATTTGCCTATAACATAAAGTTTAAGCGGAGCTTTCGGGATGGTTCGAAAGTTCCGTTTTTTAATATAACTACCACAGGTTGTGCCAAACCTCGGCCATAAGACACAATTCAAAAATAAATCCGAAAAAACTTCAAAAAAAGTGAAAAAAGGGGTTGACAAGAGGGGCTAAATTTGGTATTATATCGGGGCACTCGGCGAGAGACACAAGAGAGCGAAACAAACAGAAGAGACGACTTCGGGAGAA
>JABLTO010067028.1_pt1 | contig 41476 bp, 30 predicted proteins | sample 7160091 | NCBI WGS metagenome assembly JABLTO01 (sample SAMN14651225, study PRJNA627086) | human gut metagenome | isolation source: feces | host: Homo sapiens
CTAAATAAGCAGTCGTGGCGGAATTGGCATACGCGCTAGACTAAGGATCTAGTCCATATTGCTTGGGTGCGGGTTCAAGTCCCGCCGACTGCACTATATTAAAGAAGCTTATTTATAAGCTTCTTTTTTAACAAGTTAGCGGAAATGTCGGAATGGCAGACGAGCAAGATTCAGATTCTTGTGTGGGTTACCACGTGTGGGTTCAAGTCCCATTTTCCGCATTATATTTTATGAACTGGTGTTATCTTTTGTTACACCAGTTTTTTTATTCTCTAAAAAAATCAGGCAGATATATGTGCTAACATATATCTGCCTATTTTAAACATTTTACAACAACCGCTGCTACTGCTAATCAATAACAGTTACCTTCTCTATAACCGGCTGTTCATTCTTATTAACTTTTCCGTTATCATCTACCGGCTTGACTTCTTTACATATCTTATCAACCACATCCATGCCTTCTGTCACATAACCAAAACAAGCATACTTTCCATCAAGATATGTACTATCCTTATGAACTATAAAAAACTGTGAACTTGCACTGTTGTTACTGCTTGAACGTGCCATAGATATAGCACCCCTTGTATGTGACAGATTATTTGTCACACCATTATCTGCAAACTCACCTTTTATCTTTGTATCAGAACCGCCTGTTCCATCTCCTTTAGGATCTCCACCCTGTATCATAAAGCCGCTTATTATTCTATGAAATGTAAGTCCATCATAAAAACCATCTTTTGCAAGCTTCACGAAATTAGTAACAGTTACAGGCGCCACATCTGCATCAAGTTCAATCTTTATATCACCATAACCCTTAACTAATATAACAACATGGTGCTTTCCTGTGAGCTGGTTCTCCTGGTCATTCTGCTGTCCATCTGATGCATTGCCACTTTTACTGCTTCCACATGCATAAAGTGAAAATGTCATAACAACAGCTAATAGTATTATTGATATTCTTTTCATAACATTCACACACTGTAGGAAACTATCTTAGAACAGCAATATTAATATTGCATAAATTCATTGATATCCCTTAAAACATCCTCAATTTCGCTTTCTCCACCATTAATAGTAAGCTGAAGCGGTCTGCTGATATCAAGACTAAACAATCCTACAAGAGATTTTCCATCCACAAAGCTATTGCCGCTTTCGACATCAAAGCTGCATGAATATCTGCTTATCTTACTAACAAACCTCTGAACTTTCTCTACTGAATCAAGTAAAATTGAAACTGTTAACATATGTATATCCTCCCATCAAGTCCTAATCCTTTTATAATAAAGCCCGACAACATCAACAACTATACTACTTTTCCTTACTAAAAACAACATAATCCGACATTTCGGGTAATATATTTCATATGATATGATATCTATGCTTATACATTTTCAGGCATAACATATGACTCAACTGTTTCCCATAATTCATCAAGGCCCTGTTTTGTTTCTGAAGAAAATGGTATAAGAATATCATCTTCTCTTAATCCAAGCCCCATTCTTACTGCTTTTACATGCTTGGCAACCTGGCTTCTTTTAAGTTTATCAAGCTTCGTTGCTATAATAACCGGTCTGAATCCATTATCAACTATCCAGTCATACATCATCTTATCATTTTCTGATGGATCATGTCTTATATCAACAAGCAGAAATACCTGCTTAAGGTTAGCTGATTTTCTTAAGTATTTTTCTATCATCTTTCCCCATTTAGCCTTAACAGCCGGACTTGCATTCGCATATCCATATCCGGGAAGATCCACAAGATACATGCAGTCATTAATATTATAAAAATTAATTGTCTGTGTCTTACCTGGCTGTGAAGATGTTCTTGCATACGATTTTCTATTCATAAGTGAATTAATAAGTGACGACTTGCCAACATTTGACTTGCCTGCAAATGCGACCTCTGGATATTGTGTATCTGGTATAGCACTGGTAACTCCAATAACTATATCAAGATTAACCTTTTTTATAACCATCTGCTTTTTCTCCTCTCTTTCTTTTAAGATAAGTGCTTAATCTATGTAAAATACATCAGTTTTCCTGTAAAACGAGTGCTTCCTTTAACACCTGTTTAATATTTTCTACATACTTTATAGTAACGCCCTGTGTTATCTCTTCGTCAAGTTCTTCCACATCTGACCTGTTTTCCTCTGGCACAAGCACAACCTTCATGCCTGCCATCCTTGCAGCTAAAAGCTTCTCCTTAAGTCCTCCTATCGGAAGCACCCTGCCACGCAGTGTCACCTCACCAGTCATAGCAACATCTGCCCTGACTGGTATTTGTGTAACAGCTGAAAGCATTGCAGTTGTCATTGTAATACCTGCAGATGGTCCATCTTTTGGAACTGCGCCTTCAGGTATATGAAGATGAATATTATGCTTATCATAGAATTCGCTGTCAACCTTATACTTACCATTCATAGTAAGTGACCTGACAAGAGAATAAGCAATCATAGCTGATTCCTTCATAACATCTCCCATATTTCCTGTAAGCTTAAGCTCTGAACTGCCCGCCATGACATTAACCTCTATCTCAAGAGTTTCGCCACCAACACTTGTCCATGCCAGTCCTCTGACAACCCCCACCTCAGGATGCTTATTAGCCTTATCCGGCCTATACTTTTCTTTTCCAAGATATTCAAAAAGATTCTTATCTGTAACCCTTATGCATTTTTTTACTTCTGTATTTCTGCTTCCATCTGGTGTATACACACCTTCCTCATAAAGCCTGGTTACAGCCTTTCGGCATATCTTTGCTATCTGTCTTTCCAGTTCACGGACTCCCGCTTCCTTTGTATATGCATATATAATACGTTTTAACGCGCCATCCGATATTTTAAGCATAGATGTCATAAGTCCGTTTTTAGCTATCTGCTTTTTCACAAGATGTTCCTTTGCAATATGCATTTTTTCATTCAATGTATATCCTTGAACCTCTATTATTTCCATTCTGTCAAGCAATGGTCTGCTTACTGTTGAAAGGTCATTGGCAGTTGCTATAAATAATACATCTGAAAGGTCAACTGGAAGTTCTATATAATGGTCAACAAAATGTTGATTCTGTTCACCATCAAGCACCTCAAGAAGTGCAGATGCTGTATCCGACCTGTAATCGTTGCTTATTTTATCTATCTCATCAAGAAGCATAAGTGGATTAGAGGTTTTTGCCTGCTTAAGTCCTTCTATGATTCTTCCTGGCATAGCACCTACATATGTTTTTCTATGTCCTCTTATTTCAGCTTCATCTCTTACGCCGCCAAGACATACTCTGATATATTTTTTATTAAGTGCTAAAGCAACAGAACGTGCTATTGACGTCTTACCTGTTCCCGGAGGTCCAACAAGACATAGTATAGGTGCATCTGATACCGATGTTATATTTCTGACTGCAAGATATTCTATAATCCTGTCCTTAACATCCTTCATCCCATAGTGGTCTGCATCCAGAACAGCTCTTGCATTAATAATGTCATTGTTATCCTGTGATTTCTTATTCCATGGAAGTGCAAGGCAATTCTCTATGTATGTTCTCTCAACATTAACCTCTGATGAACCTTTAGAAAGGCTCTTTAACCGCTTTACTTCTTTATGGAGCTTTGCTTTTATGTCATCACCGGCATCAAGCTCTTCTATCTGCTTATCAAGCTCTTCCGACTCAGAATATTGATCCTCACCAAGCTCCTGGTTAAGCACATTAAGCTGTTCACGTATAATATACTCTTTCTGGTTTTTATCTACCTTTTCTTTAACCTTTATAGCCAGCTCTTCTTTTATCTTATATGCATTAGTCAGCTCTATGAACATTCCCGCTATATATTCATAAATTTCTATTATATCGTCCATCTCAAGAAGAGCCTGTCTGTCTGTATAATCCATAGGAAAATCCGCGCATATTTTAAGAAGCAGCTCTCTTGCATCATCAAGCTCAAGCCAGTACTTAAGTATTTCTTTGCTGCTTCTTGAATTAGCTGCACCATACTGCCTTATAAGCTCTCTCATGCCAAGAATAATAGCCCTGTTTGTAACCTCATCCGGCTGGTTTATAAACATCTCTTCTATATCTGCAGCTGCCATTAAGCAGTTACCAGAATCAGTTATTTCAACTGCATGTGCTTTGTTAAGGCCTTCCACCTGAATACGCACAAGCTTATTAGGCAGCTTAATAACCTGCTTTATAACTGCAACTGTTCCTGTTTTATATATATCCCCAGGCGCAGGATTTTCTATCTGTGTATCTTTTTGTGTAAGAAGAAGTACCTTCTCATCTAAAGCAAGTGCCTCCTCTACCGCCTGTATTGATTTTTTTCTGCTTATATCAAAATGTATGACCATGTCAGGCAACACGGTCATACTTCTTAACGCAATTACTGGTAATGTAATCATATTCATAATTATTGTGCTTTCTTAACTTCATCGCCTTGTGTGCCTGATGCACTATTCATAGCGATACTTCCCTCGTTATTATTTCCTACTTTCTGCGTTCTGTATTCAATAACCGGCTTTCCTGTTCCAAGAACAGCATCCTTTGTTATAATACATCTTGCAATAGTTTCATCAGATGGAACCTCATACATAACCTCATTCATGACTGACTCAAGTATAGAACGAAGTCCTCTTGCCCCCGTCTTTCTTTCAAAGCTCTTATGGGCTATTTCCTTAACTGCATCATCTTCAAACTCAAGTTCAACCTCATCAAGGCTTAAAAGTGCCTTATACTGCTTAAGTATAGCATTCTTAGGTTCACGAAGAATACGTACAAGCGCTTCCTCATCAAGTGAATCTAATGCTACAACAACCGGAACACGTCCTACGAATTCAGGTATAAGTCCGAACTTAATAAGATCCTGTGGAAGTGCCTTATGGAACATTTCTCCAACGTCCTCTGTAGCAGTCTTTTCCTTTATCTGCGAATTAAATCCGATTGTACTCTGATCCATTCTTGATTCGATAATCTTTTCAAGTCCATCAAAAGCTCCACCACATATAAACAGTATATTAGTTGTATCTATAGGAATAAGCTCCTGCTGTGGATGCTTTCTGCCACCCTGAGGTGGAACTGATGCAACCGTTCCTTCAAGTATCTTAAGAAGTGCCTGCTGTACGCCTTCACCTGAAACATCTCTAGTTATGGAAACATTTTCTGACTTCTTAGTTATCTTATCTATCTCATCAATATATATAATTCCATATTGTGCTTTTTCTATATCATAATCAGCTGCCTGAATAAGCTTAAGAAGTATATTTTCAACATCCTCACCTACATATCCAGCTTCTGTAAGAGTTGTTGCATCAGCTATTGCAAATGGCACATTCAGAAGTCTTGCAAGATTCTGTGCAAGAAATGTCTTGCCAGAACCTGTAGGTCCTAACATAAGTATATTACTCTTCTGAAGCTCAACATCAACATCCTGTGCCGATAATATTCTTTTATAATGATTATATACAGCAACTGATAAAACCTTCTTAGCTTCATCCTGTCCTATAACATAATCATCAAGGAACTCTTTGATTTCCTTAGGCTTTAAAAGATTAATATCAAGTCCATCTACTGCCTGCTCATCTTCCGCCTCAAACTCCTCATCAAGTATATCTGAACATATTCCTATACATTCATCACATATAAATACTCCATTCTGTCCCTGGATAAGTTTTTTAACCTTATCCTGTGTCTTACCACAAAACGAGCATCTTAACTCTCCATCTTTAATCTTGCCTGCCATAATTCCTCCGGTCTGCTACATATTAACAAATAATACATAATAATATATTGCTTCGCTCTGAATATCCGTAATGCTCTTTCAGCTTATATATTCATAAACAACAAGGGACTGTGCGAAAAGCAACAGTCCCCTTTAAGTAACTATCTCTTTTCAACCACGCTGTCAATAAGACCATATGCTACAGCCTCTTTAGCTGTCATATAGTTATCACGTTCTGTATCCCGAGAGATTTCTTCTACTGATTTACCCGTGTTAGCTGCGAGTATTTCATTTAACTTGTTTCTTGTCTTTAAGATATTCTCTGCAACTATTCTGATTTCTGTTTCCTGACCTCTGGCTCCGCCTGAAGGCTGATGAATCATAATCTCAGCATTTGGAAGTGCAAGTCTCTTACCCTTAGTACCGCCAGAAAGAAGAAATGCTCCCATGCTGGCTGCCATACCTATACATATTGTTGAAACATCACACTTAATATACTGCATAGTATCATATATCGCGAAACCAGCTGATACTGAACCACCTGGGCTGTTGATATAAAAATGTATATCCTTGCCTGGATCTTCTGCCTCAAGGAATAACATCTGTGCTACAACAAGGTTAGCAGAAACATCTGTTACCTCTTCACCTAAAAATATAATTCTGTCTTTAAGAAGACGTGAATAGATATCATATGATCTCTCTCCACGACTATTCTGTTCTATGACATAAGGTACAAAACTCATATTATTGCCTCCCTGTCTTATATAATATCTATTACTTCTCAACTACTGAATTTACAATAACATCAACAGCCTTCTGGATAGCAATATCTTCTCTGATCTGCTTAGATTCATATTCACCCATGAACTCTTTAATCTTTTCGATTTCCATCTTGTACTGTTCAGCCATCTTGTTAAGCTCTGCTTCGAATTCTTCATCAGAAACTTCGATATTCTCAGCCTTTACGATTGCTTCAAGAACAAGTCTTGACTGGATATTCTTAACAGCCTGTGGCTTCATATCTTCAATAATCTTTTCAGCTGTAACACCTGTGTACTGGAAGTACTGCTCAACTGATAAGCCCTGTGACTGTAATCTCTGTGCGAAGTCTTCTAACATTCTGTTAACCTGTGTATTAATCATAGCTTCTGGAATGTCCATCTTAGAAGTTTCAATAATCTTAGCGATTGCTTCATCTTCCTTCTTAGCCTTAGCTTCATTTTCCTTGCGCACTGTTATGTTCTTCTTAAGATCTTCCTTATATTCAGCAAGTGTATCAAAATCAGAAACATCCTGAGCGAAATCATCATCAAGCTCTGGAAGAACCTTTTCCTTGATTTCCTTAACCTTAACCTTGAACATAGCTGGCTTACCCTTTAATTCCTCAGCATGGTATTCTTCTGGGAATGTTACATTGATTTCCTTCTCATCACCGATATTCATACCGATAATCTGTTCTTCAAAGTTATCAATAAATGAATGAGAACCGATTGTAAGTGGATAATCTTCACCCTTTCCACCTTCAAATGCTTCACCATCTACAAAGCCTTCAAAATCAATTGTTGTCATATCGCCATCTTTAACAGCTCTGTCTTCTACAGTAACGATTCTTGAATTCTTATCCTGAGCCTTCTTTAATTCTTCTTCAACATCTGCATCAGTAACATCTGTATCGCACTTAGCTACCTCAACACCCTTGTACTGTCCAAGTTCAACCTCTGGCTTAACAGCAACTGTTGCTTCAAAGATAAATGGCTTACCAGCTTCAATCTGAACTACATCAATCTTAGGCTGTGAAACGATTTCTAATTCACTTTCATCTGCTGCCTTAGCATAAGCATCAGGAATAATGGCATTAGCTGCATCTTCATAGAAAATCTCTGCACCATAAAGCTTTTCTACCATCTTTCTTGGAGCCTTACCTTTTCTGAAGCCAGGAACGCTGATTTTATTCTTATTCTTATTAAAAGCTGTATTAAGACCTGCTTCGAATTCTTCAGCAGTAGCCTCGATTACGAGCTTAACCATATTCTTCTCTTCCATGTTTTCAACCTTAAAACTCATTGTTTATAAATCCTCCTTAAAATATATATGAAGTCTCTTTTTCTATCGTACAAAGTACATACTAATGGATTGTATCACATCCGGCGCTGATTTGCCAATATATTTTTTATAATTTATATTTATTTTAATATTTCGATATATGCTGCCCTCCACCTGATGTGTCAGATTATTTTAATGTTCTCCATCATTCTCATCATAATCATTTTTGCAGAAGAAAAACTTTCTTGTAGCAAAAAGTGCACATATCGACAGCACTCCTATCGCTGTGTTAAGTGCTGAATCATGGTATGTCACCATCTCTCTTGCTATTGCAAACATAAGCACCTCCACGACAGTTGCCGGTGTATGCTGTGATAACATCTTGATAAGCTCCACACCAACTGCCAGTGTCATAATATCTGCCACAAATTTCTCGAAGAAATCAAGCGGGGTACTATCAAACATCCCACCAAGTTCAAGCAAAAACCTCACACACATAACTACTACAACTACCACAAGGATTGCTGATATTATCCATTCAAGGATATTACATACTTTTCTGAATATACCATTCACTTTGCTTTTCATATATTTTCCTGACCTTTCTACAACATTCTTATTTTCCTTACGTTTTTAGCGCATATACAGTAATTATTTAATCATGTTATGCGGCTGCATATCTTAAGTCAAACTATGTTAAGTATACGAAAAAAACTTTTATATAGCAACAGAACTTTTGATTAAAATAAAAAGGTGTTGTCGCACAAAATAGTGCTGCAACACCTTTTATTATCTAGTTATATCCTTTGTTAATCAAACTAATCACACTTATTACAGATTAGTATATCCCATCAGATACTTATCCACTTCTCTTGCACAGTCCCTGCCCTGACGTATAGCCTTTACAACAAGTGACTGGCCTGTGTGACAGTCGCCGGCAGCGAACACTCCAGCAACATTAGTTGCGAATCTTCCATCATCTGTCTTGATGTTAGTTCTCTGGTTTACCTCCACGCCGAATGCATCTGTAAGATACTTCTGTGTTCCAAGGAAACCTGCTGCTATAAGAACAAGCTCACAAGGAAGCTCTTTTTCTGTTCCTTCAACAGGAACCATCATTCTTCTTCCTGTTGCCTCATCTACCTTTGATTCAAGCTGGATAGTAACAACCTTGCAAAGCTTGCCCTTCTTATCCTTCTTGAATTCCTTTACAGTAGTTGTATATATTCTTGGGTCATGTCCGAATACCGCTATTGCTTCCTCCTGGCCATAATCTGTCTTGCAGACTAAAGGCCATTGTGGCCATGGATTAGTTTCACTTCTTACGTCTGGTGCCTTTGGCATCATTTCAAGCTGTGTCACTGACTTACAGCCATGTCTTATAGCTGTACCAACGCAGTCGTTACCTGTATCACCGCCACCGATTACGATAACATTTTTATCCTTTGCGCTTATATACTTGCCATCTGTAAGATCTGAATCAAGAAGACTCTTAGTTGTTGCTGTAAGAAAATCAACTGCAAAATATATTCCATCAGCATCTCTTCCAGGAGCACTGATATCTCTTGGATTAGAGGCACCTACCGCAAGTACAACTGCGTCATAATCATCCATTATCTTCTTAGCCTTAATATTCTGTCCGATGTTAGCTTCCGTTACAAACTCAACCCCCTCATCCTTCATAACATTAAGCTTTCTGTCTATAATATGCTTTTCAAGCTTCATATTAGGTATTCCATATCTTAAAAGTCCACCTATTCTATCAGCTCTTTCATATACAGTCACAAGATGGCCCCTCTGGTTAAGCTGGTCAGCTACAGCAAGTCCTGAAGGACCTGAACCTATGACAGCTATTCTCTTTCCAGTTCTTGCCTTTGGTGGCTTAGGACCTGCAAGTCCGTTAGCATAAGCATGTTCTATGATAGCCATCTCATTTTCCTTAGTACATACAGCATCTCCGTTAAGTCCGCATGTACATGCTTTTTCGCAAAGAGCTGGACATACGCGGCTTGTAAACTCTGGAAAATTGCTTGTCTTATGCAGCCTGTTATATGCCTGTTCCCAGTTACCTGTGTATACAAGATCATTCCATTCCGGTATAAGGTTATTAAGAGGACAACCACTTGTCATACCCTTTATAGTCATGCCCGACTGACAGAATGGCACACCACAGTCCATGCAGCGTGCGCTCTGGCATCTCTGCTCTGTTTCTGAAAGTGGTGTATGAAACTCATTAAAATTCTTTATTCTTTCCTTTGGTGCAACTGCCTTAGCTTCTACACGTTCATATTCTAAAAATCCGGTTGGTTTTCCCATGATTATCTCCTTTCAAATACACATTTTCACAAATATGTACCAGCAGACTTATAAGCTGCCAATACATATCTGTTTTTGTACATTTCCATCTTACTTAGTTGCTGCGTAAAATGCTTCAATCTGAGCCTGTTCACTGCTAAGACCCTTCTCTTCCATCTGAACAATCATATTGAGCATCTTCTTATAATCATGTGGCATAATCTTCTTGAACTTAGGAAGATATTCACCAAAGTTATCCAGAACCTCTTTACCCTTCTTTGAGTTAGTGAAAGCTACATGGTCAGTGATCATCTGCTTAAGTTCAAGTACATCATACTTGTTAGTAACTGGTTCAAGTGATACAAGCTGCTTATTAACCCTCTTGTAAAGTGTTGTATCCTCATCTAAAACATATGCAACACCGCCACTCATACCAGCAGCAAAGTTCTTACCAGTTCTTCCAAGAACAACCACTCTTCCACCTGTCATATATTCACAGCCATGGTCACCTGTTCCCTCAACAACTGCTGTTGCACCTGAGTTACGTACGCAGAATCTCTCACCTGCAATACCATTGATATATGCCTTACCACTTGTTGCACCATAAAGTGCTACATTACCTATGATAATATTCTCATCTTCCTTATAAGATACTCCGGTTGGTGGATACACGATAAGCTTACCACCAGAAAGGCCTTTACCAAAGTAGTCATTGCTGTCACCTACAAGTTCAAGTGTAAGTCCCTTAGGAATAAATGCTCCAAAGCTCTGTCCACCAGCGCCCGTACACTTAACTGTATATGTATCATCTGCAAGGCTTTCACCGAATCTTCTTGTTATCTCTGCACCAAGAAGAGTACCAAGTGCTCTGTCTGTATTTTTGACATCTACTTCAACACTTCTCTTCTGCTTCTTATCCATAGCATCTGAAAACTTCTTTATAAGTATTCTTTCATCTACTGTCTTACCAAGCTCGAAATCAAACACATTCTTCTTATCATACCTGATAGAAGCTGCTTCCTTAATATAAGGATTATTAAGGATATTAGAAAGATCAACCTTTGATGCTCTTCCACTTCCATAAACGTCAGTTTTTGCTTCAAGGAAATCTGTTCTTCCCACAAGTTCATCCACCGTCTTTACTCCAAGCTTAGCCATATACTCACGAAGCTCTTCTGCGATGAATCTCATAAAGTTAACTACGTATTCTGGCTTTCCTGCGAACCTCTTTCTAAGCTCTGGATTCTGTGTTGCAATACCAACAGGGCATGTATCAAGATTACATACTCTCATCATAACACAGCCCATAGTTACAAGTGGTGCTGTTGCAAATCCGAATTCCTCAGCACCAAGCATGGCTGCTATGGCAACGTCACGTCCACTCATCAGCTTACCATCTGTTTCGATTATAACCTTGTTACGAAGTCCATTCATCGTAAGTGTCTGATGTGCTTCAGCAAGTCCTAACTCCCAAGGAAGTCCTGCATTATGTATAGAGCTTCTTGGCGCTGCACCTGTACCACCATCATAGCCTGATATAAGAATAACCTGTGCACCAGCCTTTGCTACACCAGAAGCAATAGTACCAACGCCAGCTTCTGATACAAGCTTAACTGATATTCTTGCATCCTTGTTAGCATTCTTAAGGTCATATATCAGTTCTGCCAGATCCTCGATAGAATAAATGTCGTGATGAGGTGGAGGTGATATAAGTGATACACCCGGTGTTGAAAGACGTGTCTTTGCTATCCAAGGATATACCTTCTTTCCTGGAAGATGTCCACCTTCACCAGGCTTAGCACCCTGTGCCATCTTAATCTGGATCTCCTTTGCACTTACAAGATATCTGCTTGTAACACCGAATCTTCCTGATGCAACCTGCTTGATAGCCGAACATCTGTTAAGTCCATCAGCTCCAACAGTGAGTCTGTCTTCATCCTCACCACCTTCACCTGAGTTTGACTTACCATGAAGCATATTCATTGCAATAGCCATAGTTTCATGTGCTTCCTTAGAGATAGAACCATAAGACATAGCACCAGTCTTGAATCTCTTAACGATAGAATCAACGCTTTCTACCTGATCTATATTTATTCCCTTCTTAGGGAACTTGATATCCATAAGTCCTCTTAAGTTCTTAACGCCCTCTTCTTTATTGACAAGAGCTGTATATTCCTTAAATGTATTATAATCACCTGTACGTGTTGCAAGCTGTAAAAGATGAATTGTCTGTGGATTATAAAGATGTTCTTCCTTTCCACTTCTCATTTTATGGGCACCCTCACTATCAAGAGTTGTGTCTGTTGATAACCCAAGAGGATCAAAAGCCTTTGAATGAAGTGTTTCAACATCATCCTGTATATCTTTAAGGCTTATACCCTCAACTCTTGATACAGTACCTGTGAAGTACTTATTAATAACAGCTGAATCAATACCTATCGCCTCAAATATCTTAGAGCCCTGATATGACTGTATAGTTGATATACCCATCTTAGCTGCTATCTTTACGATACCACTTATGATAGCATTATTATAATCATCAACTGCTGCATAGTAATCTTTATCAAGCATATTAAGATCAATAAGTTCCTGTATGCTTTCCTGTGCAAGATATGGATTGATAGCTGATGCACCATATCCTAACAATGTAGCAAAATGATGTACGTCCCTTGGCTCACCACTTTCAAGTATAACAGCCATACTTGTTCTTTTCTTAGTCTGTACAAGATAGTGCTGTACTGCACCTACAGCAAGAAGTGATGGTATAGCTACATGATTTTCATCAACACCTCTATCAGACAGGATAACAATGTTAGTACCCTCTCTATGTGCTCTGTCTACCTCTACAAAAAGATGGTCAATAGCCTTTTCGAGTGATGTATTCTTATAGTATGTAATAGGAATAGTTTCAACCTTAAAACCTTCAACCTTCATATTCTTTATCTTTAAAAGATCTGTGTTAGTAAGAATAGGATTGTTAATCTTTAAGTTCTTACAGTTTTCAGGCTGTTCTTCAAGTATGTTACCATCTTTACCAAGGTACACAGTTGTAGATGTTACGATCTTCTCTCTGATGGAATCTATAGGTGGATTCGTAACCTGTGCAAACAGCTGTTTAAAATAGTTAAACAGAGGCTGGTGTCTGTTAGAAAGTACAGCAAGTGGTGTATCTATACCCATAGCACCGATAGATTCACTTCCGTTAAGTGCCATAGGAAGAATAGATGTTCTGAAATCTTCATATGTATAACCAAATGCTTTCTGTAATCTTGCTCTTTCTTCCTTAGTATGTGTTGGCACCTTTTTGTTTGGTATCTTAAGATCTTCAAGCTTTATAAGATTGTTATCAAGCCACTCACCATATGGCTGCTTAGTAGCATATTTTTCCTTAAGCTTATTATCATCTATAAGCTCACCCTTAACGGTATCCACAAGAAGCATCTTACCTGGATGAAGCCTGTCTTTTACTTCTATTCTGCTTTCATCAATAGGAAGTGCACCTACTTCTGATGAAAGAATAAGATATCCATCCTTTGTAATATAATATCTTGAAGGACGAAGACCATTTCTATCAAGAACTGCACCCATGATATCTCCATCAGAGAAAAGAATAGATGCTGGTCCATCCCAAGGCTCCATCATAGTTGAATAATACTGATAGAAATCCTTCTTCTCCTGCTCCATAGCTTTATTATTACTCCATGGCTCTGGGATTGTAATCATAACAGCCAGCGGAAGAGGCATACCATTCATAACAAAGAATTCAAGTGTGTTATCAAGCATAGCTGAATCCGAACCATTGGTGTTAACAACTGGTGTGATCTTAGACATCTCATCCTCAAGATATGGAGAAACCATTGTTTCTTCTCTTGAAAGCATTCTGTCGGCATTTCCCTTGATTGTATTAATCTCACCGTTGTGAACGATAAATCTGTTTGGATGGGCACGTTCCCAGCTAGGGTTTGTGTTAGTAGAGAATCTTGAGTGTACAAGTGCTATAGCTGATTCATAGCTCTCATCTGTAAGATCCTTAAAAAATGTTCTTAACTGTCCTACAAGGAACATTCCCTTGTATACTATTGTCCTGCTTGAAAGTGAACAGACATATGTATCTTCTGCTGTCTGCTCAAATACTCTTCTTGCAACATACAGCTTTCTATCAAACTCTATGCCTTTATTCACATCCTTAGGCTTCTTTACAAAGCCCTGCATAATATATGGCATACAGTCAACTGCTTTTTTACCAAGGACATTAGGAAAAGTTGGAACCTCTCTCCAGCCAAGAAACTCAAGTCCTTCCTTTTCAACTATTATCTCAAACATCTTTTTGGCACGGTTTCTTGCAAGTTCATCCTGTGGAAAGAAGAACATGCCTATACCATACTCTCTTTCATTGCCAATCTTAATACCAAGTGGCTTAACTGCTTTTTCAAAAAACTTATGAGATATCTGAAGGAGAATACCTACACCATCACCAGTCTTACCTTCCGCATCCTTACCTGCTCTGTGTTCGAGATTCTCTACGATACTAAGAGCATCAGATACTGTCTGATGAGTCTTTATTCCTTTGATGCTTACAACTGCACCGATACCACAGTTATCGTGTTCGAATTGTGGGTTATAAAGTCCAGGCTGCTTTTTCTGATTTTCCATAGTCCTATCATCCTTTCATGTATAATCTGTTATCAAATCCCTGATATATTTCAATCTGCCAGCGAATTTCCAGCAGGTTATTTTGCAGTGGATTTTTTTCTGCTCATAATATACTCCTATTTTTCATCGTTGTAAATGAATTTTTATTTTGAATTGTCAGATTATTTAATTTTACTGCAATATATATATTATTGTCAGATTATTTATCTTTATATCATTGTATTTTTTCTTCAAAAGCTGTGTATTTAATACAATTTCACTTGTGTTTCTAACATTTATTCTTCTTGTTAATATCTATTTTTTCTTTATGATGATAAATTGTTTCTGAATTGTTTCTAATTTTTAACATCATTTTCCAGGATATATTTAAAGTCGTAAAAAAATAAAGTGATAAAGCCTGCTCAACAATGTTGATAGGTTTTATCACTTTATTATTTAAAGCAATTCATATGTTTTTTTGATGCAATTCTTTACTTAATTAACCATGCCAGCTTTGATGTTTATTTTATTAATTCATTTTGGCTTTAGGCTTTTCTTTATTAATTATAAAATCTACCGCTTTAGGACACACTTTAAGATTAACCTTATTGTGTTCTCCTCCAAATTCACCATCTAGTGTCCATTTTATATTATCCGGTGATTCAAATGTTATATTGTTAGTCTTAAATGAATAAATCATATCACAGCTTTCAAGCCTCTGTGTCATAAAAGCATTTATCAGCTGCTGGAAATCAAGTGCGTTTCTTATTTCTCTTATAAGAGTAACCTCAAACACCCCATCCTGGAAATCAACATTATCACCTATAAGTCCTTTCATACCTCCAACTGAACTTGAATTGCTCACCATGCCATATATAAAGTTATCCTCTATATCAAGCCTGCTTGAAGTTACTTTCATCTTATATGCTTTAAGGTTTAAAAGCCTCTTTGCCCCCTCTATCACATATGCCTGATGCCCGAACATATTCTTAAGATCCTGCGGTGTTTCGTACGCAACATCTGTAAATGCACCAAATGCTGCCACATAGTTAAAATACCGTCTGTCATTTATAATTCCGATATCACAAGAAAAGCTTTCTCCACTTACAACATTGTATGCAGCCCTTATCTTATCTGAAGGTATGCCAAGACTCTTAGCAAAATCATTCGTTGAACCACTTGGAATGTACCCAATAGGTACTTTTTCATCTCCATATGTTATGACTGCAGATACGACTTCGTTTAATGTGCCATCTCCTCCGCTGCATACTATAATGTCATACAGTCCTTTAGATGCTTTAATCTTTTCATATCCATCTAATGCTGCTTTCGTAGGATACACAGTAACCTCGTAATCTGCATTGGAGAATATCTGAATAATCTTCATAAGCGAATTCTTAAGCTGTGCTTTTCCCGAATTCGGGTTAAATACAAAAAGCATATTTTTCATGATATTCCTCCATTCTTATATCTCACTCTTTATCAAACCTGCACATGTAAATCCTTACATTTAAGCTCATTAAATCATCTGTCCCATTTATCGCAAAGTGAATTAATCTGATCTGTAAATTTGGCAAGATCCTTGTTAGCTCCACCCTCATTATGCATAATAACAGTCATAAGACGTCTGCCAGCTGCAACAAGCCTGTCATATATACTTCTGTTGCGTTTATTAATGGTAGTTCTTCTGCTCTTTCTTTCTTTGTTACCCTCTGTAATCATGCAGCCTGTTACAAGATCAAAAGCGCCGCCTGTATATGGTGCATATGCATCAAAGCCATGCTCCTTCTTAAGACATTCTGTGAATTCTTCACATACACTGTCCTCTCCGTGCACAACAAACACTTTCTGTGGCTTATTCCTAAAAGCACTTACCCATCTTATAAGTCCATCTTTATCTGCATGGCCACTTGAACCTGGCAGCTGTGCAATCTCAGCCTTAACCTGTATAGGCTCACCAAAGAGCTTTATCTCATCTATTCCATCAATTATTATTCGTCCAGTTGTACCATTTGCCTGATATCCAACAAAAAGCACAGTGCATTCAGCCCTCCAGAGATTATGCTTAAGGTGGTGTCTGATACGTCCAGCCTCACACATGCCTGATGCCGATATAATAACCTTAGGTTTTGGGTCAAAATTAATCATCTTGGATTCTTCACTTGATACAGCATATTTAAGCCCTGGAAAAGACAGCGGATTAATGCCCTCTCTTACAAGCTCTATAGCCTCATCATCAAAGCACTGTTCAACATTCCTGCTAAAGATTTCTGTAGCCTCTATTGCAAGAGGACTATCAACATACACATCAAAATCCCGGTCGATAAGATGCTCCGCTTTTATCTTTCTTATATGATATAAAAGCTCCTGCGTTCTACCAACTGCAAATGATGGTATAACAACGTTGCCACCTCTGTCAAATGTCCTTTTAAACACGCTAACGAGTTCCTTAACATAATCTGGTGTACCATTATGGCTTCTGTTACCATAGGTAGATTCCATAACAACATAATCTGCTGTATCAACCATAGCAGGATCTTTTGTTATAGGCTTGTTAATATTACCTATGTCACCAGAGAATACTATCTTCTTAGACACTTCTGACTCTTTATTTTTTTCCTTTGCCCACACCTCTATGCTTGCTGAACCAAGCAGATGCCCTACATCTTTAAACCTCACACTTACATTATCATCTATATTTATGATCTCATCGTACTTTACTCCGACAAACTGTTTCATAACCTCATATACCGCCTTCGCATCATATAAAGGTATGAACTCCTTAAGTGTTCCGTTTGAACGCTTCGCCTTTCTGTTGCGCCATTCAGCTTCAAACATCTGGATATGTGCACTATCTCTTAACATAATATCACACAGCTGTACAGTTGCCTCAGTGCAATATATACTGCCTCTAAAGCCATTAACATACAAAAGTGGTATAAGCCCCGAATGGTCTATATGTGCATGTGTAAGAAGAACATAATCTACATCGGATGCCGGTATGGGCAGCTCCTGGTTCTCATATACATCGTTTCCCTGTTCCATTCCGCAATCTATCAGTATATTTTTATCACCAACACATAGGTAATGACAGCTTCCTGTAACTTCGTGATCAGCACCTAAAAAAGTAAGTTTCATATGCTTCAACTCCCTCCAGATTCATATTTTGTACACGCTTACGTATCCATCCTGTTATTGTCTGAATACTTCTATCTGTAGGCTTAGTATAACATATAATTCATAAAAATCACATTGTTATATAATAATTTACTTATTTTTTATATATTGGTTACTGCTCAGATTTCAAAATGTATATCTGAAAATGTCACATCAACGTTTCTTGATGCAAACATACCAACATATACATGCTTAGGATCAATAGCAGTAAGCTTAAAATCATACCCTCCTGTTACTTCAGGTCCATCCGCAAACTTTGCCATATATCCATCCTGTGATGAAGCAAGTATAAGATTATATTCTTTTCCTTCTTCTATCGCGATACCTGTTGCTGGCCCATATACAAGCACACCACTTTTTCTTGCATAAGTTCCTACCGTATTCTCTTTTCTTGTAACACACAGAGGTGCTGCTGCCACATAATCGCCTAAAATGTCAGGCATGCACTTATCAATATAACAGTCATCCCTTACCATAAGTCCAAACGATACCTGGTCGTTTAAAAATATCTTATTAACTCTTACCTTCGCTCTTAGTGTGAAATTCTTATTAACATCTACCTGTCTGTAATACATAGCTATTCCATCTGTAACAACTGATATCTTACCACAATTGTTTCTGACAGCTATATGCATGTTGCCATCTTTATCTGCTTCAAGTGTAAAATTCTCCTTGCTTACATCATTTAAAACATCACCAAAAACAGTACCCTTATATTCACCATAATCTTCAAAAAGCCTGCTCTCTTCAAGCTTATCACTAAATATTACAGGCTTATAATCAGCATTTGATACAAGATACTTTTCTTTATATTCCAAAGGATTTTCAGATAAATTTACTATATTTTCAGATAGCCCTGCTATATCTGAATCTTTAATAGCTGACATAACCATATAAGCATTAACTCTTGCACCCCATATATTGGTATGTGTGTTATCTACACTAAGCCTGTTATTGGATGGCCATGCATGAAGATATATTGTATTATCAGCACCGAGCCTGTCATACATCTTGTGAGTCTTTTCAGTCATATCTATAACTGGTATGTCAAGTGTACTTCCAAGCTTTCTTACAGCTTCTCTATAATCGCCGCCTTTAAACTCCCCGACATCCTGCGTTATATGTAACAGAGTATCATCCCATTCTCCTGTAGGAGTTCTCCTTACTATAGGTGTACAAAGTATCACCTTACAGCCTGCCTCATCTGCCTTCTTGATATAATTTTCGTAGAGGGAATGTGCAAATGAGCCTTCTGTCTTATAATCTCCATTCGCATCAGTAAAGCGTGACTCCTCTGTTTTCTCATCATTATGTCCAAATCCTATGATAAGAAAATCACCTTTTTTCATGCCATCAAGCAGTTCCTTATACTGTGGCTCTGTCGTATAGCTTTTAGAGCTTCTTCCAGAAAGAGCTATATTAACAACCCTCACATTATCATTAAGATACTTATCAAGCATTGTTCCATATCCATATCTTGGATAATAATACCTGTCTTTGAAACTACTAAGTGTTGAATCACCTATAACCCATAATGTACTCATAACAATCAAACCTCTTCTTTCATAAACAAGTGAGTGGCAGAATTTAGCCCAGGCACTCACATTAATTATTAATAGCTTTTATTTAGATATTCATTTCTTATATGTTCTTCCATGGCTTTAACTTCTTCCTCGAATTCTCTTGCAGAATAAAGAAGACATCCGGCACCTCTTATGATAACCTGTTCAAGTCCATCGGATGTTGCAACAGTCACATTATACTTTCTTCCATTCTCATGTGCAAACTTTTCTATGTAATGATCTGCTGTTTCTGCTTCTTTAGTATATACTACATGTATATTATGGTAATCAATATACTCCTGTGCATGTCCTGCAAGTCTGTATGCATCAAACACAACTATCAGTTCACAATTTTTCATTCCCTGATAGTTACACATAATATCAAGCAGCCTGTCTCTTGCGCTGTCCATGTTGATCTTAGCCAGCTCATCAAGTTCCTTCCATGCATGGATTATGTTATAACCATCTACTAAAAGATAGCTTACTCCCATAGCCTTTGCTGTTCTTTGTCTGTCAGACTGCTTTAACGCCACATATTGTCCAAGCTGATCTGATGATTTTCTTTTTGACAGCTTCCTTCTTTCATTATCGCCTCTGCTGTTAGAAAAGTAAGTTTCTGCCAGTATCCTGTCAACCTCATCAGTTCCTATCCATTCTTCTGATACAGTCCTTGCTGCCTGCTTTGATGTCATAGGTTCATTTATATCTGACGTTTTTGGTGGATTAAGAACACTATCAACATGTGCATATTCTGATACCTCATCCCAGCTGACTGTAAAACCCGAGCCATGTGCGCAGAACACAGAATCCGGTGTATTCCTTATATCTCTTGTAACATCATAGCCTATTTTTTCTATAACTTCTTCCGAGTTATGGCATGGTCTGTAACCTGACATCCTAAGATTTATGCTCCCAGTTCCCCTTGTGTATGCTGTAAGCTCTGCCTGATAATTCGCAAGGCTTGACACAGGCCCACAGCCTGTTACAAGCACTTCTTCTCCAGTATCGTTAATCGTAAATACTGCTCCCATACGCTCTAAATCTGTCATAGCCCTGCCTATATATTGTCTGTCAAGCTTCATCTCGAATTCATAAAATGGTTCAAGAAGAACGGATTCAGCCTGCATAAGCCCCTGTCTTACAGCTCTGTATGTTGCCTGTCTGAAATCTCCACCTTCTGTATGCTTGTTATGCGCCCGTCCGGCAGCAACTGTTATCTTAACATCTGTAAGTGCTGAGCCTGTCAGTACACCCTTATGTGTTTTTTCACACAAATGTGTATATATAAGTCTCTGCCAGTTCTTTGCCAGCACATCCTCACTGCAGTCAAGCTCATACTTCATACCACTTCCAGGCTCACCTGGTTCAAGTATAAGATGCACCTCCGCATAATGTCTTAAAGGTTCAAAATGTCCGATTCCTTCAACTTTGTTGGCAATTGTTTCTTTATACACAATACTGCCCTCTCCAAAAGTTACATCTATGCCAAACCTTTCCTTAATTATATTCTGAAGCACTTCTATCATAACAGGTCCCATAACCTGTACATGTATTTCTTTAAAATTCTCATCCCATTCTATATGCAGCTGTGGCTCTTCTTCCTCTATAGCCCTGAGCTTTGGAAGCATCTGCATAGGATCAACGCCTGCTGGAAGATTTATCTTATAGTTAAGAACTGGTGTAAGAACTGGCGAATTATCTTCCTTCTCATCTCCTATAGCCTGTCCTGCATACGTGTCTGACAATCCCGTAAGTGCGCATATGCTTCCTGCTACAGCTTCCTGAACAGCTGTATATTTATCTGCACTATATACTCTTATCTGATTGACCTTCTCATCATTTATAATATCCTTGCTCTTTATGCAGCCACCCGTTACTTTAATATGTGTAAGTCTTTCTCCTCTTTCATCTCTTGATATCTTATAAACTCTGGCTGAAAAATCCTCACCATATTCCCTGCTGCTACAGAATCTGTCCATCACACCAAGCAGCTCATCAACTCCATCAAGCCTTAATGCCGAACCAAATATAACAGGAAATATCTCTCTTTCATCTAACATCCTGCTTATGCTTTCATCTGATACCTCTGAATATTTAAGATATTCTTCAAGCGCCCCTTCACTACATGTTGCTATATCCTCATAGTCAGGTTTAACGCCCTTCATATATCCGGTAAAATCTATGCAGCCTGATGACAGCTTATTCTTAAGCTGTTCAAGAAGTCTATATTTATCAGTTCCCTGCTGGTCCATCTTGTTAACAAATATAAAAACAGGCACATGCAGTCTTTTTAACAATCCCCACAATGTGTCTGTATGTCCCTGTACCCCATCGATTCCATTGATAACAAGCACCGCATAATCAAGCACCCATAACGTACGCTCCATCTCTGCCGAAAAGTCAACGTGGCCAGGTGTGTCAAGCAATGTAACATCAAGGTCCTTATAACTAAAGCATGCCTGCTTTGAAAATATAGTTATTCCTCTCTGACGCTCATAGTCATTATTATCAAGAAATGCATCTTTATTATCTACTCTTCCAAGCTTCCTTATGGCTCCGGAAGTGTATAATATACTTTCAGAAAGTGTAGTTTTCCCAGCATCTACATGTGCAAGCATGCCAATAACCAGTTTTTTCATAATCATCCTCGTTTCTATATATCTAGGGCTGAATAAGTTCTTTACTTATAGCTTTATTATAGACTTCTGGTCTTCTGTCCCTGAATAATCCCCATGAAAGTCTGTCATATGCCAGCTTATCAAGATCGAACTTATGGACGATAACTTCTTCTTCATCCCTGCCTGCCTGATATATTATATCACCTGTGTTGTCAGTGATAAAAGAAGAACCATAGAATTTAAGTGAACTTGATTGTCCACCGTTCTCTTCACATGGCTTAACAGTCTCAACACCAATCCTGTTAGCTGCAACAACCGGAACAAGATTGCATGCTGCATGTCCCTGCATACACCTTCTCCAGTGCATCATGCTGTCACAATCAAGTATCGGCTCACTTCCTATAGCGGTTGGATAAAAAAGCACCTCTGCACCTTCTACTGCCATAGCCCTTGCTGTCTCTGGAAACCATTGATCCCAGCATATACCAACACCTATGCAGCCGAATCTTGTGTTAAACACCTTAAAGCCTGTATTGCCTGGAACAAAGTAGAATTTTTCCTGATAGTAATGATCATCAGGAATATGTGTCTTTCTATATATACCAAGCCTTGTTCCATCAGCATCTATAACGGCAGCTGTATTATACAGCTGGTTTACATCTTTTTCATAAAAGCTGACTATTATAACTACGCCTAATTCTCTGGCAACCTCTGTAAAATGCACTACAGCTGCATCCTCGTCCACACTTTTTGCATATTCATAGTATTCATATCTTCTTTCCTGACAAAAGTACTGCCTTTCAAAAAGCTCTGGAAGAAGTATTATATCTGCGCCCTTTTTAACTGCATCCCTTACAAGTCTGTCGGCTGTTTTTATATTTTCCAAAACATCTCTGCCACACTTCATCTGTACAGCAGCAACTCCAGTTATTCTGCTCATATTATCAATCTCCATTTCTACATGGTTTTTTATTCTTCTTTATGCACATTTTATATGTTTTTCTTTATGCCTGCTGGAATCTGCTGCGTTATGCAATGTATATTGCCGCCTCCAACTATTATGTCCCTGGCATATATACCGGTTACTTTTCTGTCAGGCATAAGCTTTGATAACAGTTCTATCGCAGCCTTATCCTTCTTATCACCAAACTGTGGAACAAGTACTTTCGCATTAGATATATAGAAATTCGCATAGCTTGCTGCTAATCTTTCTCCAAGCTCCCTGTTATCTTCACCTTCTGCAAACACATAACCCTTAAGATCCTCTTCTTTTATGCACACAGGCTCATCTGGTATGTATAACTTATGCACCTTTATTTTTCTACCAAGTGCATCTGTTTCAGCTTCAAGCACTTTAAGGTCAGCTGATGACATATCATACTGTGGATCATTCACATCATCTGTCCATGCAAGCACAACATTAGCAGGCGATGTAAACGCACACACATTATCAACATGCTCATTGGTTTCATCATTATATATTCCATATGGCAGCCATATAACCTTCTTTGCCCCAAGATATTCCTTAAGTTTATCCTCTATCATAGCTTTACTAAGCTGTGGGTTTCTGCCCTTACTTAAAAGACAGCTTTCAGTCACTATAACAGTGCCCTCACCGTCACTATGTATAGAACCACCTTCAAGCACAAAAGGAGCTGCATCATAATAGTCTATCCCCATCATGTCGCAAAACAGACCTGCTGCCATATCATCCTTTTCCCAGTCCATATACAAGCCATCATATTCTCCACCCCATGCGTTGAACTTCCAGCTTATTCCACGTATATCTCCTGATGCATTCTTTACGAATGTCGGGCACATATCTCTTGCCCACGCATCATCTGTCTCTATGTTAACAACCCTGACTTTATCGTCTAACATCTGCTCTGCTTCTGTCATATGCTCACTGTCTGTAAGCATATACATATTCTCAGACTGGGCGATATGCCCGGCTATTTCCTTAAACACTCTTTTTGCCGCTGCTGCCTCACCAGGCCATGAACCTGGTCTTACCGGCCATATCATAATAGTGCCATCATGCTTTTCATATTCAGCCGGCATGTAATATCCATCATGTGACGGAGTTGAATTTATAATACTCATATGTTTTATTCCTTATAATCTTATATGACTCACAGCTGGCATTTAAGCCATATCTGCTATATTAAAGCCTGCACTTAAAGTCTTCATATCCGAAGCTTTTAATCAGACTTAGTTTTCCATCTTTTAGCACAGATATAGATGGAAGCGGTATTCCATTAAATGTATTATTTTTCACCATTGAATATATAGCCATATCCATAAATATAAGTCTGTCGCCCACATTTATCTCATGGTCGAACTCATAATCACCTATAATATCACCCGCAAGGCATGTATATGAAGAAAGTCTGTATACAAAATGTGCATCCTTAGGTGCCTCTTGTGTCTTTAATATATCTGCCACTATCTGTGCTCCATATAAAGGCGGCGTGTATGGCATCTCAAGCACATCAGGCATATGACATGCTGCTGAGGCATCTAAAATAAGAGTTTCTATGCCATTATCCACCTTATCAAGCACCTCTGTTACAAGATATCCTGCGTTGAGTGCAACTGCCTCTCCTGGCTCAAGATACACTTTTACATGATATGTATCCTGCACATGTCTCACACAGTCAATAAGCAGCCTCACATCATAATCTTCTCTTGTTATATGATGTCCTCCACCCATATTAATCCACCTGCAGTTATGCATATATTTCCCGAATTTTTCTTCTACTGCATCAAGTGTTGTCTTAAGATCATCTGAATTCTGTTCACACAGCGTATGAAAATGCAATCCATCAACACCTTCAAGAAGCTGCTCATCCTCATCTATGCCTTTGTTAAGTGCCTTAAGTGTAACTCCAAGCCTTGAACCTTCTGCACATGGATCATATATAGCATGCTCACCCTGCGTTGATACTTCCGGGTTGATTCTTAATCCTATGCTTACTCCTGCTTTTAGACACTGTTTCTTATACTTTTTAAGCTGGTTTACTGAGTTAAATATAATATGGTCGCATATCTTAACAAGTTCATCCATATCCTCCTGCTTATATGCTGGTGCAAAAACATGATTCTCTTTATTCATCTCTTCTTTTCCAAGCCTTGCTTCGTACAATCCGCTTGCCGTTGTCCCGCTTATATACTGACCTATAAGCGGATACATGGCATAAGCTGAAAACGCTTTCTGTGCAAGAAGTATATGACAACCAGTTTCTTTTTCCACTCCATTAAGAATCTTTAGATTGTGAATAAGTTTGTTTTCATCTATAACATATGATGGTGTTTTTATATCTTTAAATACTACTGTATCCAATTCATTTCTCCTGGAATTCATATTTTTATCTTCTCATTTTTAAGCTGCTCACATTATAAGCTGCTTATATTTTAAGTTTCTTATCTTTTAAGCTTCTCGTATTTTAAACTACTTAACTAATACCGGGTTCTCCTCAACAGCCCATGGAAGTCCCCATTTGTTAAGAGCTTCCATATATGGATCTGGATCAAACTCCTCAACATTATACACTCCAGGCTTATTCCACTTTCCAGTTACAACCATCATAGCACCTATCATAGCAGGAACACCTGTTGTATATGATATAGCCTGTGATTCTACTTCTTTATAACATTCCTGATGGTCACATACATTATATATGTATATTTTCTTTTCCTTTCCATCCTTTTTACCTGTAAATATACATCCAATATTAGTCTTTCCAACCGTTCTCTCACCAAGACTTGCAGGATCTGGAAGCAGTTCCTTTAAAAGCTGTATAGGTACAACTTCAACATTTCCTACCTTTACTGGATCAGTTCTTAACATACCTACATTTTCAAGGCATTTCATATGTGTAAGATAGCTTTGCCCAAATGTCATAAAGAATCTTATTCTTTTAACACCTGGTATGTTCTTAGCAAGAGATTCTATCTCTTCGTGGTGAAGAAGATACATATCCTTCATGCCAACCTCTGGAAAATCATATTCTCTCTTAATAGACATAGCTGGCACCTCTACCCAGTGTCCATTTTCCCAATATGAGCCCGGTGCTGATACTTCTCTTAAGTTTATCTCTGGATTAAAGTTAGTTGCAAATGGATATCCATGATCGCCACCATTACAGTCTAGTATATCTATAGTTTCTATTTCATCAAAGTAATGCTTAAGTGCATATGCACTGAATACACTTGTAACACCTGGGTCAAAGCCTGTTCCAAGAAGTGCCATTATGCCTGCATCTTCAAACTTTTTCTTGTAATTCCACTGCCATGAATAATCAAAATAAGCTGAGAAGCCTTCTTCCTTACATCTTTTTTCATATATAGCCCTCCACTCTTTATCCTCTGTATCCTCTGCCTCATAATTCGCTGTATCTATATAATTCACGCCAGTTTTCAGACATGCATCCATAATAGTAAGATCCTGATATGGAAGTGCAAGATTGAGAACTGCTTCAGGCTTATAATTCTCTATAAGAGACACAAGCTCATCCACGTTATCTGCATCAACCTGTGCTGTTGTTATAACAGTACTTGTTTTACCTGAAAGCTTTTCCTTAAGTGCATCACATTTACTTTTAGTTCTGCTTGCTATACATATTTCTGTAAATACGTCACTGTTCTGACAGCACTTATGTATAGCCACACCAGCTACACCGCCACATCCTATTATTAATAATCTGCTCATAATCCTTATCCTCCTGATATTCTATCCAGGTTTATCTTTAATACCTGTTTAATTATTTATTTAATGATGTAATTAACGTTCCTCTTCCTCAAGCATATCCTCAACATATTTAGGGAGCATAAAGGCTCCTCTATGTAAATTAGTTGTATAATATCTTGTCTTTATTCCTAATTTCTTCCATTCATCCGGCTTAAAATCAATTAACGGATGATATTTCTTTGATGCAAAGCCAAAGAGCCAGTAACCTGATGAACATGTCGGTATATGTGCCTGGTATACACGGCTTACTGGAAACGCCTGATATGCCTTTCTATGCATTTTCACACACTCTTCTTTGTCCTCTGAATAAAACGGACTTCCATGCTGGTATACCATGATTCCATCTTCTTTAAGAGCCTTATAGCAGCTCCCATAAAACTCTTTTGTAAACAGTCCTTCAGTATATCCGAAAGGGTCTGTGGCATCATTGATTATAAGATCGTATTCATCTGTCTTGCTTCTTAAGAATCGCAGCCCATCCTGTATATATACATTTACTCTTTTATCATCCAGTCCACATGTAAGCTCCGGAAAATACTCCCGGCAGACCTCTGCGAGCGTTTCATCTGGCTCAACTACGTCTATTCTTTCTATAGTCTTATAGTTAATAAGTTCTTTTGCAACGCCACCATCTGCACCACCGATTATAAGAACATTCTTAACAGCTGGATGAACAGCCATAGGTACATGTGTAACCATCTCATCATATATAAACTCATCCTTTTCAGAAAACAGAATCTCTCCATCAAGTGCTAAAAACTTTCCAAACTCATCTGATACAAGTACATCTATTCTCTGACAGTCACTTTCTACTGAACACAGCTGCCTCTCTATCCTCATTGACAGCTTAACATTGGTTGTGTGCAGCTCTGAAAACCACATTTCCATAATAAGCCTCCATTCTTGCGCTGCTTTTCAGCGCACTATTTAACTAAAATGTATTCTTAAGCACCATGAGATTATTCACCATAGGATCCTCTGTACCCTGCATAGAGCATCCTTTTTCTTTAACATATAATATATACTCTATAATCTCCTCTGTTATCATTTCACCTGGTGCAAGTATAGGTATTCCTGGTGGATAACACATGACGAATTCGCCTGATATTCTTCCCTTTGTATCCTTAATAGGAAGTGATTCCTTATCAGCATAAAAGGCTTCCTGAGGGGACTTCTCCACAATCGGACTTATGAATTCCCCACTCAGCATACCAGTTTTATCTTTTTTATAGATTCTTGCTATATCTGCAAGTGCTCCTACAAGTCTTTCAATATCCTGCAATCTGTCTCCGATAGATATATAAGCAAGTATGTTACTCACATCGCCAAACTCTATCTGTATATCATACTCATCACGCAGAAGATCATATACCTCTATTCCAGCAAGTCCAAGACCAAGTGTGTGCACAGACAACTTAGTTACATCATAATCATATACACTTGTACCATTAACCAGCTCCTTGCCATATGCATAGTAGCCGCCTATGTCATTAATCTCTTTTCTTGCATATTCAGCCATTTCCATAACCTTAGTAAACGACTCCCTGCCTCTTAGTGCCAGATTTCTTCTTGATATATCAAGACTTGCAAGCAAAAGATATGATCCGCTTGTTGTCTGTGTAAGATTGATTATCTGCCTTACATAGTCTGCATTTACTCCTTTATTGGTAAGAAGTATCGAACTTTGTGTAAGTGAACCACCTGACTTATGCATAGAGACCGCTGCCATATCAGCGCCAGCCTTCATAGCTGATGCCGGAAGATCTGGCTGGAAGTAAAGATGTGTGCCGTGTGCTTCATCTGCAAGCACCTTCATGCCATGTTCATGTGCAAAGCTTACTATGGAACATATATCTGAACATATACCATAATATGTAGGATTATTTACTAATACAGCTACTGCATCAGGGTTATCCTCTATTGCTTTCTTCACAGAATCCAGATTCATCCCTAACGATATTCCAAGTTCAGAATTAACCTCAGGGTTAACATATACAGGAACCGCGCCACACAGCACCAGTGCATTGATAGCACTCTTATGTACGTTTCTTGGAAGTATTATCTTATCTCCCCTTTTACAGTTGGAAAGTATCATCGCCTGGACTGCTGATGTCGTACCACCTACCATAAGAAAAGCATTCTCTGCACCAAAGGCTTTAGCTGCCAGTTCTTCTGCATCCCGTATAACAGACACAGGATGGCACAGATTATCAAGTGGTTTCATGGAATTAACATCTATTCCTACGCACTTTTCTCCCAGAAGATTAACAAGCTCTGGATTTCCTCTTCCTCTCTTGTGTCCCGGAACATCAAACGGAACAACTCTCTGTCTTCTTAATCTTTCCAATGCCTCGTATATCGGAGCTCTTGTCTGGTCATCTAACATTCTTTTATCTCCATTCCCATATATAATAATAGCTTCCAGGTCCAGAATACATTATCCCTGGATGATTATATTTTCTTTATAATCTGTGAACTACTGCTATATACTTAAAGAAATTACTTAAAGAAATTAAGCTTAATATCCGCATTAAGCAGCAAAACAAAAAAGAGACAGTCGTGCATTTTACACAACCATCTCTATAGTCTGATCATAATTCTAATCTGGTTTAACCCCCCTTTATGTAATGTACATAAACTATACATAAATCTGGAATTAATACCAATTATTTAAGGAAATCAGCGAATATATACATAGATAATTATACCCATACTTAGTACATATAACTTAGTATCTATGACATACAAATATGCGTCACTCTTTATTGACCGTTTCACAAGATGATGTGCTTGGCACAGATTATAAAGTAATCAACTTATAAACAGGGCTTACCGCCCAATCAATAACAATAATGTGGGTTTACCACACCGGCAACCGACCCGCCTGTCCGTTAGGCTTAACTTATACCAGACGTAATGTGTATATATTGTATACATCAAATGTATAAGTGGTCATATTTGTATGAAATCATATATAATGATTATATATTTACTGACTCACACGAACGGATTGTATCATATATTAAAAGTGTATGTCAATCATTATCTGATAATTTCACAAAACCTTACATGATATTTACTTTATTCTTACAAAATAAAATCTGCTTTAAAGAATACCGACGGCCTTTTTAGCCAGTCTGTCTGCTTCTTCATTACCTTCCACACCTGAATGTCCTTTAACCTTAACAAAATTAACTGTTATTTCGTCTTTAACAGACTGCATATAGTCATAATATGCTATGGTTCCCTTCTTGTTTCTTTTCCATTCACCAAGCGCCCACGCTCTTATGCCCATATAATCAAAATAAACATCTATGCTTTCTATACCAAGTTCTATAGCTTTCTGTACTGCTGCCATGCTTCCAAGTATCTCACCTGCCACATTTCTCATAGATGCCATCTCTTTATCATCACCAGAACCACTTAGAATATACTTGTTATCCTTATACATAAGAAAACCACCAAATCCATACACACCCGTGGCTGCGTTAAACGAACCATCAACATATGCATAACTCTCGCCCTCTTGTGCTATATCTTTGACAGCACCCATATAAGCATATGCTTCTGCCTCTGTGGCAAAGCTTTTATACTCTGCCCCCTCACACTTAAACACCTGACTCTTACAGTCATCCCATGTCCTGTATATCCCTGGCTTACGCCCTTTTCTGACCGCATAATATTTCGATGCCATATTATTTTATTCACCTTTCCAGATTAGTATACTCTTATAACTCCAGCAATATTCTTAACAGCTGACAGTCCCTTAAATACAGCCATGGCATCATTAAAATGCTTTTCTTTTACTTCATCTGTGATAATGACAAGCTCTGCCACGCCATCCTTGCTTTTCTTCTGGACAACCTGGGCTATACTTACTCCACTATTACCAAGCACACTTGCTATATTGGCAAGCACACCTGATCTGTCAGCTATCTCTAATCTTAAGAAGAACTTGCTGCTTGTATCAGCTATATTCTTGACATTAAGGTGCTTATAACAACAGCAGCCTATCTTTCCACATGAATCATGTACTATATTCCTGCATACATCTATAATATCACCAACAACCGCACTTGCAGTCGGCATCTGTCCTGCACCGCGTCCCATAAACATCGCATCATCCATGGCAAGTCCATGCACAAAAACCGCATTAAATGCATCATTAACTGTGGCAAGTGGATGATTAGATGGTATAAGCATTGGATGTACCTTAACTTCTATTCCATCATCTGTATTCTTTGCAACTCCAAGAAGTTTAATAACATATCCGAATTCTTTAGCATACTTTATATCATCTGCTGATATCTTCGTGATACCTTCTGTATATACATCTGCAAATGTTACTCTTGAATTAAATGCTATTGATGCCATAATAGCTATCTTTCTGCCGGCATCATATCCTTCAACATCTGCTGTTGGATCTGCTTCTGCATATCCTAACTCTGTTGCCTTGGCAAGTGCCTCCGCATAATCCATACCGCTTTCTGTCATCTTAGTAAGGATGTAGTTCGTAGTGCCGTTGACAATACCCATAATCTCAGTAATATGATTGCCCGCCATGCTCTGCTTCAATGGTCTGATAATAGGAATAGCACCAGCTACTGCAGCCTCAAACTGAAGGTCTGCACCTGCTTCATTGGCTGCATTGCCAACCTCTTCACCATATTCGGCTATAAGATCCTTATTAGCTGTAACAACCTGCTTTCCAGCCTTAAGTGCATCAAGCACATAATCCTTTGCCGGATGGATACCACCCATAAGTTCTACTATAATGCTTATCTGGTCATCCGTTATGATATCTGCCCAGTCATCCGTAAGAAGCTCTTCTGGAATACCATCTCTTTTCTTACCGATACTTCTTACAAGAATCTTCTTAATAACAAGTCTGGCACCTGTTTTATGCTTTATCTCATCCTCCATCGCCTGACAAAGCTTATAAGTTCCCATTCCTACTGTTCCTGCCCCAAGTATTGCGGCATATATTACCTTTTCTGACATGTTTATTCTCCCTTACTATTGTTCGTGCTTAGCTTTGGCACTTTATCTGACTGTATTCTTATTGTATGATGTCGGGGTCAAAAGCCCCCGACTTTGATATACGTTTTAACCTTATATCAGTACATTGCTCTTTACATATCCTTTAACTTCTTTACAAAAGCTGATATTCTTATAATAGAAATCAGATCTGATACACCTTCTACCATAAGCACTATACCAATGAATATCATAAGTGCTACTGATGAATCAAATGGATTAAATAATGCAATCACACCCATAACCACCATTAATGCAGCTACGACAGCCTCTATCCACCATTTATCAGCTTTCATATGGTAAAACTCTATTCCATACTGAAGCTTAAGTATTCCATCAATAATAATAACTATTGCAAGGATTGTTCCAAAAAACATAGCTATAACCTCTGGTTTCATAACAAAAAATAATCCAAATGCTAACAATGAAATACCCTGCACTAACCCAAACGAACCAAATATTTCCTCTTTAGCCATACTAAAATATGTTATGAGTCTTAACACACCCCATACACATAAAGCTATTCCAACAGCCTTACATATAATAAGCTGCGAAAGCTCTGGATATATAACAAGAAAAAGTCCAAGAGCAAATAATACAATAGAAATAATTATCAGTTCAATCTTAATTCCTTTAATCTTCTTAACCATAATATAATCTCCTTTATAAAGCTGCCTCAGCTAATAACTGCAGATTACGCAATTGCTTCGCAATCCACTTAGTTCTCCTATTAGTATACCATAAAAATAAAGAAACTGTCGAACTATTTCCATGTATATATACTAAATATATAATAGAAAACAGTCAACAGTTTCTTCTGTCTCATATAATCAATTAATTTATCATAAGTTAACCTAAATATATAACTCTTTTAATTCTGTTTAATACACACCATCAGGCTCTGTCCATAGCCTTGTCAAAATCTCTGGTTCCTGCAAATATCTCATTCTTGTAAGGGTTCTTCTTCTGCTCAACTGCTCTCTTTATAATAACTGAGATACAGATAACATTAGCCACAACTGCAAGTATAGACATAACACCCTGTGCTACCGGATAAGCACCTGCAGCATTCATCTGCTCTAATGTAAGCTTTGAAAGCTCCATGCCTGTTGATGCCCCCGTATACTTATAAAGTACAGGAAGTGTAGCGAATATTCCATCTACCTGGAAAAGTGGGAATATCTGTGCAAACATACACCATGTTGCAAGTGTGTTAGCACGGTTCTGAATCCATCCACCCTTGTTCCATAAAGCATTGGCAAATGTTGGTGCAAGAAGTAATGCAACACCACAGTACCATGTATGAGTAGGAAGGTTGTTATATGTATATGTAAAGTTCCATATATCATATGCAACTATAAACCATATAGTCATATCAGGCCATAACATATCATCCTTCTTCTTAGAAGAATAGATACCCCACCAGCCAGTCATACAGAAGATGTTGATAAGGCCTGCAATACCGTTAAGCCAGTTCCACCAGCCACCGTAAAGCCATACACCTTCGTTAGAAAACCACCAGCCACCATTCATTCCGCCTTTGATTGCGGATTCAAAGTCACTACATACAGCAATAAGAATATTAATAGCAACAATTAAGAATGGGAATACCTTAAACCACTCTGTTTTACCTATGCTCCACTTATACTTAAGCATCATAAAGCCAATACAGCCTGCTGTTGCAGCATAAAGCTTGGCATAATGGAACCATCCATTCATATACTTGTATGTCTGGTTATTAAGTGCCCATGAAGCACCGTTTGCAGCTCCTATCTGGATAGCCACGAAATAAACTGTCAAAGCAATAGGAATAAATACAAAGAATAATAATCCACCAAACTTTGAACGTCTTGCAAGCTCGTTACATATAACAAGCCCTGCGAATACAAGCACCCATCCTATAAGCTTATAGATAGTGCCATCGCCATAAAGTTGAAATAACATATTAACACGCCTCCGATCATATTACTGATTATATGTTGTGTTAATTTTATAACAATTTTCAATTATTTACAATCATTTTATTAATTATTTTAATCAGGTCTGCATTATTTATAAACAATCTCAATATTATTTATAAATCTTTATGCCATATTCATCTTTTCAGATGTGCTTCTTATATGTTCAACCGCCTGTTTTACCTGCTCAGCATATTCAAGATTCTGTTCGCTCAGATTATGCACCTGTTCTGCATTAACTGTAACCTCCTGTGTCACCGCAGAGAGCTGTGATATATTCTCAACAATTCTGTTATTGGAAGCTGAAAGGCCTGTTATCTGCTTGTTAACCTCCTCCACATGCTCTACTAATGCCGACATATTACTATTAAGCTGTTCAAACGTCTGTGAAGCTGAATTAATATTATCGCTCTGCGTATCGGCCGCATTGACAGAAATCCTGACAGATTCCACCACATCCTCTGCATTGGCATTAAGCTCATATATTATCTTTGTTATATTCTCTGTAAAGCCCTTTGTCTGCTCAGCGAGCTGTCTTATCTGCTCAGCCACAACTGCAAAGCCTCTTCCTGCCTCTCCTGCTCTTGCACTCTCTATTGAAGCGTTAAGTGCAAGCAGATTAGTCTGGCTTGATATATTAAGAATCATATCCGCTATGTTCTCAACCTCTTTAGTTTTCTCCTGAAGCTTTGACATTGAGTCAGTAACCGACTTATTAGTATCCTTTATCTGCGCAGACTGTGTCTTAAGCTCTGTCATAATTTCTATATTCTTTTTAATACTATCATTAGAATCCATTGCAATATCAACCATCGCATTAGATACTTCGCCTGTGTGCTCAATAGCCTGCTGTATAGATGTTGTCATAGTATTCTGTTCTTCTATGCTTGTAGCAGTCATATTCGTAGCAGCAGTAATTTCCTTCATATTGCTTGTTACATTCTCTGTTGTACTTACAAGCTGATCCATAATATTTCTGCTTTCATCAGTTTCCCTGTTAACAGTCTGTGATACCTCAAGCATATCATCAAGAACCTTCTTTACCTTATCATGCTCCTCTCTTGCTGAGCCAACTGCATCATCATTAAACAATATGCAGAGCTTTCCAACCTGAAGTATTACAAGACCTGTAAGAATAACAATAAATGTTCCACATACTGCATTAACATCATTGCCATATATTCCCTTTGATGCCTGTACACTCATAACTATAATATATATAATCAATGTGCCTATTGCAGTTCTATTCAAAGACTTCTTCTCATAATAAGGAATCTGTAATATAAATATTATTATAATTGCATAGCTTATAAAGGTTGCACTTGTCTGAACACCAACGAGCAGATATTCTATACATATCTCCCATGTAGCCATAGCCTTTAACTTTCTTGTTTCCTTATTCTTTACATGCACGATAGTATTGGCTATTGCAAATATAACAATAATAGCTGTATTACCATATACTGTTACAGGTGATATGGCATTACAAAACAGCTTTAACCACAGATACAATATAAATATACATCCCAAAACAGATGTCGCTACTATATAAAATCTGTTCATTCTTTTAAATCTTTCCGTTTCCTCTGTGTACTTGTACTTATTTCCAGACTTAATCTCTTCCATTTTAAAAAATCTCCCTCCTTGTAATTAATACATTATAATGTAAATGCTAAAAATCAAACAAAACAAACTATAAATATATTAATACAAAAAGCGAGATTTTTCCACAATAAATCAATATTTAATTGAATAAATTTATTCATAAATTCAATTCATAAATTTAATTCTTGAATACATATCCTCAACTATCGTTCTTATATCCATGCCCTCCTGTGCAATAACAATGTCAGCATACTTTTCATACAGTCTTTTCCTGTCCTCAAATATTTCCTCAATAGTTGTTTTACCGTTCGATACAACTCCACGCTCTTTAAGGCTTCCAAGTCTTGACTCAAGCTCCTTTTCAGACACCTTAAGATATATAACAGTTCCTATTTCCTTAAAATGCTCCATTGCCTCTTTTCCATAAACAGCACTTCCACCAGTAGCTATAATTGTATGCTCTGGTGATATGGAACAGTTTACATCATTTTCAATCTTTATAAAGCCTGCATCACCATGCTCATCTATCAGTTCCTCAAGTGTACAGCCATAGGTATCCTGTATAACTATATCTGAATCTATGAAGGAATATCCCATTTTCTTTGCAAGCACCACTCCTAATGTACTTTTGCCACTTCCCGGCATTCCTATCAGAATAATATTTTTTCTTTTTACCATATCATTACTTATTGAATTCATATCGTTCCTTATCCCTGTTGTCGTATATAACACCCTAGGTCCTGCCAGCTTAGTATAAGCAGTTTCTTAAGGTATGTTCACATTTTCACATTCTTAATTATATTAGTCTCTGTTATTTATCCGCTGGTATTACACATATCCAGATTAGTGAGCTTATAAGAAGCATAAATGGATAAAATAAAACAGGTATTATCTGAAACGCTGATATCGAATATCCAAGCTCGTTAGCCGCCGATATTGCAACCAGCATCTGAGCACCATACGGTATTATGCCCTGGAACACACATGAAAATGTATCTAACAGCGAAGCCGTTTTCCTGTTAGATATTCCATATTCCTCTGACATTTCCTTAGCTATCGGATTCGCCACGACTATGGCAACAGTATTGTTTGCAGTTGCTATATCCATAGCTCCTACAAGTATACCTACTCCTAACTGGCCACCTTTTTTTCCCTTAAAGGTTTTCTTGATTCCATTAAGCAGGGCTGTGAAGCCTCCATATTCCCTTATGAGTGCACATAGAGCAGAAACAAGTATAGCAACCATGCTTGTTTCAAACATCCCTGATAAACCTGAGCCTATGTTTCCAATAAGTTCATAAGCTCCTATATTACCAGTTGATAGAACAATAATTATTCCTGATACTATTCCAATAAGAAGCACACTAAACACATTAACTCCTGCTATGCCTCCAATAAGCACAAGCACGTATGGAATAATCTGGATAAGATTATAATCATGTGTCACACTTCCGGATATATCCGTTCCAAATGACAATAACAGAATAATAATCAGTGTCACAACTGCTGCTGGGAATGCAATCCAGAAATTCTCCCTGAACTTATCCTTCATAGCACATCCCTGTCCATTACATGCAGCAATCGTCGTATCAGAAATAAACGAAAGGTTATCTCCAAACATAGCTCCACCCATAACAGATGCCATACATAGCTGTACAGAAAAACCTGAAGCCTCTGATACAGCTACTGCAATAGGAACAATAAGTGTTATAGTTCCAACTGAGGTTCCCATAGCAGTTGATACAAAACAGGCAACTACAAAAAGTACTGCTACTGCGAATCTGGCTGGTATTATATCAAGCATAAAATATGCCACGCTCTCTGCACTGCTTCTTCCTGCCACTCCTACGAATACACCTGCTGTAAGAAATATAAGAATCATTGTTATTATATTCTTATCAGCTAATCCTGACGCCATTATTTCAAGCTTCTTATCAAAAGCTACATCTTTGTTCTGCATACAGGCTACAAGAATTGCCACAAGAAATGCTGCTATAATAGGAATATTATAAAAACCCATAGGAATTTTCATAACATACTCAAATACAATTCCAAACCCCAGATATAATATTAAAAAAACAAGTATCGGCATTAACGCCAAAGCATTTGACTTCTTCATATCACACTATTTCCTCCATTCAGAATAGTATAATATAATCCTGTAAAAGTGTCAAAGCTCTAAAAATGTAAAAACATACCAAGCTCTAAAAACTAAAAACATATATCTGTAAAATATCAGGCAATAATCAAATTCAATAATATCCAAAGCTAGAATTGCTTAAACACTCTGACATACTCTGTAAGCATATTTCCAATATTACTGTTAGTATCAGCCTCACGCTTTATATCATTAATAGAATCAATGGTTATTTTGTGGCTAAAATATGAAAAGCTGGTAATTGTTTCAATTTTTGTACTTATTTTTGTAAAGCTGCTTTAATGAAAATATATAGAATTTTACTTATAATTGGTATATAATATCTTAACTAGGAAAATTATTATTCAAATGATGTAGAAAAACTTTATTTATGAATACATTATAGAAGCTGTAACAATTGAACCAGCATGGAGAACTTATTATATGATTATAAGACGTTTAGTAAGAACAAGACAACTAAAAGAGGGAATGAAAATCGACCAGTCAGTAGTAGACCGTGCTGGACGAAACCTTGTTCAAAAAGGATCCATTCTTGATAATTACGTCATTGAATCGCTCCTTAGGATGGGCATTATGATGGTATATATCCAGACAGGTGAGGAGTCTGATGATGATATAGAAAAAAGTATATCGCCACAGGCCAGAAAGCAGATTGAACGTCTTCGTACTGATGACCGCTCCAAGGTTGAGCTTTCCAATAGTGTTAAAACGCGTGTTGCTGAGGGAATACAATATATCTATGCCAATGCTGGATCAGACCAGCTGGCAGATACCACTAACAATATAGCTTCTAACCTTATGACAGCCATCAACAATAATGATGCCATTGCCATAGATATTAACGCACTTAAGACAAGTGACGAATATACCTTTAAGCATAGCGTTGACGTTGCTACTATGTCTATGATACTTGCAAAACAACAGGGCTTATCACAGAAGCAGATATATGAAATAGGAGTTGCTGGACTTCTTCATGACATAGGTAAAACCAAAATACCTCTAGAGATTCTTAACAAACCGGGTAAACTTACAGATGAGGAATTCGCTGTTATGAAGCAGCATCCTGTATTTGGATATCATATGATAAATGATAAAAATGAGTTCAGCAACGAAATAAGCCTGGCTATACTTCAGCATCATGAGAAAATGAACAGCCACGGATATCCGCTTGGTTTTCCAAGTGATAAAATAACCAGCTATGCCAAAATCCTTACCGTCACCGACATATATGATGCACTCGTAACAGAAAGACCATATAAGTCTGCATTTTCACAACGTGATGCAGTTGAAATGATTATGTCTATGACAGAGGAACTTGACATTACTGCTATGAAAAGCTTCCTTGAAAGTATAATATTATATCCTGTTGATTCTATCGTTGAACTAAGCAACGGTGAACGTGCCAGAGTTGTAAAAAACAATGCACATTACATACTACGTCCAACTGTTGTTGGTATCAAATCCGGAATCGTGTATGATCTTAGCAATGATCTTTCGTGTGCAAATATAATTATCATGTAAGCTTTATGGGATATACAGAAAATCAGAGCCAGTCTTTCGACTGACTCTGATTCACTCTAAGCATATTACTATTTTAATCCATACTTTATCATGATTTTTTCTAGTGCTATTTTGGCATCCTTTTAAGATTATTAAAAACCTCTTCATGCGTATATCTTCTATCACGTTGCCATTTCTCTGCCTCCTAACTTTATATCCATATTTCTATATGGGAATATATTATCTTCTTCCATACTAAAACTCCAAACTATCCTCATTGAGCAGAAAATATTTCATGCCCATGATCACAAAGCCTTCCTCATTTCTCCAAGGCTTTTTTGTTCCATTTACTATAACAATCTTCTTAAATGAATCCGGAATATTTCGGAGTGAATTAAGTTCCTGTGTTTGCTTTTCCTCAGAAGTCATATCATAAGCCACCTGAATGTAATATCTCTGACTGCCCTGGTTTACTACAAAATCAACCTCTAGCTGCTTATGAACTCTCTTTCCGTCACTATTCTTTGCAAATACATCCACAATACCAACATCTACATTGTAGCCACGCACAAGCAACTCATTATAAACAATGTTCTCCATAATATGAGTCGGCTCCTGCTGTCTGAAGTTTAGTCTGGCATTTCTAAGTCCTATATCCGAAAAATAGTATTTCAGATTGGCTCCTACATATTTTCTCCCCTTAATATCATACCGGTCCGCTTTAGAAATCAAAAATGCCTCTGCCAAATAATCAATATGATTAGATATAGTTTTATTGCTGTAATTGATACCTCTCTCACTTTTGAAAGTATTTGATATTTTTGTTGGATTGGTAGGTGCTCCTATGGCAGAAGCAAGAATGTCCACCAAAGTTCCAATCTCATCAACATTTTGAATTTTGTTTCGCTCTACCACATCCTTGATATAAACATTGGTAAAAATATTTTTAAGATACTCAGCCTTCTGGCGTTCTACAGAAAATTGTGCCACTTGTGGTAAACCACCATATATCATATATTCTTCCCAAGCATCATCATAATCTCCATCATAAGCCGCATAGAACTCTGCAAAAGACAACGGATAAATTCTTATCTCATCTCCTCTGCCTCTAAATTCAGTTACAATGTCACTAGATAAAAATTTAGAATTACTGCCGGTTACATACACATCAATGTTACTGATACGAAGCAAACTGTTCAGCACTTCCTCAAATCGTGGCATAAACTGTACTTCGTCCAAGAGCAGATAATACTTCCGGTCATCTTCCACCCGCTCTTTAATATGCTGATAACACTTCTTTGGATCTCTCAGTTCCTCATTTTCAATGCCATCTAAAGCAATCTCAATGATGTGGTCATTATCTATGCCACTCTCAAGTAAATACTTCTTAAACAACACATATAACAGGAATGATTTGCCGCATCTCCTGATTCCTGTGATAATCTTAATCATTCCGTTATCTTTTCTTATCTTTAACTGTTCAAGGTATGAATCTCTCTTAATCTCCATAATATGGCTCCTTGTTTTTGTGCATTGCACTATTTTTGGTAATGTTATTTTACCACTAAATTATTTTTACTTCAATAGCCATTACTATTTTTTGCGCATTTGCACTTTTTTATGTAGCAAATATAGAAGATATGCAAAAAGGATACCTACACCATGTACTATAACACGATGTAAATATCCCTTTTTGTTGATAGCTACAACACAAATAGATAAACTCTCAGAAATTAATCAATCTTTTCTCCATATCTATAATTTGACGTAGATTCCAAACACCACAAATCTTCTCCGTATGGAATATCCAATGTATGGTTCTCGCTTAACACATATTCTTTGCCATTAAGCTTAAACACACTTCCCGGCTCATTCTTGAAATTATTCTTGAAAAGTTATTTGAACTATACAGTTATTTGCCTGACTACGAAAAAAGGGCAAAAAATTAGAGCCAGCCCTTCGACTGACTCTGATTCATCATAAATATATTACAATTTATTTTGATAATTCTCTAATTGGTGGAAAATACCAACTACATTTACAACATCATCTCTCACATCAAAAATGATAATATAATTCATCTGTGGCACAACTGCTTCTCTATACCCTTTCCTGGCAAGATATGAATCTCTACATTCTGCAAATTGAAAAGGATTGACCTCTAATCTATCATAGATTACATCAATACAATCTAACAAATGCTTAGCTGCCTGTTTATTCCTTAAACGATAAATCAAATGATACATAATATTATCAAGCAATTCACCGGCATACTCGGTAACATTTAATTTATAAGCCATACTTTGCCCTCGTTTCTTTCAGTGCTTTTCTGGCATCCTTTACTAGTCCTGCCTCTATCTGCTTTTCAGATATCTCTATATCTCTGTACATGGCAATCTGTCTCATTGTTGACTCATAAATCTCCATGCTCATAATTACC
>JABLTO010116986.1_pt1 | contig 41450 bp, 60 predicted proteins | sample 7160091 | NCBI WGS metagenome assembly JABLTO01 (sample SAMN14651225, study PRJNA627086) | human gut metagenome | isolation source: feces | host: Homo sapiens
AGAGGTAGAGCACTTCCTTGGTAAGGAAGGGGTCACGGGTTCAATTCCCGTCATCAGCTGGAAAGCGGTTTTCTTAGGAAAGCCGCTTTTTTGCTATATGTACAGAAAAAGCAAGCATTTCAGAGTTTCCCCGGGGTGCTTGCTTTTTCTTATTTTTGCATTAAATTGTCATCATTAAGCATTGTTTTGCAAATTAATATGACACGGAATATGACACGCTTCACAGAGACGAGAAGTGTTTATTGATAAGTCGATTCATTTTGACAGTCTGCTCATCAATAGCATCTCTGTAGACAGATTTCATGATGCCGTCTGTAGCCCATCCACCGCGCTGCATGATATACTGATCTGGAACACCGATAGCATGCATGATACTGGCGGCATAATGTCTGAGATCATGAAAGCGGAATGGTGAAAGATTGTTCCTTCGGATGGTACGGTGAAACCGGTTGGTTATGTTATCCGGATTGCAGTCAAAAATCCGGCCTTCTTTTTTTGGAATGTGTTCTATGACAAATTCCGGGAAGTCTACTGTACGGAAGGAAGCATCTGTTTTGGGACGCGGCTGAACGTGCCAGATGCCGTCAGAATCCTTTACCATGCATTTATTGACAGTTATATAGTTATCATGTATATCACTGCTTTCTAAGGCGCACAGCTCGCCACGGCGCAATGGACCGAAGGCGGCCAGTAAGACAGCCAAGTAAAGCTCGTCATCATCAATTGCAGCCAACAAAGCTTTTATATCTGAATCAGATGGTGTATAAAGCTGTGCCGGTATTTTTCTTGGCAGAGTTACGCTGATCCTGAGTTCCGGAGCAAACATGGCAAGTGCAGCCATCAACAATCCGTTCACGTTGGATACAGTTTTCGGTGAAAGTCTTCCTGCCAGACGATTGATCCATTCCTGTACGACAGGCGTAGTCAATGTCCGGATCCGTATAGTTTCGATACTTTTATAGTAGTTTTTGCGCTGTGTCTGATAACCCCTGATCGTACTGTGAGATAAAACTTCTGATTTGACACGTATGTATTCATCAATAGCCTCGGCAACAGTCAAATCACCTGCAGCAATGCGGGATTTGTTCTGTGAAAATTCCGCTGCCATGTAAGAACATTCTTTCTTCGTTGCAGCAGTGAAAGAGCGGTAGTGCCTGACATTTGATTCATCAGTATAGTCATAGACACGGACACGCCAGTTGCCTGAAGGAAGTTTTTTCGGTGTTGCCATATGTATCACTCCAATCTAAAAAAAGGTATAAAAATAACAGCCAGTGAACTTTCGTTCTCTTGCGACGGCTGCCCGAAGATGATACAATATTATATGCAGATTAGGTATCTCTTCGGAGTACTTAACAGAAACATATTGGCGTATGTTTCATCCTATGACCGTTCCTGTTGGCGCAGGAGCGGTTTTTTTATTGTGTAAAAGCATTTTGATAGTCCTTTTTCAATCAAGATTACGCAGTTAATAGTTCTATTTTTTCTGAACGTTGGCTCCAACGAATTGAATCGACATCATAATTTTCAAATCCGTCCTCTATTCCTTTGCCTATACCATTTGCATCATTCAAAATCACAATGAGCTTACTGTCTTGCCTTCTGGATGGTTTCGTATCCTCCCAGGCAAATAATGCATTTCCCATTGCAGATTTCGAAGGATTATTTATCGCAAGGCAAAGTCTCTCAGGTTTTTCTTTTGAGCGCTGTATAGCAAAATCATAATTATGATAGAATCCAGATTTTCCAGTGAATTGCACATTCTCCATACAGAATATATCATTTTGTTGAAAGAATGATTGAATATCATCAAGAAAATAGGATCCTACCTTTGATCTCGATGTCATATACATGTCTGAAACACGCAATAGGCATTGGATAAATGCATGTTTTTTTTGGGCGAACTGATTTGCAGGAGCTTTTATAGTAAGCTCTTTTCCTTTCAGTTGGACACCGTATTGAATTAGAATTTGCTGCAGCTGTTTCTTCCTGTTAGGAGTAAGTGAAAAACCTGTCATTTCAAGAGTGTTGATGGTAAAACCATCATCTGTAAAGTATAATTCATTCCCGTCTTGCTTAACATAAAACTGCAAATAATCATTGTCGTTATTCAAAAAGGGCGTATTTATTTCATAATATTCCCCTACTTTAGTAAAGGAAATTTCGCTTTTTAACCACTCTACATAGGAATCTATATATTCTTGAATGTTCAATTGTGCTCACTCCTCATCAACAGAAATAACGAATTTCTCCAAAGAAATTCAACCATTCGTCTATAATTTCAGCGCTGTTGGCTTCAATCATTCGCATCAATTTCTTCAAAACGTTTCCTGGTATTTTTGAATTGTTGTTGCAAAGCAGGACCTTTCCTGTGCTTGTAATCCACAGTTTGGTTGCTGTACTTGTTGCCCGGCCTTCTGCGATATGAACATGAATTGGTTCGATCGGCTTGCCTTCGTTTGACCAGAAATAAATGCTATAAGGACCAACTCTAAGAATTTGCGGCATTCAGGACGCCTCCTTCTTGCGAAAATTCAATGATGAGATGGGCATTGTTGCGAATAAGCTGTCTAAAATAAGACATTTCGGCATCTGAATAGCCTTCAACATTTTCCCACTTATAATCCGGCAGCCAACAAGTAGCATTATGGAAACCACCAAAATCATCAGGTGTTTCAATATAAACCTTGACTTTACCGTCGGGTTTCATCTCAGAATGTGTAATTTCAGTGTCATCATTTAATGTCATGAATGGATACATCATTACGGAAGACCTCCTTCTAAAATCACTTTATAATAAACTTTGAGTTAAAACTTTCTTCTCAGCTCAACAACCTTCCCGACAATCCTAACCGGCAGATCACTCCTTTTTATCATCAGAAGCGGTTTTATTTTTGGCTTTCATTTTTTCTTCTTCTTGAATAAAAGCAGCAAAGGCTTTGATTCTTTCGATTTGTTCTGGTGTGAATTTATCACCATCGAAGTGAGCAGCGATAGTAGTTGGTTGGTAGTCGCTATGCATTCCATACATATCGTTGACTGTAACACCGAAAATCTGACACACACGGAAAAGAGTATCTATATCAATAGAATTCACTCCATTCTCCCAAGAAGAAATAGCATTGTGTTTTACGCCTAATTTATCAGCAAGTTCTTTTTGAGTTATCTTATTCTTTTTTCTATAGTAGAGCAAATTCTTCGCGACAGTTTCTTTAATATTTTCTCCCATTATCGCTACCTCCTTTTAATAGGATATTAGCACATTATTTTCATAAATACAAGAAAAAAACTTCACAAAATATGAAAAACTTATTGACATTTCATAAAGCATGACATATTATAATATTAGCTTCATAAAATATGAAGTTTCAGAGAGGAGGATAAAATTTTGATTGGTCTTAGAGTCAAAAAATATTTAGATGATAATGGAATTAAGTATTCTTTTTTGTCTGAAAAGATTGGAATGCCAATGAATATGCTGAGTCCATTGCTTAATGGTAAGCGCAAGATGAGCGTAGAAGAGTATTTCATGATTTGTGAAGCTCTTGGAGTTCCTGTTGATTCATTCGAACCAGACAGAGAAGAGTGAGTAGGAGATGAGAAGATGATTGAGAAAATTAACGATGGTATTACAAAAATATCTATGTGGATTTTAAAAATCATCCGATGGGAGAACACAGAGTCCAACCAACGGATGATAAGTAGTATGTTAGGGTGTGCCGCAGGAACACTTGTAGCGTATATAGTTCGCTTTATACTCTTTTGACAAAATCACCGACTTCTGGATTTTCAAAAGGGACATGTATCCGGGAAACAGTTTCTTCCTCTATAGTTGGAGAAAGTGAAAATTGTGACCTTTTGCGAACTATTTTGGTTTCGGGAGCTCTTTCATAAACATCTGATTCGATGGTACTCATTGACTCCTGAACATGTGTTACTTTACCAGTTCCTCTTACCAGTTCAAGGAAGCCTAGAGACTTGCCGGTATCAGGATCCATAATTTCATAATCGGATAATGCATACACCAAATAACGTTGTCCCGGCTCAATACCAGCACCAGCACCAGCGTTAATAACAAGCTTCATTCCGTCATCAATGATTTCAACGACTTTGTATTTGGTCATATATATACCTCCTAAACATATTTTGCGATGTTTGATATTGCATCACTTGTAAGTGTTGGACGAACAAGTATATTTGCTTTTTCATTGTTGATGATGTCTAAAATATCTTGTTCTTCAGGGTCGACGGGGTACACCTGTATTTGCGCAGCGCCTTGTTCAGTCAGTGCCTTAACAACACCGTATGCAATTGCTTTCTCAAATTCACCTGACCGATGAAAAAACGTAACCCACGATGAATGAGCAAGCAGGTTATTGGCCTTACAAATACAAACGTTATGAGAGCAATCAATAATTTGGATGTGATTGGTTGGGGATAGATCATGTAAGTCTATGCGTGACTTGATTAAAAGCCAAGTAACCATTAAAAGCAGGAATACCGATATCATAAATATCCAAATAGGAACAAGCATATCTCTGTTAAAAACAAAAAAGACAAACGATAAAATTGTTCCCAATCCAAAAGAAATAAGATTGCTCAAATCCTTAAAATATTTTTTCAATTTATTATCACACCCTTTCAAGAAAATTTTAACATGAAAGGAAATTAAGAGCAATATTCATTCGAACTAGACAGAAAGGAGGGATAGGTGATGCAGACAAATTATGGTTCTTACATAAGAGAGCAGGCAATAAAAAATCTGCTATCAACGCAGGAGAAGATAGCAGAGACAGGAAATGTGAAAGCTCTTATAGCTTTATCAAAATTTATTTTGAAGCTTTCTCGCCAATTTGATGATGAGGTTTTACAAGTGAACTTTAAATAGGATAACGATGGGATGGTGAAATGAGCAATATGGAAAATAACTTTGAGGTTGCGATAGGAGAGCTGATTTCAGCAGAAAGTGAGGATTCATGATCGACACAGCGGTAATAGGAATTGTGTTAATCATGAACATCATTTCTGCACTTTACTATTACAAAGGAAAGGAATACGTTGGCCTTATATTAAAGGCACTGGCAGATGGCATTTCTTTAATATACCTTTGTACTCGATAAGAATTTGCCTTGATAGTTTATTAAAAATAGTATCCAGCTTTCGTGAACTTTCCTCTAAGGAATATTCCGGATTATTATTTTCGGCTTCCAGTAAATCAAGGTAGGCTGAATAAAAATCAGAATACATTGCCTGAGAAAGTGGCTCCATAAGATATATGTTTTGTGTTATTAGATTGAAAAATCTGGCGCGTGCTTCAGAGGACATAGCACTCAGCTGATTTTGTGGAAATAGTCCGGCACAATATCTTTGATAGAACGGTATGTAAAATTTTGAAAGCTGTTCTTTTCGGATCTCATATTTTTTATTTGAAGTTTCTTTCACAGAATTAAGGTATACCAGTGTAAATGATCCAATGACGGAAATTGTAGCAACAATAATTGTACTGTCCATAAGTGTCTCCTTTCTTCAGTACTCGGCATGGCAGTGCCTGTAATCAAAGTATAGGAGATTCAGAGAAGAAAATCAACAGAAGGAGGGGATAACCATGGAAGAAGAATTCACAGTAGCCATCTACCAGAAGGATAAGATTTATGTTCTTGTCGGCAAAGAGAGCGGCGGTCTGTCGTTTGATAATGCCATTCATCGGGCATTGAAGTTTACCAGAGAAAAGGCTGAAGAGTTGAAAGAAGTTATTCAGCGGAGAAATCCAAATTACGATGTGTGCGTTATGCAGATGCGTACATTTTATTAAGGAGGCGGGAAACATGGCAAAATCGTTAGTTTCTGTTCCAAAGAAAAAGGAACGTGAAGATTTCATCAGTAGCATGATAAAAGGTGAGATGGTCCGTTATCATAAAAGCCCTAAACAGATAGCGACAAAGGCACAGTTTTCGACTAGGACATTGACAAATAAACTGAAGGAACCGGGAGAATTTACGATTGAAGAGTTATATGCGATTCTTGATGCACTTGAAATAAGAGTGGCTTTTATCAGAAAGCCGCAACCATTATAAGGAGGTACAAAATGAGTAGTCTTAATTATCCACCAGTGGCCAGAATGAACGCCACCAGAACAACACCGCCGTATCATCCGGTGCAGGTGGAGAAAGAACAAAAGCCAACAACGAATCCATCTAAACTGACAGCCTGTGAGATTACATGCATAGCTTACATGGCCGCAGGCATCTTTTTGTCTTTGAGACTGGATGTGGTTGAACGCTGGTGGCAATTGCTGCTGGTAGTATGTTTCTTTATTATGGTTGGTGGTTTCTTCGGGATCATGGCCAGTGCCGAGAGATATGCAGCAGAAACAGAAGGAGGGGAAGAAAGATGATGGAAGAAATGAAAATGGCCGACCGGTCCGCCAACCAGTCAGCCAAAGACGAAAACAAATTTCAAAATGATTATACCACAAAAATCAGCCCTGTCAAAGAGTGTGAAGCGTACGATTATTTTATTCCGGTGCCGGTCAGTGTGTATAACGAGGGCATCCGGGCACTTGCAACACTGGAAAATATAACAGCCATTGTTGCCGGTAATGATGGCACTTATGTTGATACAGCACTTTTGCGAGATTTGCTCGGCCTTGGCAGAAAGAAAAAAGATAATGGTGAAGCTTACGATATTAAAAAGCCGTGAGGAATGGCTGAAAGCCAGGACAAGGATCGGTGGCTCGGATGCTTCGGCAGTTGTCGGTGAGAATCCGTATAAAAGCAACGTCGATTTATGGCTTGAAAAGACCGGACAGGCTGTTCCGGAGGACATATCAGATAAACCCTATGTCAAATATGGCATAGCGGCAGAACCCCATCTGAGGGCCTTATTCGCTTATGATTATCCGCAATATAAAGTCGGGTACGAAGAGAACAACATGTTCACCAACGATAAATACCCATGGGCACATGCTTCTCTTGATGGGTGGCTGATGGATGCGGATGGCCGTATGGGGATTCTTGAAATTAAGACCACAGAAATCTTGCAGTCTATGCAGAGAGAAAAATGGAAAAACAGGATTCCTGGTAACTATTACATACAGGTATTGCATTACCTAATGGTCACGGAATTTGATTATGTTGTGCTGAAAGCACAGCTTAAGAGTCAGTTTGGTGATGAAGAGGTCTATTTACAGACAAGACATTACCGAATTGAGCGGTCAGAGGTTCAGGAAGACATTGATTATCTGATAAATGCCGAGAAAAAGTTCTGGCAGCAGGTCCAGGAGCGGAAGCAGCCAAATATGATATTACCAGACATAAATATATGACAGACAAAAAAAGGAGAGATAACAAATGGAATTAAGAATAGTACCATATCAGATCCCGGAGAAGATTGAATTCAACTATGAAGAAATTATACGGGAAATCAAACCCGTTGTTAATGAAAAAGCTAGCATTTATTATTCAGATGAAGATATTCCTGTTGCAAAGAAAGATAGGGCTAAATTTAACACCTTTAAAAAAGCAATAAATGATGAAAGAATCCGTATGAAAAAGGAATATATGAAACCTTTTGAAGAATTTGAAGCAAAGGTGAAAGATATCAACGCTCTTGCAGATAAGGCGGTCATTGCTATCGATAAGCAGATCAAGGAATATGAGGACAATCAGAAGCGTGAGAAACTGGATAAAATTAAAGCTCTTTGGACACAAATGGCTGTTCCCGAAGGACTGACGATGGAAAAGGTTTACGAGGAAAGAATGCTGAATACGTCTTTCAGTATGAAGAAAGTTGAAACATGCTTTGAGCTTGCTATTGGCAAATTCAACAGAGATATGGCTACACTGGCGGCGTTGCCTGAATTCGGATTCGAAGCGCAGCAGGTATATATTTCTACTTTCGACATCAATAAGGCGCTTGCTGAGGGGCAGAGAATGGCACAGATCCAGAGACAGAAGGCTGAATATGAGGCAGAACAGGCAAGAAGAAAAGCAGAGGAAGAGGCAAAGAAAGCTGCAGAACAGGTGCCGGTTGAAGTGGTTACAGATGAAGAGATTGCCCAGTCAAAGCAGGAATATATTGATGCTGCTTCAGCAAATGGTATTCATGTGATGGAGGCTCCTGCAAAACAGTGGGTAGGATTCAAGGCGCTTCTGTCAACAGAAGATGCGCTTGCACTGCGTGATTTCTTCAAGAGTAGGAATATTCAGTTTAAAGCAGTAGAGGAAAATTAGAAAGGAATAGGTGAATAACATGGCAGTAAATAACAGATTAGTAGCACAGGCAGCAAAAAGTAGCAATGCGGTTGAATATGAGATAGGAGGTATGAAGATAAGACTGACACCGGAAATTGTCAGAAATTATCTTGTAAGCGGCAACAAAGAAGCAGTATCAATGCAGGAACTGGCTATGTTCATGAATCTTTGTAAATACAGTCAGCTCAATCCATGGGTAAAAGAGGCGTATTGCATCAAATATGGTTCTGAACCGGCAACGATGGTTGTGGGTAAAGAAGCCTTTCAGAAGAGGGCAGAGGCAAATCCGAACTATGATGGCTCCGAAGCGGGTATTGTTGTTCTGGATGAGTCCGGAGAAGTTGTTTATAGAAAAGGTACGATGAAGCTTCCGGGTGATGAGCTGATTGGTGGTTATGCAGAAGTTTGGAGAAAAGACCGTACGCACAGCACAAGAATTGAAGTATCTTTTGACGAATACGCAGGCAGAAAGAAAGATGGTTCACTGAATGGCCAGTGGTCAAAGAAACCGGCCACAATGATTAGAAAAGTTGCGCTGGTGCAAGCCCTCAGAGAAACATTTCCGTCAGCCTTTGGTGGCATGTATGCAGCAGAAGAACAGGGAGTAGAGGAACCTGAAGCATATGTAATGACTCCGCCGGCAGAAGAAACAGCCGCTGTACAGACTCAGACACAGGCAGAAAATGAAAAGGTGGAACAGATTGAACAGAAGCACGAAATCAATGCAGCAGGAGCTGTTATTGACGCCAAAGAAGCGTTATTCAGTTAAGAGAGAACTGCCAATGCATAAGACAGCATTTTAACATATCACAAATAAGCGGGCCGTTATATACGGCCCGGGGAGGTGGTCGAGAAATGGCTGAGAAAAAGAAGATAAACAGCAAGCAAAAGGGTGCACGGTTTGAAAGACAGCTTGCCGGATTATTTCGAGATTATGGCTATACAGATGCCAGAAGAACAGCTCAGTATTGCGGCAACACAGGAGATGCATCAGATGTGGTTGGCCTTCCTGGCATCCATATCGAGGCAAAGCATCAGGAAAAAATGTATCTGTATGATTGGGTAGAGCAGGCGGAAAGAGATTCAAAAGAGTCTGGGAATATTCCGGCTGTATTTCACAAAAAGAATAATGCAGAGATTCTTGTGACAATGAGATTTGATGATTTTATGAAAATCTATAAGGAATTTGATGCAGCACATTTTTTAAACAGGCATCCATTGTCACCACTGCTTGAAAAAGAAGGACAGTAAAAAAGTATGATGAGCTATATAGACTTAATTAACGGATTCGAGAGGGTGTGCGAAAGCGAAGCTCTGCCGGCAGCGTCACAATTGCTATGGTATAAACTCATATATCTGAGTAATAGGCGTGGGTGGCCGGAGTGGGTGCAAGTAGATAACATGCGATTGATGAGTGTTGCGGGAATCAGGGATGAAAAAACTCTGATCCGGTCAAGAAATAAACTGATCGAGCTCGGACTATTTGAATATAAACCTGGGAAAAAGGGATGCCCTGGAAAGTACAGGATAAAAGAAGAAACTTTCACTGGTATTTTTCCAGTGAATATGACAGGGAATATGCCAGTGAAAACGCCAGTAAATATGCCAGTAAAAACGCCAGTAGAAACGCCAGACATAATAAGATATAAGACTAAGACAAAGACTAAAAAGAGTATATCTAAAGATATACCAGAAAAGCCAGCGGTTGAACCTGATGACACAGTGCTGGAAGCATTTGCTGAGTTTGAAACATATCGTTCAGAGATGGGGAAACCATTAACTGACAGGGCGAGGCAGATTGCTATGAATAAGCTGATGGAGCTGTCAGACGATAATTCGGAGCGCGCAGCTATCATCCAGCAGACAATTATCTGTGGCTGGAGTGGTTTCTATCCGTTGAAGCAACAACAGCCTACTGATACTGGCAAAAAGAAAAAGGCAGCCAACAAGTTTGGTCAGTTCCATCAGCGCGAATATGATCACAGTGAGCTGGAAAAGCAGCTGATCAGACAGCGCTGTGTGATCAGTGCAGGAGGAGACGAAAACAATGAATGATATTAAGATTTTTAACAATCCAGAGTTCGGTTCTATCCGGACAGTAGAAGTAGACGGCAAGCCATATTTCGTTGGCAAGGATGTAGCTGAAATCTTAGGTTACAGCAATCCGAGAGATGCAATCAACAAACGTGTGGACGAAGAGGATAAGGGGGTAGCAAAATGCGACACCCTTGGAGGAGCGCAAGATTTAACGGTAATCAACGAATCTGGTATGTACAGCCTGATTCTTTCGAGTAAATTACCGTCAGCTAAACGCTTCAAACACTGGGTGACATCCGAAGTTCTCCCATCCATTCACAAGAGTGGTGGATACATTGCCGGACAGGAGCAGATGACAGACAGCGAGCTGATGGCCAAAGCCCTTCTGGTAGCTCGTAAACAGATTGATGAGCGTAATGCACAGATTGAGAGCATGCGACCGAAGGCAATCTTTGCGGATGCAGTGTCAGCAAGTGATACAACTATTCTAATTGGTGAGCTGGCAAAACTGTTGCGTCAGAATGGTGTCGATATCGGACAGAACAGACTATTTTCGTGGCTTCGCGAAAATGGTTATCTGATTAAGCGTAACGGCACTGACTACAATACGCCGACACAGAAGAGCCAGGAACTTGGGATTCTGTCAGTTAAAGAAACGGTTATCAATCACTCAAATGGTTCGATGAAAATTACCAAGACCACAAAAGTGACTGGCAAAGGACAGCAGTATTTCATCAACAAGTTTCTGCAGTCAACCAGAGCATAATCGGAGGTGCAGCCATGAGAAAATTAACCGATGAAGATTACGAAGAGATCCGCCAGATGTACGTCGAGGGTGTTTCTAAAGCGGATATCTGTCGAAAGAAGGGCGTATCAAAATATTACGTCGATAACATCATTTACGGCATCAAAGGCGTACCATGCCATCACACACATCATGAAAATACAAGAAAGATGCCCGCCGGAGGATTAAGCCCGGAGATGATAGCAGAAGCAAAGAGGCAGCTGAATATTGGAGATGCAGTGATTACCAACACGGAAGAGTATGGAAGAAAAAGAGGCCGTGTGATTGGTAAATATCCGTTCCACTTTATGGTGCAACTTGACAGAGATATACCGGCTCGAACTTCATTTCAATACGCAGCCTTATTGACACGAGGCAATGAAGTGAGGCTTGACAGGAGGCTATTGACAAGGCATTTGTATTGATGCTTGGTCTGCCTATGATAATACTTCATGATAAATACGGATGGGGTAAAAAGAGACTATCCGATTTTATAGATCATGTACTTGAACAGTATGACAGCTTCAACAAGAATTTTATAGCACTGGATGATTTATGGAACACCATTGAAAAGGAAACCGGTGTGAAAATGATAGAGAAAGTGAGAAAGAGATGACCAGGAAAGAGAAAGTGGCAGAGATGATGCCAAGTGCGATAAATAAAGCAACAGCTGGTGGAGTTAATGGCTGCCCGCATTGTTATCCGTTTTTGAACATCGCTGAAGAAAGAAGAAAATGTTTGATAGATGCGCCTGCTCATTCAGGCACTGAAATTTTTAAAAAATGTGAAAAATGCTGGAATACAGAATGCTCTGAACCAGCACGCCCGCAATGGCAGCAGGACATTTTAGATAAGTTTATGAGGGTGATTTGATGGACAATATGATTATAGACTGCTTCGCAGGCGGCGGAGGCGCATCCGTGGGTATAGAAATGGCGTTGGGCAGACCCGTTGACATAGCAATCAACCATGATCCAGATGCCATTCTGATGCATAAAACAAATCATCCAACAACATTGCATCTTACAGAAGATATTTTCAAAGTTGACCTGCAGAAATATGTAAAAGGTCGGAAGATATCATTGATGTGGGCAAGCCCGGACTGCACAAGCCATAGTAAAGCGAAAGGTGGACAGCCTAGAAGGAAAGGATTACGTATATTGCCATGGGCGGTATATAAGCATGCAAAGGCTATTCTGCCGGAAGTCATCATTATGGAGAATGTTGAGGAAATACAGCAGTGGGGGCCACTGGACGAGAAAGGACATCCGATTCCGGAAGGAAAAGGAGAAGATTATAAGAAATTCATTGCAGCAATGAAAAGTCTTGGATACACATTTGGCTGCAGAGAACTGATTGCAGCCGATTATGGTGCGCCGACAACAAGAAAAAGATGGTATGCCATTTTCAGAAGGGATGGTAAAGAGATTAGATGGCCTGTGCAGACGCATAGTAAGGATGGACATGAACTTGAACAGTGGAAACAGTGTGGAGATTATATTGACTGGTCAGATCTTGGCAAATCTATTTTTGACCGTAAGAAACCGCTGGCAGAAGCAACACAGAAACGAATTGCAAATGGTATTCGAAAATATATCATTGATGCAGAATCTCCGTATATTGTTGAAGACGGCAGAGCAATGTCTTTTATTATTCAGTATCACGGTGAAACAAAAGACGGTGATTCCAGAGGGCAACTTTTAACGGAGCCCATTAAAACGATAGATACATCAAATCGATACGGCTTGGTGTCAGCCTTTGTGACGAAATACTACAAAACGGGCATCGGACAAGGATGTGATGAACCTATACATACCATAACGACGTCACCGGGGCATTTTGGGTTGGTATCAGCTTTCCTGATTAAATATTATGGGAGTGGAACGGGGCAGCAGGTCAATGAACCTCTTGCAACGATTACAACAAAGGACCGGTTTGGGCTTGTAAATGTTGTCCTTGATATTAAAGGTGAGAAATATATTATTTCTGATATTTTCTTAAGAATGTTAAAACCGAGAGAGCTGATGCTGATGCAGGGGTTTCCAGAAGATTATATTATCGACAGAGATTATAAATGGCAGTCATATCCGATAGCCAAACAGGTAGCCAGAATAGGAAACAGTGTAGTGCCGATTATGGCGAAAAAACTGGTAGAAGCTAACTGCCAGTATCTCAAAGTAGGCGAGCGGATGCCAAACATGGTGATAGATGACAGTCAGCAGCAGTTGAGATTTGCATAAGGAGAATAAGTTAAGCGAGGTGGAGTAGATGAAAACTAAATGTCCAATATGTGATTATGAATTGGGAATGTGCCAGTGTTTATTTGCTGGTGATTGGCATCCAGACAGAACAAAAATCAGAGAAGTTGTACTTGATCACTTATATCTTTTGACAGATGAGCAAATTAAACATATTCAGTATTTGGAATAATATTGGAATATGTCGAGCCAAAGTATGAGATAGACTGGGCATCAGTGCCGGTTGATACGCCAGTGCTTTTGAAAGACAATGTTGACAATAAAAGATATTTTTACAAAACTCTTTCAGAAGGAGCACTTGCTCTGTTCCTCAACGGAAGAACATCTTGGTCATCGATTGCAGAAGCAGGGGTAATTAAATACTATTCTCACAGTAAGTCAAATGTAACACTTGCCAGAGAGGAAGACAAGCTCAAATACAGAAAGCGGGTAGAGTGATGAATTATGCGATGTATGATGAAAAATGCATAACTGATAATCTTAGTCGATTTGGTGAGCTGTTAAATTGTACCGGGCATCAATTTGATTCTCCGTGTAAAGATTGCTGTTCACTTGAAGGGTGCAAAAATTTCTATTTGGAAAAACTTGCACCACTCATGAGACAACCTATCGTATACGGACTTGGCGTTTTGAAATATCGCATGTTCCGGAAAACCAACGTTAGTCTGCCGGGTAAAAGTCCACTTGATATTACACGCTATTTTGGTTGTAAAAAGAGGTGAATTTATGATGAAAATAAAACAGCTTTTGGATGCTTTAAAAATTGTCTTGAAGAATGCTGAAAAACTAGATAACAAGGACAACGTATTAGTGAATGTCCCGCTTGAAGACATTCCAACTATCGTTGATACGCTAGAGAAACAGGTGTCACAGGAGCCGAGATTGGACGGTGATGGCTATGCTCCGGATGGGAGTTTGGTGTTTGATGAATGGATTTGTCCTTGCTGTAATACACGGTATGAAGTGGATTATGATGAATATGAATATTGCCCGAATTGCGGACAGAAAATTGCTTGGGAGGAGCTGAAGTAATATGAAGAATGAAGCAGCGGACATAACCTTTCTCGGAGCGGCGGTGTATGCGATTGATCGCGAAATCAAGCAGCACGAAGGAAGAGAAGAGGACTATCATAAAATCATTTATGTCGGATTACTGAGAAGCAGAACAGTTCTTGAGGCTTTGAAGATTAATAACCTGCAGGTAGTGAACATGAGTTATGGAGAGTTTTGTAAGCAGGTGAAGGATAAGACAGAAGTAATATTTATGACCGAGGAAGAAGCTGGAGAAATGCGGGAAGCATTGAAGTTATACAGAAAGATAAGGGAGGCATTGATAAAGTGAGAATGGCGGGAACAATAACTAAAATAATAATATATAGCTTGCTTATGGTTATGAGTATAATGCTGTCTGTGGATTTCTATACACAAGAAAGACGACTATGGGCTTTAATGTATGGTACTATATCGGTCCTTTGGCTGACAAATTTAATACTTTTTACAGTTTCATTAGTGATTAGCGAGGCGATGAAATGAGTTATATTGACGATAAAAGATATGTGCTTGAACATATCGACAAAAGAACGTTACTGGAACAACTTGCAGAAGAAGCAGCAGAACTGTCACAGGCGGCATTGAAACTGATCAGGGCTGAAAAGCTTTCCGACAATCCAACAACGACACATGTATCGATTGCATCAGAGCAGCTAATTGAAGAGCTTGCAGATGTGTTGGTGGCCGCTGATGCGGTTGGTGTCCCCATTTTGGAATCATGCGATAATTCAAAATGGCGAAGATGGGCAGCAAGGATTAGAAAAGAACGTGAAATGTAGTAAGTAAATAACAATTAACCAGGGACGGCGTTGTGCTGTCCCGTTTTGAGTGGGAGGGGATACCGATGGATAAAGACATCTTAATTCAATACAGCGATATGGTGGAAGAAGTAAAGGATCTGCAGCGACGAATTGCAATGTGTAGATGATTTGCAGAAAGTGAGGGGTAAAATGACTGCAAGAGAGTATTTGAAACAGCTTGAAGTGTTAGATTTTCAGATTCATGATGATTTATTGACATTATCAGCCATGAAATGTAATGCTTCAGGTGTCAGAGCTGTTGATTATAGTCGTGACAAGGTGCAAACGTCACCAGTAAGTGACAGGTTGTGTAATGATGTCATAAAGTATACGACATTTGATAAACAGATCAATGAAGAAATAGACAGGTTTGTTGATGCAAAGAGACAGATTATCAAGGAAATCAGAGGGTTGCATGACAAAAATTACATTCAGGTTCTTACAAAAATTTATGTGCATTTCAAAAGTGTTAAGACTACGGCGGCAGAATTAGGGAAATCTTATTCACATACAGTGATGTTGCATAATCAAGCACTTGAAAAGTTTGAAGAAACATATAAAAACTTACATTATCTTACATAATCAAATACAATCGTATCATTTAGTATTTTACGTGATTGCTTAGTGTGAGATATAATTAGTGTGAGATATGATTTTTGCAGGTAATTTATTACCTGCAATTTTTTATACAGTTTTATATTGCTTATTGCCTATGTGCTGCGAAGGTGCTAAAATCCCCTACTTTGCAGCACTTTTTGTTATAAAAATGATAGAAGGGCGGTGTTGTTATGGCAAAAAAAGGCAAGTTGACAGATAAGCAGCAGAAGTTTGTAGACGAATACCTGATTGACCTGAATGCAACACAGGCGGCTATCAGGGCAGGATATTCGGAGAAGACGGCAGCACAAACGGCTGCAAGACTGTTAACAAATGTTAAGGTGCGAGAATGTATAGAAAAAAGAATGGCGGAAAAGGAAGCAGAACTCATTGCCGATCAGGATGAAGTGCTAAAGTATCTTACTTCTGTTCTGCGTGGTGAGAGTCAGTCAACAGAGATTGTTGTGGAAGGCACAGGTGATGGCTGCTCTGAAGCAAGGACGATTGAGAAGAACCCATCCGAAAAAGACAGGCTCAAAGCAGCAGAGCTTCTTGGTAAGAGATACGGCCTGTATACTGAAAAGATTGAGACGGATGTTGACATGGAACTGAACATCAATATTGATTACGGAGACGAAGGATGAAAACGGTAAATATCTTAGGAACTGGATACAAAATCATTTTTGACGTTGCCAACGAAGAGATGCCTGAAGATGCTGATGGCTGCATGGATCAGAGCATTCACGCAATCAAAATAGCAAAACTTGAATCCGACAGAAATTCTGTGATGGATTTGGATTCATACAGAAAAAAGGTGTTAAGGCATGAAATTATTCATGCCTTTTTATATGAATCAGGCATGTGGAATTGTAGTGGAAGCACGGACTGTTGGGGAATGGATGAAACGATAACTGATTGGATCGCTATTCAGTCGCCAAAATTATTCCAGGTGTTCAAAGAAGTTGATTGCTTATGAACATAAATGTTCAGATGAATCCATGCTTCAAAGAAGTGGATAGGAGCCAGAAGCGTTACATTGTTATGAAAGGCTCGGCTGGCTCTGGAAAGAGCGTTGATACAGCCCAGAACTACATCTTGCGTCTGATGCAGGACAAGGGCAGAAACCTTGTTGCAATGCGAAAATCAGACATCAGTAACCGTGACAGCACCTTTGCAGAGCTGACCGGCTCACTGTATCGGATGTTTGGCGATAAATACGAACAGTATTGGAGAATCAACAAATCTCCGATGTCACTGACCTTCAAGCCAAACGGCAACCAGATCATATTTAGGGGGATGAATGATGACAGGCAGCGTGAAAAGCTGAAGTCAATCACATTTCCAAGAGGAAAGCTGACAGACGTCTGGTTGGAAGAAGCAACAGAATTTACACAGGCAGATTTAGAAATTATCGATGACCGTCTGCGTGGCGAACTTCCGCCAGGACAATTTTATCAGATTCGAATGACTTTCAATCCGGTGAACAAAAATCATTGGATAAAGAAAGTCTTTTTTGATATTCCGGATGAAAATGTGCTGACACATCACAGCACTTATCTGGGTAATCGGTTCATAGATGATGCATATCGGGCCAGAATGGAAAGAAGAAAGATTGTTGATCCGGAAGGTTATCAGATATATGGCTTAGGCGAATGGGGAGAGATTGGCGGTCTGATTCTTCATAACTGGGAAGTTACGGAGGTATCGCAGAACCTGAATGATTATGATGATGTCGCAATCGGGCAGGACTTCGGCTTCAATCATGCCAATGCTATCTTGCTGCTTGGCATCAGAGATAGTAATATCTATATTTTGGATGAAATATATGAACATGAGAAAGAAACGGCCGAAATCATTCCGATTGCCGTTGCACATGCAATTCCAACGAATCGCACCATGTGGTGTGATTCCGCAGAGCCGGACCGTATAAAGACATGGAGGGGCGCTGGATACAGAGCAAAGGGCGTTGATAAGGGTGGTTCGAGTGGTTCAGTCAAAGCTCAGATAGACTGGTTAAAAGGTACAGCTGACAAGAACCACACTGTTCATAGGCGAATATATGTGGCTCCGCACTGCACGAATACAATCAAGGAGCTGCAGCAGTGGAAATGGAAAAAGGACGAAAAGACAGGCGAATACCTGGATGAACCTGTTCCATTTCAGGATGATGCCATGGCCGCTCTCCGTTACGGTATTGAAGGATGGAGAAAACCTAAAGCGCGTTTAAACAGAGTGAAAGGAGGAATCTAACATGATAAGAGTACCGGCAGGAACAAAGATGACGCCGGAGCTTCTCGGAGAACTGATAACCAAACATAAAACGGAAGTAACCAACCGTTATCAGAAATTAAAGGATGCTTACGAAAATCATTATGAAATATACGGCCTTCGACCAAAACCGAGCTGGAAGCCCGACAACCGGATCTCGGCCAACTTTGCAAAGTATATTGTTGATACAATGAACGGCTTTTTTATTGGTATTCCGGTAAAGGTCAGCCACGAAAAAGAAGATGTTGATAATTATCTTGAATTTCTGGATAGTTACAACGACCAGGACGACAACAATGCCGAGTTGTCAAAAATGTGTAGTATTTATGGCAGTGCCTATGAAATGTATTATACAGACGCAAAAAGCAATGTCGCAATTACATATGTATCGCCAATAGAAGCGTTTATGGTCTATGATGACAGCGTTCTTGAAAATCCAATGTTTTTCATCCGTTATTACACAGACTCGAAGAATGTTGAGCAAGGCAGCTATTCTGATGAGAAGATTGTCCGGCATTTTCGTCTGAGTGGCGGGTATAAATGGACAGACAAGGGGAGAAAACATTATTTTGAGGGCGTACCGGCTGTCGAGTACATAGAAAACGATGAACGCATGGGCATTTTCGAGAGCGCACTGCCAATGATCAATGCCTACAACAAGGCGATTTCAGAAAAAGCCAATGACGTTGATTACTTTGCAGATGCTTATTTGAAGGTCCTTGGTGCCTATCTTGATGATGACGACATCAAGCACATCCGGGATGATCGTATTATCAATTTCAATGGTGATACGGACAAGGTCATTGTTGAATTCCTGCAGAAGCCTAATGGTGACACCACACAGGAGAATCTGATCAACCGTCTGGAAAAGCTTATCTTTAATATCAGCATGGTTGCCAATATTTCTGATGAGAATTTTGGTACAAGCTCCGGCATTGCTTTGAAATATAAGCTTCAGAGCATGAACAATCTGGCCATGACGAAAGAACGAAAGTTCAGAAGCGGTATGAACAAAAGATACAGTCTGATTTTCAGCAATCCGGTCAGCCAGACACAGGGAATCAAAGCAGATGACTGGATCGGTATTAAAATGCGCTTTACCAGAAACTTCCCGGCAAATGTAACTGAGGAAGTAGAGAATGCGAAGAACCTGTCCGGCATTGTATCGCAGGAAACGCAGCTGTCTGTATTGTCTATCGTTGACAATGTCAGTGAAGAAGTTGAAAAGCTGGATAAGGAACAGACAAAGCTGCAGCAGGACGCCGTAACGAACATGATGTTCACTAAGGGAGCAAATGCCCATGAAGAGCAGTGAGTATTGGAAGAAGCGTGAGGCAGATGCCCTGAAGAGCTACCAGAAGGATGAAGAGGCTTATTACGAAGAGATACAGGAAATCTATGCAGACATGATGGAGCGTATCCAGAAGGAAATAGACAGCTTTTATATCAAATATGCAGTCAAAGAAGATATCAGCATGGCCGAAGCAAAAAAGAGAGTTTCGCAGTTGGATATCAAAACTTATGCCAGAAAGGCAAAGAAATATGTCAGAAACCGTGACTTCTCCGATGAGGCCAACGAGGAGATGCGCCTCTACAATGCGACCATGAAGATTAACCGTCTGGAAATGTTAAAGGCCAATATTGGTCTGGAACTGGTCAGCGGCTATGATGAGCTGCAGAAATATTTTGAGCAGACACTGACGGACAGAACACTGGATGAATTCAAGCGTCAGGCGGGGATTCTTGGTGAGACCATCACGGATAATGCGGAAATGGCTCATTCCATTGTGAATGCTTCTTTTCATAACGCGACATTCTCTGATCGTATCTGGATGCATCAGGATGTGTTAAAAAATCAGTTATCCAGCCTCTTACAAACAGGACTGATTCAAGGCAGAAACCCCAGACAGCTCGCTGTGGAGCTCAGGAAGTACTTTAATGTCAGCATTGGTAATTCTGAACGTCTGATGCGCACAGAGCTTGCAAGAGTCCAGACAGCGGCTCAGAAGCGGTCTTTTGAAAAGAACGGATTTGAAGAATATGAGTTTATTGCCAATGGGACAGCTTGTGAGAAGTGCGCCGGATTAGATGGCCAGCATTTTAAGGTTGCCAAGATGATGCCGGGAACCAATGCGCCACCAATACATCCGAACTGCCGATGCTCAACCGCTGCTTATCAGGACAGTGCCGAGTATGAGGCTTGGTTGGACTTTCTGGATAAGGGTGGAAGCACTGAGGAATGGCAGAATATTAAAAGGAATGGACAGCAAACGGGTGGAAAATGGTATACACCGTATGATAAGGATGATACCAGAGATGTAGCAGCATCAAAGGCTTATAGAAAAATAAGCAGAAGAGATGATGTAAAAGCAATTGCATTTAATTCCGGCTTTTCAGAACAAGATATTAAGCAAATCAAAAGACATATTTTCTTTAATAAACATCAGACGTATGATGGATATAAGACATTATATCCGGATTATGATATGGCAGTTGCATGGAACCGACTATATAAAGGCGAACAGTTGGAAAGAGATGTTTTACTTTTACACCATGAACTACTTGAAAGCACTCTTGAAAAGAAGTATAATTTGACTATAGCTGAAGCTCATAGGAGAGCAAAAGAAAAATATGATTGGGAAAAGAAATTACTTGAGGATTTGAAAGAGGGTATGGAAAAGGATGGTTTATTGTAATTATAAGAGTCATACAGATGATACAGCAACATATGCATATGGCGAAAATATTGGAGATATTACTGGAGAATTAGTATTTCACTTTGGTGATAATGAAGGCATAGAAATTATTCATAAGCCAGAAAAGCATGCAGTAATCGGACGCCAGATTCATAGTCTTTACGGAATGCATCGCGAAGAATTTAAAAAGGGTATTTTCAAAGAAAAGATAGCATATGAGGCATAAAAAATATGAATACATTGAATATGCCTGCTCATGAGCGCTTACGTTTGTTGCGTAATGGCGAGAAAGTTTTATGTAAAAAGTGTAAAACAGGAACTATGCTTCCTGTTGGCAATCGTGAAAAAACCAATACTTTTTGTTGTGATTCCTGCAAGAATCAGTTGATCGTCAACTAATGATAAGGAGACAATGAAATGGCTCAAAATGATTATTTTGTGATTGTTTACAGGGTATTGAAGTATCTATATGATTGCCTGAAAGCTGGTAATCAGCCAGAAATCGCATACCTTACAGCGTCAACATATAACATTCCGGATAGCTACTGGATATATATTGTGATCAGCTTAATCAACGAAGGTTATATAAAAGGCATAACTATGACGTCAACAAAAGATGGTGTAGTTTTTGGAGACTTACAGGATGCCATTATTACACCGAAGGGTATAGAATATTTATTTGAGAATTCATTGCTTGAGAAAGCAAAGAAGACCTTGAAAGAAGCAAAAGAAATGATACCGTTCATATAAAACAGTGAACAGGAGATTATAAAATTGAATATTTTGAAAAATGTTGGATAGTACCACCAGTCAATTATGGCCGGTGGTATTTTTATACCCATTTTTAAGAAAGGACAAGGTGAGAAACATGGAACTGAAAGACACTATTGAGGCTATGCAGAGCTCAGACTACAAAGAAAGATTTAAAGCAGAATATCAGCAGACGAAGATTCGATACAACGGTCTGCATAAAATGTTGGTCAAATGGGACGCTGGAAAGCTTGATTTTACACCAACATGCCAGAAATCACTCCTTATGGAACAGAAGCGTTACATGGGCGAGTATTTGAGATGTCTTGAAATCAGAGCAGCAGTAGAAGATATTGACCTTGAGTAGAAAGGCGGTGATCCATACATCTCCCACCGGCAGGGAACAGCCGGAACGAAAGGATGTGATGACTGTTGATTGATGTAACGGTAAGAAAGGACCGGTTGACTGTATCCGGCCATGCCGGTTATGCTGCCAGAGGCGAAGACGTTATCTGTGCAGCTGTGACGGCATTGTCCGGAACATTGGTTAAATCACTTGAAGATTTAACAGAAGATAAAATTGAATATGATGTTCAGCCCGGGTGGGTTGATATAAAATATAGGGATTTATCAGAGAAAGCAAAAGCTCTGGTAGATTCCTTTTTTATTGGCATCTGTTTGGTTGCCGATGAATTCCCGGGATATATCCGGATATTGTAAGAGACAGGTCCAGGCACGGAAGACGTTAAAAGCTGTGGTGAAGTCAGGCGTGGCGACTTAAAACTACGGTTAAAAGAGCGAGCAGGCACGGAACTCATAAAAAGCTGTGGCAGATGACGAAAATCTATAAAGCGAGGTAAATATTTTATGAAAAAAATGAAATGGAATCAGTTCCTTTTAGCAGGTCTTCAGCTGTTTGCAGATGGGGACGGTGGCAACGGTGATGCCGGAGCAGACGGCGCTGGTGCAGACGGTGGTGCTGGTAACTCTTCCGGAGCTGACGGCGATGGCAAAAAAGGCAGTGAGCCAAAAGGCAAAGAAGGAGACGGAAAAGAAACAAAATACACAGATGATGATTTAGACCGTATCCTCAACCGGAAGTTTGCGGAGTGGCAGAAGAAAAAGGACAGAGAAGTAGATGAAGCAAGGCGTCTTGCCAGTATGACCGAGGAAGAGAAGACCAAACAGAAACAGGCTGATATGGAAAGACAGCTGAATGAGCTGCTCTCTGAGAAAAACAGATCTGAGATGATGGCCACGGCCAGAAGTATCCTTTCTGAGCGCAACATCCATGCAGATGATGCACTGATCTCTATGATCGTGTCTGAGGATGCAGAGAGTACTAAGAAGTCAATTGATACATTTGCCAATCTGTTCCAGAAAGCTGTCAATAAAGCTGTCAAGGATGCCTTAAAGGGCGAACCGCCAAAGACAGGCACAGGCTCCGGTAAGGGAGGATACACCAAAGAGGATATCTTAAAAGTAGCTAACCGTGCTGAGAGGCAGAGACTGATTGCAGCGAACATGGATTTATTTAAGTAAAGGAGATTGAGAAAATGGAGAAAAAATTCAGATTAAGCGGTCTTCAGCTCTTTGCAGCTGAGGAAAACACAACAAAGACAACAGATCTCGAACCGGCGATTTCTGTAGATTTCACGAGCCGTCTGCAGAGCAATATCACAGAACTGCAGAATCTGCTTGGTATTACGGACCTTGACCCGATGACCAGTGGTTCCACCATCAAAATCTATAAAATGGAGCAGGTCAATACGCCACAGCAGGTTGGCGAGGGTGAGACAATCGGCCTGACAAAGATCCAGCAGAAGCTGGCCAGAACAATTGAAATGACACTGAAGAAGTTCAGAAAGCAGACAACTGCTGAAGCTATCCAGAGAAGCGGCAGAGATCTGGCGATCAACAAGACAGATGAGAAGCTTGTTTCCAGCATTCAGAAGAGCATTAAGAAGGATTTCTATACCGTCCTTCTGACAGGTACGGGTACAGCGTCCGGCACAAGCTTGCAGGCAACACTTTCAGCAGCTTGGGGTGCTGTGGCGAAGTTCTATGAGGATGAGGATGCAACACCGATCTATTTTGTTTCCTCCGATGATGTGGCTGAATACCTGGCGACCGCACAGGTGACAATGCAGACAGCGTTCGGCATTTCTTACATTCAGGACTTCCTTGGTCTTGGTACGGTCGTTATCGCACCGTCTCTGACAAAAGGCAAGCTTGTTGCCACAGCGAAAGAGAATTTAAGAGGTGCTTATATGCCGGCACAGTCCTCTGATCTGGCACAGTCTTTTGGCCTGACAACAGACTCTACAGGCCTGATCGGCATGACACATGCTGTATCTTCCGACAACGCAACCATCGATACACTGATGTTTAGCAGCGTTGTGTTTTATCCAGAGCTTCTGGATGGCGTTATCGTTGCAACGATCAATGCAGCTGAGGCAGCTTCTACGGATGCTACCGGCAAAAAATAAGGAGCAGATGAATGATGACAGCGCTTGAAGATGTAAAGCTTCTTCTTGACATTTCCCCTGATGAGGAGGACGCAGTGCTGGACAGAAAGCTGAGTTTGATCATTGAGAATGCCCGGAGGCAGGTACTGTCTTATCTGTCCTCCGAGACGAAGGAAGTGCCGGAAGAGCTTTCTTACATAGTCACGGAGATGGCCGTGGCCAGATTTAACCGGATCGGCAATGAAGGGATGTCTTCATATACCCAGGAAGGCGAAAGTATCACCTATGGCAGTGACATTTCGCCGTATCTGACAGCTATTCAATCCTGGAATGAGAAGCATGGTACAAAAGGGCGGGTGAGATTTCGATGAGATATGATACACCGCTCTTTTTTGTATGTGCTGGTAAGAAAGAATATGATCCGGATGCCGGTGAATGGAAAGCAGAGGCCGAAAGCCGTGTAAAACGGTGGGCGAATGTTACACACATGTCCGCAGAACGGCAGCAGGCCGTGTTTGGTGATATCCGGTCGGACCGCTATATCATTCGGTTAAGAAGGCCGTTTAAAGGCGCTTTTGATGCTATTGAAATCGACGGTATAAGGTATCTGGCGGATACGGAGCGTTATCCGTCCGACAAACAGAGTCTGGTGGTGGTAAAAAATGGCTGATTTGAAGGTGACGGGACTGGTCGAGCTGGCCAGGGCCTTAAAGGAAAATGTAAAGATGGATGACGTGAAGACGGTTGTTTGGAAAAACGGCGCCGATCTGCAGAGGACTATGCAGCGGAAAGCAGATTTCAAAAAGGGCTACCAGACCGGTGCAACAAAACGAAGTATCCGCCTGAATATCAAAGACGGCGGTTTTACAGCGGAAGTTGAACCAACAACAGAATATTCGCCTTATCCGGAATATGGTACCCGCTACATGGAAAAGCAGCCTTTTGTGAAGCCGGCACTGGCAGAAATCGAGCCTAAATTTAATTCAGACATGAGAAAGCTGGTGAAGTGATGAAAACAGCAGAACAGGCCGTTCACGATGCCCTGTGGAAATATCTCGCCGGAAAGCTTCCGATATATGAAAGCAGACCTATGAAGGATGTTGGCTATCCTTTTGGCGATTTCGAGGATTTTTCTACCGGGTATCTGGCCACAAAAGGCCGTGCTTTATCTCAGATCACAGTGAATCTGAATATTTGGGATAAGCATGAGAAAAGAAGCAATGTTTCAGCTATCTGCAGTCATTTGATGGACTATTCCAGAGGCCTTGAAGAAGCTTATGGTTATGAAGTGTCGCTCAGGATCAGCGACAGTACATTTACGATCAACGAAGACCGGACTGTCACCCCGTCCATATGGCGCGGGATGGTGAGCCTGGTCTTTGATATTTTATGAGAAAGGATGAAATGAATGGGAGCGATTAAAGGAAACAAGATTGTTTATTTATACCGCCTGTTGGCAGACGCCAAGACAATGGCAGCAGGGGCACTGGCATTCCAGACAGAGAACAGCCGCACGAAGTCAAGGGATTCTGATACCGTCGTGACAAAAGACGGCCCAATCAGAGTTCCAGGCGATATTGAAACAGAAATCTCTGCAACCGCACTGTTTGCGGATGAAAATGATGAGATGATCGCAAAGCTTGAGCAGGCTATCGATACAGGGGAACGTGTGGAGATCTGGGAGGTCAATCTCACAAAGAAAGGTACCGCCGATAGCGTATCGAAGTACAAAGCAAAGTACTTTCAGGGGTATGTGACAAGCTTCGAACTGTCTTCCAATGCTGAAGACCATGCCGAAGCTTCTATTGACTTTGCAATCGAAGGCACTGGCAAAGATGGGTATGCAACGTTGACAGCAGAACAGGAAGAGGTTGCGTCCTATGTGTTTAAGGATACAACACAGGAAGCAGAATAGGAGGATTAATTAAATGATGGAGTTACAGATCAAAGGACAGGTTTACCAGTTTAAATTCGGTTTTGGTTTCATGAGAGAAATCGACAAGCAGCAGATGGTAAAGGCACCAAACGGTACACAGCAGAATATCGGTTTCCAGACAGCTGTCGGCGGTATTCTTGACGGCGATGCCCAGGCACTTGAAGATGTGCTTCTTCTTGCGAATAAAGGGCAGGAGCCGCGTCTGACTGCAGATGTACTGGAAGAATACATTGAGGATGAAGAGACGGATGTTGATGCGCTCTTTGATGGGGTGATCGATTTTTTAAAGAAGAGCAATGTATCCAAGAAAAAGACGCTGAATCTTCTGAAACAGGCAGAAGCGATGGGACTCATCAGCCAGTAAGCTTTCAGGAAGTGTATGAAGATGTAGCCATCAGCTGCTTCAGATATCTGGGGATGAAGAGTCTTGATGAAGTAGATCGGATAACCATTCGTGAATACCGGCTTTTGATGAAGGCAAATAATCTGAAAAATGTTGACCGCGATTATCGGGTCCATCAGCTGGCATGGCTGACAAATGCTGCGAGAGCGACTAAAAGCGCAGGCAAGGGCAAAAGACGTCCTGTCTACGCAAAGTTCTCGCAGTTTTTTGATTACAGAAATGCTGTCAGACAGGCACTTGGAAAGAAGAAAAGAAGTCGGTTTGACGGTATCGGCCACTTGCTGAAAGGAGGTCGATAATGGGAGATTATTCAGTAAAAGCCGTCTTATCGGCGGTTGACAGAGGTTTCACCTCCACGCTCAATAACGCTGGCCGCAGCATTGATACATTATCTGGAAAGATTTCTTCCGGTCTCGGTTTCGGCATCCTGACGGGCATTGGGCAGAAGGCTTTTGATACTATTGCAGGCGGTGCGAAATCACTGGTCTCATCGGTTGTCAGTACCGGTATGGCATTTGAATCCTCCATGTCAAATGTCCAGGCTTTAAGTGGTGCCACCGGTGCAGACTTTGAAGCCCTCAGTGCGAAGGCGCAGGAAATGGGTGCAAAGACAAAGTTTTCCGCATCAGAAGCCGCTGATGCCATGGGCTACATGGCTATGGCCGGATGGAATGCCAAAGACATGTTAAACGGTATTGAGGGTGTCATGAATCTGGCGGCAGCCTCCGGAGAAGATTTGGCATCTGTTTCCGATATAGTAACGGATGCTATGACAGCTTTTGGTCTGGCAGCTGATGGGACGACAAAAGGCGTTGCAAATGCTACATACTTTGCGGATACTTTGGCTGCGACTGCAGCATCCGCAAATACCAATGTTGGCCTGATGGGTGAGACATTCAAATATGTCGGCACTATGGCCGGTTCTCTTGGCTACAGTATTGAGGATGTGTCTCTGGCTATTGGCTTAATGGCAAACCGAGGCTTAAAAGGTTCTATGGCCGGTACATCCCTCAACAGTGTCATGACCCGACTGGCAACCAACACCAGCGGTGCCAGAGAAGCTATTGAGAAATTAGGCGTTAAATTCTACGATTCAAGTGGTAATGCCCGTGCCCTTGGGGATGTCATGACGGAACTGCGTGACGCAACAAAAGGCATGAACAACGAGCAGAAAACCGCGCTGGCCAATACTGTAGCCGGTATGGAAGCTCAGAAAGGTCTGCTTGCTATCCTGAATGCTACCGATGACGAATACAACAGTCTGGCAGACGCCATCAGAAATTCAAACGGAGCGGCACAAGAACAGGCAGATATAAAAATGGACAATCTGTATGGTGATGTCACTAGACTGAAATCTGCCTGGGATGGATTGAGTATAAAAATATATACAGCCGTCAATGCGCTTGGAAAATCAAAAGACGGTCTCGGCTCTATGCGAAGTGTGGTTCAGTCTGTAACGGATATCGTCAACAAAACAGCAGATGCCGTTGAGAATCTGAGTAATGTTTATGCATCCTCCGGTCTGTCTGGAGTTGTTGCCGAGGTTAATAAGATGCTGTCCGGCACAAGCGACGGTGTTAAGAATGTTGGTGCAGCCATCGCTGGTATCGGCGCTGTTGTTGGCGCAAATGCGTTCTTTAGCAGTGGCACTTGGTCTGCAGTCAGTAAAGGCATTAGCGTTGTAAACGGTGGTTTTGGCGGGCTTGTTTCGAGCGTTGCTTCATCTGCAAAGGGTTTCAAAAAGAGTGCAAGCAGCTTTTTACCATTTGAAGTGAATATCAGGAAGAGCATTGCTTCGATGAGAAGTGATTTCAGGCAATCGTCAAAATGGATTTCATCATTAGGCGAAGCAACTTCACAGTCTTTACAGGCGGTTTCATCGCGATTCGCTACAACAGGCGGAAACGTTAAATCCGCATTGGATGGAATAAGTGGACATGTCCGTTCATTCGGCGATAATTTAGCGCGCAACATGTGGGATAATGTCAATAATATAACCACACCTTTGAAACAAATGTCGCAGAAAGCTTCAACCATCCTGAAGCCATTTTCGATGGTAGGCTCTGTTGTTGGCAAAGCACTTTCAACAGTTGCCGGTGCAGCTGTAAATCTTGGAGCAAAGACGGCTTCCGGACTGACCAAGATTATGGGACTTGCCTTAAAAGCATTGATGCCTGCAGCACTGGTTGCGGCAGCATTGGCCGGAATTGGACTTTTGTATTCTCAGTTCGGTACCCAGATCGACCAGATGTTATCAATGGCCCAGACTAAAGGACCACAGATCATCACAAATCTGGTAAATGGCATATCAAGCCGATTGCCCGATTTGATTCAGCAAGGCGGTAAGCTTGTATCCGGTCTCTTAGATACGATTACAGCTAATTTGCCGGCTGTTTTAAATGGCGGTGTTACATTGGTTCAATCACTTGTATCCGGTCTGATCAGCGCACTTCCAAGTCTTGCCACATCAGCAACTAATATGATATCAACGCTGCTCGTGGGCATTGCATCTGCATTGCCATCTCTGATCGTATCCGGTATGCAGCTGCTTCTTGCATTGGCACAGGGTATTGCAAATAATCTGCCAACGCTGATTAATTCAGCAGTTACAGCTATATCGACATTTGCTCAGGGATTTATCCAGAATCTGCCGACGATTCTGACGCTGGCCGCTCAGATTATCGGTGCATTGGCGCAAGGTCTTATCTCGGCCATCCCTCAGTTGATATCAGCCATTCCGCAGGTTGTTTCATCCATGATTGATACGATTATGTCAACGGATTGGCTGGCAGTAGGCAGTCAGATCGTATCCGCTATTGGCGAAGGTATCTTCGGCGGTCTGTCAGGCATTGGCGGAAAGATCGGAAACTTCTTCGGATCCATCAGTGACTGGTTCGCGGGTGGTGAAAAAGGTGGCGAGAGTGTCACATCAGGCAGTGTGTCATCTATCAATGCCGGTATTCCGCAGGTATCTTCTGCAGCTACGTCTATGGGTACAGCCGCAACCAGCAGTGTTGCATCCGGCATGCAGAGCAGTACAGGAACCGTCACATCTGCAGCACAGAGTGTTGTGACATCTGCGACCAATACATTTTCAGCAGCTTCCGGAACGGCCATGACAGCAGGTTCATCCATTGGTCAGAGTTTATCATCCGGCTTGCAGGGAAGTGTTGGAAGTATCAATAATGTCGCATCCACAGCTATGAATGGATTTAATGCTTCATTGAACACCGGCGGTGCAACAGCTGTCAGCAATGCAGGAAGGATTGCCAGAAATATCGTCACAGCATTTAAACCAGCGATTACAGGTGCACGGACAAGTGGCCAGACCATTGGCCAAAATTTCGCATCAGCGATATCATCTAAGTCCGGAGCTGTATCTAGCGCATCCAGACGACTGGTGAGCGCTGTCCGTTCGGCGTTATCTAATGTCAGCACGTATCAATACGGTGCTTATATTGGACAAGGTCTGGCAAACGGCATTTGGAGTCAGCTTGGCAATGTCAGAGCAGCCGCCAACGCACTTGTCGCACAGGCAGAACGTGCCATCAGGGCGAAGGCCATGATCCACAGCCCGTCTAAACTGACGTATCAGTTAGGCGAATACTTCGGTGAAGGTTTTACGAATGGTATTGAAAATCTGACCAAAGACGCATGGAAAGCAGCGTCTGATCTGGTTTCTATACCGGCGGTCAATGTACCCCAAATGGCACTTGCCGGATGGGATACCACACTGAACGACGAATATTTCTACAATGATTCAGCCGAATATGTGATTTATGTGCCGGTTGAGATTGACGGAAAAGAAGTGGCCACAGTGACAGCTCCGTATACAGAGGCAGAACTGGCGAAGAGGCAAAAATACAGAAACCGTAAACAGGGTATCAGATAAGGAGGGCAGTTATGTATGATTTTATAGATGTCAATGAGTATCAGAGCGGCAGTACACTGCCCTCTGAAGCCCTGATGATCAATGGAGAATATATAGAAGATCAAATTCAGGGGTATCGGACGCTCTATGTAAAAGGGCGGGAAATGTTAAACAAAGCCGTAACGACACAAACCGTTGAAAGCCGTGACGGTGCAGACTTCCGTTACAGTCGTTATCCGGAAAGGACGATTACTGTCGGATATGTTCTTGAGGCAGCAGATAACGCTGCCTTCAGAGCAGCCTTCAATCAATTGAATGCCATATTAAGCGTTGATCAGTCACTACTTGTATTCGCCGATGAATCGGATAAGTTTTTCAGAGGAACACTGTCGGGCATCGAAGACGTTACACCGGGCAGAAACACTGTGCGAGGTGAGTTTTCTTTTATATGTTCTGATCCTTTTAAATATTCACTGCAGGAATATGAGGCCTCACCCAATGAGGATGATGAGACAACTTTTGTTATTGATTACAAAGGTGCATATAAGAGTTTTCCGACATTGGAAGCAACCATTGACGCCGGTGACTGCGGTTACATTGCTTTTTTAAATGATAATGCACACATTATCCAGCTCGGGGATCCGGAAGAAACTGAGGGTGAGAGCTTTCCGGCATCCCAGACGTTATTTAATCAATCTTTTACATCTTGGAACGCATCTGCAGCAAGCGGCTGGGGACAGAACAGCGGGGATGTTGCGGGCTCTTCTGCCTGGGTACAGGTAGGTTCTGTGAAGACAATGGCCGCCGGGGCAATTAATATCCTGACGGCCGGTAACTATGGATCCGGTTCGCAGTGGCATGGCCCGACTATCACCCGTGTACTTCCAGCAGATGCATCCGGAGTGGTCGGTTCTGCTAATTTCCGTATGCAGTGGAAGCAGCTGATGAGCATTGGAACATCCAAAACAGCGGGCAATGAGAGAGGCATCTTTCAGATGATGCTGATCAACACAGACAGCAACCCTCATAAAATCGTTGCCGGTGTATCGATCATGAAAAGTACCGGCGGAACGAAAGCTACAAAGCGTATCTATGTTGGCAATTCTGTTTATGCCACAAACATCGACCTGAGTTATCACAATGGCTCGTTTGGGTGGACAATCGTCAATAAGAACGGCCAGAACTTTGTTCCGGTCCGGACGTGCTCCATAGAAAAGAAAGGCAGCACGATCACTTTTAATATTGCAGGTACCAAACAGAGCTACACGGATCCATCCTGGGAGAATTTAAAGGTTCATCAGGTAACGATTGCTTTTGGCCAGTACGGTTCACAGCCGACACTATTCACCAACGGCCTTTATTACGCCAAATTCATAGCCGATAATTGCACGACCTGGCAGGATATCCCAAACAAGTTCAGTGCAGGTGATACAGTTACAGCCGACTGCAGTAATGCGGATATCTGTTTGAATGGACTGCCGTCACCGGAGCTTGGCGCTCTCGGCAATGAATATGAAGACTTCTATTTATCACCGGGACCGAACCAGATCCACTGCGTATGGTCCGACTGGGCGAAAAGCAAACCAAACTTCAAACTGCGATACAGGGAGGTATACCTTTGATTCTTTATTTTACGGACAGAAAAATGAATATCCTTGGCTATGCCACAACTCAGTTGAAATCCACTTATCTTATTGTTGATGACAAGAAAACAGAAGAAGTTGAATCTGGCGTATCCAGTTTCGAATGTGAAGTGTCGTGGGCATCAAAGGATCGGTTGAAGCTGGAAACAATGATGGATGCCGGCAACTATATTCTTCGTTCAAATGGAAATGAGAAAGATTTCTTTACAATCATTGAGACAAACATCGATACATCAAAACAGACGATTTCTGTCTACGCAGAAGATGCGGGCATGGACCTTTTAAATGAGGTGGCCATGCCTTTTGCATCAGATAAAGCATATGATATTGCACATTACATTGGCTTATATGCCATTGATACAGGTTTCGAGATTGGTATTAATGAGATACCGAACCTGACAAGAAAGCTTTCATGGGATGGAGAAACGACTTGTACAGAACGTATCGCATCCATTGCCACACAGTTTGACAACGCAGAGATTTCTTATTCTTTCGAGACAAAAGGCCTTCTGATCACACATAAATATATCAATATCTTTAAAAAGCGCGGGAAGGATACCGGTGAACAACTGCGTTTAGGATATGAGATTGCATCCATAGCAACTAACAAGAGCGTCGCTAATCTGGCAACATCTCTTTATGTCACCGGCGGTATCCCGGATGGCAAAGAAGCGCCAATTACTTTAAACGGCTATAAATATGATGACGGTGACTTTTATGTGTGGGGTTCACGTCTGAACAGCCGAAAAGCACTGGCTATCTGGTCCAGATATGTCTGGGATAAAGAGCCAAATAAATTAAACGGATATACCGGACATATTATACAGGCCTACAGTTACGACACCACCAGTCAGCAGGAATTGTGTGCCCATGCCATCACGAAGCTGAAAAAGCTCTGCCAGATGGAAGTGAATTATGAGGCGGACATCGTCTATCTTCCAGAAAATGTCAAAATCGGAGACAGAGTGAATGTTGTTGATAACGAAGGCAGATTATACACATCCACTCGTGTTTTAAAGCTTGAAACATCTGTGACGAGCCGAAAGAGAACAGCCACCCTTGGGGAATATCTGATCAAAGACAGTGGCATATCTGAAAAAGTGCGGGATCTGGCCAGACAATTCGCTGAAAGTACTGCATCTGTGTCCAGAGCAAACATAAAAGCGGAAGCCGCTAAAGCTGCCGCAGACGCTGCAAAAGCCCAGGCAGAAGCAGCTGAAGATGTCTCTAATGCCGCAAAGGAAACCGCTGTAAGTGCAAAAAGTACAGCAGATAGCGCCCTTGCATCTGCGAATGAAGCTCAGAATACAGCCAATGCTGCCAGAGATGCTGCCGGTGAAGTAACGGAAAAAGTGACCGGTATCGTTAAGGATGTCAACGATGCAAAAACTGCCGCTGATAATGCCTGGAAAGCAGCAAACACTGCCAAGGAAGATGCAGCGACTGCAAAGACGTCCGCAGCTAATGCTGAAAAGAATGCTGCTGATGCAAAAACTGCCGCCGACGCTGCCAGTACAAAATCCGCTAAAGCGGTATCTACAGCTACAGCAGCGCAGAGTGATGCAGCCGAAGCTAAGACCAATGCAACAAAAGCTAGCGAAACAGCCGCAGCCGCAAAAGCAGATGCCGCACAGGCACAGAAAGAGATCGATTCTCTCGGCAAAAATCTGACAACATTGTCTAATACAATGGAAGCAGATTATGCCAGGAAAACTGACCTGACTAAAGCAGAGGCGTCTCTAAAGACCAAAATCAGTCAAAATGCTACCAACATTGAGACAACTGCTAAGAAAGTTTCTGTCATTGACGAAACTGCTAATAATGCCGCTGATCTCGCTGCTACAGCCCAGACAAAGGCAGAAGCCGCCCAGACCAAAGCAGATCAGGCAACTTCAGAAGCGGTAGCCGCACAGACAAAAGCTGACGAAGCCTCACTGGCAGCCCAGACAGCACAGAGTAATGCTGACACTGCCAAAGCCGCAGCGGAAAACGCACAGTCTGTAGCAGACAAAGCTAAAACGGACCTGGCAGAAGCACAGAAGAATCTGGCCACTGTAAAGGAACGTGTAGATGCCACAGAAGGGGATATTGCTAAAGCACAGAAAGCAGTGACAACTGCACAGGCCGCTGCCGAGAAGGCTCAGAGCGACGCCAATGCAGCTGCTACAAAAGCCAGTAGCGCACAGGATGTTGCAGATGCTGCAAAAGAAAATGCATCACTTGCCCAGACTGCAGCTAATCAGGCAAGTGCAAAAGCTGAAGCGGCACAGACTATTGCCAATGAAGCAAAAGTGAATGCTTCAGATGCACAGAAGAAAGCCGCAGATGCAGTAAAGACAGCCAGCGATGCCAAGACGGCCGCTAATAATGCTGCCCAGACAGCGAGTGATGCACAGGACATTGCTAATACTGCAAAAGCGAATGCAACCGCCGCACAGGCAGCTGCTGACGATGCTAAAAAGAAATCCGACCAGGCAGCCGCAGATCTTGTAACGGCCAAGAAGAATCTTGAGGAAGTGTCTGGAAAAGTGGATTCTACGGCTGAAGAAGTTGAATCGGCAAAAACAGCTGTAGCTACTGCTCAAGCAGCCGCAGACAAAGCCAAAACGGACGCAGCCACTGCACAGTCCACAGCCGATACGGCAAAGGCCAATGCATCAAATGCTCAGAAAGCAGCGGATACAGCTAAGACCGCAGCCGACAATGCCCAGAAAGCTGCTGATAAGGCACAGGACGATGTGAATGCTCTGACTAAGCGGGTAGTGAATGCAGAAACATCTATTAAGCAGAATTCTGAGGCAATTGAACTGAGGGCGACTAAGAAAGAAGTAACTCAGTCTATTAAGGATCTTCAAATTGGTGGGAGAAATTTACTGCTCAACAGTGCTGATTTGACGAAATGGGATCAGTCAGTCGGTTCAGCAATTCCGGATAGTGATGGATATTTCAAAGTAACTTATGATGGCCCATCCACTTGGTGGGGAACAAGACAAAAAGTAACTTTAAAAGCTGGCCAGACGTACACACTTTCTGGATGGTGCAAAGGAAATGCAGCTCGCTTTTATGCATATGCTAATGATACGGATCAATACTGTACTGAAGCAAACACCACATCAACTGGAAAATTTCTGAGCGTAACGTTCACACCAAAGCAAGCGACAAACTTTTATATAATCTGTTATGCAAAAAAAGGTATCATAAACTATTATAAATTACCGAAACTTGAAAGAGGCAATAAAGCTACTGACTGGACACCAGCACCTGAGGATCTTCAAGATGATGCCACCACAAAGGCCAACAACGCTTTAGCATCTGCCAAAACCTATGCCGATGCTCAGATCAAAGTTACTGCTGACAGCATTAATCAGAAGGTAACAAAAAAGTTTGATGATCTTCAAATTGGCGGGAGAAATTATGCAGTTGGAACATCAAATGAATGGTCTGAATATTGGATGCCTAGCACTGGAGTCAATATATGTCGTGATGTGACTAAAATTGTAGTACCCGATACTTTTAAAAAAGGAGATGTATTCACTACATCTATTGAAATTGAATGGTCTGGGTTTAAATCGTCTGAAGGTACATTTAAATTATGGACACAAGGGTCTTCGGATGGTACGTGGAACAAAAATAATCCGTTTGCTTCGCATCTGGCTTACATAGGAACTGAATCTGGGTCATGGTTATTTAAAGTTACAAATACCTGGGATGGAGAAGCAACAAATTATATAGTTGGTTTTCGATGTGATTATTCATCTGGAACAGGAAAAATAAGATGGCGTCGTTTAAAAGCTGAAGCTGGCAACAAGGCAACCGATTGGACACCGGCACCAGAAGACCTTGCTACAGCGAACAATGTCAACGATAAACTCACAGAACTCCGCCAGGAAGTCAACAGTAATATTGAGCAGACCGGAGAAGCTATCAAGTCATCTGTATATGAGAAAGTCTATCTGAAAGATGATGTAGACAGCTTGCTTTCTTATGTCAATACAGAAGTTGAGCAAACAAAAACATCATGGCAGGTAACATTTAATCAGCTCGTTAAGCAGCTGAACGACTATTCAGACGGCTCGGATGCAGCATTCGATGAAATTCGAAAATACATTCGTTTCGAGGATGGCAATATTCTTTTAGGCAACTCATCTAGTCCGCTGATTCTTCGTATCAGAAACGATCGTATTCAGTTCCTTCAAAATGGATATGAGGTTGCCTATATATCTGATCAGAGGATGTACAATACGACCTGTGAGATCATTAATCAGCTTCGTATTGCAGACAGTGCGTGGACGGTAGAAACGAATAGCAACGGTGATACCATTGTGTCACTGATTGGCCTGTAAGGAGGTGAGATAATATGGCTTCAACAGCAAGTAATCATGTGCCATGCGGTTATGCAGGACATTATCATCTGTATATGACGATTGCTGCAAATAAACAGGACAAAGCAAACAATAAAACAAATGTGACTGTGGAAATGTACGCAAAGTCAGACAGTGATACCTATCATGCTTATGATCTTACATCAAAAAACGCCGTAAAGATGAATGTAAATGGGAAGCAAGTTGTAAATACGTCTATTTACATGGACTTTCGAGAGCAGAAGACTGTAAAACTTGCGTCGTGGACAGGAGATATCGCACATGATGCAGACGGAAAAAAATATTTAGAATGTTCCGGCTCTTTTACTTTTGCGGGTTCGAAATGGTTGTCAGGCGGAAATATAGCATGCAGCATAAATCTCGACTCTATACCGAGAGCAACAAAGCCAGGGCTGTCGAAGACATTAGTAAGCCTTGGCGATGCTATTGTAATTAAGATTTCGCCGGCAGTAAGCACATGGACACATAATATTTATTATCGTATTGGTACTGGCGACTGGGTACGATTTGCAACAGACGTAAAGAGCAATTATAGTTGGACAGTTCCTCTGGGTATCGCAAGCAGTTATCCGACAGCAACGAAAGGCACAATCACGATTGGTTTGAACACATATAACGGCAGCTCGCAGATCGGTGGCACACAGACTGTCAATCTGGATATCACGATACCGGCTTCAGTGGCACCATCTGTATCTGCCATAACTGTTTCAGAGGCTGCCAGCGGTTTGTCGAACTTCGGCTATGTCCAGACAAAATCGAAGCTCAAAATCGTGGCATCAGCATCTGGTTCCTATGGCAGCTCAATCCGGTCTTATGCCTATAATATTGGTTCACAGTCCTATAGTGGGCTTGAAAATACTTATACGATGGGCGAGGTGGTTCTGGATTCCGGCACAGTTGCCGTGACAGTTACAGTTACTGACAGCCGAGGCAGAACGGCCAGCAAAACAGTTAGTATAACAGTTCTAGCCTACAGTCCGCCTCAGATTACGCATTTCGAATGCAGCCGATGCGGAGATGTGAATGGCAGTGCGAATGCGAATGGTCAATATCTGAAGGTCACGTTTGGTTATTCTGTTTCACCGCTGAACAACAAAAATAAAGCGAGTTATTTGCTGAAATATTCGGTTTACGATGACGGCAAATGGGGTGGTCTGACTTCCGGAACACAATACACCTATTCTGGAACATACATATCTGCAACAGCAATATTAAACACCGCTAGCACTTATCAGATTGGATTAGTCGTTACAGATAGCTTCGGAACGGCTTCGTTCTACAAAGAAATCGGCACAGCCGTCAGATTGCTATCGTATATCGTTAAGAGATTCGCTATCGCTATCGGAAAAATTCCTGAAAAAGATAGCACTTTTGAAGTTGCTTTAGAAACCGTGTTTAATAGATATGCTAGTTTTATGAGCGGTGTTGGTATCGCTGGTGATCTTAAAGCATATAGCAACGTCACAGTAAACAATTGGATTGAAGTGCTTGGAAATATATGGATAAATAAAAATTCTGCAATAAATGTTACAACAGAGGCTGGCAATCAGAAACAATTGGTATCAACCTATGGAGAAAGTGCGTTTTTTGGATATGGAAATTATGATGGACAATACGGCGATTCATATTTACTAGGGAAGGACGTTTTTATAGGGATAAATTCTCACGGAACAAAAATAGATTACCGTCCTTATTATCGAAAAGGAGATTCTGTTGATATCAGGTTGCAGACATCTGGCTATCTAACGAATTCGTATAAGGATGTTAATTTTGTCATACCACTCGACAAGCCTGTTGTCGGAAGTTCTGTGGCCAGTGTTGCTAGTATTAATGGGTTTATTCTTCGTCAAAACGGCAAGTATACTCACGGATCAAGTGCCTCAACATGGGTCAAACCAGATATATATGTTAATGGAACAACGCCAACAAATAAAGGACTTGGAATTGTTGCAAGATTCAATACAACGACAAATGCAGTCAATAATAGTCCAATTGGTATTGATGTAAGTTTACGAGTAACGTTTGCATAAGAAAGGAAATAACGAATGGCATTATATAAAGAAATTGTACAGGATGATGGTGTAGTGACTTGTTATCACCGTATCTTGTACCACCAGACAACTCCTAATCGACAGACATCTATAGCTGTACTGTCATATGTCAATGAAAAAGCCAGAGAGGCCGAAAAAGACAATACAATGGCTCAGCCATATACGAAAGCTGTCACATATGAGACGGATTATGACAGTGCCATGACAGACAGAAAAGCCTATGCTTATCTGAAGACACTACCTATCTTTGAGAGAGCCAAAGATATTGTAGACGAGGCGGACACAGATATTTCCGGTGACGACTTTCTGGCCATGGTAGAGGAGGTGATGTAATGACACTTGAAGAAGCAAAAGCCATTATTGATGCGCTTGTGACGCTCAGAAACTCTGCGACAGATGAGCAGGCACTGAAAGCATCAGCATTGTATCCGAAGTGGAAAGTAGGCACAGATTATCAGAAAGACGAGAGAGTATTGTATAACGATATCCTGTACAAAGTCCTAACCGGCCACACGTCTCAGGCCGACTGGGCACCGGATGCAGCGCCGTCTTTATTCGCAAAAGTTTTAATTCCGGATAAAAATGTTATTCCGGAATGGGAGCAACCGGAGAGCACCAATCCCTACAGCAAAGGAGATAAGGTAACACATAATGGCAAGACATGGCAGAGTACGATTGATAGCAACGTGTGGGAACCGGGCGTTTATGGCTGGGAAGAAATCACAGAGTAAAGAAAGAGAGGATAAGAGAATATGAGAATTGAATTTTTACAGATTTTTGCTGAGGCAATGGCGAGCAATGTTATTTTTGAAGCGCTGATGATTGCGGTGGTATTAGATACCATTCTGGGAGTTCTTAGAGCTATTAAGTTCCGAAAGTTTAATAGCTCTGCCGGTATCGATGGTGCTATCCGGAAAGTGGCCATGCTGGTGAGTGCTGCCGCCTTGATGGGTGCAGATCTGCTGGTACATGTCAATCTGGCAGCAATGATTCCAGATACATATTTGCAGGCCGTCGGACTCACAAAAGTCGGCCTGTGTGAATTGTTCTGCTTGTTATTTGTTATCTATGAATGCATTTCAATTCTGAAAAATATGCTTTTGTGTGGACTTCCAGTGCCAGCAAAATTAAGGAGCTGGCTGGAAGAGTTTCTGGAAAATATGACAGCAGAACTTCCGGAGGAAACAGAAAATCAGGAACAGCACGAACAGAACAAAGGCAAAGCTCAGTCATAAATTAGACTAAGATTAGTTCAAAATTAGATTAAGGCACCTTCGGGTGCCTTTTTATGAAAGGAGAATTTCTATGAGTGTAACATTTGACCAGACAAAAGAGGGTTATGTAAACGGCACATCGATGCCGCTGGCGGGTTGCGGTCCGTGTTCCGTTGCGTCTATCGCATGCAACATTTCCTATACCACACCAAAACAGGTGGCAGCATGGTTATCTGGAAGAGGGGCTTTCGGTTCTTCCGGAACAACCCGTGCAGGTATCACCGTTGCTCTGGAACATTATGGCTTCAAAAGTACGTATTACACACCGGAACACTTCGGCGGCTCATCCTGGAAGAAAGCGATGGACCAGATGAAGAGTCTTAAGGGTGACTGGTGGGCGATTTTTCTCGTTGTTGGAAAGAGAAACGGTGGAAAGGACAATCTCTGGACATCTGGCGGTCATTATCTTGCCATCACGGATCTAAAGAATGGCAAACTGTACGTCAGAGACTCCGGCGCAAGGAAGAGAACCGGATACTATGATCCGGAGCTTCTCAGGTATGACACAAACGTTATCTGGGTGATTCAGAAGAAGGATAACACTGCTGTCTATAGTGGGACATTCCCAACACTGCCGGCGAAGGGATATCTTGGCCTTAAAGATACGGGAACCCAGGTGAAGTATTTGCAGATGTTTCTGAAGTGGTACGGCGTATATAAAGACAGCATCGATGGCAGCTTTGGAGCGAATACTGAAAAAGCCGTGGTTGCATTCCAGACAGAAGAAAAGCTGAAACAGGACGAGAGATTCGGACCGGCATGCCTGACTAGAGCTAAGACGGTGAAGAAATAATTCTTGCGTTTTTTTATCAGCTGTGGGATAATGAAGCGAAAGCTTTGACTGTAAAAAAAATACAGTTTTTTCGGCCGTATGACACGAAATATGACACGGTTTTTCTGAAACGGTGGTTCTTCCTATTAATATAGGTAGAAAAAACGTTTTCAATTCCCGTCATCAGCTGGAAAGCGGTCTTCATAGGAAGGTCGCTTTTTTGTTTTTATTCGATGTTCAAAAATTGTACTTTAAAATATGAATTTTACGTTTATGTAACAGAAAGGCACCTATTATGACATTGACACAACTCCATTATGTTATTACAATTGCAGAGACGAAATCTTTTAATAAAGCGGCTGAGAAGCTTTATGTTTCCCAGCCCTCCTTGACCAGCGCTATAAAAGAACTGGAAAAGGAACTGGGAATTTCTATTTTTTACCGCAACGGCCGGGGAGCAGTGCTGACCAATGATGGAACGGAATTTCTTCTATATGCCAAACAGATTTACGGACAGTATGAGAGTGTTCTTGAGAAATACGGCAAAGGCGGATCTTATAAGAAGAAGTTTGGTGTATCCACCCAGCATTATTCTTTTGCAGTCAAGGCCTTTGTGGATATGGCAAGAGAATTTGATATGTCCAAATACGAATTTGCCATCCGCGAAACCAGAACCGGTGAAGTCATCAGCGATGTCAATACCATGAAGAGTGAAATCGGTGTTTTATATCTATGTGATTTCAATCGTAAATCTATGACGAAGCTTTTGAAAAATGCCAATCTGGAATTTCATCATCTGATTGACTGTCAGGCTTATGTATATCTATGGAAAAACCATCCGCTTGCAAAAGAAGCATCCATCCGTTTTGAACAATTAGAAAAGTATCCTTGTCTATCTTTTGAACAGGGCGACAACAGCTCTTTCTACCTGGCAGAGGAAATTCTATCTACCAATGAATATCCACAAGTCATTAAGGCCAATGACAGAGCGACCATGCTGAATCTCATGATTGGCTTAAATGGCTATACCCTTTGCTCCGGCATCATCTGTGAAGAACTCAATGGCAGCGACTGTATTGCCGTACCATTCCATGCAGACGAACAAAATCCCAACAGCCTGATGGAAATTGGCTATGTAACCCGAAAGAATACCATACT
>JABLTO010167921.1_pt1 | contig 41410 bp, 44 predicted proteins | sample 7160091 | NCBI WGS metagenome assembly JABLTO01 (sample SAMN14651225, study PRJNA627086) | human gut metagenome | isolation source: feces | host: Homo sapiens
TCTAAGTCTTTAATATAATTATCATATTCCTCTAGTGTTTCTGAATACTTAATAAATTTTTTATGAACATACTTGTCTTCTTTTTTTAGAAGGGGTAATATATATTTTCGGTATCTGTTTCTAGTATAATTAGTGTTTGTGTTTGAATTGTCAATAAAATATGTTATATTGTGTGATTTATTATATTCTATAATATCTTCTTTTGTTAGAGATATTAATGGTCTAATTATTTGATAGTCTTTTACTTTACTTATTCTTTTGAAGCCAGCATATCCTTCGATGTTTGAACCTCTTACTATTTTCATTAGAATTGTTTCTATTAAATCGTCACCGTGATGAGCTAAAAATAACATATTTGAATTATACTTTTTTAATATTTCTTCGTAGAAGGCATATCTTTTTTTTCTGGCTTCGTTTTCAAAGTTGTTTTCACTATAGTCTTTAATAGTCATTACTTCAAAGATGAGGTTATGTTTAGTACAATAGTCTCTTAGGTAAGCTTCTTCTTTAATACTTTCTTCTCTTACATTATGATTGATATGACATACTACTATTTTATTAGTTTTTTCTTCTAGTAGGTTTAAGAGACACATAGAGTCAGGGCCTGCTGATACACCTACTACGACATAATTTTTAAAGTTAAAGTCGTTTAAAATGTTATTCATATTTTGCTCCTTTCGCATATATTATAGCAGATATTTTATTATTTTAAAATATTTCTTTTGACATTTATATTTTTTTGTTATATAATTCATTAGTGAGGTGAAAATTAAAACAAGATGACAAGTGTTCAAGAAGTGTTATTTTCTTCCTTTTTATCAGGAGCATTGCTTCAAAAGAATAGTCTTAGTTATTCTGAACTTGCTACTTCACTTACTGTATTTTCAACTACAAATGATATAGTAGTGTATGAGCCTGATAATGATTGTGATAAGTTGACTGATTTTGTTGACTTTGAAGAGAATAGAATAGTTTTGAAACAAACTGTAAATGGAAAATCTTTTCACAATGGTAAGTTTGTAGATGCTAGATCATATTTAGAAAGTCTTACTACTGAAGAAATTAGGGATTATTTTGGTATTAAGAATTATGATAAAACACCTACAAAACCATTTGTGAGAATGTTAAGAAAATAAATTTATGTTATTATAAGAAAAACTCTAACTAAATAATCAGTTAGAGTTTTTTGTTAATTCATTTTTATAAGATAATATTTCTTTTTGCCTCTTCTTATTATGTGATAATTTCTAGATTTAGTTATTTGATAGTTTTCATCGTTTATTATATCTCCATCTAGAGTTATAGCATTATTTGATAGGAATTCTCTTGCTTCTCTTCTTGATGAAGTAATATTATTATTTACTAATATGTTTAGTATTGTATCTTCTTCTACATTATATGTTGGTATTCCTTTGAAGGCTAATTCTATTTCACTGTCTGTTAATTCTTTGATGTTGCCTGTGAATAATGATTCTGATATTTTAACAGCGGTATCAGCATCTTTTTTACTATGGATATCTTTTACTACTTCGTAAGCTAATGCTTTTTGAGCTAATCTAAGTTCTGGTTTTTCTTCGTGTTTTTTCATGATGTCTTCGATTTCTTCTTTAGTTAAGAAAGTAAATACTTTTAGATATTCTAGTACTTTGGAGTCGTCAGCATTTATTAGGTACTGATATATTTCATAAGGAGATGTTTTTTCTTTATTTAGCCATAGGGCATTACCTTCTGATTTTCCAAATTTTTTTCCAGTAGCATCTAAGATAAGAGGCATTGTAAAACCATAAGCTTCTTTACCTAATTTTTTTCTTATTAATTCGATACCAGTAGTTATATTTCCCCATTGATCAGAGCCTTCGACTTGCATAATACAGTTTTTGGTTTCGTATAGATGCATAAAGTCATAGCCTTGAAGTAGCATATAAGAAAACTCAGCATAAGTGATACCACTTTCTAGTCTTCTTTGAATGATATCTTTACTTAACATATAATTTATATTTATGTATTTTCCAATATCTCTTAGGAATTCTAGGAATGTATAATCTTTTGTCCAAGAATAGTTATCTACTAGTTCGGCTTTTCCATCAAATAATTTGTCTATTTGATTTTTGATACATTTGATATTTTTATCTACTGTTTCATAAGATAGTATTTCTCTTTCTGCGGTTGGTCTTGGATCGCCGATTCTTCCTGTTGCACCACCACATAGTAGTATTGGATGGTGACCGTATTTAGCTATTCTTTTAGCGGTTACTAATGAAGAATAGTGGCCGATATGTAGACTATCAGCGGTTGGATCTGTTCCCCAATAGAATGTTATTGGTTCTCCATTTAATACTTCTTCAAGATTATCTCCTGCTACATCTTTTATTAGTCCTCTCCAGACTAAGTCATCATATAATTTCATAATATTCCTCCTTCTTTATATAAAAAAGGTGATACCACAAAAGGACGAACTAGTCGTGGTACCACCTTTATTTACAATATAATTATTGCCTTAATATGATAACGGTATTTACCGATTAAACTCGTAATATGTAATTTCGTTATTTTACTTTGTTAATTTACACCAGACATTAACTCTCTATAAAGTAAGTAAAATAATTACTTGGTATTAGTCGTTGTTTAATTAATATGACTAAATTGTAGTATATTTTGTTTTGATTGTCAATAATAATTTATGAAAATGTTTAAAAAGTGTAATATATGATTGATTTATCTGGATATATTTATTATTATTAATTTACTTTTCTATATTTTTATTATATAATATTTAGAGAAATGAGGGATAATCTATGATAGATAGACTAGAAGCTACATTAAAAAGATATAATGAGATAGGAGAGGAATTATCTAGTCCTGAAATTATATCTGATATTAAGAAGATGACTACTCTTTCTAAAGAGAGAACTAGTTTAGAGAAAACAGTAGAAGTTTATAAAGAATATAAGAAGGTTTTAGAAGATATTGAAGAAGCTAAAGAGTTATTAAAAGATAAAGATATGGCTTCGTTTGCTAAAGAAGAACTTGCTAGTGCAGAGGATAAGAAAAGTAAATTAGAGAGTGAACTTGAAATACTTCTTATACCTAGTGATCCTAATGATGATAAGAATGTTATTGTAGAGATTAGAGGAGCTGCTGGTGGAGATGAAGGTAATATCTTTGCAGGTGATTTATTTGATATGTATAGTAAATATGCTGCGAATAATGGATGGAAGATAGAGATACTTAATGCTACTAGTGGTACTGCTGGGGGATATTCACAAATAGAATTTATGGTTAAGGGAGATAGTGTTTATTCTAAACTTAAGTATGAGAGTGGTGCCCATAGAGTACAGAGAGTTCCTGCTACTGAGAGTCAGGGTAGAGTACATACTAGTACTGCTACTGTGCTTGTTATGCCAGAAGCAGAGGATTTTGATTTTGAACTTGATGAATCTGAAGTTAGAATTGATATAACTAGAAGTAGTGGATGTGGTGGACAAGGTGTTAATACTACAGATAGTGCGGTTAGACTTACACATATTCCTACTGGTATTATTGTTTATTCACAGACTGAAAGAAGTCAGATTAAGAATAAAGAACTTGCTTTTAAGATACTTAAAACTAGATTATATGATATGAAACTTAGAGAACAAGAAGAAAAAGAGGCTGCAGAGAGAAAGGTTAAGATTGGTACTGGGGATAGAAGTGAGAAGATAAGAACTTATAATTATCCACAGAATAGGATTACTGATCATAGAATTGGTTATACTTCAATGAATCTTGATAGAGTTATGGATGGAGATATGGAAGATTTAATTGAAGCTTTGATTAATGAAGATCAGAAAAAGAAATTAGAGGAAAATATTTAGAATGCGAAAAGGGAGCTTTGACTTTACTAATTTGGTTTGTTTAGAATGTGGATATATTTTTACTATTCCTAGAAGGACTTATAAACTTAAGAATAATGGACATATTAAAGATTTGTGGTGTCCTAGATGTAAAAATGTTAATAAACATTATGAAATAAGAAATATAGATAGTTTTATGTATAATTTGGAATATACTGATGATGTCTGTCAATATGTTAGAGATTTGATTAGTAAAGGCCCTGGTGAAGATTATGAAAGAAAAGATAGAATATTTAAGAAAATACTTAAAAGATAAAGATTTAGATACTGCTTTAAAGGAGTTGGAAAGTGGGATACCTGTTCAGTATATAGTGGGTAATACTAATTTTTATGGTTATGATTTTAGAGTTAATAGGAATACTTTGATACCTAGATTTGAGACGGAACTATTAGTGGAAAAAACTTATAATTATATTAAGAAATATTTTAATAAAGATAAAGTTAAGATACTTGATATTGGGACTGGTAGTGGGTGCATTGCTATTACTTTGAATAAATTATTAGATGATAGTGATGTTACTGGTGTAGATATATCTAGTGAGGCATTAGAGGTTGCTAAAGAGAATAATATTAGTAATAATGCTAATGTTAAGTTTATAGAGAGTGATCTTTTTTCTAATGTTAATGAGAGATATGATGTTATTATTAGTAATCCTCCTTATATTAGTTATGATGAAGAGATAATGAATATTGTTTGGAATAATGAACCACACTTGGCATTATATGCTCCTGATAATGGATTATATTTTTATGATAAGATTATTAAAGATAGTAGTAAGTATTTGAATGATAAGTTTATTATGGCTTTTGAAATTGGTTATAAACAGGGTGAAGATATTGTTAAGATAGTTAATAAATATTATAAAGATACCAACATATCTGTGGAAAAGGATTATAGTGGTAGAGATAGATTTGTTTTTATTTGGAATTGTTAGTTTATGCCTCAGAAGCCTAGGGTCTTCTTGAGGTATTTTTGAACCTTTCGTTTCAAAAATAAGAAGAACAAGATAACTTTTGAGGTTATTCTTGTTCTTCTTCAGTTTCGATAATATTTTCTTCTTTAAATACTTCGTCTAGATCTTTTGATACTGTTTGGAGTGTTGGTTCTGTTCCTTTAAGATAGAAGAACATTTCTTTTTTATCAGTATCTTTATCTACTGGTACTCCTGTGATGGGGTTTACTAGAACACCGACTACATCTTCAGGAACATCATACCAGTCAGCATTATGGTTTTTAAAATATAATTCCATTGTATCTATCCAAATATCTTTATGAGAAGAAGTATCTGTACTTGATATGGTAGTGTTATCATCAAAGCCCTGCCATACACCGAGTACGGCATTTTTGTTATAACCCATTATCCATAGATCAGTATCTGTTGTTCCTGATTTAATGGCATATTTATGAGTAATATCTGGTAATAATGATATTAGAGTGGGATAGTTATAATCAATGAAGTTTTTATTGTATGTGTATGTTAACATTTCATTTAGAATAAAGGTAAGACTAGGGTTTAGTATTTGATCTATTTCTTCTTTGTTTTCGTATAAGATATTTCCTTTAGAGTCTTCGACTTTTTTTATGAAGTGGGATTCTACTTTGTAACCTAAATTAGCAAATGATGAATAGGCGGATACCATTTCGATTAGACTTATTTCTTTTGTTCCTAGGGCAAGAGAAGGTACAGGAGATAATTTACTTGTTATCCCTAATCTTTGAGCAGTATTTATTAGAGTGTTTTCTCCTAGAAAGAGATGGGTTTTGACAGCATATATATTATCTGAATAGGATATTGCGGCACCCATAGATATTGGTCCTTTTGCATAATTGTCGTTATAGTTTTTTGGACTGTATTTTTTTCCTCCTGAAAAGGTAAAGGTTGTTTTTTCACTTGTGAATGAAGAGGAAGAGGTGAAGCCTTGTTCTAATGCAGAGTAGTATAGGAATGGCTTCATAGTAGAACCTACTTGTCTTTTTGAATTTAATGCTCTATTAAATTGACTTTTATTGTAATTATTTCCTCCTATAAGAGCTAGTACACCTCCTGTATTGGGATCCATCATAATAGCAGATGTTTCTATTTTTGTGTCGTCGTTTACATAACTATATACAGCTTCTTCTAAATCTTCTTGTGCTTCTTTATCTAGTGTTGTATATATTTTAAGACCTCCTGTTTCTATTACTGAAGAGGGAATTTCTTTTAGAGACTTTAATTCTTGTAATACAGCGTCTCTAAAGTAATTTATACTTCTTAGTGAACTTTCTTCTTCTTTTCCAATTATGTTTAATTGACTATTTAGAGCATTATTATATTCTTCCTTTGTGATTAGTTTGTTATTCTTCATCATTGTAAGAACTATTTTTTGTCTTTCTTTAGCTAGTTTATAATTTTTAACTGGTGAATAATTATTTGGAGATTGTGGTATTCCTGCTAGCATAGCGGCCTCAGCGAGAGTTAAGTCTTTAGAGCTTTTACCAAAGTAATATTTAGAAGCAGCTTCTATACCATATATACCTCCGTAATTTATAGTATTTAAATATCCTTCTAGTATTTCGTCTTTAGTGTAGTGGACCTCTAGTTCACAAGCTATTAGTGCTTCGTCTATTTTTCTTTTCCAGGTTTTTTCAAAATTTAAAAATAAATTTCTAGCATATTGCTGAGTTATAGTGGATGCACCTTCGCTTTTGTTTCTTTTTACAATATTGTTAATAGCGGCCTTTAGTATTCTAGCATAATCAAAACCAATATGCTTATAAAAATATTTATCTTCAGTAGCTAGAGTGGCATTTATTAAGTTTTTATTTATATTTTTGAGATTTATCCAATCTTCATCTGTTTGAAAAACTAAATCACTTTTATTATCATACAAATAATAACTTTGGGATTTATTTAATTCTATTTTGGGAGTTATTAAACAATATAGATAAACAAGCATATTTCCTACTGCAAATACAATTATGGGAATAGTAGTTATCTTAACTATTTTTTTTACTTTTCTTTTCATTAAATCACCTTTTATTTCTTCTTTTTTCTATTGCATTTATTATTATGTAGAAAATTGATTAAAATATGTTGTATTTTTTCTAAAGATATGATATGATTTCAAATGAAATGTTTGGGAAGTGATATTATCAAGATTAAAATAAAGGGTTATTTAAAAAATAATACTGAAAATCAACTTTTAGATTTTGATGTATATGGAATAAAAAGTGGTGATAAAATCATTTATTCAGATAATGGTGTTAAGAATACTTTGAATTTAAAAAACAATCAAATTATCTTAAAAAGAGAAAGTGATGATTTTTTGAATACTTTTATTTTTGATAAAGAAAAGAGTAGAAGTAACTATTTACTTAAAGAGGTTAATAGTGATGTTGATATAGAAATTATTACTTTAGATATTGATGTTAATGAAGATAATGTTTATATTAGATATAAGGTTTTAGATACTGATTGTGATTATGAATATAAAATAGAAATGAGAGAGGTATTATGAGTATAAAAAATAAACTACAGAGTATTATAAGAAATAGTGTATCTACTTCTATTGATATTGATAAGATTGTTATTGATATTCCTAAGGATAAAAAGAATGGAGATTATTCTACTAATATTGCTTTCTTACTTGCTAAGGAATTAAAGAAAAGTCCTATGGATATTGCTAATGATATAAAGGATAATATTAAGAGTGATTTGATAGAAAAAGTAGAGGTTGCTAGTCCAGGATTTATTAATATATATTTATCTAAAGAGTTTTTACTATCAAATATTAATGAGATACTAGATAGTGGTAAGAATTATGGTAAGAGTGATTTTGGTGGTAATAAGAAGATAAATATTGAGTATGTTAGTGCTAATCCTACGGGAACTCTACATATTGGTCACGGTAGAGGCGCTGTATATGGTGATAATTTATCTAAGATTATGTCTTTTGCAGGTTATGATGTAACAAGGGAGTATTATATTAATGATGCTGGTAATCAGATGTATAATCTTGGATTGTCTATAAAAGAGAGATATAAAGAAAAATGTGGATTAGATGCACAGCTTCCAGAGAATGGTTATTATGGTAAGGAAATTATTTCTTTAGCAGAGTCTTTATATGATGAGTATGGTGATAGTAAATTAGATGAGGACATTGATTTTTTTAAGAAAGCTGGACTTGATATTTTACTTGATGGTATAAAAAAAGACTTAGATACATTTAGAGTTAATTTTGATGTGTTTACTAGTGAACAGTCTTTATATGATAAAGGACTTGTTGATAGAGTGTTAAGCAAACTTCAAAAAGATGGAAAGTGCTATGTTGATGATGGTGCGTTGTGGCTTAAGACTTCGGAGTTATATGATGAGAAAGACAGAGTACTAGTAAAGAAAGATGGAAATTATACTTATTTACTTCCAGATATTGCATATCATTCTAATAAGATTGATAGAGGATTTGATAAGATTATTGATGTTTTAGGATCAGATCATCACGGTTATATTAATAGACTTAGATCATCTCTTGAGATGCTTGGATATGATTCTAATATATTAGATATTAAGATACTTCAAATGGTTAGATTACTTAGAAATGGTGAAGAAGTAAAACTTAGTAAGCGTACTGGTAAAACTATAACACTTAATGAACTTATTGATGATGTTGGTGTTAATGCTTCAAGATATTTCTTTGCATCTAAGAGTTTAGATACACAGATGGATTTTGATTTAGATTTAGCTGTTAAAAATAGTAATGATAATCCTGTTTATTACATAGAATATGCTAATGCAAGAATATCTTCAATATTAAGAAAGCAAGATTGTGATGTTGTTGATACATTTGGTACTATTGATAATGAACTTGCATATACTATCGTGAAGAAATTAATAATGTTCGAAGATGTTGTAGTTAGTGCTGCTGCTCGTGAGTTACCACATTTAATTGCTAACTATCTTTATGAACTTGCTGGTTTGTTCCATAGTTATTATTCTTCTGAAAAGATAGTAACTGAAGATTCTATTTATACTAAAGAACATATTGCTTTAATAAAGGCAATTAAGATGGTAATGAATAATGCTGCCAATTTAATTGGTATTATATTAAGAGAGGAAATGTAGGAGGTATATAAAATGCTTAGTAAAATGAGTAAAGAAAATTTAGAATTATTGTCTTATACAAAGATAGCAGAAATGTATTTAAAAGAAAATAAGAAGAAGATGAATACTGCTGATTTATTTAGAGAGGTATGTAAATTATTAGAACTTAGTGATGAAGAGTATCAAGAGAAGATAGGAGACTTTTTTGAATCATTAACTACTTCTAAAGAATTTATCTTACTTAATGATGGTAATTGGGATTTACGTTCTAATCATTCAGTAAAGATTGATATAGATGATATTTATGAAGAGACTGATAGTAGTGATGAGGATGACGATGTAATACCTAGTGAAGAACTTAGTGAAGAAGATAATTATGAAGATGATAGTTATGATGACATTAATGATGATGTATTAGATGATGATTATAGTGATCTAACAATAGTAGATGAAGATGAACTAGATAACGATAATTAAAATGGAACTAGAAATAGTTCTTTTTTTATATTTTTAGCATATATTTATGTGGAGGATATAATGAAGAAAAAGATTAAAGTAGGAATACCTAGAGCGTTATTGTATTATAGAGATTATATTTTATGGAAGAATTTTTTTGAGGGTATTGGTTGTAATGTAATAGTTAGTCCTAAGACTAATAAAGATATATTAGATAGTGGTAAGGCTCTTTCTATAGATGAGTCTTGTCTACCATTTAAGATATATTTAGGACATATTGATTATTTAAAAGATAAATGTGATTATATTTTAGTACCTAGAATTAATAATTATGGTAGAGGTAAAAGGGTATGTATGAAGTTTGCAGGTATTTATGATGTTGTTAAACAAGTATTTGCGGATATTAAGATTTTAAATTATGATATTGATTATTTAAGAGGTAGATTTGAATTTTTTGAATATATAAAAATGGGATTTAAGGTTAATAAAAATATATTTAGAATAATAAATTCTTATTTTGTTGGTAAAAGTAAGAGTAAAAAGTATTTTCAAGAGTTAGAAAATAGTCAAGTTAATGTACTTAAATCTAATAAGCTTAAAATATTAATTGTGGCACATCCTTATGTTATTTATGATGATTATTTAGGTAGTAATATTATTAAATATTTAAAAGATATGAATATTGATATTTTGTATTCTGATAGAATGAATAGAAGAGAGTCTATATATTATGCTGATGCTTTTTCTAATACTTTATATTTTCTTTATTCAAAAGAGATTATAGGTAGTGTTTTCTATTATAAAGAGGCTGTTGATGGTATTATTTTTCTATCTTCTTTTCCTTGCGGACCAGACTCTTTGGTTAATGAACTTGCTATTAGAAAGATTAGTGGTATACCTTTAATTAACATTACTATAGATGAGAGTAGTGCGACTTCTGGACTTATAACTAGACTTGAAAGCTTTATTGATATTATAAAGGCAAGGCGAGATAATGGATAAAATTGTTTCTTATCCTCATTTGGGTATATATCATATAGTTTTTAATTATTTTCTTTCTAATGCTTTAAAGTGCAAAGTAATATCTCCTCCAGATACTACTAAGAGAACAATAGAATTAGGTGCTAAGTATTCTCCAGATTTTGTTTGTGTTCCATTTAAATATAATCTTGGTAATTATATTGAAGTTTTAGAGAAAGGCGCTAATATTTTAATACAGGGTGGTGGTGGCTGTAGATATGGTTATTATGGTGAGTTAGAAGAAGAAATATTACATAATTTAGGTTATGACTTTAAGTTTTATAATTTAATTAGTGATAATCATATATCTTTGAAGAAGGGATATAAGTTTTGTAGAGAGATTAATAAAAAAGCTAATGTCTTTAGTTTACTTTATTATCTTATTAATTCTTTGATTATGATAATATTTATTGACAAGATAGAAAAGTATTTAAGAAGAAATATGGGTTTTGAGGTTACAAAAGGAAGTTTTGAGGCCCTTGAAAAAGAATATTTAAGTACATTTAATAATAATGGTGTTATTAAAAATATCTTTTATTACTTTAAATATAAGAGAAAATTTAAAAATATTAAGATTAATAAACCTGAAGATCATTTAAGAGTTGCGTTACTAGGAGAGTTATATTCTTTAATAGATAGTAATACTTCTTATAATACTGAAAGAAAGTTAATTAAAATGGGTATAGAAGTATATAGAGATACTGATTTAACTTATTTACTTATTACTAAGAGATTTAAACTAAGAAGAATGATAAGAAAGGGTAAGAAGTATATTAAATATGATTTGGGAGCAGATGCTTCAGGAAGTGTGGTTAAAAGTTATCTATTTGCTAAACAGGGGTTTGATGGTATTTTACATTTAAAGAGTTTTGGTTGTACACCTGAAATATCTGCGATGAGCATTATGCCTAAGGTAGCAGCTTTATACAACATTCCTATTTTGTATTTTAGTTTTGATGCTGAGGATAATGAGGTAGGAGTGGATACTAGATTGGAAGCCTTTTATGATATGATTGATCAAAGAAGAGTGTAAATTCTTCTTTTCTTTTTGATAATGGTTTGATATAATTGTTTTGATAGGAAGAGTGATAGAGTGAATGTTTTTATAGGATGTAGTTCAAAAGAAGATATAGATAATAGTTATTTTATTAAGTCAAAATATATTATTAATTATTTAAGTGATAATAATGATTTGGTATATGGTGGATTTAATGAAGGGTTAATGGGACTTAGTTATGATATCTTTAGGAAGAAGAATAGATGTATTACAGGGATAGTTAATGATATATATAAAGAAGATTTAGATAAAATAGATTGTAATAATAAAATTGTTACTAATAGTACTTTAGATAGAACTAAGAAGATTATAGAGATGTCTGATGTGTTTATATTTTTACCTGGAGGAGTAGGTACTTATATGGAATTGTTTTCAGTACTGGAAGAAATTAGAAATTATAATTTTGATAAGAAAATTATAATATGTAATATAAATAATTATTATAGTGAGGTATTAAGTATGCTGGAAGATAGTGTTAAAAATAGGTTTACTTCTATAGATATATTTAAGTATATAAATGTTATAAATAAAGAAGAAGAAATTAAAAATTTAATTTAAATGAGAATATACTTTTGTATATTAAAAAAATATGATATAATAATCATAGATGAGAAGGTGAGAAGTTGAACTTAATTGTATTTTTATTATTATCAATAATTTGTATAGGATTAATTTATGTAGTACATAAATATTTTGGTAAAGAAGAGTTATATTTTCTTACTATTATATATACTATAATTTCTTTTTTATTGTCTTTTAAAATAATTAATTTATTTGGATTAGATATTAATATGGGTATTATATTTAGTAGTGGATTATTAGTTATACTATATTATTTTGTAAATAGATATAGTGCAAAAGAAACTAGAAATTTATTCTTATTACAAAGTGGAAGTTTAGTTACTTTGGAAGCATTATTCTTATTGACTTCTCTACTTAATCCTTCTTTGAATGATAGTATATCTATGGTATATAAAGATATGTTAGTGGTAGGAGCTCCTATATTTATTATGTATCCAATATCTTTTGTACTTACTTACTATTTAAGTAGTTATTGCTTTGAGGAATTAAAGAAAGATAACAAGAATAAAATATTAAAGACTATATTAACTTCACTTGGAATAACTTTTATTTCAGTGTTTGTGTTTATATATTTTAGCTATGCAGTTATATATGATTTTTCTTCTTCTTTAATGTTGACGGTTGGTAATTATTTTATTGAAGCGTTAATAATAGTTATATATATATTGTGTATAAATAAAATTTTATCGATAAAGAAGGTGAAATAATGAATTATTACTTCCTTTTGATTGAGATTACTTTAGTATTTGGACTTATGATACTATTTTATAAGTTTTTTAAGAAGACAGGACTGTATTTATATATAGCACTTATGTCTTCGGTACTTGGAGTACTTACATTTAAATCAATAGATATTTTATCTTTTCAAGTTAATGTTGGGATAATTATTATGATGGGTATATTTATTTCTAATAATATAATTATTCAAAGATATGGATTAGATGAAATAAAGAAGATTATATATGCTTTTTTAGGAGGATTTATAACTCCTATTGGGGTAATTAGTTTAGCTAATTTAATAAATTCAAGTGTTGATTTTATAGATATTAGTGGTTTATTTGATACATTATTCTCTTATAGTTTTGAGAATATTAGAGTTATAATTGCAAATATTATATCAATAGCGTTTATGATTTGGTATAATGGTATAATATATTATTATATAAGAAGAATTAAGAATAATTTAGTATTTAGTAATATTGGATCAATATTAATAATTCAGTTTATTGAAGCTATACTATTTGTATTAGTTGCATATATGGGTTTTTTTCAAATAGTAGAGATATTTGGTATGATAGTTATTAGATATTTATTAAAGTTATTAGTGGGAATATTAGGATTAGTACCAGTATTTACAATAACTAAAATGAAGGGATAGTAGGTGTAAAAAATGAGAACAAGAAAACAAGAATTAGTTAGTGATGATTTAAAACCTTTTGTATGTGGTATTTTAAAAGAATATAGAGAGAAGTATAATTATTCTTTAGAGGATTTATCTAGAGCATTAAATTATAAGAAAAATAGACAGACACTTCATAAGTATGAGACGGGAGCTCTTAATATTCCATATGAAATATTCTTTGATATAGCTAGTATATTTAATATTGATTCTGATGTATTTGATGAAATTCCAATGACTAAACAAGAAAAGGAATTATTTGAAAAGAAGATGATAAAGAATTATATTAGTACAATTAGTGGTACTAAGAATGTGACTTCTAAAGGGGAAAAGATAGTTAATTCTTATCGTAATGCTTCTTATGAACCGGTATCTAAACAATGTGCTTTATCAATTAAATTATTAGATGATTCTATGGCTCCAATGTATTTAAAGGGAGATAGAGTATTCTTTAGAAAGAAGGATAGTTATAATAATGGTGATGATATTGTTATTGCTGTAAAGGGAAATGTTTTATCTGTCAGAAGAATATATAAGAGTGGTAAAGCTATAATACTTCAAGCAATGAATCCTAAGTATCAAACTATAGTAGTTAATGTTTTTTCTGATGATATGATATTAGGAAAAGTTGAATGTATGAGTAGAGAAATAAAATAATTTAAGAAACATCTTTAAAGTTGATGTTTCTTTTTTGTATAAAAAAAGACTTCAAATTGAAGCCCTTTATATTAGTTTAATGCATCTTTTAATTTGTTTCCAGCTTTGAATCCAGGAACTGTTCTAGCAGGAATTTGTACTGGTTCACCAGTTTGAGGGTTTCTTCCAGTTTTAGCTGCTCTTGCTTTAGCAGTGAAAGTACCAAAACCAACTAGTGTAACTTTACCAGCATCTTTAAGTCCTTTAGTTACTCCTTCCATCATAGCGTCTAATGCTCTACCAGCATCTGCTTTTGTTAAATCTGCTTTTTCAGCAATAAATTCTACTAATTCAGCTTTTGTCATTTTTATTACCTCCATTTTCTTTATTAAGCATTTAACTTATTATGCTTACTACATAAAGATACCATATAATCGTAATAAAATCAAGTGTTTTCGAGAAAAATGACTTATTATTTATAATAAATTATAATTTTTGTATAACTTTTATTTCTAAGTTAATAATATTATTGTATCTTTAAGAAGAATGTGCTATAATACTAATTAATTTGAGGAGGTAATATTTTGAAAGATAAGACTAGAAAAGATATTATTTTAATTATTACTTATATAGCACTTATTATATTTGCTCTTGTTAATTTTAGTAAAATTATAACATTTTTAGGAAAGCTTATTGGTATTTTTTCACCATTTCTTTTAGGAATTATACTTGCTTTTGTACTTAATGTATTAAATAATTTTATAGAAAAAAGAATATTTGGTAAGATTAAACCGGGAAAGATCTGGAATAAGATTAAGAGACCTTTATGTATAACTCTTAGTTTGATACTTGTTTTTTTAACTATATTCTTTGTAATGAATTTACTTATTCCACAACTTAAGAATTCAGCTTCTTTATTTACTGATACACTTCCTGCTTATAAGGAAGATATAATTGGTATATTAAATAGATTTGAAGTAGGGGAGGAGACTACTGGTAAAGTTAGTGAATACTTGGATAATTTTAGTAAAGTAATTACTGATTATATTAAGGGTAATTCTAAGGATGTCATTACTGTTACTACTGAGGTTGCTACTTCACTTATTTCTATTATTAGTAAGGGAATTATTACATTAGTATTTGCTATTTATATGATAGCACAGAAAGAGACTTTAAATAGACAGATAAATAAGGTTATGAAAGCTTATTTGAAACCTAGAACTATAGATAAAATTAATACTATTAGTACTTTAGCTAATAGAACATTTTCTAATTTTGTGACAGGACAGTGTCTTGAAGCTTTGATCTTTGGTAGCTTGGTATTTTTGGGAATGTTGATATTTAGGTTTCCATATGCATCTACTATTGGTGTATTACTTGGATTTACGGCATTAATACCAATATTTGGTGCTTTTATAGGTACGGCGATAGGATTTATACTTATTATGATGGTTAGTCCTGTTAAGGCAATATTGTTTGTAGTATTTGTTATTATTTTACAACAGATAGAGGGTAATTTGATTTATCCTAAAGTAGTTGGTAAATCTATTGGGCTTCCTGGCATGTGGGTACTTTTATCAGTTACTGTAGGAGGTAGTGTCGGAGGTATACTTGGTATGCTTATTGCTACACCGCTTTGCTCTTTATTGTATGCTTTATTTACAAAGACAGTAAATGATAGACTTAAAAATAATAAGATAGTTACGAAAGTAAAAGAAAAGGCTTAATTTTTGAATTAAGTCTTTTTATAATACTATGGCTATCATATTAGATGAACCTTTATTTATTATTTTAGTTAGTGTTTGACATAGTTTAAATCTTACATTGTCAGGCATCATAGATAGTTTTGCTTGGATCCCTTCTTGAACTATGACATCTAAACTTCGACCAAATATTTCACTTTTCCAGATATCTGTTCCTTCTTCGTTTTTAGTTAGATAATCTATTAATTCTTTACTTTGAAGTTCACTTCCTATTATTGGCTCGAATGTACTTTCTACATCGACTTTTATCATATGTATTGAAGCTGCTTTAGCTTTTAGTTTAATACCATATCTTGATCCTTGTTTGATTATTTCAGGTTTATCTAATTTCATATCATCTAGAGTTGGAGATGCAATACCATAACCTGTTTGTTTAACCATCTTGAGTGCGGTTTTTATTTGATCGTATTCTTTTTTTGCTACATTTAATTCTTGGAATAATGATAATAGATCGGCTTTTGAAGATACTGATACTCCGATGATATCTTTTAGAACTTGACTATATAGGTTAGGGGGAGCTTCTAAATTTATAGTTACTTCACCAGTACTTGGATTTACTTCAGAAATATATGATTTAGAGATGTATTCTGATTCTGTGAAGTGTTTGTTTATTTTGTCTATGTCTTTTAGCTTATTTACTTCAGTTACTTCTTCTTTTATTCTTTTTATATATTCTTTTTTTAAGTAGTGATCGTGATTTAGTATTGCTATCCATTCAGGCATATTTACTTTGATTTGTTCGATAGGGAATTCATATAGTGCTTCTTTTAATATGTTATACATATCTCTTTCTTGCATATTTTCTACGCTTATTGGTAATACTGGTACTTGATATTCTTCTTTTAATTTATCTGCGAGTTTTTCTGTATCTGGTAGCATAGGGTGAGTACTGTTTAGTAATACAATATATGGTTTTCCAATACTTTTTAATTCTTCGATTACTGTTTTTTCGGCCTCTAGATATTCACTTCTTGGTATATCTCCAATTGAACCATCTGTTGTTACTACGATACCGATTGTAGAATGCTCTTTTATTACTTTTTCAGTTCCTATTTCGGCGGCTTCAATAAAAGGAATTGGTTCACTATACCAAGGTGTCATTACTAATCTTGGACCATTCTCATCTTCATAACCTTTAGCTGCAGGAATTACATAACCAACACAATCTATCATTCTGATATTGGCACTAAAATCTTCTATTTGCATTTTAGCTCCTTTTGCAGGTACAAATTTTGGTTCGGTGGTCATTATAGTTTTACCTGCGGCAGCTTGAGGAAGTTCATCTAAGCATCTTTTTCTTTCAAACTCATCTTCGATATTAGGAATTATTAATGTTTCCATAAATTTTCTTATAAATGTTGATTTACCTGTACGTACTGCACCAACAACTCCTAAATATATGTCTCCTCCTGATCTTTGACCGATACTTTTTATAACTTCTAATTTTTTCATTAACATACCTCTTTTCTTTTTATCACTAAATACTATGTTATTTAATTTAAAATATGAAAAAGAAAGGAATTTATTTTTTCCTTTTTATTATTTCTTCTATAAAATAGTTATATAGTGCTTCAGTGTTATTTAGATCTTCGGGATGAAATTGAACTCCTAATATAAAGTTATTATCATCTATGTATTCTATAGCTTCAATAATATTATCATTACTAACCGCGGTTACTTTAAATGGTTTTTTAACTTTGTCTATGGCATATAAGTGCCTTGTATTTACTTCGAGACTTGGGCCAAATATTTTATATAATATACTATTTTCTTTAATGTTTATGTTGTGTTTAGTTAATTTATTATAATGATTATTTATTTTTATTAGATCTTTTTCGTTAGTACTGTTATTACTATATAGGCCTATTATTTGATGACCCATACATATACCAAGTACTGGAATATTATGTTTAATAGCGTAATCTAATATTTGAAAGTGATATGGGTATATGTCGCTTCCTCCTTGAAAAATAATAGCATCACATAAGTTTAAAACATTAGTGTCAATAAGGTTGTTATCATAATTTAGTATACCTATATAATTACATTTTCCATTTAAATATTTTAGATTATTTTTAGTTATTATTTGAATACTTGTATTATTTAATACTTCATCTCTAGCTATAAGACCAATAGTTATGTTATTTGTCATCTTTTAAAAACTTATCTAAATCTTTAGGAACTTTATCATTTAAAATAGTATCAATTATTTTTTGTTCCTTTTCTTTAGACACCTTTCTTCCTGTCATTTTTGCTAGATCGTTTATTACTTCTTTTAGAGTTGTTTCATCTTTCATATTACCTTTTTGTAGTTTGTCTGCTAGTGAAAGAATGGTATTTTTGTCAACATTAGTTTTGTTTTCTATTTTTTTAAAGAATTTATCTGAGAAATTCATAAAAAGACCTCCTAACATAATATATGTAGAAGGTTTAATTTAGTTATAATTATTTATCGCTTTTATTTTTAAATTGTAATATAATTGGTGTTCCTTCAAAGTCAAAACTTTCTCTTAATTTATTTTCTAGATATCTTTCATAAGAGAAGTGTACTAGTTTGTTACTATTTACAAACAATGTGAATTTTGGAGGAGTAGTTCCTGTTTGTTGAGCAAATGATATTTTAAGTCTTTTTCCTTTGTATGAAGGTGGTGCTTTTAATAATACAGCATCTCTTATTACTTCATTTAAAGTGCTTGTTTTTATTTCTTTTTTAGAATTTTCATATACTTTGTCTATTTCAGGCATAATAGTGAAAATTCTTTTTTTAGTTAATGCTGAAACAAATGTAATAGGGGAGAATGATAGGAATTTGAATTCTGCACGTACTAATTTAGTAAATGTGCTTATATCATTTTTATCGTTTACGGTATCCCATTTATTGACTACTATAATGATTGGTTTTCCTTCCTCTAGAGCATAGCTTGCAATATGTTTATCGTGTTCTATTATTCCTTCTTCGGCATTTATTACAAGAAGACAGACATCACTTCTTTCAATTGCCTTCATAGAACGTAGTACAGAATATTTTTCAATTCTTTCAAATATTTTACCGCTTTTTCTAATACCTGCAGTATCTATTACGGTGTATTTCTTTTTATTGTAAGTGAACTCTGTATCGACAGCATCTCTTGTTGTTCCTGCAATAGGTGATACTATTACTTTTTCTTCGTTAAGTAGAGCGTTTACTAAACTACTTTTACCAACATTTGGTCTTCCTATTATACAGAATTTTATTTTATCATCTATTTCTTCTTCTTCATTATTTTCAGGAAAGTTTTCTGTTATTTTATCTAGGAGATCAGTTAAACCTATTGAATGTTCTCCACTGACAGGTAATACTTCTTCAAAACCTAGTTCATAATAGTTATAGATATTTTCTTCTCTTTTTACATTGTCTAATTTGTTGACTGCTACTATAACTCTTTTTCCTGATTTCATTAGTATATCTCTTATTATGAAGTCGTTCTGATTTAGTTCTTCTAGTCCATCTACAACAAATATAATTGTTTCGGCTTCTTCAATGGCTATATTTGCTTGAATTATTATTTCGTCGTTAAAGCTTTCTTCAGATACATCTATTCCTCCTGTATCGATTAAATGAAACTTATAATTGTTATAAGTTACAGTTCCATATATTCTATCTCTAGTAACACCTGGAGTGTCTTCTATTATTGCTACTTTTTTGCCAATTAATTTATTAAATATAGTGGATTTACCAACATTTGGTCTTCCAACTATTGCTACTGTAGGAATTTTCATAATTTCACCTCTTCGTTTAGTATTATAACAGAAAATAAAAAAAAATACTATATATTTATTTTTATTCCTTTATTAATTATTTCATCTGAATATTCATATATTATCTCTTCTTCTTCAAGTAGGGGTAAGTAATCTTTTATATTTGTATTTTCTTTTACTTCTATATAGAAGTTATTTTTGTAGTAATAGATATTTTTATTATTTAGTTTGGTTATGTTTAAATTGTTTACTTTATATAAAAATATACTATCAATATGGATGTGTATTTTGACTTCTAATTCATCTATTAGATTGACTAATTTATTGTAGTCTTTTAATATAATAATGGTTCCATAGTTTTTGTCTGTATATATATCTAGTATAATTAATTTTTTTAGAGTATTATTTTTTAATATCTTTTTTAACATTTTTTCAGTTAATTTTTCTAATACTACTGGATTATATATATCTATTTTTTTATCTAATAGTTTGATTATATATTCATTAGAATTTTTTAATTTATTTATTATCATACGGGCACTCCTATAGTAATGTATGATAATAAAGAAAAAAGGAAACTTTAATTTAGTTGTTTCTCTATTTCGTTATATATTTCAGTTTTTCCTAATTTTGTAATTGAAGAGAATAGTATGATATTACTATCGTCTTCTAGGGAAAGTTCTTTGATAATGGCATTTTTATTTTTTTGATGACTATTTTTAGATACTTTATCTACTTTTGTACAAACTATTGTTACTGGTATATTATAGTATGTTAGATAGTTGTACATTAGTACATCATCTTCAGTTGGTTTATGTCTAAAATCTATAAGTAAGAATACTCTTTTTAAGTTACTTCTTGATTTTAGATAGTTTTCGATTATTAAACCAAATTTTTTCTTTAGAGAGTTTCGAACTTTAGCAAAACCATATCCTGGAGCATCTACTAGATAGAATTCATCATTAACTTTGTAGAAGTTTAATGTTTGAGTTTTACCTGGAGTAGCAGATGTTCTGGCATAGTTTTTTCTATTTATTATAGCGTTTATAAAACTACTTTTTCCGACATTACTTCTTCCTATTAATAGGAATTCACTTTTATTATCAGTTGGATACTGACTTTCTCTGACTGCTGATATTGTAAGCTCTACAGTGTTTATTTTCATATTTTTCTCACCGCATACATTGTATCATATTGTATGAAAAAAAGCAAATTATTAGGAATTTGCTTCTTCTTCATTAGTTTTATCTTCAGTATTGTTAGTAGTGTTTTCAGTGTTATCTTTTTTGTTATCTTCTTCTTTAGTAGTAGAATCTTTTTTGTTATCTTCTTTATTGTCATCTTTCTTATTATCTTCTTCTACTTGAGGCTCTTTTGTTGTATTTTCTTCTTTCGTTATAACATTATCTTTTTTATCTATAGTAGTTTCTTCTTGCTTATTATTATTACTAGGAGTAGGGGCTGTGTTTTGTTCTGGTTCTGGATTTACTTTACTTGGATTTTGAATATTTCCAATGTTATTACTGTAAGAAGAATTTAGTTTGTCACCATTAATAACTTTAGTTATTTGAGCCTTTGTTTCTGTTATACTTTTCTCATTTGGTATCATAACATATAATTTTTGACCACTGTAAGAATAAGTGTATTCGCTACTTCCTGTACCATCTAAGTTTGTACTTGTTATATTCCAACCACCTATATTTGATAATTCTTTTTTAATTAGTTTAGTTATATCAGTTTCAGATATATTTGTTTGGAATGTTCCTTTGATATTTGATAGTATTTTTGAATACTTATATATAGTACTTCCACTAGTGGCTTTTCTAATTATAGCTTCAATTACAGCTTCTTGATTTCTTCCACGCTCAATGTCACCACTTGGTAAGCTTTTTCTTTCTCTTGAAAAGGCTAGGGCTTGTTTTCCATTCATATGATTGTAGCCTTTATAGAATTTATAGCTATCTATATAGGATACAAAAGAGTATTCTGAGTATACATCAACACCATCTATAGCGTCTATTAACTTTTCTAGAGTAGTAAAGTTAACTCTTACATAGTAGTTGATATCTATATCTAGTAGTTTTTCAATAGTATCTATTGACATATTGATACCATAATTTCCTGCGTGAGTAAGTTTATCTTTATATCCAGAGGTACCTGCTAGTTGTACATAGTAGTCTCTAGGTATAGATGTTAATAGAATTTGTTTAGTTGTAGGATTTACTGTCATTAATATATTAACATCACTTCGAGATACAGTTTCAATATTTCCATAAACATCTATACCACTAATATAAATAGTGAATGGATCTTTAGTAATATCTACTGTTTTATTTTTTTCTTTGACAATAGTTCTAATTTTTATTTTGTATAATATTTGGTAATTATCAACGCCTTCTTCTTCTTTCTTTATATTGTAATAAGTTTCATCTATTAATAGGGCATCTATTTTTTTATCGTCTAAATCTTTAAATAGACTAGTATTATCTTCATAAACTTGTTTGTTTGTAGTTACTTTTTTATCTAATTTTTCTATAGCTTTATTAATGTTATTTAAATCATTTTCTACATAACCTAGATTTTTATCTTTTATTTCCTTGATATCTTTATAGGTATCTTTTAGAGATAAAACTAGGTATGTTTCTTCATTATATCTTATTTTTGAAAATGAGTTAAAGAAATTCATTGTTATACCTAGGTAATATGTTACTAAAAGATATATTACTATAAGTATTCCTGATATAACATAACCTATTTTCTTTTTCTTTTTTAGTAAGAAAAAACTAAGTATATATAATCCTATTGTAAGTATTAATAGAATTATAAAGTATAGGGTAGGTATAACATTAATTATTTTTATGAATGTTATAAATATTATTGTAACTACTGCGAATAATAGAAGATAAATACATTTGAAATTTAATTTTTTCTTTTCTTTTCTTCTTTTTTTCATACTTCCTCCGTTTGACATTATCATAACACATTTATGGGGTTTGGTAAATATTTGATTTTATACTTTACACTTTATATAGTAAAGAAAGAGACATTATCTGTCTCTGTCATTAAATATTAGGGCGTATCTTAGTATTTCAAGTAGTGTTGATAGCATTGATGCAACATAAGTGAAAGCTGCTGCTGCAAGCATACTTTTAGCACTACTTATTTCTTCATTATCAAGTAGTTTTTGTTTTGTTAATTCATTTAATGCTCTTTTTGAAGCATTAAATTCTACTGGTAATGTTATTATTTGAAATAATAACATACTAAGTAAGAGGATTACTCCTATTTCTGCTAGTTTGTATGAGAATAGTATGCCTATTACTATTGCTAAGTAGCCCATTTTAGTACATAGGTTTACTATTGGAACTATTTTACTTCTAATACGCATAGGTAAGTATTTTTCTTTGTCTTGAATAGCGTGACCACATTCGTGAGCGGCAACAGCAGCTCCTGCTATACTAGAACCATGATATATATCAGTGGATAATTTGATTACTTTTCTGGTTGGATCATAGTGATCGGTTAGATTACCTTTTGTTTCTAATATCATTATATCTTGAAGTCCAGCTTTATCTAATATTTTTCTTGCAACATCGTAACCAGTATTATCTTTATTGTTTAATATTTTTTTATATTTACGATAAGATAGTGATACTCCTAATTGGGATATTAATGTTATTATTATGGCAAGTGTTATTAGTAGATTATTTAAATATATATCATTCATTTTAATACCTCCTAAAGTATGTTTTCTTTAATTAATTCTTCTCTAATAGTATCTGCTTTATCAAATTCTTTATTATTTCTATATTCTAGCCATTTATTATATTTTTCTATTTGTTCTTTAGTAAATTTAGGCATAGGATAGACGAGACCTAAGATATTGGTAATAGTTAATATTTTGTTAGTTAGTAGTAGTATATTATCTTCTTTGTTTCTTAGAGCTTGATTTAATTCTTTAACTAATAATAAAAGTAGAGTTATAACGTTTGGTGTATTAAGATCGTCATTCATATATTCTTCAAATGTATCATCTTTTTCTTCTTTGATGTTATGAATATCATTGATATTTAGAATAGTATTGGCATTTCTTAATACAGATTGTATTTTTGTATCAATACTTTGTGCTTCTTCAAATACTTTATCTGTTAGATTTAATGGTTGTCTATAGTTTGTACTTAAGAAAGCTAATTTTATTACGTTAGCAGAGTGAGAGTTTAGAAAGTCTTTAGCTAGTATGAAGTTTCCAAGACTTTTGCTCATCTTTACATTATTAATATTAATATGTCCGTTGTGCATCCAATAGTTGGCTATATAATTATTATTTAGAGCAATACTTTGGGCTATTTCATTTTCGTGATGTGGGAATTTTAGATCAACTCCACCAGCGTGTATATCTATTTTTGGTCCAAATAATTTGTTTATCATAACAACACATTCTGTATGCCAACCAGGAATTCCTTTTCCCCAAGGACTATCAAAGTTTTCTCCAATATCTGTTTTTCTCCATAGAGCAAAATCTAATGGATTTTCTTTTTTAGTGTCTACTTCAACACGGGAGCCTGATATTAAATCATTAATATCTTGATTTGATAGAATACCATAATCTTTTATTTTTGATACTCTAAAGTAGACATCACCATCTATTACATAAGCGTAGTCTTTATCAATTAGTTTTTGAATAAAATTGAAAATATCATCTAGATAGTTTATAACTTTGGGTCTTTCATCAATTTCGCAGCAATTATAGTTTTTAAGATCTTCTAAGTAGGCTTTGATAAATTTATCTGCTACTTCTCTTTCTGTTATTCCTTCTTCAAGAGCAATTTTTGTTATTTTGGGATTAATGTCAGTAAAATTAGAGGCATAAGTTACTTTATAACCTAAATATTTTAAGTATTTGTAGACTACATCAAAAGTTATTACTGGTCTTATATTTCCAATGTGAACATAGTTATACACAGTAGGACCACATACATACATTGTAACTTTACCTTCTTCTATTGGATGAAATTCTTCAATTTTATCAGTAAGTGAATTATATATTTTCATTTTTCTCTCTCCTTTAACATTATATTTATAAAATATGGTATAAATATGTGAAAAATAATTACTAGTTTATTATATCATATTTTTTGCTGTTATAAATATTTATTTTATTTAAAAATAGATATCTCTATTTAAATATATTAAATGGATATCTATTTGGAACTTTTAATGTGAATGTTAATGTTTCCTTGGTGGTAGGGTGTACTAAAGTAATTGATTGTGCAAATAGAGCAATATCTATATTATTTGGATTATTACCATATTTTGAGTCTCCAACTAGGGGATGATTTCTTGATGAAAATTGCACCCTTATTTGATGAGAACGACCTGTTATTAAGTTTATTTCTACTAGGGATAGATTATCTTTTTCACTTATTACTTTATATTTTAATGAAGAAGCTTTACCTTTATCTTTAGAAGTTACATAACTTTTATTTTCTTTTTCATTTTTTATAAGATAGTCATTTAGAGTATTCTCTTTATTTTTTAGAGTACCTTTTATTACTGCTAGATAAGTTTTATGAAAAGTATTATTTCTTATTTCTTCACTTAATCTAGAAGCTGCTTTAGATGTTTTAGCAAATACCATTATACCTCCTACTGGTCTATCTAATCTGTGGACTAGGCCAATGTAAGCGTCACCACTTTTACTTTCGTTTTTAATTCGATAGTCTTTTAATAATCTTATCATATCTATATCTTTACTTTTGTCTTCTTGAACGGGAATACCGACTGGTTTTTCTACTACTAACAGATGATTATCTTCATAGATAATGTTAATTTTTGGTAACTTTTCCATAAATACCACAAGGTAAGATAAGATTATTTTCAGTGACAGGCAGACAGTTTTCGCCAGTTTCTATTTTACAATCAGGAAAGTTTTGTTTCAAGATATTTTCTAATGATATATGACTTATTCCTGTTGTATAACAACTTACTAATAAAAATGAGAAGTTATCATCTAATACTTTTTTTACGTGTTCTAGTAGACGAGGAAAGTCGTTTTCAAATTTCCATACTTCTTTATTTGGACCTCTTCCATAGCTAGGTGGATCCATTATAATGCCTTCATATTTTCTTCCTCTTCTTTCTTCTCTTTCTAGAAACTTAATAGTGTCTTCAGTAATAAATCTTATTTTATTATTATCTAAGTTACATAAATGCATATTTTCTTTGGCCCATTCATTTATACTTTTGGAAGCATCTACGTGAACTGTTTCAGTGGCTCCTGAAGCAGATGCCATCATAGTCGCACATCCTGTATAAGCAAATAAATTTAATACTTTCATTTCATTATTATTTTGTCTATATTCTTTTACTTTTCTTTCAATGAAGTCCCAGTTGGCAGCTTGTTCAGGAAAAATTCCTGTGTGTTTGAAGTTAGTAGGAGATACTTTGAAAGTTAAATTCTTATAGTTAACAGTCCAGTATTCTGGTAATTTTTTATTGAATTCCCAGTGTCCTCCTCCTTCAGTACTACGATAATACTTTCCATCATAATTTTGCCATTTGCTAGTTTTATTCCATATTATTTGGGGATCTGGTCTTACTAGAATAACTTCTTTCCAGCGTTCTAGTTTTTCACCAGCACCTGTTTTTATACATTCATAGTCTTTCCAATTATTACTTATATTCATTTTGCACCTCGTATAGATTATAACATAATAAGAGAATAAATTAAATATAAAAATAAAAAACATTACTTAATAATAATGTTTTGACTATTTTGTTTATGAATATCTTCTTTAGGAAAAGATATAGTTAAAATTCCATTTTCGTAGTTTGCTTTGATGTCAGTTTCTTTTTTATCTCCGATAAAGAAGCTTCTTTTTATTTCACCTTGAAATCTTTCTCTTCTTACATATACTTCAGTTTTTAGTTCAATATTTCTTGAAGCTGTTATGGTTAAGTAACCTTGTTCATAAGTTATATTGATATCTTCTTTCTTTAATCCTGGTAGATCTACTTCAATAATATAGAGTTTATCTTGCATTCTTATATCTGTTTTCATAAAATCTTTTTCATTAATAAATGGTGTGTTTGCAAAAGTATAATAATCATTTAAATAATATTTTGGTAACATTTCTATCTTCCTTTCTTTTATATTATGTATAGTTAATTTAATAGTATACTAGTTTTCAATTATTAAATTACTATTACCTAAAGGTAGATAGAAGGCATTTCCTATAAGTGCAAAGAAAGTAGCTATTAATAATAGTTCTTCTTGCTTCTTTTCATCATCATCTTTAGCATTTTGATAACTATAGTAGGCATTTAAAAAGAAATAAATGGCTATGATAAAAAATAACCTACGATTGTATTTATATACTTTATTAGCAGTATTATTATCTATACATTTGATACCAAGAATACTTTTTTTCTTTTCTATTATTATACTTAGAGATGTTATACTAGCAATAGTAGCTAAAAAGAAAAAGATAATATCTATATTTACTTGTTTTAAAAGTTCTTCTTTATTACTATTCATATTAAATTATATAAAAAAAGAATGATAAATATCATTCTAATTAGTGGTAGTATTTATTTTAACATATTCTTCTCTCATTATGGATATAATTCTTACAATAAAATCTAAGTCAGAATCATTTAAATATTTACAGTTTTCAACAATATATTTTATTTTATCAATATTTTCAATATCATTATTATTAATATCTAGTAGAGAGTTTAAATCAATATTAAATATTTTTGCAATATTTTTTAATACAGAAGAAGTTGGTTCAGATTTACCTGTTTCAATTCTAGATAGATAGTTTCTATTTATTTTAAGCATATTTGCTAATTCTTCTTGTGATATCTTTTTGCCCTTTCTTAAAAGTTTAATTTTTTCTCCTAACTTCATATTATATTAACCTCCAAAAACTATTTTTATTATAATAGATTATCTTTTGTTTGATAATTAGTTGTTAATAATATTACCAGAAATGATATAATTATTATCTAATATTACTTTGATTGCTATTATTAGTAATATTATGTATATTATATTTAATTATTTATCATATATTAATTAATATTTATTACTTGTTTTTCTTTTTTAAAATTGCTATAATATTAGTGATTTAGAAGAGGAGGATGTTATGACTGAAGAGAGATTGGCTTTTTTAGCAAAGAAATTAATGTTTGAAATGAAAAAAGAAGAATATGAAACTTTAAAAGACGAGTTTGATATAATATTAAAACAGATGGATTTAATTGGAAATATAAAAGATATTGATAAAGTAGAAGCGATGACTTTTCCTTTTGATTTAGATTTAGATGATACTTTTTTAAGAGAAGATGTAGCTAGTAATGAAATTACTTTTGAAGATATGAAGATAAATGTTAAAGATTATGAAGATAGTAGAGTAAAGGTTCCTAAGGTGGTGGAGTAATGACTGATAAACTTATTGATGAGATTAGAGATAATTTAGATAATGGTAATGTAACTAGTGATGGGTTATTTAATGAAGCTACTATGAAAGCTGAGAAATATCAAGAAGATTATAATAGTTTTGTTACTATTTTAAATAAGAAAGAAGAAATGGATGGAAATAGTATATTAAGGGGTATTCCATATGCTTTGAAAGATAATATTTCTACTAAAGGTATCCTTACTACAGCATCTTCTAACTTATTAAAAGATTATATTCCTTTATATGATGCTACTGTATATAAAAAGTTAAAAGAAGCAGGAGCAGTACTTATGGGTAAGACGGTGCTTGATGAACTTGCTATGGGTGGTACTGGTACTACAGGACATACAGGTATAGTTAAAAATCCTTGGGATAAGACAAGAATGATTGGAGGAAGTTCTGCTGGTAGTGCCTCTTCAGTAGCTTTAGGTATTGTACCTTTTGCAATTGGTTCTGATACAGGAGATTCTATTAGGAAGCCTGCTGCTTATGGAGGAGTAGTTGGTTATAAACCTACTTATGGTAGGATATCTAGATATGGATTGTTTTCTTTCGCATCAAGTTTAGATTGTGTTGGTGTTTTTTCAAGAAGTGTTAAAGATACTGCTTATGTTATGGATGTTATAAAAGGTTATGATAAAAAAGATATGACTAGTTTACCTGATGAAAATATCTCCTATATAGATAATTTAAATAATGATGTTAGAGGTAAGAAATTATTTTATATAAAAGAGGCAATGGAAATAGATAGTGGTAATACTGAATTAAAAGCTATTATGGATAACTTCAAGTGTATTATTGATAAATGTAGAGAACTTGGTATAGAAGTAGAAGAAGTTAGTTTTAGAAAAGATTTATTAGAGGCTATATATCCTTCTTATATGTGTATATCTTGTGCAGAAGCTACTAGTAATAATTCTAATTTAACTGGTATTCCTTTTGGAAGTAGAATAGATGGTAGTAGTATTGAAGATATAATGATGAAAACTAGAACGGAAGGTTTTTCAGAACTTATTAAGAGAAGATTTGTTTTAGGTAGTTATATTCTTCAAAAAGAAAATCAAGAAAAATTATTTTTAAATGCTGGTAGAATAAGAAGACTTATTGTTGATGGTATTAATGAATTATTTAAAGAGTATGATGGGCTTATTATGCCTACTACTGGTGATATTGCTCCTTTATTTGATAAAGCTAGTGATAAGTTATCTGATGAGTATTTAATACTTGGTAATCATTTGGTTATAGGTAATTTTGGTGGATTTCCTAGTATATCTATTCCTAGTGGTTTTGTTAATAATATGCCTGTTAGTGTAAATATTACTGGTAGAGCTAAAGAAGATAGTTTAGTACTTAACTTAGCTAATAAGATAGAAGAAGTGTTAGGATATAAAGGTCAGGTGAGTACAAATGAGTAGATATATACCTGTTATTGGACTTGAAGTTCATTGTGAATTAAAGAGTAATAGTAAGAATTTTAGTTCTAGTAAGAATAGTGAAGATTTTCCTAATACTAATTTATCAGTAGTGGATATTGGTTATCCTGGTATTCTTCCGGTAGTTAATAAAGAAACCGTTAGAAAGAGTGTTATGGTTGCTTTAGCATTAAACTGCAAAATACCTGAATATCTAACTTTTGATAGAAAGAACTATTATTATCCTGATTTACCTAAGGGTTATCAGATTACACAATTTAATAATCCTATTGGCATAAAGGGATATGTTATGATAAATGTAGATGGAGTAGAAAAAAAGATTACTATTCAAGATACACATTTAGAAGAAGATACTGCGAATATGCAGCATCTTAGTAATTATTCTTTAATAGATTATAATAGAGCAGGTGTGCCACTATTAGAAACTGTTACAGATCCGTGTATTGGATCAGTAAAGGAAGCTATTACTTATCTTGAGACACTTAGAAATATGTTCTTATATTTAGATGTTAGTGATGCTAGAGCTGATATGGGACAGATTAGAGTAGATGTTAATGTTTCTATGAAAAAAGAAGAAGATACTAACCTAGGTACTAGAGTTGAAATGAAGAATATTAATTCATTTGCTACAGTAAAAGAAGCTTTGGAAGTTGAAATTAAAAGACAAACAGAAATACTTGAAGCTGGTGGAGTAATAGAACAGGAAACTAGAAGGTATGATGAAGTAAATAAAACAACAGTATTTATGAGGGGTAAAGTAGATGCTATAGATTATAAGTATTATACTGAGCCTAATATACCTCCAATTAAGTTAAGAGAAGAATATATCAACAGTATTAGAAAAGATATGCCAGTACTTGAATATGAAAGAAAGAAAAAATATATAGATGAATATGGTATTGGTAATGTAGATGCTGGTACTTTAACTAAAGATAGAAAATTATCTGATTATTATGAGAGTATTATTAGTAATGGATCTAATCCTAAGGATACTGCTAATATAGTGGTAGGGTTCCTACTTGGATATTTAAATAAAAATTTTAAGACAATAGATGATATTAATATAGATACCAAAGATTTTAGTGAAGTAATTAAAATGATGAGTGAGGGTAAGATATCTAATAAACAGGTAAAAGATATATTTACTAAAACATTAGATGAAGATAAAGATTTATTGGAAGTAGCAAAATCATTTGGTACTCAGATAAGTGATAAAGAAGAAATTAGAAAAATAGTTAATGAAGTGTTTAATGAAAACACTAATATTATTAATGACTATAAACAAGGAAAGAATGTTACAGGGTTTATTATGGGACTTATAATGAAAAAAACTTCTGGCAAAGTAAATCCTGGTATTACAAATTTGGTTTTAAGAGAAGAACTAGATAAGCTATAAAATTAAACTATCAACAGAAAAAGTTGATAGTTTTTGCCTTTCCTAGGGTATTTTTTATAAAAAAAAGAATAAAATAATAAAAAAGTTTAAAAAAGTACTTGATTAGTTTAAAAAAATGTTATATAATTGAGAAGTCAAGTGAGAGAAATGGCCAATTAGCTCAGTTGGTAGAGCACTCGGCTGTTAACCGATAGGTCGTAGGTTCGAGCCCTACATTGGCCGCCATTTGATAATTAAAGATTCTATCTTAGATAGGGTCTTTTTAATTTGAAAAAATATTATGATAAAATTGTTGACAAATATATTGATATTGTGGTATATTTATGTCAACCGAGAGGTGTTTTTATTTTAATTAAATTTAGGAGGATTTTTGAAATGATTGATTATTTTAAAGGTGTAAAAAAAGAAATATCTAGAATTAAATGGACTAGTAAAAAAGATTTAGTAAAGTACTCTGTATCTACTATTATATTTATGATATTCTTTGGGGTATTTTTCTATGCTATAGATTTACTAGTAGCATTATTAAGGAGTAGTTTATAATGAAGAAAGAATGGTATGTAGTTAACACTGTTAGCGGACACGAATATAAAGTTAAAGAAAAGTTAGAGATGAGAATTAACTCTATGGATCTACAAGAAAATATATTTAGAGTTATTGTACCAGAACAAAAAGAAATAGAATATAAAAATGGTGTAAAAAAAGAAAGAGTTAAAAAGATGTTTCCTGGTTATGTTTTAGTAGAAATGGTTATGTCTGATGAAGCTTGGTATATAGTTAGAAATACACAAGGTGTAACTGGATTTATTGGATCATCTGGTAAGGGAGCTAAACCAATTCCATTATTACCTCAAGAAGTTGATAGAATACTTAGCAGTATGGGTATGAGTAGAGTTGATTTAAGTAAAGATATGACTGAAGGAAAGAAAGTTAAAATAATAGCAGGTCCATTTAAAGATATGACTGCTAAGATAGACAGTGTTGATATGAAAGAACAAAAACTTACTGTTTTGGTAGATTTGTTTGGACAAGAAACTTCAGTTGAAGTTGATATGCAAGAAGTTGAAGCTTTATAATAAAATTTAAATAAAAATACCTATTTATATATAATATAAGAAATAATATAAGAAAAAAATAAAAAAAATAGTTGTAATTTTGTAAAAAGTGTGATATCATTACTTCTGCGAGACATATTATTATGTTAGTAAGTGGAAGGCGGACGCTGATAGGACCACACGCGAAAAAGAAATTTTAATAGGAGGTGTTGTTCGTGGCTAAAGAAGTTACTAAGAAGATTAAATTACAAATTCCAGCAGGAAAAGCAACACCAGCTCCTCCAGTAGGAACTGTACTTGGACCAGCAGGAATTAACTTACAAGAATTTTGTACTAAATTTAATGATGCATCTAGAGATAAAATGGGGGATGTACTTCCAGTTGAAATTACTATTTATGATGATAGAAGTTTTGACTTTGTACTTAAAACTCCACCAGCAGCATTCTTACTTAAGAAAGCAGCAGGAATTAAATCTGGATCTAGTAAAGGTGAGGTAGTTGCTACTTTATCTAAAGATAAAATTAGAGAAATAGCTGAAACTAAGTTACCTGATTTAAATGCTTACACAGTAGAAGATGCTATGAAGAGTATCGAAGGTACTGCCCGTAATATGGGAATTAAAGTTGATGAATAATAATTAATATGTCATATAGGTTAATACCTATGTGGAAGGATAAATAGTCCGCAATATACCACATAAGGAGGGAAGAGGAATGAAGAGAAGTAAAAGATATGCTGCTAACTTAGAAAAAGTTGAAAAAAATAAAGCATATACAATTGAGGAAGCTGTTAAATTAGTTAAAGAAACTTCTAATTCTAAATTTGATGGTACTGTTGAAGTAGCTATGAATTTAAATTTAGATACTAAGAAGAATGATCAACAATTAAGAGGAGCTGTTGTTTTACCTAATGGTACTGGTAAAACTAAAAGAATTTTAGTTCTTGCTAAAGGAGATCAAGCTAAAGCTGCTAAAGAAGCAGGTGCAGACTTTGTAGGAGATGTTGATATGATTCAAAAAATCGAGAAAGAATCTTGGTTTGATTATGATGTAATTATTGCTACTCCTGAAATGATGCCAATGCTTGGTAAAATTGGTAAATTACTTGGACCTAAGGGATTAATGCCAAACCCTAAGACCGGTACTGTTACTACAGATACAGCTAAAGCTATCGAAGAAGTTAAAAAAGGTAAAGTTAACTATAGAACAGACAGTTTTGGAAATGTTCACGGTATTATCGGAAAAGCAAGTTTTGATGATAATAAGTTAGTTGAAAATCTTAAAGCTTTTGTTGAAGCTATAATGAAAGTTAAGCCTTCAGCAGTAAAAGGTGCCTATGTTAAAAATATTAGTATTTCTTCAACTATGGGACCTGGAGTTAAAATTGATTTGAATTCATTTGACAAATAAATGAGTTTAATATATAATAAAGTTGTTTATGAAAAATTATGCCAAAGACAGTAAGGGCTTAATGCTTGAAAATCTTACCGAGGAATAAGAAAATAAAGTCTTTTTATCCCTCTGGTTAGAGGGATTTATTTTTGGTATGGAAAGGATGATACTATGGCAAATGCTAAAATTATTGAAGCAAAAGCAGAAGTAGTTAATGAAATTAAAGATAAATTTCAAGGTGCTAAGTCTGTAGTTGTATTTGATCCTAGAGGACTTAATGTTGCTGAAGTAACTGAACTTAGAAGAAAGCTTAGAGAGTCTGGCTCTGATTATAAAGTATACAAGAATACTTTAGCAAAAAGAGCTGTCGATAGCTTAAGCATAGATTTAGGTAATTACTTTGAGGGACCATCTGCTATATCATTTTCTGATGATGAGCTTGCTCCTGTAAAAGTAATTAGTGAGTTCGCTAAGAAGCATACTGCTTTGGAACTTAAGGCTGGTATTGTAGAAGGAAAGGTAGTTGCTGCTGATGAGTTATCTGCTTATGCTGCTATTCCATCAAGAGAAGGATTACTTACAATGCTTGCTGCAGGCCTTATGGGTACTGTAAAAGACTTATCTATTTGTTTAGATTTGTATGCTAAACAAAAGGAAGAAAATTAATAAGAAAATAATAATTATAAGAAAGGAAGGAAAATATAATGGCTAAATTAACTAAAGAAGAATTTATAAATTCACTAAATGAAATGTCTATTCTTGAAATTAAAGAATTAGTAGATGCAATGAAGGAGGCATATGGTGTTGACCCATCAGCTGTAGCTGTAGCTGGTCCTGCAGCTGCTGCTGTAGAAGAAGGTCCATCAAAAGTTAATGTTGTATTAACTGCTGCTGGAGCTAACAAAATTGCTGTTATTAAATTAGTTAGAGACTTAACTGGTTTAGGATTAAAAGAAGCTAAAGACATTGCTGACAATGGTGGAAATGTTAAAGAAGGCATCGACAAAGAAGAAGCTGAAAAGATTAAAGCTCAATTTGAAGAAGCTGGAGCTACTGTTGAATTAAAATAATTAATTTATAGACATTAGTTTAAAGAAATCTATTTGATTAGGTTTCTTTTTTTTATAATTTATGTTATTATTGTACTAGGAGGATAATAGTATGGAGAAGAAAAATACAGGATTAATAGTTTTGGTTGTTATACTTAGTTTATTAGTAGTAGGATTAGGTAGTTATATTGTATATGATAAAGTATTAAGTAAAGAAGATAATAATATAAATAATGATAAATGTGATATTTCTGAAAAGTATGATTTTGTTTCAATGAGCGGATACTATTTTAAGAATGAAAACGATAGTAATCCTTCTTATGGTCTTTATTTACTAAAAAATGGTATGTTTAAAATCAGATATACTAATATGTCGACTTATGGTTATATTGGTAATTATACTATAATGGGTGATACTTTAACTTTAAACTATTGGTTTAAATATAATAGTGGTGCTGGTTGGACTTTGGAAAATACTGAAAAGGTAATTAAAATTTTATCTTATAATTCTTTAGAAATTAATGATAGTTCTTTAGATGTTAACTCGATTGTTTTGAAAAAAGATAATAATAATGAGATTGATGATATTATTAAAAAATTTGATTTTTATAATGATTTTAAATCTAATGCTAGGGAAACTTTTGCGGAACTTTTTAAAGATGAAGAGAATAATTAATTTATGGACATTAGTTTAAAGAAATCTATTTGATTAGGTTTCTTTTTTTTATAATTTATGTTATTATTGTACTAGGAGGATAATGGTATGGAGAAGAAAAATACAGGGTTAATAGTTTTGGTTGTTATACTTAGTTTATTAGTAGTAGGACTAGGTGGTTATATTGTATATGATAAAGTATTAAGTAAAGAAGATAGTAATATAAATAATGATGTAAAAGATAATGACAACATACAAAATAATACTGATAATAACGTAAGTAAAATTAATGATACTACTGTTATAGATGTGAATGGTAGTGAAACTTTTGACAAAAACATAAATGGTCATAATGCTTATATTGATAAATTTACATTAAGGATCGATAATAAAGACATTATTAAATTAGAAGGATCTAGTTATTTATATCAAGTTACTTTTTATAATGATATTATTATTACTTATCAAAGTTTTAGTTTGAGTGGAACATTAATTATTTATGATTATAATGGTAATGTTATAAAGAAAATAGATGAATTTAAAGATGAAAATAATAGATTATTTAATGTTTATTTAAGATATTCTGATACTGAAATATTTAATGTTTCATCTGATGGTAAAGTGTTATTTGTTGGTACTAAGCATTTACAAGGTGGTGCTGGTGCTTATTTAACTGATGATGGTAAAAATATTAATGTTTTAGAAGATAATACTATAGCTGATGATAGTATAGTTAGTGGTATTTTTGAATTTTCATATTTAGGTAATAATACTTTTTCAGATATTAAGTATGTTAGTACTAAGATGGTAGTTAAAGATTTAAAATAATAGTTATGTTTAAAGAAATCTATTTGATTAGGTTTCTTTTTTTAATACAAAAAAATGTTTTGATGATGAAACTTTAGGTTCAGCATCACCTTACGAGATTATAAGCTCGTAAGGAAATAGAAAGATATTGTAATTTTAAAGTTATTCTATTATAATAAAAGTGGTGATGGGAATGAGTCAGTATTTTGATAATGATAAAAGTATTAAAAGTGAAAGAAGATTAATTAGTTTTAATTTTAATGATAAAGAGTTTTCTTTATATAGTGATAATGGAGTTTTTTCTAAAGATAGATTTGATTATGGTACTAGAGTATTACTTAGTAGTATTGATATTAATAAACTAAATGGTAATGTACTTGATCTAGGTTGTGGAATAGGAGTAGTGAGTATTATACTTGGTACTTGTAATAAAAACATTAATATAGATATGGTTGATGTAAATGAAAGGGCTATAGAATTAGCTAAAGATAATTTAAAATTATGTAATATAAAGGCTAATATATTTATTAGTAATGTCTATTCTGAGGTAAAAAATAAATATGATTATATAATTACTAATCCACCTATTAGAGCGGGAAAAGATACAGTAAGAAAGTTCTTGATAGGTAGTTATGATTACTTAAAAGAGCAGGGTAAACTTTATTTTGTTATGCGAAAAGATCACGGCGTTAAGTCTATGGTTAAAGAAATGAGTAGTTTATTTGAAGTAAATATTATAAATAAAGATAAAGGTTTTTATGTCGTTTTAGCTACTAAAAGATAAATATCTAATGAAAATGTGTAAAAAAAAACAATAAATATGTCTAAAGTTATTGACTTATTTTTAAAAGGCTGATAAAATTATAAATTGGTAACACATCTTTTAATGTGGCTTATTGAAAAAAATCTAGGTATAGGGGTGAAATATTAATGGCTTATAAATTAAAGCAAAGCGGCGATTATAGAAAAAGAAGAAATTTTTCTATGATTAAGAACTCACTAGTTATTAGTGATTTGTTAGAAGTACAAACTGCGTCTTACAAGTGGTTTGCTACAGAAGGGATAAAAGAGGTTTTTGAAACATTTTCACCAATTGAAAGTTTTTCTGGTAGTTTATCTTTAGAATTTGGAGAGTATGAATTTGGTACTCCTAGATACTCTATAAAAGAATGTAAAGATAGACAAGCAACTTATGCTTCTCCACTTAAAGTACAGACTAGATTGTTTAATAATGAAACTGGAGAAGTTAAGGAGCAAGAAATATTTTTAGGAGATATGCCTTTAATGACTGAAAGTGGAACTTTTATTATTAATGGTGCAGAGAGAGTTGTTGTTTCACAACTTGTTAGATCTCCTAGTGTATACTATTCTAAAGAGATAGATAAGAATGGTAAACCTGTGTTTGCATCTAAGGTTATACCTTCTAGAGGTACTTGGCTTGAGTATGAAACTGATGCTAAGGATATTATCTATGTTAGAATAGATAGAAATAGAAAGGTTCCTATGACTACTCTTTTAAGAGCAGTTGGTCTTTCTAGTGATAGTGACATTTTATCTATGTTTGATCAAGATGTTTACTTAAAGAATACTATAGAAAAAGATTCTACACACGATACAGATGAAGCTCTTATTGAAATATATGAGAAGTTAAGACCTGGAGAACCTACTACTTTAGATAGTTCAAAGAACCAATTAATTACAAGATTTTTTGATGATTTTCATTATGATTTAGCTAGAGTAGGTAGATATAAATTTAATAAAAAACTAAATATTAAAGATAGATTATTTGGTAATAGACTTGCTGAAGATATTATTATTGATGGTGAAGTTAAGATAGAGAAGGGTACTTTAATTAATAAAGAAGTATTTGATGAATTATCTAAATATTTAGATCAAGGTTATGGTGTAGTTGAGTGTAAGGTTAATGAAGATTTAACTATTAATGCTAGTGTAGAAGATCATAATAAGATCCAAGTTCTTCATTTATACTCTAATGTTGATGATAAAAAGATTGTTAAGGTTATTGGTAATGATCCTAATGCTAGTATTATGAATCTTACTATTTCTGATTTTTATGCTACAGTTAGTTATTATTTAAATTTAGCTGATGGTATTGGTAAGGATGATGAAATAGATCATTTGGGTAACAGAAGAGTTAAACAAGTTGGAGAATTACTACAAAATCAATTTAAGATTGGTTTTAGTAGAATGGAGAGAGTTATTAGAGAGAGAATGACTACTCAAGATATTGAAACTGTAACTCCTAAAACACTTATTAATATTAGACCAGTTACTGCAGTTATTAAAGAATTCTTTGGTAGTAGCCAATTATCTCAATTTATGGATCAAACTAATCCAATAGCAGAACTTACTCATAAGAGAAGATTATCAGCTTTAGGACCTGGTGGATTATCTAGAGATAGAGCAGGTATTGAAGTTAGAGATGTAAACTCTTCTCATTATGGTAGAATTTGTCCTGTTGAGTCTCCTGAAGGAGCTAATATTGGACTTATTACTTCACTTGCTAGTTATGCTAAGATTAATGAATATGGATTTATTCAAACTCCATATAGAAAAGTAGTAGATGAACATCTTACTGATGAAGTTGTTTATTTGACTGCTGATGAAGAAGAAGATTATTATATTTCTCAAGCTACTGTTAATGTTGATGATGATAATAAGATGATTGATGAAGTAGTAGCAGGTAGATATAAGGGAGAGACAGTTCTTGTTAGTCCTAGTAAAGTTGATTATATAGACGTATCTCCACAACAAGTAGTATCAGTTACAACTAGTTTAATTCCATTCTTGGAACACGATGATGCTACTCGTGCACTTATGGGTGCTAATATGCAAAGACAGGCATTACCACTACTTAAAACTGAAGCCCCATTTGTTGGAACAGGTGCTGAGTATATAGCTGCTAGAGACAGTGGCTCTGTAGTAGTTGCTAAAGCTGATGGTATTGTTAGTTATGCAGATGCTAAAAAGATTGTAGTTAAAAATGCTAAGGGTGAAGATGTTTACTATTTAGCAAGTTTTGAAAGATCTAACCAAGGTGAAACTTTCAATCACGTTCCTATTGTTAGAAGTGGGGATAAGGTTAAGAAAGGTCAAATAATAGCAGATGGACCAAGTACTGATAAGGGTGAACTTGCTCTTGGTAAGAATGTGGTAGTAGCGTTTACTACTTATAATGGTTATAACTATGAAGATGCTGTTATTATGAATGAAAGACTTGTTAAAGATGATGTTTATACTTCACTACATATAGAAGACTATGAAATTCAATGTCGTGATACTAAACTAGGACCTGAAGAGATTACTAGAGATATTCCTAATGTTGGTGAAGAAGCTAGACGTAATCTTGATGATAATGGTATAGTTAGAATTGGTACTGAAGTAAAAGAGGGAGATATCCTAGTTGGTAAAGTAACTCCTAAAGGAATGGCTGACTTAACTAGTGAAGAGAAACTACTTCACGCTATCTTTGGTGAAAAGACTAGAGAGGTTAGAAATTCATCTCTTACTGTTCCACATGGTGGTGATGGTGTTGTTCACGATGTTAAAATTTATACTAAAGCTGACAATGATGATTTACCAAGTGGTGTTAGTATGGTTGTCAGAGTATATATTATTCAAAAGAGAAAAATTCAAGTTGGAGATAAGATGAGTGGTCGTCACGGTAATAAAGGTGTTATTTCACTTATACTTCCTAGTGAGGATATGCCATTCTTACCTGATGGTACTCCAGTTGATATTATGCTTAACCCTCAGGGAGTTCCATCTCGTATGAATATTGGTCAGATACTAGAGTTACATTTAGGTATGGCTGCTAAAAAATTAGGTGTATATTTTGCTACTCCAGTATTGGATGGTGCTAAGACTGAAGATATAGCAGCAGCTATGAAAGAAGCTGGAATGGATGCTGATGGTAAGACAGTTCTTTATGATGGTAGAACTGGTGATCCATTTGATAGTAGAATATCTGTTGGTGTTATGTATATGATTAAGTTACACCATATGGTTGATGATAAATTACACGCTAGAGCTACTGGTCCATATTCACTTGTTACACAACAACCACTTGGTGGTAAAGCACAACTTGGTGGACAGAGATTTGGTGAAATGGAAGTTTGGGCACTTGAAGCTTATGGTGCTTCACATGTATTACAAGAGATTCTTACTTATAAGTCAGATGATGTTGTAGGTAGAGTTAAAGTATATGAAGCATTAGTTAAAGGTCAACCACTTCCTAAACCTGGTATTCCAGAAGCATTTAGAGTATTAATAAAAGAATTCCAAGCATTAGGTCTTGATATATCTGTTATTAATAATGATGATGATATAGTAGGATTTGATGAACTTGAAAAGAATGCTGAAGATAGTAATGATACTATAGCAGAAGAAGTCGTTGATAAAGAAACTTTATTTAAAGGTTTAGATGATGAAGATGATACTTTAGATGACTTTGATGATGATATGATAGATAGTGATTTTGAAGATTCACTTGAGGAAGGAGATGATTTCTAATGTTAGAAGCTAATGATTTTAAGGCTTTAAAGATAGGAATTGCCTCACCTGAAAAAATTAGATCTTGGTCTTATGGTGAAGTATTAAAACCAGAGACTATAAATTATAGAACATTGAAACCAGAGAAAGATGGTTTGTATTGTGAAAAAATCTTTGGACCTACTAGAGATTATGAATGTTCTTGTGGTAAGTATAAGAGACTTAGATATAAGAATATTGTCTGTGATAGATGTGGAGTAGAAGTTACTAAATCTTCTGTTAGAAGAGAGAGAATGGGACATATTGAACTTGCTACTCCAGTAAGTCACATTTGGTATGTTAAGGGTGTTCCTTCATACATCGGACTTACTCTTGATATGTCTCCTAGAGACTTAGAGGAAGTTATATATTTCGTTTCTTATGTTGTATTAGATCCAGGAGCTACTACTTTAATTAAGAAGCAAACTTTATCTGATAAAGAGTATAGAGCATATTATGAAAAATATGGTAATACTTTTAGAGTTGGTATGGGTGCTGAAGCTATTAAAGAGTTACTTTCTGAAGTAGATGTTAATAAAGAATTAGAAGAAATTCAAAAAGATTTAGAAGGTGCTACTGGTCAAAAGAGAATTAGACTTGTTAAGAGACTAGATGTTATTAATTCGTTTGTTCAATCTGGTAATAAACCTGAATGGATGATTATTGAAGCTCTTCCTGTAATACCTCCTGAACTTAGACCGATGATTCAACTTGATGGTGGTAGATTTGCTACTAGTGATTTAAATGATTTATATAGAAGAGTTATTAATAGAAATAATAGACTTAAGAAATTAATGGAACTTGGTGCTCCTTCAATTATTGTTCAAAACGAAAAGAGAATGCTTCAAGAAGCTGTTGACTCACTATTTGATAATGGTAGAAGAGGAAGAAGTGTTACTGGAGCAGGTAATAGAGCACTTAAGAGTTTAAGTTCTATGCTTAAGAGTAAACAAGGTAGATTTAGACAAAACTTACTTGGTAA
>JABLTO010012530.1_pt1 | contig 41337 bp, 32 predicted proteins | sample 7160091 | NCBI WGS metagenome assembly JABLTO01 (sample SAMN14651225, study PRJNA627086) | human gut metagenome | isolation source: feces | host: Homo sapiens
AACCTTTTATAACACTGTCAGAATTCATAGTCACTGTGATTACATGTCACCTGATGAATTTGAAAAATTGTATGAGAGGGTTAAATCTCTGCCGGTTGCTTAGCTGACAGAACTTCTCATTTTATTTTGTGCTAAATCTTGACATAGCACCAGTTTTAGTTTTTCATAATTACAATGTCTCATATAGAAAAATATAATCGGTGCAAAGAAATATTGCTTTTTAAAACTTTTGAGTATTGCCACATCCATACAGCCATTCCTTGTATTCTCTCATTTCTTCATTATCTTCTACCGATAATACATAGTTAATTCTTCCCATTAAAGAATTAATATACTGTTCTTTTGATATTTCCACATCAACATCAAAGTTAATTTGTCCTTTTAACGAATCTGATAATTGCCTGCTTTTCTTTTTTAATACTGAATGTTTCATATGGTTCTCTATTCCATATTTTTTACAATAATATATTTCCTGTCTTATTTCTTTCTTATATTTTCTTGGTGCTGAAAGTTTTTCATTTACAATAATTCCTGTAACATTCTTTGACTGTCCTGAATGTAAATATGTTGTCTTTCTGTTGTTTAGATAGAACCCCATCTTTCTAAGTTCTGATTCTACTTTTTCAATTACAGGTTCTTTATCGAATTTTCCCGAAAAAGTCATATCATCACAGTAACGCGTATAATTAATGTTGCGTTCCTTGCACCAATCTCCTATTTCTTTATCAAAATCTCTCATAATTATGTTAGATATATCAGGTGATGTCGGTGCTCCCTGGGGAATACTATGTTCACACACACATAAAATGCTTAATAGTATTCTAATGGGTTCTGAAAAAATGTCTGGTTTGAAAACTTTTTCTTTCACCATTGGATACGTAATATTATCAAAAAAATGTCTGATATCAAGTTTTAGTATGTTCTCAGCTCCAACGTGTACTTTAGCATTATCCACTATTCCCTCACCTCTAATATAGGCTGTTGCATAAATTGATGTAGGCATTTTTCTTAAAATATAAAATCTAATTTTTCTTTGTATTGATTTAAGATCGTCTTTCGGAACATGTAATGTTCTGATTTCTCCATTATTTTTCATAATTTCTACAGTTTTATAGTTTGAAAAAATATTTCTACTAAACTTGTACAACACCTTGCGGGAAATATGTATGTCATTTTCAAGTGTTAATAAATCTTTATAATATACCATTAAACATCTATTCCTTTCACATATGCAGTGCAAAACATTGAGAATTTAGAAGCTGGCGCAGATGTAGTCTAGCACATGAAAATGTGCTCCACCTACATCGAGCAAAGATTCTATGGCATTAGATTTTATCAGGATACAACTGTATTAATAACTATCAATAGCGACTCCCTATTGACTTCAATATAAAATTGAAATGCACTAATGCACTGCATATAAATGCTTGTCTGTTGATTGTAATTTAACTTTATCACAATAGATAGGTCAAAAATATCCCATCTTTTTTATTTAAGGAACTTTATCTTATTTCTCCAAAATTATATTCCATTTGCAAATAATTATTTCTAAGTATTCCGTGCCTGTCACAATAGTCATTTATTAATTTCATCTCTTGTTCTGTAAATTTTCTATTATTCTTACCATATCTTTCAAATAACACGTATCTATTTTCACGATTGCATACTACAATAGTTATATATGGCTGTTCTATATTGTCGCTTCTTCTCATAAACAAAATTGTCATTTTGCAGTCTATTATATTGTTCAAATACAGTGTTGGTTCATCATCCATATAAACATTATTCTTGCATAACTCATCTACTGTTTTTGGATATTCAATTGTAATTCCATTACATTCTTCATACCATTTATTTCCACGCATTTTATTTGATTGTTCTATTTTTTTATTTATCTTTTCTTTGTCTTCAAAAAGAATCTTATTTAACTCTTTTGCTCTTTCTAATTTCAATTCTGGTCTGCAGTAGCCTATCAGTGCTCTTTTTAAATATTTCTTATATATGACATCTGTTTTTTCAATTTTTGCACATATTATGACAAATTCCATTTTGTCTTTTGTATCTTTTTGATTTATAAGAATATCTACCTGTTCTTCATTCCATAATTGACTTAATTTTTCACTAAATGAAAAAAATATATTTTCAATATCTTCACAGATAAAATATGTATTTATCAGATACGCAATAAACTGACATTGTGCATCATTTAACTTTTTCTGAAAAATCTTACTACTATGTTTGATTATTTGTTTTATTGCTATTCTGTTATTTTTACTTGAAAGTAATAATGCTCCTTTTTTACAATTTAAATTATTAAGAATTTCTATGTTGATTCCATCATATAAATCTGACGGTGTGTCTGACAATAAATTAATTTCATCCATAAGATATATATTATTTGCTAATTCATCTAACCCTGCTTTGTACAATATTTCCTTTGGTGTATTTTTCCTCATTTCTTCAATACATCTTTTTATTATCTGTTCTCTAACCTGTGGTGGTTTCCATTCATTTTTTTCCGTATTTAAATGCAACATACTTTTTCCTCTTTCAATAAAAATTTTTCAGCTTCTTATCATGCTAACTTTACATTTATTTTCATATTTGCGCTCTATAAATAGTATAAATAAAGCCATGTGATAAAATTACCCCATGGCTTTCCTAATTCCTGCCATTTTATTTACTATTTTTTCTGAAAGATGATAATATTTTTTGCTATTTTAGAATTGCACTCCGACTCCTGAATTATTTTCTCTTTTGTAATGCAATATTAATCCAATGCTCATTTTCCCATTCTAGTGGAGATTGATTTTCCGGTATTTTTATATTTTCATCAAACTTCTTTTTAAAAAGAGTATAGTCCTCTTTCGTCCATTTGCTCCAAGGTTTAACTACGTCAACACTATATTTTTTCATCTTGTTTTTGTTATTTTTGCAATATATCTCTTTCACAAGCGAACTTTTATCTGATTGAGTTTCCTTTTGTTCTTCTTCTATCTCTTCCCACATTTTTTTATTTTCTTCATTCCATATTGATTCCAAAATGTAATTGTCTATTGGAATGTGCAACTGCTTTTCAATATCTTTAGATATAAATTTTTTACTTATCTCACAAAATCTGTGTTGTACGTTCATCATTTCACATAACATACCAACTACATAAATATTTTTGATAGTCATATTTACCCATTTTTGAGCATTTCCATAGCTAAAAAGTGGTTCATTATTTTCGCTGATTTCTTTAAATTCCTTATTACATTCTTCAAATTTTTTCTTACTATCTCTAAATTCTTCATTAAACTTTTTAAATTTTCCTATTATTTCTTCGCATAAATCATTATACCAATTATTAAATTCATCATATGTATTAAATTTACTAATTTTGTTTTTTAACTCTTTCTTTGCTTCATCTCTCGCATCATTCGCCTTTTCTTTTAGGTTATTTTTATACTCTTTCTTAATAAGTGCGTAAAACGCCCCCTGTCTTGTTGCATCCTGATACGCACTTTCAATTAACTTATCAATAATTTCATCTTCTGACATAGCTCCTTCTCGAATAGATATTCTGAAAGTACTATATAGTAAGAAATCAACGCAACTCATATATTTATCCATTTTCATCATTTTTCTCCTAACTTTCTTCATAGTTCATCATTGCTGCTTTCAAATCGTTCCTAACTGACTCAACTAATGTCTGTGGGCTTAATACTTTTACGTGAAGTGCATATTGCATTGCCCACTTTCTCATTGATTGCTCATTTACGTATACAGAACACACCACTTCATCTTCCGTTTCATCTAGAAACTGTATGTCCTTTCCAAACCAATCAAAGATTTCACTTAATATATATTTCTTCGCCCTAAATTTTACTCTAATGCTTTCACCACTAAACATATAAATATGCTCTGTAACGTGTTTTGGAAGGTCAATTCCATTCTCTAATCCTTTAACCTGCTTCTGTGGTTTTGCTTTTTCTTTTAATATTTTTATGTCTGTTATTCGGTCAACTCTAAAATGTGCCACGTTGTCGTATTTATCAACATTGCAGATTAAATAATATTTATCATTAACTGCGACCATCTGATAAGGGTTAATTATGTACGGTTCGTTTCTTCGGGGATGAAGTTTCTTGTCCGTTCCATATTCATTGTAGGTAAATGAAACTTTTTTGTTCTTGCTAATTGCTTCATCCAAAACATCCAATGTAAAAAATATCTGATTGTTTCGTGGCACATTGTCCGGCAAATTCTGTATATGTTTAACACGGGATTTAAAGAACTCATTTGAAAGCCCCTCTATCTTAGTAATCATATCTTTACACTGGCGAGCCGGCAAATATCTGTTAAAAAGCAAACTGTCAATCAAAAGTCGTAACTCACTATCTGTAAAATCTCTTTTCAAATAAAAATCAGACAAAGTAGAACTTTCTTCTTTTATGCCACTTTTATTTTTTATGAAGCGTACCGTCTCTGTATATTCTATCTCATAGCCAAAATCAATAAGATTCATTATATTCCTCTTAATTGTTTTTCGTTCAACCTTAACATTATATTCTTTTTTTAATATGTCAGCTATCTGCTTCTGACTTAACCTATGATTCTCATCCGTATAACGTTTGAGAATATCCAAGATGTTTATAATAATCATCTTTTTCGGTGGAATGGTATAGTTCATAAATTATCACCTCTGGATTAAACATATTTTCAATAATTTTAGACGTCTCTAACTAATCTAATTGTAACACTTTTCCCTTATAATGTAATTATTATGTTGACCTGAATATTATCTGACATTCACAATATTTGAAATTTCAAACCTTACTTTCTTAGTGCATCATATATCTTGTTAAATATTACCTGATTAGGATAGTATCTGTAATCTGCAAATATACTTATTCCATTCTTTTCGTAAAATTCCAAAATAGCTGCTGCACATGCCGCACTTCTACTTTGTCCATACTCACATTGGCATATAATATCCATATTCTTGCTATGAACCTCCTTTATAAATTCAGCCAATTCCTCTGCTTCAGTAAAAAAGCTTTCAAAGGTAAAACCGTACTCCGAAAGAACTTCTATATCAATGTCATTAACAGCCACCTGAAAAAGCATATCTGTTTTGCCTTTATAATCCACAGGCTTTGCTCTTCCACTTCCAACATTTGGTGGATCATAAAAACTAATAACTGCTGTATTTTCCAATCTATCTGCCTTGTTTAATAACTCTTCTATTGCCTTCTTGGAATAAATTTTCACATTCATATTTTCAACCTTTCACTAAACTTAACAACAACTAACTTTCAAATCATTCAAAATTGTTAATTGCAAAAATTAATTTTTAATTTACGTCATTTCTTATCTAGCATAATCTGGAAAATCTTTTGGTAACCTCTCCTGACACCATATCCCGAACATAATTAAATATAACAATTTCTTCTTCATTTATTTTCTTATCCTTATGCCAATGTCCAAAATAATGCATCTTGTATTCAACATTATCTATTACCCATTGAATAAAGTTTTGCAATTTTTTTTCTTCTGTCACATTATGTCTTGCTCCCAGCTTTTCCACAAGACTTCTAGGACACGTATGAGTAAGAATATAATCTACTTTCATATTGCTTCTTTTTAAATTCATTATTCCATTATCATATTCTTCCTGATTAGGTAGCTCCTCTTCAAAATATGTTTCATTCTTTACGCGCCAAAATCTGTCCACACTATAAGCTCCTCCAAAGCAAAAAATCTTAATGTCATCGATTCTTAAAATCTCTCCTCGCATTATATGGATAATCCTTGTCATAAGCTTATGGCTTTTTGCTCCATAGAAATTACTTACTTCCTGACTATTTAGAAATCTGTGGTTGTCATGATTTCCATCAACGAAAACAATATAAGAATTTTTGCTTTCAAGAATGTCATTTATTATTAGCATTTTATCCTGACAAATCTTTGTATCATACCAAAACATTCCAAAATCTCCCGCAACAAATAACATTTCCTCATCACTCATACTTTCTGTCATTCCAAATAAAAGAAAAACATCTCCGTGAATATCACCTGTTACAGAAAGTTTCATACAACCACCTGCTTTCTCTTGTTATACGACTGTTATTTCAATTAATTTGTTTTGCCAAATTCAACATATCTATATGATAAACTATTGCATGGTCAAAAAATGTCTCATCCTAAAAAATAATTAAAACAAAAACGCCAATCAATGAATTTAACTAACTCAAGCCAAGACAAATTACGAAAGCACAAATACAAGACGTGTGATAACGGGCTTTTTGTTTGGAATGGCATTGATGATGCTATTTATTATTTCAACTAAATATTTTTTAGTTATAGGATTCAATTATGGAAAAAGTTTAAGATAAATAAGCTCATTTGAATTTTTAAAAAATACTTTACAAGAAGGCTGTAAGTTTTTGATATAAACTTACAGCCTTATCTTTTTTGTAAATCAATTATTTATTCAGCTTTATTATTTGCTGATTTTTACTGACTTGCTCTGTCCCTTTTTGTTAAATAACTTCTTGTAAGCTTTTAATTTTGACTTTGGAACTTTAATTTTTGCCTTTTTAGAAATTCCCTTAAATGCCTTTGCTCCAACTGACTTAATGTTTGTTGACTTAACAATGATTGTCTTTAAGTTCTTGTTTCCTGTGAAAGCATTTGCTCCAATCTTTGCAATATTCTTACCGATTGTTACTTTCTTTAATTTCTTGCAGTTTTTAATTGCATTCTTTCCAATTGATGTAACTTTATATTTTTTACCATTTTTTGTTACTATGTCTGGAATATTTACTGTCTTAACATTTTTGTTTTTAATTGCTTTTACTTCTACTTCTGAATCAAATTTTGTAATAACATATGCGATTGAACCTGATTCAAATACTGTTCCCTTATCTAAAGTTACTGTAGTACTTGTATTGCTATTTCCCTTATTGTTATTAGCATTATTGTTTTTATTATTATTATTATTTGTTGTGTTATTTGTATTAGTGTTTGTTTTTACTTTTTCAAGTGAGTTCATGGCTGCTGTTAAATGTGCAATTGCTTCATTTACATTAGCCTGACTCTTTGGATTAGCTAATTCTTCTTTTGCTTCATCAAATTCTTCTTTGAATACTTTCCATGATGCTGCTGTGTAATCTTTTTCGTTTAACTTAGATGCTTCTGCTACTAATTTTGATAATTCTTTTGTGTCAACAGTTGCGTCATCTTCTGAAAGTTTTACATTAGCTGCTGTAGCATTAAATGTAAATTCAAAATCTTCATGTCCTAAAGCGTAAACTGTAACTTTCCAATACCCTGTTCCATCATAACCCTTTGGAATCTGACAACGAATTGAATCTGTAAGTCCAAGCTGAATTCCGTTAACTTTGTGCATCCAGTTATCTGCTGCGAACTTTGTACCATATGAAATAACAGGTGTTTTATATAAAGCATCATTTCCATAGTATGTCCAACGTACAGCCTGCATACGTGAACCTAAATCACCATAATTTCCTTTTAAGTCGACACGCATAAATTCGCCGTAAGCACCGATATCATCACTTTCTAAAACGTTAACTGTAACTCCTTCGTCTTTAACTAATGCTGTATCTAAAACACCTGAATCTGTTCCTGTCTTTCTCTCTCCGAAAGTAAATGATCCATCTTCATTCTTTGTAGCTACTTTTAAACCATTAGTATTTTCTGTTACATTAGCTGTTTCTTCATATGATTTAAGGTTATTTTCGCTATATCCACCTGCAAGTTTTTCACCATTTTCTACAGTGATATATTTTTCTTTAAATGCTTCATAATCATCTGTCTTTACTGCAACAGGAACATATTTAATGCCTGTAACAACATAGTCATCCATTGTAGCTTTTTTTTCATTGCCATCTTTATCTGTATATGTAATTGTCCCCTTTACGAAATTAATAACTCTTCCGTCTGTAAGAACACATTCTGAAGTTCCTTTTCCCTTGTCATCATTTTTCCAATATAAAACATCATATGTATTTCCATCTTTATCATAAATTGTTGCATTACACTGAAAACTTCCTCTGTGAATACCATGATTTGTTGTTGCTCTTGTTACTGCATCAAAGCCACCCTTATCGAATTCCTTACGGCTGTCAAGTTTGTCTGATGACTGAACATTTTCTGCCTCATACACTCCTTCACTCTTCCAGTATTCACTCCAAGTAAGACCTGCATAAACATACTTATATGTTTCATTGTTTTCTGCTGCATATGTGCTAACTTCTGTTACCACATTAGTTGCTGCAAATGTAGTTGTAGGACTTACTGTTAATGCCATAGCTGCTACAAGTGCAAGTGACATAGTCTTTTTTAAAAATAATTTTTTTCTCACTTTTCTTACCTCCATTTGAGAATTTTTTATATTTATTAAAGCTTTTTACAGCTATTAATATCGGTTTGTTTTTACTCATTTTTATTAGTTTTAACTAACCCTATATTAAAAAAATTTTTATTTTTTTAATATATTTAATACTCTATGGGAAACTACTCCTATAATCCCACCTGTAATTACTCCTGCTATAAGAAGCATTGGAGCATAGTAGTAAATGCCGTTGTTTTTTACTACAAATGCTGCAACGGCTATTTGTGCCATATTGTGACATACTGCCCCTATAATACTAACTCCCATAATTCCAAAAAAATCTGTTTTTTTAATTATCATCATTGCAATAAGACTTACTATGGCACCGGCAAGGCTATAGGCAATTGACATTAAACTGCCAAACATAAATCCTACAAGAACTATTCTTACCAATGATATTAGCCATACGTCCCCCATATCTAAGCTATACAATGCAATGACTATCACAAGGTTAGCCAGTCCCAGCTTTACACCAGGGATTCCTATATTAATTGGTATTAAAACCTCTACATAACTAAAAATTATTGCAAGAGCAACAAGCATTGCTATATTTGCTATTTTCTTTGTACTCATCTTTTCTCTCTTCTCTTTTGAAATTGCTACAAAATCCTATTTTGCAATAACATCTGCCTCATTATCTTTTGTATCATCTGACGCTACAATTTCCACAACAACCTTGTGTGGCAGACATACAATATTTTGTCTGGTCTTTGTTATTTTTCCCTGCTTAACACAGTATTTATCAGGACAATCTGCCTCTTTCATTTCCACACAATTATCGTGAATCCAAACTATATTTTTTCCTTTATCAGTTTTTATCTCTATTTCCTGATTCTTTGTCAATGAATAAGTTCCATATACATTGCCATCTACAGTTATCTTTACTGTTTCACCGTTATCTGACTGCATCTGATTCATTATAATATACATAACAATGGCAATTACAATAATAACTGCTGCCAAAATCAAATCTTTCTTTTTTGTCAATTTCATAAAAACTCCCGAAATTTTGTATTTATACACCTGCTATTTTCATAACAATAATAAGTATTATAACTTTAATTAATGTAAATGCAACTTCATTTCCACGTAATTTTGAAATTCCAAATATTCTTACATTCTTTTTAGGGCACACATTTATACATTTCTGACACATAAAGCAGTCTCCACTTTGTATGTCCGTTCCAAGTTCAGGCAATTCAATGTCTGCCGGGCACTTATTTGTACATGCCCTACAGCCTTTTATGCAATTCTCTCTGTCTCTTGTAAGAGAAAATATTGGTAACATAGGCAAAATTGAAAATACTGCTCCCATAGGGCAAAGAAATCTGCAGAAGAATCTTTCGCAAACTGCCATTCCAATAATAATTAACAACAAAATTATTATTGCCGGAACATACGCCGCAAAGCTTATATTTCCTGAAATTAGCATTGAGAAAACATCCCACGGACTCCATCCTTTAGTTTTGGAATATACTCCAAAAAAGCATGTCAAAACTATTGCTGTCAAAATTATATATTTTAAATAAGATAATTTCTTTCTTATCTTTTCACTTATTGTAACTGGCTTTTTCTTTGTTTTTTTGCAAATAAAAATATATATTTCATGTATCCAGTCGCCCATGCTTCCAAATGCGCACGCAAAACCACAGAAGAATCTGCCAAATACAATTGTGTATACGCATAGAACTACAAGCACTGTTACAAATGGTGTTATGGCTATTGCCTGTTCATTTCCAATCTGGGTAAAGATGTATTTTACTCCTGAAAACGCTGTTGTAAAAACAGAAGGCATTAATAAGAAAAACAATATCTGTATGGCTATTCTTAAATAATTATTTAGTTTTTTCTTCATCATAGGTGTTACTTTTTTCATTATTTTTATTCTGCCTTTTCTAATGCCTGTTTTACCGCATTGATAATTCCATTAGAACTAAAAGTTGCTCCGCTTATTGCATCAACATCTGCCGACTGGCTTTCCATCATTTCTTCAATAACTCCCTTAGCCATGTCAAAATAAGCCTTGTCTTCTTTGTCTGCTGAAACTATGTTAATGCTGTCTATTTTTCCACCTGAAATTGTTACATCCACAATCACCTGACCGCCAAAACCTTTTGCCTGACCGCTATATGTGCCATCTTTGTAGCCATTGTTATCAGATTTTTCTTCTGTGTTATTATCTGAAAACTGTTCTGCATTAGCTTTGTTTTCGGCATTTTTTACCATAGTGTTTGCATCTTTAAGTTTTGCCTGAAGACTGTTCACTTCTTCTGTTTTTTGTCTATATAAAACTACCTGATTGTAACCGAAAATAATTCCAATTATTAGAATTATGTTTACTGTTTTCATCCAAAATTTTTTCATCTGTTTTTCCTGCGATGTACTAGTTATTCTTTGCATTTTCAAGTGCCTTTTTGACCAGCTCTATTATTGTTTCTGATGAACATGTGGCACCTGAAACTGTATCTATTGAAGTTAGAGTACCCTTGCCCACTATCTGTGTAACAACTCCACGGAACTTACTTGTACCGTTTGCAGCTCTCTTAATGTACCAGTCATTAGATTTGCTATAGTCACTTCCAACGCCTTTTACATCGCTGATTGCAATTACACGGTCGTTTAAGATTGTAACCTGAGCTGACATTGTGTAGGCTTCAAATCCACCGTGACCGTTAGGTTTACAAATTCCCGTTACGGTGTAAGTACCGTCTTTATAAACACCACTTCCACCTTCGGAAACATTTATTGTTGTTGTAACTTCCGTTGTTTCCTGTTCTGTTTTAGTATTTTTGTTAGTTATCTTCTTATTTGATTTCTTAGTTGACTTCTTCTTTGCATCCTTTAAAGCATTCTTTATTGCTTCCAATATACCCTTTGAGCTATATGTTGCTCCCGAAACTGTATCCACTTTTGCTTTTTGTTTCTTTACAACTTCCGTTGCTATGCTTTTTGCTCTATTAAAATATGCCTTGTCATCCTCATTTTCCATTATTAAAATGTACTGTATTTTTTTGTTTTCAATTACTACGGCAACCTTTATGTCTCCTTTGTAACCTTCTCCTGTTCCATAATACACACCATTTTTGTATGGAAATTTTCCTTTGATGCTTTTCGTATTTTTAGTACTTTTCTTTGAAGTTTTATTTGAAGTCTTATTTGTTTCTGATTTGGTTGTGTCTGAATTTGAAGTTTCAGCCTTGCTTAACGCATTTCTTACCGCTCCTATAATTCCGTTGGAACTGTATGTTGCTCCCGAAACCACATCAACATTGGCGCTTTGCTTTTTCACCATTTGGCTCATTAAAGCTGATGCCTTGCTAAAATATGGCTTGTCATCCTGAGTTTTTGCACACTTTATGGACTTAATTTTTCCATTTTTTATTTCAACACTTACCTGAACTTCCCCATTAAAACCTTGTGCTGTTCCTGTGAAATTTCCATCCTTGTATTTTGCATTTTCATTTTCTGTTACATTCTGAATGGTTGCATTAGGTGTTGTTAAGGCTACTGTTGTCTCTTTTTTTACCTGCTTGGTTGTTTCTTTTAATGTTGTTTCTGAAAAATTCTTGGTTGTTGTTTCCGGAATTTTTGCCTCTGTTACCTTTGCCTCAAAAGTTCTTGGCTGATAATTACTTATTGAAAAAGTAACCAATACAAGTACTAAAAATGCCGGCAAAAAACCTATTATATTTTTTATCCATTTAAAGTTATTCATTATGATTTTCCTTTTTTATTTTTTCTACCGGATAGTCCGTAGAATAATCACTATAAATTCCTTCTGTTACATATTGCTTGTTGTCGTTAGTTAACAGTATTGCGTCAAACTTATCGCTATTGGCCCTCCAATATTTCTTAGCCTTGTCAATACCCATAATAAATAATGATGTTGATAATCCGTCTGCCAAAGTTCCATCGGAGCTAATAATTGTAACTGATTTAAGTCCTGAATCTGCCGGATACCCTGTAGCCGGATCAATTATGTGGTGATATGTTTTTCCGTCTTTTTCAAAATAACGCTCATAGCCACCTGAAGTAATAACTGCCTTGCCTGCAATTTCAAGAACTCCTATATAGCTTTCATCACTATCCGGATTCTGCACTGCAACTTTCCACTTGCTTCCGTCAGGCTTAGCTCCAAGCGCCTGAACATTTCCACCAAGACTAACCAGACCGCTTTTAATTCCGTTATCCTTAAAAACTTTCATAACTTCCGATGAAGTATATCCTTTAGCGATTCCGCCAAAATCAATTTTCATTTTTTTATCTAGTTTTGCCACTCTTGTTTTGGAATCATATTTGATTTTTGATTCATTGATATTTTTTAATGTACTTTCCAGTTCTTTTTTATTAGGAACTTTGTAATTCTTTGTATCAAAACCCCATAACTGCATAATTGGATATATTGCAGGATTAAAGACACCTCCTGTACTTTCAGATATTTCTAAAGAACGCTCCATTATATTTCCAACATCTTCCGACAACTTAAGCTCTTTCTCACTGTTTAATTTGCTAACTTCGCTGTCGCTGTTTCCTGTAGAAAGCATTCCGTCTAATTCATTTATTCTGGCAGAAGCCTTTGCTACCGCTTCTTTTGCATTGTCACCATATGCTGTTATTTCCATATATGTGTCCATTGCAAAAAGTTCGCTTGTGTACTTCTGCTCATTATTCTGTGTTGTCTTCTGAGATTTTACCATGTTACCATTTCCACATCCACATAGCAGAATCGCACATATTAATAATATAATTATTTTTTTCATCTATAGCACCTTTGTATATATTTTTATTTCTATTTTGTTTCTATTTTTTGTAGTTATGTATAACTTACTTAGGTTAACGTTTTCTAACCTTGCATAGTTTAGCACAGGATATTTCTATTGTCAACAATCCAAATATTGGAGCTTGGACGAAGACAAGCTTAATTCCATTCAAGTAACAGTAAGTATTTACCTCATATAATCAAGTTTCTGCATACTATGGGGTAGCTTTCAAACTTCATCGTTATTGAAACTAGTCGAAACTGCCCCATAGAATTAATGTCTCTCATTTTATGTGGCAGATTCCAAGCTTTATCATTATTGAAACTAATAGAAATTGCCCCATAGAATCAAGTTAAAGTATGTTATGTGGCAGATTCCAAGTTTTGTCCTTATTGAAACTAATAGAATTTACCCCATAGAATCAAATTCAAGTATGATATGTGGTAGATTTCTAAGTCATCTCAAATTCAAACTAATAGATAACTACCCCATAGTGCTAAGTTCTCTTATATCATGGGGTAATTTTCCAGTTCTATCCTCATTGAAACTAATAGAAATTGCCCCATAGAATCAAATTAAAGTATGTTATGTGGCAGATACAAAGATTCACCACATTCAAACTAATAAGTAATTACCCCATAGAACTAAGTCCTCGTATATTATGGGGTAAGGTTGTACTATATGAGCAAGAAAATTCATATATAGTACAAATATAAGTTTTCCGCGATGTTCATTATCATAACGCGCTGTCGCGCTATACATTCAGGACGAAATACAACCTTTAGTGAGCAAGCTCTCCACGTCTGCATTTCGTCCTGTCTGTACATCTCTTGTAGAAACGCGCAAATTTTAATTAATCAGCTTATTTTCTTTATTCTTCTACTTTTTATTAATTATCTTTGATATTATCCCAATTGCTATAACTGCAGTTATTACATCTGAGCATGCCTGTGACATAAGTATTCCGTTGTAGCCTACCACATTTGACATTACTACCAGTGCCAATACGTACACTACTCCCTGACGGCTTATTGATAAAATAAATGCTCCAAGCGCACTGCCTACTGACTGGCATACGCAGGTTGAAACTAATGTAACTGCCATAAAAGTCATTCCCAACTGCTGGAATCTAAGCATTGTTGCACCGTTTGATACAATATCCGACTGCTTCATAAACACGCTTATTATTAATGGTGCAAATACACTCATTATTATAGTAAAGACTAATCCTAATCCCATTTCAAACAAATATGCAAATTTTAATATTTCTTTTAAACGCTTATTGTTCTTTGAACCATAGTTATAACCAATTAATGGCTGTCCGCCGAAGGCAAAACCTACCAAAATAAGTGCAGTAATCATATTTACCTTTAAAACAATTCCCATAGCTGCAATTTTGTCATTTCCATATGGAAGAAGATAGTGATTTGTTATCATAACCATAAAACTTTGCATTATATTTGTGATTGATGCCGGAATCCCTATAACAAGTACACTTCTAATCATTGAAGCTGAAATTTTTGCATCGCCAATTGCCACTGACAATCTGTTAGTTTTTTCAATCATTACATAAACATAGTAGATATCCGCAATTAAATTTCCAAGAACCGTTGCAATTGCGGCACCTGTTGCACCCTGCTTTAATCCAAAAATAAATATGGGATCAAGTATTATATTGGCAACTGAACCTATCATTGAGCCAATCATTGCCTGGGTTGCAAGTCCCTCCGTTCTTAATATGTTACTTGGCACAAGTCCAAAAATAATCGATGTTGCACCTATTGCAATCCAAGTATAATAGGCACTTGCATATTGGAAAGTACTATCATCCGTTCCCAAAATATGAAGAATCGGCGTTCTAAAAACCATAAGCACTATGCTTACAAATATTCCAAATCCAATAGCTCCCCATACGCAAAACGCACTGACCCTTTTTGCCTCTTCTAATCTTTTTTCTCCAAAAAGTCGTGAAATCAATGAGCTTCCACCTAGACCGAATATGTCACCAAAAGCTATCATCAATGTAAATACGGGAACTACAAGAGATACTCCTGCCACAAGTTCCTTAACACCTGTTAAGGCTATAAAATATGTATCCACCATATTGTAAATCAGTGAAACCATCATACTAAACACTACCGGCAAAGCAAGCTTCATATAGGCTTTTGGAACCGGTGTCTTTTCAAATAAAACATTTTCCATCTTTTTTGTCTCCTTATTTTTAGGGAACTTTTTTGTTGTTTTTCTTTCAAAAAGTTCCCTATTTAAATTTCTTATTAATCAAAAAACATCCACAATCACAGAATAAATGGATTATGGATGTCCGACCGTAGCGCAAATTGCGCCCTATCATATTTAATTATTTTAATTTTCCATATTCTTCATCTGATACAGGCTCACACCATTCATTTGATGTTTCTTCACCCGGTACTTCAACTGCAAGATGGCTGAACCAACTGTCAGGTGCTGCACCATGCCAATGTTTTACTTCCGGTGGAATGTTAATGCAATCGCCCGGTTTCATTTCAATTGCTTCCTTGCCTTCTTCCTGATAGTATCCACGACCTGATACGCATACAAGAATCTGTCCGCCACCATTTTTTGCGTGATGAATATGCCAGTTATTTCTGCAACCCGGTTCAAATGTTACATTAAAGATTCCAACCTGGTCTGTTGAAACTGGTGCAAGGAAACTCTTGCCACTGAAATACTGGGCAAAACCGTCATTAGGCTGTCCAATTGGAAATGGCATTTCCTTTGCATGTACTCTCATTGCTTCGTCTTCATATGGTAAGTCACCTTCGTTTACTCCCCATACTTCTTTTGACAAATTAAATACTGCCCAAGCTTTTGGCCAACCTGCATAAAATGCAACGTGAGTAATAATTGCTGCAATTTCCTTCTGTGTTACACCGTGGTCTTTTGCATTCTGCAAATGAAATTTTAAAGATGAATCTGTGATTCCCTGTGACATAAGGGCAACTACTGTAATTATACTTCTTGTTTTAACATCTATATCCTGATTATTCCAATTTTCTCCGAAAAGAACATCATCATTAAAATGTGCAAATTCAGGAGCAAATTCTCCTAAAGCATTTCTTCCTGCTGTCTGTACAATCTTTGCCATTGTAAAATCCTCCAATTAATTTATTTCTAATCTTGATTTTGTGGATTGTTCTTTACTTCCGACTATCACAATTCTGTAATTATTATAAGCTTTTTGCAAACTTTTCAATTTCTGACTTACTATTTAAAATTTTGCCTTCAACAATTTCTGTATTTGGTGCTGATGGCTGTAATTCTTTAACTGTATTTCCAAATCCGCTTCCGCCTGATGTTGCAAACAAAACAACCTTCTTTCCTGAAAAATCAAATTTTTCTAAGAATGTGTTAACGATTGTTGGTGCAACGTACCACCAAATTGGAAAACCTAAAATTATTTCATCATATTCTGCTATGTTTGCATCCTTGTCTTCTATTTCAGGTCTGAACTTTTTGTCATTCATTTCCACACTGCTTCTTGATTTTTTGTCCATCCAGTTAAGGTCTGCCTTTGTGTAAGCTACCTTAGGTGTAATTTCGTATAAATCTGCTCCTGCTGCTTCTGCCAATAATTCAGCAGTCTTCTTTGTTGTTCCACTTGCGCTAAAATAAGCTACTAACTTCTTTGCCATAAAGACTACCTCCAATACTTTCTTCTATTGTGAATGTAATAATAAAATTTTCGGACTGCCAAATAACTTTTGCTACTGCAATCCTCTCTCATATATGAAAAAACGTGCAAAGCCTATCTCTGACCCTGCACGTTTATTATATCTCTTTTATTCAATTATTACCAATACCTATATTGAATCATAGTCTATGCCTTGTAAGCATTTATTTCTTCTATAAACAAATTAATTGCCTTAGAGTATGGTATATGCCTTCTCCAAGCTATTACTGTACTTGATTTTATTTCAGGATAAAGCTTTCGCTGAACGATTAAATCCTCTCTCCAATATTTGGCTGCGCCTGCTATTGACACTAGATAACCTAAACCTCTAGCCGCCATTACACCTGCATTTGTTCCAAGATTGCTTGTAAATGCTACATTAAGTTTTTCAAAATCTTTTCCAAACCAGTTAGCCAGCTCACTTTGAACCTTCAATCTTTCAGGCAAAATAAGTGGCAGATTCAAAAGGTCTTCTTTGGTTATAAATTCTTTACTTGCCAAAGTATCATCAGGCTTCATTCCAACAACCCATGTATCGCTGTCTTTTATCCTAATATAATCAAACCCTTCCGTACTTACAGGTTCAAGAAACAATCCAATGTCAATAAGTCCCTTATTCATCATTTCCAATATTGTATCTGCCGCCCCTGTGTGTATTGCAATCTGGACCATAGGGTATTTCTTCTTGTAATTTTTTATAATTTCAGCCAAAGTTTCAATAGCCGTAAATTCACCACATCCCACAGTAATAACACCTTCTACAGCCTGACCGTTTCCATTAAATTCTTCCACAATCTTGTCTTCCAAGTCAATTATTTCAAGAGCTCTTCTTTTAAGCAAAAGTCCTTCACCTGTAAGAGTTATGCTGTGACCTACCCTATTAAAAAGGGTAGTTCCAAGTTCTTCTTCTAACGCTGCCAACTGTCTGGAAAGTGTAGGCTGTGTTATATGCAGGCTTATTGCTGCCTTTGTAAAACTTTGCTCCTTTGCAACTGTCAAAAAGTAACGCAATACTCTAAGTTCCATTAATAGCTTCCTTTCAGTTTATGATTTGTTTATCGCAGCTTTTTTACAATTAGTAATCAATTACTATGTGTCTGATTATTTAATCACTTGTCTATAATTTTTACAGCAGTACCATAGGCAATCACTTCTGCTGCTCCACTCATTACCTGTGATGAACCATATTTTACACCAATTACTGCATCTGCGTCCAGTTCTTTTGCCTCATCAACCATTCTCTTAACAGCAATCTGTCTTGCCTCATTTAACATTTCCGTATAACCTACGATTTCTCCACCTACAAGTGTTTTCATTCCTGCCATAAAATCACGACCTACATTTTTGGTCTGAACAACTGTTCCTTTTACCATACCTAATGCTTCTATTTCCGTTCCCGGAATATAATCAATACTTAGCAGCTTCATCTTCTTCTCCTCCATCTATTTCTCTTATTCTGCCTATTAAAACACCAATGATACATATAATGATAACAACCGGAATTGCTATTAAAACTATCAAAAGTCCTAAAGGAATTGGATCAACACTATTTCCCCACAGGAACATTCCAATAAGAAATAGCATAAATACTATCATTACTGCTCCTCCGATTATTGCTCCCATTTTCTTCTTCATGTGGATGTCAATTTTGCTAATGTTCACAAAATCTATGCCCTCCTTCTCCATGTTTTCCATCTTCTCAAGCCATTCATCTGTTTTCAGATTATTAAGTTCACATTTCTGATTTATGATTTCTTCGGTAAGATTATACATATTGGTAAGGTTAGATTTTTGTTTTTCCAAAACATCTAAATATTTTTCCAAACAATTTTCCAAAGTAACATTGTCATTTAATACTGATTTTATGTCTTCTACTGATATTCCGATTTTTCTTAAAAGTTTTATTTTTTTCAAAACTTCTATATTATCCTGATGGTATTCTCTGTAACCATTATCAGCTCTTTCAGGTGTAAGTAATCCCTGACTTTCATAAAATCTAATATTTTTGCTTGTTATTCCAACTAGTTCTTCAACCTGTTTAATCTTCACCGGATAGCCTCCATCTTCTTGTTTTTAATAACCCGATTCACTTATAACTGTATCGATACGCCTTATTTATACAGCTTCCATAAGGTGGAAGGTCAATACTTTTTTTAATTCTAATAACATTATTATATACCATACATTACAATATACAAAGAAAAAAGAGCCGGGCTCCCCAACTCTTTTCTCAACAAATTATGATTTTTATCCTTTTACTGCTCCAACTACAAGACTCTCCTGTACCTGTTTGCTTAAAAAGAAATAAATAATGATAGTAGGTAATGTTGCTATAACCATACCTGCTCCTATTAATCCCCATTCTGTTGAATATTGACCTGCAAGTGACATTATTCCTACTGGAAGTGTTCTATACTGGTCACTGTCAACAAAAGTATTGGCTAACATTAATTCATTCCATGTTCCAAGAAATGTAAATATTGAAGCTGTGGCAATAGCCGGCTTAACCATTGGGAATATTATTTGAATAAAACATTTAAATATTCCACAGCCGTCAATATATGCGGCTTCTTCCATTTCTCTTGGTATTCCTCTATAGAAACCAACTAATATCATAATACTCATTGGCAGAGCTCCTGCTATATATGGAATCATTAGTCCAAGATAACCTCCCTTTAACCCAAGGGTGTCAAGAATCTGGAATAATGGAAGTAATGCTGCCTGCGCAGGTATCATTATTCCTATCATAAATAATCCATAAACAGCATTCTTTAGTTTCCATGTCATTCTGGCAATGGCGTATGCTGCCATTGAAGATATTATTCCTGCCACAACAACGGTAACTACAGAATAAAAAACTGAATTAAGGAAATAACGAATTAAGTTAGATGAACTTAATGCTGTTATATAATTATCCCATCTCCAAACTTTTGGAAGTCCTATTACATTCTCGCCAAATATTTCCGTATTGCTTTTTAATGAAAAAGTTATAAGCCAGTATAAGGGAAACAACTGAGTCAAAGCAATTAAAAGCAACACTATAAATTTTATCTTGCCTATAATATTTTTCTTCTTCATTGTACCCTCCTATACTGCTGAAACATTTTGTTCTGCTTTTTTAAACAATCTGTTTACAATAAATGTAAATATTAAACATTCGATTACTATAAAAAATGCCTGAGCACTTCCATAACCATATAATCCTTTTCTAAACAAATTGTTATACATTAATGTTGCCGGAACCTCACTTATATGATTTGGTCCACCACCTGTCATTACATATACTAAATCAAAAGCTCTAAGTGAACCTGTAATTGCAAAGATTACACAAGTCTTTATTACAGGAACCAGCAGAGGTAACGTGATTTTTCTATAAACCTGCCATGTTGATGCTCCATCAATCTGTGCAGCTTCATAGTAATCTGTTGAAATTGATTTAATTCCTGCGTAAAAAATAATCATGTGATAACCTATATATTGCCATACAGATGGAATTAACACGGTCATAAATGCATTTTTTGTAAGCCATGAGTGTTCATATTCCGGTACAAAATGTCTTATTACAGTATTTATTACACCATAATCACTGTTAAACATTTTAAGCCATAATTGTCCAATAACCATACTTGAAATTACAACAGGTATAAAATATATAGTTCTAAAAAAGTTATCCCCTTTTACACCTTTTGATAATATCAATGCTAATATTAATGATATTGGTAACTGAATAAATAATGATGCTGACACTAATATTAATGAATTTTTTACCGCCTGTGGAAAATATCTGTCGGAAGTAAATAATTCAATATAGTTTTTTATTCCAATAAATGTTTTACTTCCAATCCCATTGTATTCAAAAAAGCTATATACTCCTGATGTTATCAATGGGATTAGAGTAAATCCTAAAAATAAAAGTAGCGCCGGTAATATGAAAATCAATATGTATTTTTTATTTCCAAGCATTTTTTCCATAACACTACCTACCTCTTACTTCTTATTTGCCGTTGATTGCCGCTTTATGTTCATCAATAAATTCATTTATATCTGCGCCATCTGCAAATAATGTCTGTACCTGTTCGTTATGAACTGCTGCAGGTTCTGCTTCTAAAGATGTATCCCATGCAAGAACACCCTGTTTTCCTTCTGCCAATAAATCTTTAATCTGAATGAATAATGGATTTAACTTACTTTCATCAGCTTTTGTTGTCCATCCACTGAATCCTGAACCTGTTTCGTATGATGCAACACCCATTTTTTCATTAATGTAAATACAGAATTTTGCTGCTTCTTCTTTGTACTTAGTATTGTTGTTTACCCAGAATGATTCAACATAACCACCACAGTAATCTGTTGATTCTCCATTTCCGTCAGAAATCATAGGAATCTTTAATGCTACAACTTCTTCAGGGTTGACTGTTGCTGCTTCATCTGTATATACGTTGTTCGCAAACCAGCTTCCCATAATTCTCATTGCTGCCTTGCCGTTTTCAAATGCTGCATTGGCGTCATCATTTCCCTGCTCTAATGGATTTTCTCCAAAAGCTCCTAATTTGTATAAGTCTGATACTTTCTGTGCTGCCTTCTTATATCCCTCGTCACCAAATTCTTTTTTACCTGATAACATTTCATTAACACCTGTAGCTCCTACTTCTCTCAAAGCTAATGCCTGGTATACAAAAGCTGCATTCCATCCGTCCTTTGCACCTGCTGCTAATGGTGTAACGCCGTCAAGAGTTTTTAATTTCTTAACTGCATCTACTAATTCATCATATGTTTCAGGAAGCTTAGCACCTGCCTTGTCAAATAATGCTTTGTTGCAGAATAATGTCATATACCATGAGAACATTGGCGTTGAATATAATTTTCCATCATATTCAAATGCTGATGTTGAACCTTCCACCATTCTTGATTTAACATCATCTGTTAAGTAATCATCTAATGCCATTACTTTTCCTGCGTCAACTAATTTCTTAGCTGTACCTGCACCCCACCAGTAAAATACATCAATGCCCTTTGCATCTCCTGCGAACTCTGCATTAATCTTTGTCTTGTATGCTTCAGTATCCAATGTTTCTGTTTTGATTTTTACATTAGGATTATCTTTTTGGTAAGCCTTAACTGCTTCCTCATATCTACCCTTAAGTTCATTTGTGTCATTTGACCACTGGTGCCATACATTTAATGTGATAGTTCCGTCATCCTTTTTTCCCTCACTCTTACTATCACTGTTTCCGCATCCTACCATAGAGAATGCCATTGTTGATGCTAACGTAACCGCTAACACTTTCTTAAATAAATTCTTTCTCATTTTGTTTCCTCCTCGAATTTTTATACTGAAAGTATACTTTAGTACAACACCTATCTCAATTTAATATTTTGACCAAAAAAGGTTAAAAATTTTACTAAAATTTCTAACCTTTTTTTTAACACTATACTCTATATTCTTTTACTGTTTGTCCTGTCTGCTTTTTAAAGCAAATACAGAAATAGTGGGCGTCTTTAAACCCTATTTTTTCCGCCACCTCATACACTTTAAGATCCGTCTCCTTAAGAATTTTTTTGCTTGCTTCTATTCTTTTTCGGGAAATATATTCAATAAAACTTACACCATATGTTTTCTTAAATTCCCTACTTAGGTAACTGTCATTTATGTATAAATCGGAAGCGACCTTTTTAAGTGAAAGTTCCGGGTTATACAGATTTCTGTTAACGTAATCCAGTGCATCTTTTATTACATTTGTTCTCTTACCTGAACGCTTTTTTTCATGATAATCACAAACCTGTTTAATGTATTTTATAACACACTCTGATGTATCATCTATGGTTCTTATTTCCCTAACATTTTGGAAAACTTCTTCCTCACTTGCCAATTGATATATGTTTGTTCCATATTTGTTTAATGTAGAGCTTGCCCTTAGGATTATTGTCATTGCCATTAATTTAAGATATTCCTCATCAGGTATTTTTTCTGCTTTAATTATTTCTGTGTAATCAGAAACATATTTTAGTACTTCTTCTCTTCTACAATTAATTATTGCATCTGAAAATTCATCCCAGTCTATCTCCTTTTTTGAACTGTTTTTCTTCATTATTTCCTGATACTCAGAAAAGGTAACAACCTTATTTCTGCCTAATAATACAGAAACACCTATAGCTTTGTTTGCCTGACCATATGCTGCCGGTATTCCATTAAATTCACTGTTTTTTTCACTAACACCAATAGTTGCCGTTATTCCCATATTGTTTAATTTATTATGCAAATCATTAGCGTAATCAATGCATTTACTTACGTCTGTTTTTGTGAAAAACATTACAATATTATGCATAAAATGTATAAAAGAAAGGCTATTCTCATTATTTTGCTTTTGTATAAATTCATACACTTTTTTATAATTTTGATTTTCTTGGGCATCTTTGATTTTTACATTTATGCAAACACATCCATCAACTAAATCACTGCAATTATATGTTTCCAATTTTTTTGTAGCTTCCTCTTCTCCTATACGATTTTCTACTAATCTAAGAAGAAAACTCTCCCTTAATATATCGTAATTTTTTTCCGCACTTTCTTTAAGCTTTGCTACTTTTGATTCCTCTTCATTGACTTTTGCTATTTCAGTTTTAATTTTAGTCATAACTTCACTTATTTCTTTTATGTTGACAGGCTTTAAAAGAAACTCGTCAACTCCAAGCTTAATTGCTTTTCTTGCATATTCAAATTCACGAAATCCGGTTACAATTACTACCCTGCATTTAGGATTTTTTTGTAGCAATTTTTCCGTAAGCTGCAATCCGTCCATTCCAGGCATATTAATATCCGTAATTACAATATCAACATTGTGGTAGTTTATATATTCCAAGGCATCCTCTCCTGATGCAGCCTCTCCTACAATATTAAAACCGTTCTCTTCCCAATTATATCCTTTACGGATTAAAACTCTTTCTAACTTTTCATCGTCAACCAATAATACATTTAACATATGTTATTTCTCCATTTTAATCTTTTTGATTGTGACAATTATCTCCGTTCCTACACCAACTTCACTTTGTATAATTACAGGATTTTCTATTCCGTATGTAAGACGAATTCTCTGTATTAAACTATATAAACCAAATCCTGACTTTCCGGTAACTGTTCTTCCTGCAAGTATATCTTCTATTTTTTCATCACTCATTCCCACTCCATCATCTGATACTATGAAAATTATTTCATCTTCCTGCTCAAATACCTTAATTTCAATATTACCTCCTTCACCATTTAACCCATGATGTACAGCATTTTCTACCAGCGGCTGTAACAGTAATTTAAGCACTTTTTCATGTTTTACAACATCTTCTATATCATAACTAATTGCAATCTGGTTTTCATATCTGGTGTTTAAAATTGTAATGTAGCTTTCAATACAACCTATTTCATCTTCTACGCTTATATAATCCAGTCCACTGTTTAAACTATTTTTGTAAAAGTTACCCAATGCCTGTATCATCTGAAAGCATTTTTCATTCTCTTCCATTAAAGCCAATGCCGAAATTGCATCTAAAGTATTATACAAAAAATGAGGATTTATCTGAGCGTAAATTATGTCTAACTTTCCTTTTGCAATTATTCTTTCCTCATCCTTTACTCTCTTCATTAATGCCTTAACTGATAAAATCATATGATTGAAAACTTTTCTTAAATTTGTTATTTCGTTATCATAGTCATCCACAGGCATTGTAATAAATTCCCCATTTTCTACTATCTGCATATGATTTTCTATTTTTCTTAAAGGTTTAAAAATAAGATACGTAAGTAGCGTGGAACACAAAAATACAAAAATAATATTAATTCCCATAATTATTGCAATAATCGTTGAATAATACGGTGCCAAAGATGTAATATCGTCCATTGAAAAAACTCCTACCAGTTTCCAATCCTGTATTCCCATATCCTGACAGGCTACAATACACTCTTCTCCATTATTTTTTACTTCTTTGTATCCTTCATTAATATTTTCTGCTACTTTCGTATACTTTTTGAAATCTCTTTTTTCCTCCTGAGGTTTTATTACATAATTTCCTTTTGAATCAATAATATAAAACTGATTCTTTGAATTTTCACTTACCTGATTAAAATATCCCTGAAGAACAGTATTATCAAAAGTAATAAGTAGTGTTGCTAAAGGCTTATAATCTTTTTTGTCTAAAATCTGCCTTACATAACACAAATAGTTATTATTTTCATAGTATTCTATTGTGCCATCACTTCCCTTATAAAAAAATCCATTGCCACCGGCACTTTGCATTTTCTTATACCAGTCAGCTCCCTGGATGTATTTATTAACTTTTCTTGGTGTTCTTTTATATGAACTGTAACAATTATTATATTGATCAAATATATATACTCCCGAAACATAATCTCCTGATAAAATCATGTTAAAAAGACTTTTAGTTATGTTCTTCTGATAATTTAAATCAATATTAGCTGAATTAATTTGTCTTAGAGAATCCTGTACAATATCATCAAAATATAGATACGTAGAAAGCTGCGTAACATTTTCAAACACTAATGCTAAATTTCCATGAAGTGCGCTAACTGTCTGAACACCTGCTTTTCCGATTTCTTCCTTAGTATACTTATTATTAACAGCCCATATCATTGAAAACGTCATAACAAATGATAGTAGCAAAATTAATATATATGTAAATATAATCTGTGTTCTTATTTTGGATTTTTTCCAATATTTTATAATTTTTTTCAACTTTTTTCTGCTCCATAATTTTTTTGTAAATCCGTATCCTTCTATACTCAACTATAGCCTATCTTTTCAGGTTGTACAACTTAAAACCAGACATTGAAATTTTTTATTTTTTTTTTGGATAATTTTTTCTTTTCCGTACTTATTTTGTTAATTATATATTACTAATTTATTTGAAACGTCTCAATTGATTTTTTTGACTTAAAAAGGTTAAAATTTTTACTAAGAAATCTGATTGGTAAAAATATCTACCTTTTTGTTTAAAAATACTCAACATATCCTTATAAATAACAGGAAGGGAGAGCCTGGCATGCCAGACTCTCCCCTGAGAAGTGTATATATTGTATTTTTACTTAATTGTAACTTTTACTTTCTTGTAAACGCCATTTTGTGCATATGCATAAATTGTGCACTTACCTCTCTTTAGGGCTGTTATTTTGCCACGCTTTGACACTGTAGCTATTTCAGGATTACTTGATTCGAAACTTACCTTTCTATGTTTTTTAATCTTAACATTTTTGCTGTCTGCAATCTGTTTTACTTTAATCTTGAATTTTTTCCCAAGTAAAAGTTTTACTTTAGTCTTATTTAATTTTAAAGATTTACAATTTCCTACTTTTCCACCTTTAGTTGCTACATGAATCAATTTTGATGTAGCCAAGACCTCACCTTTATCATTCTGTGCAACTACAAGATATTTGTAATATTTACCTTTCTTTAATTTATTAGCTGTAAATGTCTTCTTGCTTACTTCTTTAATCTTCTTATACGATGTGCCACATTTAGCTCCATATATAACATACTTTGTTGCTCCGGACATCTTCTTCCAAACAAGCTTAACTGACTTCTTAGTTGTTTTCTTTACTCTAACACTAAGTTTTGCAAATGTAGAATCTGCAAAATCCTTATCATCCTTCTTTTCCAGAATTTCTTTTTCCATCTGTTCAGCTGTTTTGTAAGTGCTTGATGTTTCCACAGATATTACTGCACCATTATTTGTAGTTGTTTCCTGTTCTGTATCTTTCGTTGTTGTTGGCGCTGCTGTTGTTGTTGGGGCTACTGTTGTTGGCGCTGCTGTTGTTGGCGCTACCGTTGTTGGCGCTACTGTTGTTGTTGGCGCTACTGTTGTTGGCGCTACCGTTGTTGTTGGCGCTACTGTTGTTGGCGCTTCTGTTGTTGGCGCTACCGTTGTTGGCGCTGCCGTTGTTGTTGGCGCTACCGTTGTTGTTGGGTGATTTCCATCATCAACATAGTTATACACAATAGATGTTATTCTTGAGCGTTTGTTTCCTTTTACAGTTGCAACACCTATTTCATATTCTCCTGATCCTTTTGTAAATGCTGTGTAATCTAAATTAACATTTCCATCAACTACATTTTTAACGCAAACTCCATTAACATAAACATTATATGAATCTGCTCCATCTGCTCTTGCCCACGCAAAATAGTATGGTAACTGTGCATTTCCTGCCCATACAAGCCCTTCCGGTGTCTTAATACTTTCATCAACACTTGGATCTACTTCCGGAGATACTGTTGTTGGCGCTACCGTTGTTGTTGGCGCTGGTTTTGTCTCAGCTGACACTTTTTCAACATCAGATATTTTTGAAATAACCCAATCCGTTAATTCTTTGTCATTAATATTGAATCTAAATACTACATACTGCTCGCCTGTCACTTCCTGATCAACAATTTTTTTAAATCCAATATCTGTCTTATTCATTGGATATCCTGGACAATTTCCACCATTTGTTTCTACTGCCTGCTTATAAAAAGCTTCTGCCTCTGTTTTTCCATTAAGTATTTCATAATATACAATTGCACTGTTGACATCGTCTTTTGCAATGAAATTTAACTTTCCATTTTCATCAACATATGCTCCTCTTTGTATTCTTGATTCAGGGCTTTTTTTAATATCATAATATAGGCGAAGAACTAATTTCCCTTCTGCTATTACTGTTCCCTTAGTCACTGAGTTTTCGCTAAGAATATAACCATCATACTCCTTTTCCTCTGCAGAAACCTCTGTACCGATTATAGCTTCTATTCTCTCAGTATCTTCAGTTACAAGGTCATATCCGCTTTCGTCTTCTTTCTGTTTATAATACTCTACCGTATACTCGGATATAGTTGACTCATCAAGGAACTTTGCATACAGTACTAAATTTTCTGCTGTAGAATCTGTTATTTCCGTTATCTGATTCTGATACTTATCATCTGTATACCAACCAATGAACTTATAACCTTCTCTCGTTGGATTATTAAGTTTTATTGAACTTCCGAATCTATAACCGTTAGGGTTTGCATCATTGTTTGTTCCATCGTTTAATTCATACTGAATTGTATAGCTATTACGTTTATAATACGCCTTAACTGTAGCTGTATTGTCTTCTTTTACAACCGTTGTAAGTATATTATTGCTATTTCCATTATCATATGTAAATCCCGTAATGTTCTCTGGTTCATACGTATAACTTGTAGTTCCCTCTTTTACGCTAACCTGTTTTTCCTGCTTTTCGTATCCGGTTCCCTCATAATTTTCAAGATATATTTCCACGTTAACTTTTGAAGTATTTCCTAGCAATTCACTTTCATCAACATTTGGATTTGAACCGTTTCCTGTTTTTGGTCCAACATAGCTTGAATTAGCTGGTACATCAACATATGTATTATCTGTAAAATATACTCTCTTTACTTCATCAGTATGATTTTCTGCAACATATGTTTTGTTTCCATCCTTGCTCAATACTAGTGAAAGTGGCTCACTGCCTGTAATGGAAAAATCCTGATTTCCATACTTCTGTAATGATGTTATATATGAAAGAGTATGTGCCCTTGATTCACCATTTTCAACTTTTCCACTATCACTCATATCCCATCTTGTAAGGGCACCATCCGGATCATAATAAGCATAATACTCTGCTACTACATCCTGATTAGCCTTTGAATCTGTAAGCATGTCAACTTTATTGAAATTATTGCAAATCTGTTCTTTATTAGAAACAAAATGTTTCCACTGATTACTGTTTTCATCTATACTGTCTACAACGTTTTTGACTTTATCCTTATATTTTCCCATATAAAGTGTTGCTCCGGAAATTGGTAACATTGTAATTGTAGTTACTTCAATAGAGTTTTCTGTCCACCATGCTGTATGATCATAACGACCACCAAATAATCTTGTAACTGTCTGAATATTATAATTACCTGCATCTTTATATTTTTCTGTAAAAATTTCATTATGTACATCATAATAATAGTCTTCAATTGCAGCTATTTCAGTTGTATACATGTAAATACCCGCATCTCTAATTGTAGTATTTCCAACTGCTTCTCCCCATAAGATTAATGATGCCCATGCATTAATTGCCTCAGATGATGATTCCTGGTTATTTCCACCTGAAAGACCACCCTTCTTGTCAACTAACTCTCCATTCTCATCATATTCATAATTAGCCACACCTGATGCCCATGAATGACCTTCATAAATATCAAAGTTTCTAAGGAATGGATACTTAGTAGGACTGTTGGCATTATAACCTTTTCCGTCACGATTAACATTAGCAATATCACCAATCATCTCATAAACCATTCCGCCCCATTCTTTAGCCCACTGTGGATCTTTCATTGCAACTGCTGCAGCTGCCTTAATCCAATATCCATAATGGAAATGATGGTCATTAACCTGCTTGTCTGAATCATATGATGATGGATAGCCTATTAATGTTCCATAATTTTCATCATAATAGAAATAGTCATCCTTGTGATCACCACTTATATATGCCTGATATGGATCAAACCAGAATTCAAGATAGTTTTCTACTCCTTCTACCATTTCATTTGTTATATTCTTCATATCCGCATCATCACCATCTAGCTGACCTGAAAGCCATATTGCATCTGATAATGTATTAAGATTCTTTCCTATCCAATATGTGTCAAATCCACCATACTGACCTTCCAAATTGCAAATCCACTTAGGATCTTCTTTATTTTTTCTGTAATCATAAAGATATCCTAACTGTTGCTTAATATTTCCAATTGTATTTTCGTCAGTTGTAACCGGCAATGAAGATAAAATTCCGTTGTATTGCATTTCAGTTACATAACTTGTTCCAACAATCGTTTTCATTGTTCCACGAATTGTGTTATATGTATAGTTAGTATATTTAGAATTAGAATAACGCCACTGATGAGGATAAAGTGCCATAATAGTATCTCCACCTGTGCTTCCATTCTCCATATTCTTTGTTGTTACATTATATTTAGTAACGACCTTAGAAGAATTCTTTAAATATTCCCACTGTACCTTTGTATCTGTAATAAAGTTAAATGCATATTTTTCATATAAAGAAAATGCTTCATTGCTTCCATCAGGAAGTATTGCTACAGACATATAGTTTTTTCCTGAAGGCATCTTTGCTGTAAGTTTTCCACCTGCATTAATCCATGTTGTACCTGATGGTGCTGCTAACATATAATAATGTATTTTTCCATCTTTTTTATTTTTTAAACTTACACCGATTATATTTGAAGATGTTGTATTTTTTACTATTGCAAGGTCTGTTGCACCTGCACCAAGTGAAATTGTTGGTGTAACCTTATCAAATGTATAATAGGCATATGGAGTTCCCTTTGCAATAATTGAACGCATTGAACTATTGCCTGCATTATTTGCCATTACAATTTCATAACTCCAATCTGTTGTTTTATCCACCTTAGCATCTTTAGCTGAAAAATTTTCACCACCAACAACCATTTCTACTGTATCATCATTTAATAAACTTTCTACTGTTGGTTCACTGTCAACATGAGAAGTACTATCTACTACAGCCGGTGAAGCCATCTGCATACCATTACTTGCAGCTCTATATGCAAGAGGATGTGCATACAATGACTCTGAATACTGGTCAAATACAACTGAACTTGCCCAGTCATTTGTTGGAACAGTTCCAACTGTCTCTTTATAATTGTCAGTTAAATAAACCTTTGATGGAGGTAATGATTCTTTTCTATCTGTCCAGTTTACTCCCCAGTCGTCAGTTCTAACTCCAAAGACTTCTTTCTTATATCCGCCTTTGTCAATCATTACCGAATTGTTCTCATCAAAAAAATCTCCTGTTGCCGCTTTTATGTTTATTGCAGTAAATGGTATGCTTGTTGCTAACACTGTAATCGAACAACATAATGCTATTGATTTTTTTAGTGCTCCTTTTTTCATTTTAATCTCCTTTTTGTAATCTAAAAACGAAATTTTTGTTTCTTCTTACATAATAATACTTTTTTTGTTTTCTCTCAATCTAATTTTTTTGACAAAAAAAGAGAAAACACAGTTGCGAACAATGGTTCACAACTGTGTCAAAAATCTTTTTACCCCCACTCTTGACAAAGAGCCAAAAAAGGTTAAAAATTTTACTTTTTACACTATTTTATGTTAAATAACTGGAAGTCATATAATCTAAGTGTTCCAACACCATTATCAGGTGTAAATATTTTAATCATTATATATCTTGCCTTTTGGTTTCCTATATTAAATGAAGATACTGCACTGTTGTTGGACGGTTGATAATCTACTGATGTCCATTTATTTCCATCGTTGGATACAAGAACTTCCCATTCAGTAGTATTTCCATAACCTTCCTTGCTTCTTGTATTGTAAAGTGTGTATGTATTAAACTCTTTTTCCTTACCTAAATCAATTTTTACCCAATGCTTTACGCCATTTAATTTGTACTCACCATTAGTTACATTAGAACTTGTTGCACACCATTTTGTATTTAAATCTCCATCTATTAATTTTTGTGCATTCTCGTTATCGTTTGTATATCCGGAGCAATCATACACCTTTCCTCCAAGACAAAGATTTGTTCCTTCTGTAACTGTATTATTTAACTGAGTTGCTGTTTTATTTCCATGTAGTTTCTCACCAACCATTGGATATTCAGGATTTGGTATTCCGTCAATATTTTCAGTAAGCCAATTATCTTCATAATTAGCAAATCCTTTAAATGTCCATGTACCCTGCTGCAACTCTTCTACATATCTCTTTCTTAAAGACTCAATACAATCATAACCTGTAATCTGTTTTACTACTTTATTAAATGGTGTTGTTGTATTATAAGGATCATCTGTGTAAGTACTTCCGGTGTTATTGTCTTTAATTAATTTATTTATACTATCAATAAGTCCATATTTTAATGTTCCATCTGCATTCTTTCTTGTTGGATACTTTGAGTCCATATATGCAAAGAACCATTTATTATTTCCGTACTGTTCATAACCCCAGTCCTGAAGTGATGTATCCGTAGCTTCATAAACCTGTACATATTTAGGATTTGACCAATGGAAGTATCTGAACCCTCCATAATTTGCCATATTTTCTGTCCACCACGCTACATCATCACCATAATTAAGTTTTCCACTATATTGCTGTACTGAATGAGTTATTTCATGTGAGAAAAATCCTATATCATTCGGATGACTGTTAGCGTACTTAGTTGAAACACATACTGTAGTTCCCTGACAATATGCTACGCCATCATAATTTTTATCAGCCTTAAATGTAATAGTTGTAGGTTCTGTTCCATTACCCCATCTCTGGTATAATCTTGGATAACTGTTGTAGAACAGTTTTGTAAGTTCTTCCAAATAACCATCTACTGTTACATCTTTCCAATCGCCTGTAAACAAAATATCATATTTACTTGGGCTTATATAGGCTCCTTTCAATGATATTTCTGACAACTGTACTGAACTTCCATATCCCGCTTTAATATCTAATTTGTAATATCTATATGAACCAACCTTATCCACTGTGTAATTGTATGTCTTAAAGTTAACATCTTCCATTCCACTATTATTTACAGTGTCAATTTTTTCCCAATTAGTTCCATCTGATGATCCATATAATATCCATGATTTTGGATTTCTGCCCTTATATGTTTCATTATCATTAGCTGTTGTTAAACTGTAACTATATAATGTTGTATCCTGTTTCATTTTCCAGGCAATGCTAAACTTATTTGAAAATTCAAATAATTTTGATTCTTTACTTCCATCAAATAAATTAAATGGTGCTTCATTACCATTACCTTTTGCAGTTGTAGCACTTGCAAAAATGCTGTCATAGTAAGAAGATAAATCTTCTCCCATTTCCTTATCAACATCTGCCACATCACCATTAAGTGAAATTTCTGCCAACTGGAATCCATAATAATTTGTTCCATTTCCTTCAAACTGTATTAAATAATACTGATAGCTTTCCTGAATATCTGTTTCATATGTATAAGCTTTTGAATTTTTTGCTTCAATTCCACTATCTGTTACAGTATCTATCTGTGTCCATGATGTTCCATTATTTGAGCCATACAAATGCCATGATTTTGGATTTCTATAAGAATAAGCCTCACTATCATTGGCTGTTGTTAATGTATATTTTTTCAATATAATTGGCTTTTTCATCTGCCATGATATTCTTAGTGGAAATCCATCTGATGTACATAACTTTGTATTTATATCTCCATCAAAAAGTTTTTCTATTCCTTCATTTGCACTTGTTTTAATGCTAGTTGAACTTGAAGTATCTATCTGCTTCATATAATTGTCAACATTTATGTTCTTAGGATGAACTTCTGTTTCCGGCTCTTCATAAAACTCTTTTTTTGTAGTTGTTGTATCTTCTGTTATTTTTTCTGTTGGAGCTACTGTTGTTACCTGTTGTCCTTCCTTATTATAAGTATACTTGATTGATGTTGAATTAGATTTTTTATTGCCTTTTACTGCTGCAACTGAGATTGTATATTCTCCTGAACCTTTTTCAAATACACTTTTATCCAAATTAACTGAACTTTCTTTAACATTTGTTACATATTTATTATCTACATAAACATTATATGAATCAGCTCCATCTGTAGCTGCCCAAGCAAAATAATATGGTAATTCCTTGTTTCCTGCCCATACAAGTCCTTCCGGTGCTTTAATGTTTTCATCTACTTCCTGGCTTGGAGCTGTTGGCGCTATTGTTGTTGGCATTACTGTTGTTGTAGTTTTCACTGTTGTAGCGTCTGTTGGTTTATTTGTTACTTTTTCCGATTCTGTTGTAACAAGCTGACCATCTGGCGAAAATGTATATTTTAATGATGTTGCAACAGATACTTTATTACCTTTTACTGCTGCAACTGAGATTGTATATTCTCCTGAACCTTTTTCAAATACAGAGGCATCTAAGTTAACCGCTCCATCTACCACATTTTTAATACATTTTCCATCTACATAAACATTATATGAATCTACATCACTTGCCTTAGCCCATGCAAAATAATATGGTAATTCTTTATTTCCAGCCCATACAAGTCCTTCCGGTGCTTTGATGTTTTCATCTACTTCCATATCCGGAATAATTGGTGCTGTTGTTGGTGTCACTGTTGCTGGTGCTACTGTTGTTGGCACTACTGTTGTCGGTGCCATTGTTGTTGGCATTACCGTTGTTGGTGTTACTGTTGTTGGCACTACTGTTGTTGGTGCCATTGTTGTTGGCATTACCGTTGTTGATGCCACTGTTGTTGGTGCTACTGTTGTCGGTGCCATTGTTGTTGGCATCACTGTTGTTGGTATCGCTGTTGTTGGCATTACCGTTGTTGATGCCACTGTTGTTGGCACTACTGTTGTCGGTGCCATTGTTGTTGGCATCACTGGTGTTGGTTCTACTTTTGTCGGTACTGTTGTTACTCTTGCCTCGGTTGTAGATACTGTTGAAGCTTTCTCTGTTGTTTGAACTGTAGTTTTTGATGTGGTTTCTATATTCTTTGGTGTTTCTACGTTTTTAGAAATATTTTCTTTATTATTTCCCTTAACTGTCACTTTAAGAATATATTTTTTCTTTCCATATACAGCCTTTATTTTTGCTTTACCAATTTTTTTACCTTTAATCTTTATTATCTGTTTATATTTTCCTTTTTTCTTTATTGATATATTCTTTTTTCCTGATATAATTTTCCATACTACTTTATATTTTGCTTTTTTTAATTTTACTGTTTTCTTCTTTCCAACATTTACTGAAATTTTAGTTTTGCTTAACATTGATTTTTTCGATGCAGCATTAACTGTAATTGAACCATTAGGCACTAAACATGTCATTAATGACATTGTTACTGCAACTGCTATTGCCTTTTTTATTATTACTTTCCTTTTCAAAATTCTTCCTCCTTTTTTACAGTAAAATACATACTTATCCACATCAATTACAATATAACATTTTTTAGCTTTGTTTTCAATTCAATTATTTTACTTAAAAAGGTGAATTTTTTTCCAACATTCTTTATTAAAGAAAAAAGTCATAGTTTAGCATGCATTTTTTACACAATACAAAACTATGACTTGTTAGCTTAAATATTTTTATATAAAGCTTTATTCCTGACACTGTACAGCATCATACCCTGTTTCACCTGTTCTTATTTTTGTGGCACTGGCAACAGGGTAACTGAAGATTTTTCCATCACCGAACTCCCCTGTGTAAGCCGCTTTTTTTATTGCTTCTATTGTTTTTTCCGCCCACTCTTCTGAAGAAACAACAATCTCAAATTTAATCTTTGGCTGCATCTGTGGCTCAACTTCCATACCACGAACAATTTCTTTATAGCCTCTCTGTAAGCCACATCCCATTACCTGAGATACTGTAAGACCATTAACTTCTATCTCCATTAATGCATTTTTTACATCTTCAAATTTTTCTTCTCTAACAATTGCATCTATTTTCATTATCATAGAATATCATCTCCTCTTAATTAATCACTGATCCATACCATTAAAACTTGGATATGCATTTTCACCGTGCTGTGATATATCAAGTCCAATTCTTTCTTCTCTATCTGTTACTCTAAGTGTTGTAAATATTCTTACTATTGCTACACAAATTAAGGTTCCCACAACTGCAATTACAATTGTAATAAGTATTCCTTCTATCTGTGCTGCAAATAACCTCCATTCGCCATAAACTAATCCGTCCCATTTTGCTACAGGATTAATAGAACTTTTTCCAAATATGCCTGTTGCGATTCCTCCCCATATACCACCTATTCCGTGACAACCAAATGCATCTAATGCATCATCAATTTTTAATTTTTTCTTTATAAGTATAACTCCATAATAACATATTGGGCTGACAAGAGCACCAATTATAAAAGATGACCAAATTGGAACAAATCCTGCTCCCGGTGTAATAGCTACCAGACCAATTACCAAACCTGTTGAGGCTCCTACCAAAGTTGTTTTTCTGTCATTTATTATATCTAGTAACATCCATGATAACAATGCTGACGCCGATGCAATAGCTGATGTCATAAATGCATGCGCCGCAAGTCCGTCTGCTTTCAAGGCACTTCCTGCATTAAATCCAAACCATCCAAACCAAAGTATTGTAGCCCCTAATACAACAAATGGAATATTATGTATTCTGTATGTCGCTCTCTCATAACCTTTTCTTCTTCCAAGAATAATTGCAAGTACCAATGCTGTTATTCCCGAACTGATATGTACAACATCTCCTCCTGCAAAATCTACAGAACCTAATTCTGCCAAAAATCCCCCTTGCCCCCATACCATATGTGCTAACGGATAATAAACTATTATTGACCATATTACCACAAATATGAATAAAGCTTTAAACTTCATTCTTCCTACAACAGAACCTGTAATTAACGCCGGTGTGATAATTGCAAACATCATCTGAAATGCACAAAATACTAAATTAGGAATTGAATCTGAATAAGGTCCAGTGCCCCATCCAACTCCTTCTAAGCCAAACCATCTGAAATCTCCTATTATTCCACTATGATTTCCACCAAATGCTAATGAAAATCCAAACAATGCCCACATAACAACAGCTAATCCCATAATCATAACTATTGCCATCATAGTGTTAACTACATTTTTTCTTCTTACTAAACCTCCATAGAAAAATGCCAACCCCGGTGTCATAAAAAATACCAAAGCCGCACAAGTCAACATAAAACCTGTGTCTCCTGCATTCATGCAATAATACCTCCTGCTCTTTTAACATATTTTTCTTAATTCTCATCTTGTGTACCAAAACATTTCAATGCCATAAATTTCAGTCCAAGTATTTATGACATCGAAAAAGGCGCCTGGCCATAAAGCCAAACGCCCTTGTTTGTTGACGTGAAGTCTATCATTTATTAAGTGAAAACACAAGTATATATTTTATTTTTTTAATTATCTAATGAATTTATTTAATTATTTTAAGTTTTTACTTAATTTTGTTTAGTCCCTTTCCAATGCCTATTGCAATCTTCTTTAATGTTTTGCTTGAATGGTCGCTTCTCTTATCTCCCACTTCCAAATCTACAGATGGTATTGTTGAGTAAGAAGTCTGAGTAAGATCTATTGCCATGGAACCACTGCCATAAATTTTAACACCGGCACTTCTCATTCCGTTTACAAGGTTCTTTCCTAAATTATTGTGTTTCTTCCAATTCTTTGAAACAGGATACATACTTCTGTATTTGTTATTATTAGGAACACTAATATAGAAAGCTCCTTTATTAGAAGATGTTGAATCATAATGTAATGCAATATGGTAATCCGCATTATTATTAGCAAAAACTGTTCTTGCTATATTATCTAATTGTGCATCATCGCTTTCTCTAACCATAAGAACATTATAGCCTTCTTTTAAAAGCTGTTTCTTAACAGTCATTGCAAGCTTAAGTGTGGCTGTTGCCTCCCTTGTGCCATCGGCAAGAGTTGTTCCACCATTAATAGATGTAGCAGTTATGGCTCCCTGGCTTGTACTTCCTCCTGTAACCTTGCTGCTTCCATCAGGATGGCATAAAGTTTTAACACTTTCTCCACCTTTTGTTCCGTGTCCTGCATTAACACATACTGTTTTGTTTTTCTTTTTAGCTGCATTAGAGAAATATAATGTAGGTGAATCAGTATGAATCTTTGAATTTTTTGCAAATTCCCACTTAGTATTCCATGCAATAACTTCTGCTACATTACTCCACTCAGAATAATATTTTTTATTATTCTTTTTTACGTAAGCACTAACACGAACATAATAGTTCTTAGACTTATTTACTTTTGCAATCTTAGTCTTTGTCTTTGATGCACTTTTTACATTTTTGTTTTTTACGTTCTTGAAATCCTTATCATTAGAATACTGGATTCTATAGCCATTAGCCTTTTTATTCTTTTTCCATGAAACAGAAATAGTTCCTGACTTTCTTGTTACCGTATCAATGCTGACCTTCTTAACGTTAACCTTAACATTAGTCTTGTTTGTTGTCTGCTTACTTGTTACCTGTTCATTTGTCTTAACTACAGCATTTGATATGGTTGGATTCGGCGTGGTAGTTTTTGGAATATCCGCATAACTATTACCTGTTCCTTGGAAAAACACTACCGTAGCTATAATTAATGTAAAAGCAACTATTTTATTAACTACTCTTTTACTCATTTGTACCTCCTGAAAATTGTAAATATCTGTAATTTGATTATACCATTTTTTTGTTTTATTGTTTATTTATTTTAATATATCTTATATTTTTTTCTTTTCTTAAAGGCAATTTCATTGTAAAATAAATATAATGAAAACGACAGAAAGGAGCGAATACATGAAAAAAAAGCTTAGTATTCTGCTATGTTTAACACTATTAATTCTTAGTGGTTGCCGTGCTTCGGGAAATACTATCCGATTCGGTGCCGCTGATATTGGTGGTATGTATTACTCTTTTGCTAACACTTTTACTGAACTGGCAAATGAGGAATATGAAAATTATAAATTTGAAGTTAGAACCACTGCAGGTTCATCTGCTAACCTGCGACTTTTATCTGACAACTATATTGAGTTAGGTATTGCCCAAGCTGATTTGCTTGACAACGCTTACAAGAAGAACAGCAATCTGCGTGCCATTGCAGGATTATATACCGAAGCATGTCAGCTTGTTGTAAAGGCTGATTCAGATATTAAATCAATTAACGATCTTTCCGGTCATACAGTAAGTATTGGATCAGAAGAATCAGGTACTGAATTAAACGCCAATCAGATATTGGAATTTTCAGGTATGCCTTCTTCCATTGTTACAACTAAGAATATGGATTACATTGATGCTGCTAATAGCCTTAAGTCAGGTGACATTGATGCGTTCTTCTGTACAGCCGGATTAAAAACTACAATTATTGATGAGCTTTCAAAAGAATGTGACATTCGCATTATTCCTATTGATGACACAGTTATCAACAAAATGCTCACATATTCAAGTTCTTATAGTCGTTATACTATTCCTGCCGGAACATATAAGGGACAGGATGAAGATATAAACACTATTGGAGTAAAGTCTGTTCTTATAACATCAGACTCCATTTCAGAAGCTCTTGTTAAACAGCTTACGCAAATGCTCTTCAAAAAATCAAAAGAACTCCAGTATTCAACATCCCTGGATCTTCAGATTGATGAAAAATTTGCCACTGACGACATTACAATTCCTTTTCATTCAGGTGCAGAATCCTACTATAAAGAAAAAGGAATTAATCTAAATACACAATAATTAACAGAAAGGGTAAATAATGAAGATTCAATTGGATATGTACCAAACGTTAGCTGTTGCTGTTTTGGTACTTTTACTTGGAAATTTTTTAAAGAAACGAATTAACTTTTTGGAAAAATTTTGTATTCCTTCTCCTGTAATCGGAGGACTTTTGTTCGCCATTATGACATGTATTTGTTACACAACAGGAATTGCTGAATTTTCCTTTGATGACACTTTACGGGAAGTTTGCATGGTATTCTTTTTTACATCTGTAGGATTTCAGGCAAATCTTAAAGTTTTAAAAAGCGGTGGTAAATCACTGATTGTTTTTCTTGGACTTGTTATCGTATTGATACTTCTCCAGAACGTTACTGCCGTAGGACTTGCCAAAGCTTTAGGACTTGATCCTCTTATTGGAATGTGTACAGGTTCAATTCCAATGGTTGGTGGTCACGGTACAGCCGGAGCTTTTGGTCCTGTACTTGAAGATTTCAACATCAGTGGTGCTACTACAATATGTACAGCTGCTGCCACATTCGGACTTATCTTCGGAAGTTTAGTTGGTGGTCCTCTTGGTAAGCGTCTTATTGAAAAACATAATCTTCTTGATACTGTATCAACAGATGATGACAGCTTACTTGTAGAAGATGAAAAGAAACATGAACGACATACTAATATGTATCCTGCTGCTGTGTTCCAACTTATTCTTGCTATTGGACTTGGAACTATTTTTTCAATGTTCCTTACACAGACAGGACTTACATTCCCTATTTATATTGGTGCCATGCTTGCCGCTGCACTTATGAGAAACATTTGCGAATACACAAGCATTACTACTATTCACATGGGTGAAATTAACGACCTTGGTGGTATTAGCCTTTCATTATTCCTTGGAATGGCTATGATTACTTTAAAGCTTTGGGAACTTGCTTCTCTAGCTCTACCACTTGTTATTTTATTAGCAACTCAGGTTGTTTTAATTTGTGTTTTCACTTATTTTGTGGAATTTAACATTATGGGAAGAGATTACGATGCCGCTATTCTTGTTTCAGGAACTTGTGGTTTCGGTATGGGTGCTACACCTAATGCCATGGCAAACATGCAGGCAGTTTGTGAAAAATATGTTCCTTCAGTAAAGGCATACCTGCTCATACCACTTGTAGGAAGTTTGTTTGCTGACTTTCTTAATAGTTTAGTTATTACATTTTTTATTAATATATTATAATTTTGAGGAGTAAAATATGTTTGAGAAATTGAGAAAATTTTTTGAAGCAAAAAAAGAACAGCATGAGTATAATTATAATGTTACGTTCGACAACGTAGCCATTCCTGAGGTTCACACTCACAAATCAGATAAGCACGAAGAGGAAAAACCTAAACACTCTCCGATAAACTATGAAAATGTAGCTATACCGGAAGTTCATATTCGTACAAAGAAAAATAAATAATATTATATGGATTTTCAAAAATCCTTAATTAAATTCTAAAAGTCCGCTATCATTTTGCGTCTTGATAACGGACTTTTTTTATTTTAGTATGTCCTTCCAACCTTCTACTATTTCTTCCAACTCATAAGAAATTCCTTTTCATTTGTATCATTATCTAGCCACATAAAATCACCTTCAAACCATACTTTTTCAATTATAGCTTGAAGGTGATTATTTTTAAATTTACCATTAAATTTAATAGTGACTGTGATATCAGATGTAAAAAGTATTATTTTTTTGTCTTTACCTTTATCGTCTTGGACCAAATTCCACCAATTTTCTTATATCCTTTTAGAGTTGATACGTCAGTTGTAATACTATATCTTATGTAGTAAGTTGTGTTAGGCTTTAGCTTTTTAATTGCCCTAAGTCCACCGCCCTTTTTATCCCATACAGTTTTAGCATTCTTAAATGATTTATTTTTTGAATATTGAACAATATCAACAGGTATCAGCATTTTTTCAAAGGATATCTGCTTTTTCTTTATATTAAGACGCTTCTTTTTCATCTTTGGTGGTCTGTTGTCCAACGAAAGAACTATCTGTGTAGCTTCTGTTGCTCCTGTTTTATAATTTGCTGCAATATTCACCAGAATAATATTTCTGTTATTTTTAAAATAAGATCTGTTTACAGTAATTGATGTTTTCTTATAATCGGTCTTTTTAAAGAAAGCTTTCGAGTTTTTCCCTATA
>JABLTO010033545.1_pt1 | contig 41274 bp, 47 predicted proteins | sample 7160091 | NCBI WGS metagenome assembly JABLTO01 (sample SAMN14651225, study PRJNA627086) | human gut metagenome | isolation source: feces | host: Homo sapiens
ACACAGTACGAAGAACTGATAAAGGAAAACAACAGACAGAACGAGGTAATTAATGCACTGGGTGCAGACGTAGCGACAGTAGCAAATGAGACCGCTAAACTCAAGAAAAGTGCGGTTGTGTATAACTACATAGACGAGAATATGCCCGAGTACGCCCGTCCCACAATCCAGAAGCTGGTAGAAAAGGGTCTGCTTAAAGGAGACGAAAACGGCGAGTTAGGACTAACTAACGACCTGCTGAGAATGCTGGTGATAAACGACCGCGCAGGGGTGTACGGAGCGTAGAGAATCCTTCTACATATTTATTAAGGAATGGAGAAAGAAAATGTCAAATAAATATGATACCTATATGAAAATGGGTAGAGCGTTGAAAAACGGGGATGAAAAAATGGCATCAGATATAGCAAAAATCATTATTAAAAGCGATCGCTTTCAAATGGGAAAAGGTATATATTTTGATGAAGAACTTTTTGTCACAAGATGCGACAAAAAAATATTAAAAGGTAGCAATTGATAAGATTAAAAGGCATGCGAAAAATTTTCTGTAAGATCAATTACAGACCCCACCACGCCTCTGATTTTCATGCGCAACCCGGCGGGGCTTTTATTGTGAGAGGAACTATCATTAATATCTACAACGAAAGCCATTAACTATTAAATGGTTATATAAAATGTCATCGACAGAAATATATCTTTTGTATATAATGTGAGTGAAGATAAAAATTTTATTTTTCAAATAGGTGTAAGGTAGAGGAATACTTTATCTCCCTCAACAGTGGGTACATCTCGACCCGTAAATGAGACTGTTATGAGGAGTGCTTCGCCACTCTTGAGTGCGAATGTTAAGGACAGAGACGAGTCTTCCCGTCTCTGTCACTTTTATTGGAGGACTAACAAATGAATCTCGATATCTTTGAGGTTGATAATAGATATATCGATTATCTTTCACCTTATGCCCCACATATGTTCCTAAACAAGAAACCGGAACAGCATAATGAACGCAAATACATAGGAGTTATTTTAGAAGTCAACGGATTGAAGTATTTTGCACCTTTATCATCCTTTAACCCGAAGCACACATTTAATTATACAGTATTTTTTGTATAACAATTTATTATTTTAACTGAGATTATGGAATGTCAACGAGAATTTCTATATTGGGGTTTCTGAGAACTATCAATTAGCTAAGAAAATCAATATCAATAACGTAACCGCTCTTGACTGAGAGCGGTTACGTTACTTTCGCATTACAGCGAATAGTATCAAATTAAATAAGTATTACAAGGAATGTCACGGGATGGCATTCCTTTTTTTTGATACAATTAATCCGAAAGCGAGGTATGAACTATGTGCTTAGAAGAAATTGAAAATAGAATGGACACAAGGCTGAATAGGATAGAAGATATGATATCAGCCCAAAACAGCAAAATAGATGTAACAATAGCAGCCCAAAATAAAAAGATAGATGAAATGATAGCAGCCCAAAACAGAAAAATAGATGAAATAAATGATAAACTTGAAAATGTCAAAGATACTTTATCTGACAAAATTGCCAGTGGTAATAGATGGGTTATGGGAATTGCTATCTCCACTATTATAGGTATAGCAGCGATGATTGTTGCTGTTTTGGTAGCATAGCAAGGTATTGAGCAACCATTCTATTTACATTATTATAAGGATAACAACGGTGATTCATTTATAGCAGAAAAGCCCAAAATTTATTATCGAAATCAAAAAGATTTATCATTTTATCAGCAATTTGGGAAAGATATGTTTAATATTCAACTGTCACAGTGTTTAGCAGAACAAACTACAGCATCAGAATCAATCGCAAATCTGATTTATATGAAATCAACAGGTAATCTATTTACTTTACCATCAATACCTAATGAGATTTCCGTGGATAACGAAAATAATCCAATTAAAAATGTAGATAACAAAAAAACTTTAAGTGTTTTTAAGGTTAGGATGGAATCACTTAATAAAAAGAATAATAAAGAATTTAATGGAGACGTGGATTCTTTAATAAATCTAGGGAGGTGTAATGATGAAGAAAAGTGAATTTGCTGCACATGATTTTTTCAATATGCTTTGTCAAGGTAAAATAAAAAAACATATATTGCCTAACACAGCCGTTGATTACACTCAAGTACAAGAAGCTCTAGATTTGGAAAGATATAAATTTTTCTTATATTCTTTTGCATATGATGATATAAAAAACAAAAAGGTGAGGAATTATAATGGCAACTGATCATTGCCATAAATATATCAAATTCAGTAGGACTGTCTATGACAATAGTAGGCCACCCGATCCGACGAGGCTTTTATTATACGAGGAAATATTATAAGTAACCACAATAAATTAAACTGGTCGAATTCGACCAGTTTAAAATGTGATAGGATTTAAAGACAAATAGGAGAGCTCCTACCAATAAGTGGAGGGTTCTAACTTCAGGTGAGCTCCTACCAATAAGTGGAGAGTTTTAATTCCAATGGGGCGAGCTATTTATAGCCGCCCCATTGCTCTATTACGAGGTATATTTTATGGAGGATAAGTTAAAATTATATGTTATTGATATAAATTATATTAAATATCTTCAACAATTTGACAAGCAAGTATTGTTTGGAGATAGCGAACATTACATAAAGGAACGCAAATATCTTGGTGTTGTATTAAAGATTGATAATTATGAATATTTTGCTCCATTATCACCACCTAAAGAAAGCGACTATTTCTATAAACAACGAGAGAAACTAATACGCAAGAGTTCTATGACAATTATCAGGTTGGTTTCTGATAAAGGTGTTTTGCTTGGTAAAATCAAGTTGAATAATATGATCCCCGTTCCTAAAGAGTGTTTAACACTATATGATCTTGACAATGAACCCGACACAAAGTATAAAGACCTCGTAACAGATGAGCTTGTTTGTATAAGAAAGAACAAAAAAAGCAATCTTTAAAAATGCACAGGTGTTATACAAGCAAAAGGTTAGAAATTATCAAGGCATAAATTATCTAAACAGCACTGTTGATTTTAAGAAAATCGAAAAGGCGTGCAACAGTTATATGATTGATTCGGCGGAAGAAACACAATAGAAAGTTGAATATAATTCAGAGAATGCCTAAAACCTATGGTGTATCTCAGCCATAAAATGAGAAAGTTATAAAAAGAGTGTTTAGCTATACTCTAAAAGCAAGCGTAACAGAGGACAGGTACACCTTGTCCTCTTACGCTTTTATGTTATGGAACTTTAAACTGTACACAGAATAATAAACGAGGTGAGTTCAAATGGCTACTTCAAGCATTTTTACTAATGTGAAAATTACAGACAGAGAAAGTGCTGAAACATTTGTAGATGCACTTGAAAAGGCAAGCAAGTTATCCAAAAGGATACCCACATCAAAAGTCAATTCTCTGTTAAGAGATAGAGATGCAATACGAGTTTTGTTTGAAAAAGGATTGGCTGACAAATAATTTAGCACAACATCATAAATGACGAGGATAGCTATAAATCGCACAAATAACATCTATGATATTGAATTGTTTTTTATTGAGGAGGGTGTACTATGCCTAGAAAGCTACCTAAAGATTATAAGCTGCGAACGACCTATCCCATAAAGACAGAAGAAGATTTTATGCAATTTCAACGGCAGTATCTCGATTATCTGAGAAATTTGTCTTTTACCTATCAGCAAAAAGACGAAGTAATTCAAGTACTCCAAGACAGATGGACACGAGCTGGAATACTTACTAACGATGGAAAATTTAATCGACAATACGAAAACGTTATAATTGAAAACAATGTTTGATATTTTATCATAGTGCTCTGTAAAGAATAAAATTTTACTTTTCTTAATAATTTAGACTATAATCTTTTCAATGTTGTATCGACTTAAATTTTTTAGCGATGAACTTACATGCGTTCAGTTAATGGCGAATACCTTAAAAGAATATGTCAATATTTAAATACAAATATAGGAGGTCTTTATGCAATTAGATTTATCTGCAAGAGATTGGAATGAATTTTTCCGTCAATGTTCTATTGTAACACTTAAATCTGAAACCAACGCTCCAATTCGTGCAAATGAAACATTAGAACCTTGTTTGAGAGGTTGCGAAAAAATTGAAGGAGATTCAGAGTTAACCGAATTACTTAAAAATGTATATCATGGAATACATGAATGATTATATTAGGAGATGGTATGGTTATGAAGATGGATATATATAACAAAACTAAGGAAAACGTTGCCAGAGCTTTGGGTGTATCAAGTTTTTCCGTAGCATCTCAAGCAAGAGACAAAGAAAGGGACGATATGCTTGCGGTTGCAAAGGAGAAAATGAACCTTAAATTCTCCGTAAGCGTTAAAGATTTATCCTCAGGGAGTCCTTATATTATGCTTAGAAGAAAAATTAATGTTGAAGGGAAGTTAGTAAAGTGAGAAACGCAGACCAGAGAAAAAATATTGTGGAACTTTTTGCTAATTTTGACGGCGAATATATTCCGATTGATATAGATTTGGGACAGCCGACAGGAAGAGAAGTATGGTAAGGCAATGAGCTGGTATAAAAGTCAACCTTTAATCCTAAAAAGGACACGAACAAGCTGGCTATCCCCAACAGCAAAACATTGAACAGCTCCTAAATTTATTTTAATAAGTGTAACCTAAACCCTTTAACATGGGCGCATCTCAGCCCGTAAGTGAGACTGTTATGAGTTTGGTTCATAAGGAGGGAAATCAGATGACGACTTTCACATGTGATCGTTAAATTATTATTCTGTATATAATTTTTTATAACAGGCTTTTTGTTTTTCCTAACATTTTTTTATGACTTTTATAATAAATATAGTTCATATAAGTCTAATGTGGAGATAATTGGATTTATCCTTTTCTTCGGCAGAATTGTCTTTGCTATACTTTCGATTTTGCTTGTAGCAATTATCATTATGGTATCTGCTGGGATTGCTGAGCCTGATTACTTTATTAATGAATTTAAGTGGTTTTTCATTTTTGATGCCTTGCCCGTAGGACTTTCTTTAACAGAACTTGTTCGACGGTTAATTGCAGAATTCAAAGGCAACATAAGTAAGGCTACTGTATAAAGAAAGAGGTATTAAACATGAATAGTATTGACAAAATTTTACAATATGCAGAAGAAAACATTGTATTGCTATTAGTTATGGCAATATTTATTGTCACTTTCGTGATTTACTTTAAAAATAAAGATATTTTTGTGAAAGCAAAAGAAACTCTATGTTCTTTTACCAAATATGAATATAATAAATTTTGCAGGGAAAGCAAAGAAGCTTTAATTAATTCAACATTAACTTTTTCAGATGAATCATGTGATGAAGAACAGGATTTTGATAAATATTACTCAGATGCAATAAAAAAGGGAAGTGTGCTTGTAGCTCGCGAGTCATTTTATATACCTAGTTTAGAAATGGAGTGATAAACATATATGGTTAAACTTGAAAAATATAGAATTCCAACGAATGAGGAAATGAATAAGAGAGCTGAGAATTTAGAGACCCTCTGGAAAGAGTTCTTAAAATTAGAGGGTGAAGAAGATTTGGATTATCATATCCATAGGAAAAACTTATTTGAAGTTATTAAACGGCAAGATAAGAGAATGCATTACTTTAGAGTATTCCATGATTTGGATTACCCATGTGAGTATAAGTACATTGCTATCGAGTGCTTTTGGATTAATACCTTAAAACCATTTATTGTAACCGATGAAAAATCCAAAGTATATAATTGTCCTAATGAGATGTTTTCGTTGTATCTAATTATAGTTACAATTCGAGCTATATATGAAATATATGTAAAGGATAAGAAATTTGAATATCCCACCAAAGAGCGAATGCATGATATTTTATATGATTTTAAGTTTTGTAGTCTTTCTAGAGAAGCCATGATTGCTTTTGTAGAAACTTTTGCAGACAACTATGGTATCGGAATTGACTTTCTTCAAAAAAATGCGAAAGATATTAGTCGTATTATTAAAAGCGGTAATGTAGCTGCTCTGTGGGGAGACATTGAGTAAAAATTTATTTTTTATTTATTATGAAATAAAGTCATCAAACTCAAAGATGCAGCCATATTTGATAGAGAAGGACGTTTCCTAATACTCGGATATTTTTCATTGTCCTTAAAGACGCTAAGAATTCCAGATGGTGTATCTAACAGAAAAAGAAAAGATTTAGATGGATTTAACGCCAAAATTCACGGAGCGCCAATTCGTGATGTTCCATGCTACTTGATTGGACAATTTAGCAAAAATTCTGCTATTCCTAAAGAGCAACAGATTTTAAGCGGAGATGAATTGATGGAACTTGCCCTATCGGCTTTAAGACCTGCTTTTGATGTGGTCGGAGGACGCCACGTAATGGTGGAATGTCGTGATAAAAAGACTCTGCTTGATTTTTATCACCGGAATGGTTTCGATGAAGTCAGCCGAGTATCTTTTGGTGATATTCCAATGGTTCAGTTAGTTTGTAAGATAGCGAATGATGATTAAGACTGCAAAATTCAACTAATTTTATTTAGTCGCTCCACGTGCGAGATGGGGCGATTATTTTTATGTTATAAATGGATAGATTAATACAAAGAGTACATAGCCTACTGCTCCACAGTTATATATTTATTTGAATTTACAATGATACCAGTGTAAGTTCAAGTAAGTATACTTCCTCTATTGAGTCAACGGTATATAACGGCTGTAGTCCTCTTTTACTAAATTGTAAAATGATTTTTTGTAAAAGTTTTGTAAATCAGATTTAGCATTTGTCAAAACCTGCGTAACCATGCGGGTTTAGGAGCTTTAAAACAAATTGTAAATTAAAATTTCAAAATTTATTGTATAAAAAAACACGTTATTTTTTGTGCACAATTACTATAAAATTTTCAAAAAATTTTTAATTTTGTTAAATGAATGTTGCGCATAAAAGCCTTGACAATATTCCAAAAATATCTTATAATGATAAAGTTGTATAAATCAGTTATATACAACTCCTTACTCCTACGTAGGTAGGGGTCAGAGTCCAGAAGGAGGTGACAAAAATGGCAGAACATATCAACAAGTATGAGACTATTATGGTTTTGGATGCTTCTAAGACCGAAGAAGAAATCTCTGCATTACTTGAAAAGTTTAAGTCATTGATTGAAAAGCATGGCGAAATCGAAAGCGTCGATGAATGGGGCAAGCGTAAGCTGGCTTATCCGATCAATTTCATGAACGAGGGTTATTATGTACTGGTTAACTTTAAATCCGGTCCTGAATTCCCGAGAGAGCTTGAGCGTGTTTACGGTATTACAGACGGCGTTATGAGAAGTATCGTTGTTAGACGTGAGGAGGACTAATTATGATTAACAAGGTAATCCTAATGGGTAGACTCACGCGTGATCCCGAAGTAAGACACACGAGCACAGGACGGGCAGTCTGCAGCTTTTCCGTTGCTGTTGATAACGGATACGGAGAGAACAGGCAGACGGATTTCATCAACTGCGTTGCGTGGCAAAACCAAGCCGAATTTTTAGGCAGGTATTTCACAAAGGGCATGATGGTGATTGTTTCCGGTCGTATTTCGACCAGATCATGGGAAGGTCAAGACGGGAGAAAGAATTATACTACCGAGGTAGTGGCAAACGAGATCAACTTTGGTGAAACAAAGAAAGCAAGACAGGAATATCAGGGCGGATACCAACAGGCTCCGCAGCAGAGTGCTCCTGCTCGCAGTTCACAGCAGTATGCCGCACCGGCTCCTGCGCAGTCAATGCCGGAGGGCTTAGAGGATGAAGAATTCATTCCTATGTCTGAAATTGACGACGATCTTCCTTTTTAAAATTTAAAGTTATGGAGGTATTATAATGGCTGAAGAAAGAAGAAATGACAGACCCCGCGGCAGACGTCCGAAGAGAAAGGTTTGCTCATTCTGTGTAGATAAGGTGGACCATATCGATTACAAGGATGTTGCAAAGCTCAGAAGATACGTTACAGAGCGCGCTAAAATTCTTCCCAGAAGAATCAGCGGCTGCTGCGCAAAGCATCAGAGACAGCTCACTGTTGCTATAAAGAGAGCAAGACAGATCGCTTTGATGCCTTACACATCTGACTAATCTATAATACACGGCTTTACTTAGGTATTGCCGTGTAATTTTTTTGAAAATTTTTCAAAAACTATTGAAAAATGTACCCTGTTCATGTAAAATGTAAATATCTAAAAACAAAGTGAGGAGATTTAATATGAAAGTACTTGTTGTTGGAGGCGGCGGCAGAGAACACGCTATCGTATGGAAGCTGTCGCAAAGCGAAAAGGTTGACAAAATTTATTGTGCTCCGGGTAACGGCGGCATAGCTGAGCTTGCCGAGTGTGTGCCGATAGGAGTTATGGAATTTGATAAGCTCACTGCTTTTGCAAAGGAAAACAGTATTGATTTGACAGTTGTTGCACCTGACGACCCACTTGCTGCCGGTGCTGTTGACGCTTTTGAGGCGGCAGGTCTTAGAGCCTTTGGTCCCAACAAAGCGGCTGCCATAATCGAGGGAAGCAAGGCGTTTTCAAAGGAGCTTATGAAGAAGTATAGCATTCCCACAGCTCAATATGAAATTTTTGAGGACAGCGGTTCTGCAATTGAATATATAAAAAATGAGAATAAGTTCCCGGTTGTAGTTAAGGCTGACGGTCTTGCCTTGGGCAAGGGCGTTATTATCGCAAAAACTCTTGAAGAAGCCGAAAACGCCGTCCATGAAATTATGGATGATAAGATTTTCGGTGCTGCCGGCGGAAAAGTTGTTATTGAAGAATTTTTGACAGGTCCTGAAATATCTGTTCTGGCGTTTACAGACGGCAAAACTATGAAGCCCATGGTTTCAGCTCAAGACCACAAACGCGCCTATGATAATGACGAGGGCCCCAACACAGGCGGTATGGGAACCTTTTCTCCCAGCAGAATATACACTGATGAGGTTGCAGACGAGTGCATGAATAATATTTTCATTCCGACTATGAATGCAATGAACGCCGAAGGCAGAACCTTTAAGGGCGTGCTGTACTTCGGTCTGATGAAAACGGCAGACGGCGTAAAGGTTATCGAATACAACTGTCGGTTTGGAGACCCTGAAACTCAGGTGGTTTTGCCCAGACTTAAAACAGACCTGTATGATATATTTAATGCGGTAATCGATGAGAACCTTGCGGATATTAACATCGAGTGGGATGACGGCGCTTGCGTATGCGTTGTTATGGCGTCCGGCGGTTATCCCAAGTCTTACGAAAAGGGCTACAAAATCGACGGTATTAAGCAGGCCGAAAGCCTGGGTGCAATAGTTTTCCACGCGGGAACAAAGACCGAGGGCATGGACATTCTCACCAACGGCGGCAGAGTTTTGGGTGTTACCGCACTTGGCGATAATTTGGACGACGCAATTGAAAAGGCCTATAAGTACGTAGATGTTATCAGTTTTAAAGACGCTCACTTTAGACATGATATAGGTATCAAGAAATATTAATTTTGTTTTTTCGCTTAGCACGAAGCACGGCTCCTCCCCCCTCCGCCTGCTTCGTGTTTTTTATATTAAATATTTTTTCGGTTTTAATTTTGACATATTTTTCCCTGATAAAATATTATAATATCACTTAGGTGATAGAAATGACGGTCTATATTGACGTTCTGTTTTTAAGCAACTTGTTAATTAATACAGCGATTATTTTTTGTACATCTGTTATAACAAAAAGCGGCGCAAAATTAATGCGCATCATTATCGGCGGTGTTATTTCCGCTTTCTATTCTGTAACGGCGTTTTTCCCCCATACAGAGCTTTTATATACCGTCATTGGGAAAATATCATTTTCAATTCTGTTTGTTATAGTATTTTATAAATGCAAAAGAGTTTCAGAGCTTGTGAAAAAACTGGCGGTATTTTTTGGAGTGTCTTTTTTGACCTGCGGGCTTTCCTGCATTGCCGTATTTCAATTTTCCGGGTTTGTTTCAAACGGTGTTCCGTATTTTGATGTAAATCTTAAATTGCTTGCAGCGTCAACAATACTTACGGTTATACTTATTAAAATATATATTTCCGTGTTCCAAAGGAACTTTTCCAAAGATAAAATAATTCATGAAGTAGAATTTACAGTTCAAGGGCAAAAAATTAATGCCAAAATTTTGCTCGATACCGGGTGTGAGCTAAGAGAGCCCATAAGCGGAAAGCCTGTTATTTTAGTAAATCATGATTTTTTCGGAGAGAGCAAAAGATTTGTGAATTTTAAAACAGCCTCTGATGGCTATGGGGAATACATACCGATTTACTCTCCGGAAAACCTTGTTGATAAAAGTCAGAGTGATTTAAGATTAAACAATGATTTCTATGTGGGATTTATTAAGAGCAGTTTTTCCGATGACGGTTTATATAACGGCGTAGCGCCGCCGGAAGCATTCACAGAAAATGATAATTTAATTAATAATAGGGGGCATTTTAATGTATCAAAAGCTAAAGAAGCTTGTATGGAAATTCTACTTAAGATTTGTAAATCGTCGTGCAGGAAGAGTTTATTACATAGGCGGGAACGACACCCTTCCCCCTCCTCTAAGTCGAGAAGAAGAACAGTACTGGACCCGAATGCTCAGCGATGAAAATCAAGAAAAAACAGCGAGAAAAATTCTGATCGAAAGAAATTTAAGACTGGTTGTATACATCTCAAAAAAATTCGACAGCACCGGGATTGGCATTGAGGACTTGATTTCAATCGGTACAATCGGGCTTATAAAGGCAATTAATACGTTCAAGCCTGAAAAAAATATAAAGCTTGCGACCTATGCTTCAAGATGTATCGAAAATGAAATACTTATGTATCTCAGAAAAAATAATAACAACAAAATTGAGGTATCAATCGATGAGCCCCTCAATGTGGATTGGGACGGAAACGAGTTGCTCCTCTCCGACATTCTGGGTACAGACGAGGATATAACTCAGAAAAATATTGAAGAACAGACGGACAGGGAACTGCTGCATCTTGCTATGAATAAACTTTCGGGAAGAGAAAGAAATATAGTTGAGCTGCGCTTCGGAATTAATAACGACGGAGACGAGATGACCCAAAAGGAGGTTGCAGACTTGCTGGGTATATCGCAGTCGTATATATCCCGCCTTGAAAAGAGAATAATTAAACGACTGCGAACAGACATAAACAGAATGATTAACGGCTAATATCAGCCGATTTGATAAGTCACAAGTAAATTGTGGAGCCTCTCAAAAATTAAGCCAACAGCAAACCACACGGGAGCATAATCAAGACGTATAAGCCCTAAAATCGAAAAGGCACCATCGTAACGCCACGCTTCTATATTAAGCAAACGAAGAATTAACCCGGTTGTAAATTCGATGACAAATATTACTGTCGTCCAAACACAGCCTCTTAAAAACCAATTCTGATCCGCAATCAAGTTGTGTATAGGCTCCATAATCAAAACTGCAAGTCCGTATATAAAAAACATCCAAATCGAAGTATGCCCAACGAGGTTTTTTGAACCGGTATTCAACTGAGAAATGCCGGTCCAAAAAATTTCCATATTCATTCCCAGCAGACCATAAATTATATAACGTATTAACATGCTTTTAGTATGTTCCCAAAAGCAAAATCTATTCAGACAATTTGGTGGTTTAGTACAATTCTCTTGGTTGCCACATTCTCTCTAAAAGCGGCGTCGTGCTCTATAAGCAGCATTGTGGGCTGAAACTCTAAAATCAGGTTTTCAATCTGCATACGTGAGTAAACATCAATAAAATTCAACGGTTCGTCCCACAGGTACAGATGAGCCTTTTGGCAAAGGCTTTTTGCAATAAGCACCTTTTTCTTCTGCCCTCCTGAATAATCTCTGATATCCTTTTCAAACTGTACGCGTTCAAAATCCAGCTTGCGAAGAATTGTTTTGAAAAGTGACTCATCAATTTGGTTCTCTTCTGCAAATTCGGTTAGCGTGCCCTGTAAGTCAGAGGTATCCTGGGGCACATATGATAAAATAAGCCCGGACGCAATTTCAATTTTACCCGTGTGTTCAATATGCTGTCCCGCTAAAATCTTAAGTAAGCTGCTTTTTCCGCTTCCGTTCTTTCCATCCAGAACAACCCGTTCACCTTGCTTAACCGAAAAAGAAATAGGCTCACAAACTGCTCTGCCGTCATATATAGCAGAAACTTCCGAAAACACAACAAGTGTGTCCGAATGGTAAGTCAGCGGATGTATCTTCAAATCCTCTGCCGTTTCTGTGTTTTTCAGCAATGTTGATTTTTCCTCAATCGCTTTCTCGCGCCTTGCTGCAATGGTTTTAGAACGCTTCATCATCTTGGCGGCTCTGTGCCCGACAAAGCCGCGGTCAACAGGACCGCTGCCGAACTTTGCCGCTTCTGTGCGGTTCGACCAGGCTGAAGTACGCTTAGACGCAACCTGCAGACGTTTAATATCTTTCTTTAGACGGTCATTTTTAGACTGTTCAAATTCCTGTCTCCGTTCAAAGTTTTCCATAAAGGAGGAGAAATTTCCGCTCTGTACTTCAATATTCGTGCGGTTAATAGAAAGAATGTGATCCACACATCCGTCGAGAAAACGACGGTCGTGAGATACAAGAATAAAGCCTTTTTTTCGATTTAAGTATTTTGCCACTATTTCTCTTGCCTGCATATCTAAATGATTCGTGGGCTCGTCTATCAAGAGGAAGTTTCCCTCGTTTAAGAATAACGCTGCAAGTAAAACCTTCGTCTGTTCCCCGTTCGACAGGGTTTCAAAGGGTCTGTATAAAATATCATATGATACATCAAGATAGGACAACTCACGCATGAGCTCCCATTCCTCCGCAAGGGGACACACTTCACGGAGTACCTCCTCTGTCATACGAGACGCCTCGGTAACTTGATAGGGGAAATAGTCAAACTTAACAGAGGATATAATACGCCCGCTGTATTCATGTTTACCCAGCAAAAGATTAAGCAAAGTGGTCTTTCCCCTGCCGTTCCTGCCAATAAACCCCAACTTCCAATCAGTATCAATTTGAAAATTCACATTTTTAAAAATTTCATGATAACTCGAAGGATACGAAAATGTCAAATCCTCAACTTTAATCATCGACATATACACCACCTCCATTCTATAAACTATTGAAATCAGTTAAACATCCCATCCAATATGTTCATCCACAAATCTATCAAACACCCATTCACTGCCATCAAACAATATTTCTAAAAACTCTTGCTGCAGTTCGGCTTTCGATAGGCTCCTTACATATTTTATAACTCTCTCCTCAAGTTCATCATAATACTCTTCTTCTTGTTTTTCGTATTCATCAATATCTTTCTTGTATTGAATTGCTTCATTAGGAAATGCCGAAAAATACAACGCTATCATATGCTTACAAATTATCCTTCTTCCGTTGGCATGTGGACAGCTGCAATGTGATTTCCGTATATGCTCAGTATCTATATATACATCATATATCGCACTTCCGCTGCCCAAAGCATTGCATTGGAACTTTGTATCATCAATTTTTTTAAAATTCCGCACATGCTTGTTGATATAATATTCATAGCCCCGCCATAGAGACGCTGTACTTGCATTGTTCATTAATCCCATTATGACCCCTCCATTCGTTAAAGTTTTCATGATTCAAATACATTTATTTTTTATTCAAATTTTATCTATCTATCCACATTCACCGCATCAACCTATATAATCAGCTCATTCAATCCATCCTCATTGAAAAAAGTCCATCGAGGTGACACATTCCAATTTATCTGAACTATCGACATTCCTTAACATACCATAGCCATGAATAGAATAAACTTTATTCCATTTCTGTTTTTTAAGCATTTCCTCTCAGCCAAATGCCTGTATAATTATATCACAAAAATCAAGTATTTTCAATATGGAATGAATGATATAGATGAATTACATTGTAGATTTACAATAGATGTGTTACAAAGTTCCGGCATATTAAGTGAAGATATGAAATCATCACTTGCAATCTAATTTAGCGGAATATTTAATGAAGAGTGAATATCAAAGTTGTTGTTATTCAGCGATGTATGCATTCTTTTTAACCGCTTATTGTATATTGTTAAAAAAGATTGATTTTAAGATTTGTCATATAGATATTATCGCAGATCTTGATGATGAATTGGAAAGCATTCAAATATTTGAGACGAATGACAAATCTTCTATAATTACGGTCGATTGGCATAGCACAAATAAAATCAACAACATATATATGCTTTATAAAAATCAGTATTCTGGTTTAGAGAATGAATCAATTTTAGATTTAGTAACTGCTGATGTTATAGAAGAAGAATACTATTTAAAGGATAAACGCCTTTCTATAGCACCAAGCATTTTATCAAAACAATACTGCGGAATTATTGAACACGAAGTAAATAAATTAATTCAACTTAAAAATTTGCCAAACAAGCCCAAAGAACATTTAATGCGGGCACAAATGACAGATCATATAAAATATAACAATATAGATTTATCAGTAATGTCAGATGAATTATCGTATATATTAAAAAAGTTACATAAACTACGCAATGACGCTTCCCACGGAGAAATAATTAATAGAAAAAGCTATTCTATTCTTAGAAAATATAAAAATTTAGGCTTATTTTCTGCAATATCTATTGAAAAACTTGGATTGAAATCAGGTAAAATATCTTCTACAATTGCTGAGATAAGTGACTATATGGGATTACCCAAAACTAAAGAATAAAATAAATTGTATTCAAAATGTACTCGAACAAAAAAATAAACCTCCAAAAACTGCGTATTTATGCGGTTTTTGGAGGTTTTGCTGTTTACTCCCACTCGATGGTGGCGGGGGGTTTTGAAGTTATGTCATAGACTATTCGGTTTACATGGGGAACCTCATTGACTATTCGGCGGCTTACGATATCAAGGACATCATAGGGTATTCTCGCCCACTCGCCTGTCATGAAATCGGTTGTTGTTACGCCTCTCAGAGCTACCGTATAGTCATATGTGCGTTCGTCTCCCATTACTCCTACGCTTCTCATATTTGTAATGACCGCAAAGTACTGGTTAATCTCTCTGTCAAGGCCGGCGTTACTGATTTCCTCTCTGAATATTGCGTCAGCCTCTTTAAGTATATCAAGTCTATCCTTGGTTATATCACCTATACATCTGATTGCAAGTCCGGGACCTGGGAAAGGCTGTCTCCATACGAGATTTTCCGGTATACCCAGTTCCAACCCAAGCTGCCTTACTTCATCCTTAAACAGGCTGCGAAGCGGCTCGATAATCTCTTTAAAATCAACATAATCCGGCAGTCCTCCAACATTATGGTGGCTCTTAATCACTGCCGCATCTCCTGTTCCGCTCTCGATTACATCGGGATAAATCGTTCCCTGGACAAGATAATCTACCGTCCCTATCTTCTTCGCTTCCTGTTCAAAGACCCTTATAAACTCCTCGCCGATTATTTTACGCTTTGTTTCAGGGTCGGAAACGCCTGCAAGCTTGCCTAAAAATCTATCCTCACAGTTTACCCGAACAAGATTTATATCAAACTGCTTAGTGAATATTTCTTCAACCTGGTCTCCCTCATCCTTCCTGAGCAATCCATGGTCAACAAAAATACAAGTCAAATTCTTACCGACAGCCTTATACAACAGGACTGCTGCAACGCTGCTGTCAACACCTCCGGACAAAGCGCACAGAACCTTTTTATCACCAATCTTATTCTTGGCAAATTCAATATAATTTTTGGCATAGTCTGACATTGTCCAATCGCCTTTGGTCTTGCAGACATTATACAAAAAGTTACTAATCATCTGCTTTCCGAAAGGAGTGTGGTTAACTTCAGGATGAAACTGAACTCCGTAAAAATTCTTTTCGGTATTTTCAAAAGCTGCCATTGGGCAATCAGCGGTTACCGCAACAACTCTGAATCCATTAGGCAAAGAAACAACCCTATCTGTATGGCTCATAAGACACCGATTTTTTGTTTCGAGACCATCAAACAGCGTTCCCGTCGTATCAAGCTCAATATCAGTAACACCATATTCTCTGGTATCGGCATGGTGAACCACTCCGCCTAAGGACATGCTCATAAGCTGTGCGCCATAGCAAATACCTAAAATCGGAACGCCCATATTAAATACTCCGGGGTCAACCTTAGGAGCGTTTTCGTCAAACACGCTGTTGGGACCGCCTGTAAAGATTATTCCAACAGGATTTAATGCCTTGATTTCATCAACTGTTTTTGAATAAGGAACAACCTCACAGTACACATTTGCTTCACGGACGCGGCGGGCAATAAGCTGATTATACTGACCGCCAAAGTCAATAACAACTATTGTTTCATTTTTTACTCTTTCTTGCTGCATAGTAACCCTTTCTGCCCACAAATATTTTCAAAATACATACGCCTTTATCCGTGGGCAGATAAGGGCGTAACAATATTATCTATTATTTTCCTGAGGAACATAGACGGGATATTTACCTGTAAAGCACGCATCGCAATTGCCGCACTTGCTTCCCTTAACAATTTTGCCAAGGGCTGAAATCGAAAGATATGCAAGAGAGTCCGCACCAATATGCTTACACGTTTCCTCAACCGACATCTTGCACGCAATCAGTGACTTTCTGTCTGCTATATCCGTTCCGAAATAACAAGGATTTTTAAAAGGCGGCGAAGAAATTCTGACATGAACCTCTTTCGCTCCCGCATCACGAAGGAGCTGAACAATTCTGCCGCTGGTTGTCCCTCTGACAATTGAATCGTCTATCATAACAACACGCTTGCCTTCAATAGCCTCGCGCATCGCATTCAGCTTAATCCTAAGAGCGGATTCACGCTCCTCCTGTGTTGGCTGAATAAAGGTTCTGCCGATATATCTGTTTTTAATAAATCCGACTCCGTAAGGAATATTTGACTCTCTGGCATATCCCAGAGCCGCATCAAGACCTGAGTCCGGAACACCTATAACAACGTCAGCATCAACACCGCTTTCGCGAGCCAAATACTTACCTGCGTTTATTCTTGCCGCATGTACACTTGCACCGTCAAGAATACTATCAGGGCGGGCAAAATATATATACTCAAATACGCACAAGGATGTAGGCTGACCGCACCTGTCTCTATACGATTTAAGTCCGCTTTCGTCAACAACAATAACCTCGCCCGGCTCCACATCGCGCACAAACTCTGCACCTACAGCATCAAGGGCGCAGGTTTCGGATGAGAATACGTAAGAATTTTTAATCTTACCGATACAAAGAGGTTTGAAGCCCTGAGGATCCCTTGCGACAACCATACGCTTAGGCGTCATAATAATAAGCGAATACGCACCGCTGATTTCACCCATAAGCTTCATCATTGCTTCAGCGGTTGAATTGGTTCTTATACGTTCTTTTGCCATAAGGTGGGCGATTATTTCACTGTCGTTATTTGTCTGGAAAATCGCACCTTGATTTTCCAAATCCTTGCGCATCTTGTCAATGTTTACAAGATTTCCGTTATGAGCCAAGGCAAATGTTCCCTTTTGATACCTTGACACGAGAGGCTGGGCGTTTTCACGGCTGCTTGAGCCGGCAGTTGTGTATCTCACATGACCGACAGAAGCATGTCCTTTGAGCTCGTTGAGCACAAGGCTGTTAAAAACTTCCTGAACCAATCCCATGTCCTTATACTGGATAATCTTAATATTACCGTTCTCGTCAACATTGTTTACGGCTATGCCGCAGCTTTCCTGACCCCGGTGCTGCAGTGCGTATAATCCGTAATAGGTAACACGGGCAACATCAATGCCGTCTCCCATATCATATACTCCAAACACGCCGCACTCTTCATGTAGTGTATCAGAACCAAATATCTCGCTATACTTACTCAAAACAGGCCTCCTGTTCGCTCAAATAACACCTTACAACAGTCGAATATTTATGATTAAACGGTTTCACCCATAAGACGCTTCATAATTTCTTCATAGGCATCTTCAACGTTGCCCATGTCGCGTCTGAATCTATCTTTATCGAGCTTTTCGTTTGTTTCCTTATCCCAGAAACGGCAGGTATCCGGAGAAATCTCATCGGCAAGAACGATTGTACCGTCGCTTGTCTTACCAAACTCAAGCTTAAAGTCAATGAGCTTTATACCAAGTTCAAGGAGATATGCCTTCAAAATCTCATTTACCTTAAAGGCGTACTTTGCAATTGTGTCAATCTCTTCCTGAGTAGCAAGACCCAGAGCAAGAACATGATATGAATTTATCAGCGGATCTCCCAGGTCATCATCCTTATAGCTAAACTCCAGTGTGGGGCAAAGAAGCTCTTTTCCCTCCTCAACGCCGTATCTCTTCGAAAAAGAACCGGCGGCAACATTTCTGATAATAACTTCCAGAGGAACAATAGTTACTTTCTTAACCAAGGTTTCTCTATCCGAAACTTCTTCAATAAGGTGAGTAGGCACGCCCTTTTCCTCGAGCATTTTCATAAGATGGTTGGTAACGCGGTTATTGATGATACCCTTTGACTGAATTGTACCTTTCTTCTCACCGTTGAAAGCGGTAGCGTCGTCTTTATAGTCAACCATTAAAACTTCCGGGTCATCTGTTTTAAAAACCTTTTTAGCCTTTCCTTCATAAAGCTGTTCAAGTTTCTTCATTGTAAAATCCTCCAATTAAAAATTATCAAAAACACAGTATTATTGTATTACATTAAATGTCAAAATGCAAGTCCTAAATTAAAGAAATTTCTATAAATTTGCTGCACCGTGAACTATCATATTTTATTCTATTTGCCATATTAAAAGGTCATTTAAAGCAAATAATGCCTGAAAAATCAGGCATTATACATTTTACTATTCAACTGTAACCGACTTTGCAAGATTTCTCGGCTTATCTATATCAAGCCCCTTAAGGGATGAAACATAGTATGAAAACAGCTGGAGCGGTACAACCACTTCGCTGGGCATAACAAGCTCGTCACACTTGGGAACATATATAACATAATCGGCTTCCTTTTCAATTTCTGTATGTCCCTCTTCCGCCACTGCTATAACAACGGCTCCTCTTGCCTTAACCTCTTTGATGTTGCTGAGCATTTTTTCGAACAGACTTTTAACTGTGCAAAGCGCAACAACAACAGTTCCCTTTTCGATAAGGGCAATTGTTCCGTGCTTCAATTCACCGGCAGCGTATGCTTCGGAGTGAATATATGATATTTCTTTCAGCTTGAGAGAACCCTCTAAGGCTACCGCATAATCAAGAGTTCTGCCAAGGAAAAATACGCTCTTGCTGTTGAAATACTTTGATGCAATATACTGAATTTCACCATTGTTTTCAAGCAGCTTAGAAATATTATCAGGCAGTTTTTTAAGGGCATTAATATATCTTGCCAGCAGCTCGGGAGAAATAATCTCTAATTCCTGGGCAATATAAATTGACATAAGATATATTGCAGTAAGCTGAGTGCTGTACGCCTTTGTTGTAGCAACTGCAATTTCCGGACCTGCCCATGTATAAAGCACGTCGTCAGACTCCCTCGCTATACAGCTTCCAACTGCATTTACAATCGCAAATGTACGCGCTCCGAGACGCTTTGCCTCACGCATTGCGGCAATGGTATCGGCAGTCTCTCCCGATTGAGAAATCAAAACAACAAGAGTTTTTTCATCTACTATAGGATTGCAATATCTAAATTCAGAGGCAACAATTACCTCAACAGGTATGCGAATCATCTGTTCAATTACATATTTGCCGACAACGCCTACGTGATACGCGCTTCCGCAGGCAACAATGTATATCTTATTAATACTGCGAAAATAATCGGAAGTCAGAGAAATATCGTCAAGAACAACCCTGCCGTCTTTTATTCTCGGGTTTACGGTATCTGCAATAGCGCGGGGCTGCTCCATAATCTCTTTAAACATAAAGTGCTCATAGCCGCCCTTTTCCGATGCAGAGATATCCCAATCAACCGTGAACACCTCTTTTGAGACTTCCTCGCGGTCTGTATTATAAATCTTTACTTCATCCTTTTTCAAAACGACAATCTCGTTATTTTCAAGAAAATATACATCTTTTGTGTGGCCTAAAATAGCGGGTATATCAGACGCAATAAAGTTCTCGCCGTCGCCGAGCCCCACAATAAGCGGACTTTCTTTTCTCACTGCCACAAAAGAGTCGGGCGAATCAGCTGAAAGCACGCCGAGGGCGTAGGAACCGTCAACCTTGTTTATCACCTTGATTATCGTATCAATAATATCACCGTTATAGTAATGCTCAAACAGATGGGCTATAACCTCTGTATCGGTCTCGGAAATAAACTCAAAGCCCTTTTTCGTCAGATACTCTCGCAATGACAAATAGTTCTCAATTATTCCGTTATGAACAACTGCAAATCTGCCGGATTTACTTAAATGCGGATGTGAATTTGTATCCGAAGGCTCGCCGTGAGTTGCCCAGCGGGTATGACCGATACCAACATTTCCCTTAACAGCCTTACCGCCGTCTATCATATCACTCAGTTTTTGCAAGCGTCCCTTTTTCTTTTTGACAACTATACCATCGTCCGTCATAACAGCTATGCCTGCAGAGTCATATCCACGGTACTCCAGCTTTGACAGACCGTCAAGCAAAATAGGTGCAACCTGTTTTGAACCAACATATCCCACTATTCCACACATAAAATAAACCTCCAAATTATCAGTTATTTTAATTCTATTATTGCAAATTATCCGACAGAACCACTATGCTCCGTATGATACCAATCTTTATTATTATGCCTGAACATTCCGATAATTGCCGATGGTATCCATGTTATGCAATATAATATAAATCCAAAAATATTAAATACAATATATCTGTTAAACTTCTTGTCAACAACAAGTCCTATCATAGCTGTCAGAAAACCTAGACCCAAGTATATATTCAGGGCAACATAACATATAGGATTTGTCCATAGTCGGCACAGCGGAAAATCATATCCGAACAACACAGAAATTGTCGAAAACACAGAGACAATTCCGAAAACCGTATAAGAAAAAACCCCCAGAAAATCTCCGTAAAGACTGAGCCAGTCAATAAATTTCCCGCGCTTTATAAGCCTAAATCCAAATCGCCCTTGAACATCCACAACACCCTGCGCCCATCGGGTTCGCTGTTTTAAGGATGCGGACATCTTTGACGGCTTTTCGTCGTACACCACCGCTTTTTCCGCAAACGCAACCTTTATGTTTTTGATAGCTAAAAGCATAGTATACTCAAGATCCTCCGCCAGGCAGCTTTCTCTGGCATCATTAAGTATTTCGCGGAAAACATCCGCCTTAACCGCATAGCCGGTTCCGCATATTTTGCAGCCAAATCCCAAATTATGCGGTCCCAGCTTCCCAAATCTCGTTTCAAGATAATGCCACAAAGAATATGCCGCTGTAAGCCAATTTTTGTTGGGATTTTTTGCTTCAACATTACCTTGAACTGCGTCATAGCCACATGCGAGAATACTGTTCATTTCACGAAAATAATCGCTTCTCACCAAGTTGTCCGCATCAATTACCGTGTAATATTCAGCGTCGAAACCACCGGATTGAATAATTGCTATTGCCGCCGCAACAGCTGCGGATTTATTGGATCTTCCAGATGTGCGCCTTATAACCTCAGCGCCGCATTTTTCAGCCACATATGCGGTATTGTCGCTGCAATTGTCCGCAACGACAAAAACCTTGATCAACCCGCTCGGATAATCCACTTTGTTTATGCTCTCAATAAGCTGTCCGACTACCTCACCTTCGTTATGGGCGGGAATGATAACTGCAAAGCTCGTATATCTCTCATCTTTCGGCGGTATATCTCTCTTTTTGAAAAAAGAAAAAACACCGACTGCAACATAATACAATCCAATTAAAAAGAGTGACAGCTCCAAGAAATCAATGATGATCCCCATCACATATAAATGCACAAGCCTCACTCCTCACACACAGTAATTATATAACAATGTATATTTAAATTCAATGGTGAAATTATTAAATTTTCTTTACATATGTTAATTTTTTGTATACAATCTTCACACAGAAATAACCGTAAAACTCAAGTTTCGGAAAATTGTGTGAATGAACAAAAATAATAATCTAAATACTTGACGTTGAAGCAAATTAAATGTAAAATACTATTATACTATTTATTCGGAGATTTGTAATGAAAAAGAACGACATTTTTGATATAGAAATAACCGGTATGACTGACGAGGGCTATGGCATCGGCAGAATTAACGGCATGGCTGTCTTTGTTCCGTACACCATTGCGGGCGAGACCGTTAAGGCCATAATTATAAAAATTCTTAAAAACTACGCGGTTGGTAAGCTGATTGAAATTGTCAAACCGTCCGAAAACAGAATTAAATCTGACTGTAACACGTTTTACCAATGCGGCGGTTGTGCCCTCAGACACATGACCTATGATGAGGAGCTTAGATTTAAGAAGCAGAAAGTTACTGATTGTATAACGAGAATTGGTGGGATTTTAAATCCCAAAATTGACGATGTGGTACCATCAATAGAAGTTTGCAGATACAGAAATAAGTCACAGTTTCCCGTTACTCCGTCGGGAGTCGGAATGTACGCTCAACACAGTCACAGACTGATTGAAACCGATGATTGCTTGATTGCTTCGCGGACAGTAAAACCGATTATTCAGTCTGTCAAGTATTGGATGAAAAGTTATAACATTCCTGCCTATGACGAAAACTCTGGCAAGGGGATAGTGAGAAATATTTATGCAAGAACAGGCGACAGCGGAACTCTGGTTACTGTGGTGACAGCAACCGAAAACCTGCCTCACAAAAGAGAGCTTGTTGAGGAGCTGCTAAGCTGCGGAACAGAAATATGCGGCATAATCCAAAATATTAATAATAAAAACACAAATGTTGTGTTGGGCAGAAAAAATTTAACCATTTACGGTACGCCATATCTGACCGATTTTATAGGAAATATTGAGTTTAGAATTTCACCTATGTCCTTTTATCAAGTCAATAAAAGGCAGACGAAAAAGCTATATAGTATTGCAAAAGAGTATGCAGGGCTGACAGGTCATGAAACCGTCCTTGACATGTATTGCGGAATAGGCACTATCGGACTGTTCATGGCTGATAAGGCAAAAATGGTTGTCGGGGTCGAAACTGTTCCTGATGCTGTTGAGGACGCAAAAATTAACGCCGAAATCAACGGAATTACCAACTGTGAATACTATGTGGGCAAGGCGGAAGTTCTAATAAATACTATAATCAAGAATAAATATAAGCCTGACGTAGCCATATTGGATCCCCCACGAAAGGGCTGCGACCGTAAACTTCTTGATACACTGTCCTCAATTAAGAGCATAAAAAAGATAGTGTATATCTCCTGTAAGCCCTCGACCCTTGCCAGAGATGTGATACATCTTAAAACCCTAAACTTTTATCCGCAAAAAATCACCCCTGTGGATATGTTCCCCCGCACTCCCCATGTGGAGACAATAGTGTTGCTACAACGCCGCGATACTTAGAAATCCTTGAATTTAAGCACTTTGTGAAGCATACGGTGTTTAATTCAGAAGGAGGAAAATACCGAAATAAGGAGCTAAAAAATTATATTATCGTAAAAGTTGCGATTGACCTGGTGTGTGGGAACACAAAAGAATAGTCTAAAAAATTGTTTATGATCGAAAAAGAGATGCTTTTTTTGGCATCTCTTTTTGCATATATAAGGAGAATCGTATTATGAAATGCTTGCTAAAATATCAATGGGTAAAGCTAATGCGTTCCCATCTTCCTCAGGGCAAGGGGGTAATGGGTTCTTGGGCTCGTCTTGCATCCCGTGCAGCATTTCGTAAAGGAACAGCCTCTTATTGCGGTTACAGTAATCCTGTAACGCCCGGTATGTGGTCTGGCGGTATCGTTGGTCTAAAAAGCATTTTAGGCGTTAGAACGCGAAAACAGGCATTAGAAATGATGGATACGCTGTCAAGGCTCGGATATATAAAGTACGAGCTGGATCCGCATACAAAAAAGCTAACTTATCTCATAACCGACTGGGTTGTTGAATGCTCCGGAGAAGAATGCATGGATGGAAATGTGTATGCTTCAAATGATTACGGTTTCCTTTGCCTACCACGGAACATAACGCAGCGGCTTGCAGATAACAATTATATATTTGAAGAATCAGACGCATGGCTTGATTTGTGGTGCCACACGGTATTCGCAGAACAACGCAATGCGTTTTCTTTTTTGGCGCCGACGATTCAGTATGACGATTATGGTGCCGCATTAACTCTGGAAACCCTCGGTAACCGTTGGGGTTGGGAAAAGACAAAGGTATGGAGATTTTTTAAGAAATACGGGAATGTCTTTGCTCTGTACCGTCTCCCCGGTTCTTACGGTTGTCTGGTTTTTAATAAAATATATCCGACACAAGCAGAGACTGTCTTGCCCACGCAGGATAAAATTGTGCGTATTTTGAATGAAATACGCATTTGCGCAAAAGGAATAAAAAAAGATGAGTCCGATCATGCGTATATCAACAGGTTAATCGCCTGGTATAGCAAAAAAGTGATCTCCTCTATCTTATCAAATGCGGAAGAAAATCGCGTTGCATTTTTCTCCCCTATAATACGCGCGTATTTTTCTCTGTGTTGGAATTGTAAGAATTATAACTATGACTGCAAGGGTTATTATAATACCCCAATTGCGGAAATTAAAAGAAATCATATCCGTGGGCCATGTATACCTGTGGATATAACGAAAATAGCAAAGGAGATTTTTATATATGAGCAGTAAACAGAACAAAAAGGCGATGTATAAACAGGAAGAGGATCGCATTATCGCACATTCAGAGGCGTTTATTGGGCTTTTGACCAGACGAGGCATACTGGGAGATCAGAAGATTGACGATGAAAAGATACGCATAGCGCAGCAGGAAAAGAAGAAAAACACATACCATAACACGCTTATGCTCTTGAAAAATTACAGAACCATAGCATGGATGCTGGAATGTTTCCCCGATTCGATTGCTGAGGAGTTGGACGAGCCTTTTGAGGGATTGGATGAGTTGATTGACCGGATTGATATCGAAACGTCATTGGATAACAAAAAGCTTGAAAGCAGAATTGCAGGTATCCAAAAGTCAAGAATATTGCTTGACCGTGTGAATGAGGCTCTGACCGTTCTGAAGAAAAAGCCGTCTGACGGCGAAAGACTGTATAATCTGATTTATCAGACCTACATAACGCCTGAAAAGCTGAGTTTAACGGACCTGCTCTATCGCTTGGATCTGTCGCCGCGCCATTATTACCGGCTTCGGGAACAAGCAATCACAATCTTATCCATCCGGCTCTGGGCTTCACCGGCAGCCGATGTGGATTTCTGGCTTGAAATGCTGACATTGCTGGAGGGATTGAACTGAAAACGGTGGTAAATAAATTGGCACAAAATTGGCACAGCCGCGCCGATGACAAGCAATTGAAACTGTGGTATACTGGTATCGTCCCAAAATGGGATCGGACAATAGGGATGCCGTTTTTGAAGCAGCTTAGTGCTTTGAAACGGTATTTTTTATTGCCGAAATTACAGAAGGAGGTTTTTGGGCATGGTCAAACAATTGGGTAAAAGCGGCAAGCTTCAAACTGTATACTGGTCATTGGTCAGTATGGTATCTGCCGTACTCATTTCAGTTCAGCCTGTCATGGCAGACACGATTTGGGACAGATTTTCAAACATCATGAAGGATGTTTACGGCGAAATAGTTGCCATAAGTACCATTGTCGCAGTTACAGTTGCCGCAATTGCGCTGGTTGTCAGAATGGTATCAAGAAACCAGCGAGCTGTTGATGAAGCTACCAGTTGGCTTAAGCGAATTGTAATCACTTGGCTTGTTTTGAACTCGCTCGGCTTTGTGGTTGCATACTTACAGCCGTTGATTTCTGGCGGAAACTACACAGGCTGAGGACAAGCGGTCAGGCAGGACGGAGGTGATGAAATTTGCTTGACTGGATTTTTGAAGGGATCGTCACATGGATCAGCAGTATCGTTTCCCAGCTGATGGACGCTGTGTCAGGCCTGTTTTTGAACGCACTTGGCACAGATATGACAGCAATGGAAGAATACTTTCCGTTTGTTGCAAAAGCGTTTACTGTCATGCAATATATGGCATGGGCGTTGTTGTTTTTGATTACGATATGGCAATTGTTCCGTGTGTTCGGCGGACCCATAACAGAAGCAGAGAACCCTTTGTCACTGCTTGCAAGAAGCTCTTTGTTTGCGTTGTTGATAGGATATGCAAAGCCAATATTCCTGCTGACGCTCGACATTGCAAGAGCTCCTTATACGGCGCTCATGGATATTACGATGTCTTCAGAAGATTTCACATTTGCCGGAGTGGAACAGGCGCTGACTAATGGACTAACAACCATTGTTTCCGTTGCAACAGTGGTTGGTCTATTGCTTTTGGTGATTTTGGAAATTGCGTTAGGCTGGAATTATTTCAAACTGTTACTTGAAACGGTTGAACGATACATTGTGGTTGGTGTTCTTTGCTATACTTCCCCTCTGGCATATGCGATGGGAGCGTCAAAAACAACAGGAAGTGTATTCAAATCTTGGTGCCGTATGGTGGGTTCACAACTGCTATTATTGGTGATGAACGTATGGTTTCTGCGAGCATTTAACAGTTCGGTGGGACAATACATTGGCAACGGCGGTGCACTGTCAACCGGCCAGGGCAATATATTTCTATGGATGTTCTGTGCTCTTGCGTTTTTAAAAACGGCACAGAAATTTGACAGCTACCTTGCCTCTATGGGACTCAATGTAGCGCAGACAGGCAGCAGTATGGGTATGGAATTGCTTATGGCAGCGCGTGTTTTGGGCGGAGTCAGCGGAGGCGTTAAAAGTGCAGGCAATGTGTTTAGGGGCGGCAGCGCCACCTCAGGTGCAGGAACGGCAGGAGCTGGTTTTGCTGCAGGCTTTGTGAATAAATTCAAGGGAAATAGCTATGTCCGTGACGCTGTCGTCAGCGGCGGAAGTCCTATGGGCGCCGGCGGCACAGCTGGTTTTGTAGGCCGCGCTTTTGGAGGTATTGCTGCACGCAACGGTGCGAAACTGACCGGTGATTCTATCGCATCCGTAGCATCAAAAGCACCAAATGTTTCAGGAAGTATTGCCGGAGATATTGCAGACCGCAGTCTTGAGAACTTTATGCCGCATTTGAGCGGCCGTCGTTTATCAGGTACTCAGATAACAGGCGGACAGATATCTACAACTGCCACCGGTTCAGACGGAAACGAAGCCAATCTGGAAATGTACAGCGCTTCTCAGTATGAAAAACCGGATACGCCGCACAGCATCGTCAATGCATCCGACGGAAGCCAGTGGTATCAGATGGCTGCGGGCACTGGAGCAAACGCATTTTATGAAGCTCCCGAATTTACCGGTGATCCGTCCGAAGCGGCACAGGTGGCAACAACATTCCCTGATGCTGCGGAAGGCACCATACTTAGAACGGCTGATGAAGGCGTTATGGAAGCAACAACGCCGGGCGAAAGCTCGCTTTTATTTAACAGTACAAACTATGGTGAGCCAGACGGCCCACACTCTGTCATAAAAGACGCTGACGGCAATGAATGGTATCAAGTCTCGAGTGCCGATTATGCGGACGGTACTACAGAAGTGCCGCAGTTTGACAGCGGATATACAGAGTTCCCGGGAATGCCGGAAGATACATCTATGAATGTGCTTGGCGATGGTTTGATTGAAGCCAATTCTGCCGATGGCACATCAATGCTGTACAGCAGCGAAAGCTACAGTGAACCGGAAGGCACATATCAGACGGTTACTGATGCTGACGGGACACAGTGGTATCAGGTATCTGGTGAGGATATTGCAAACGGCAGTGCAGCTGCTCCGCAATTTACTGGAGACAATGCCGTTTCGTTCCCCGACATGTCAGAAGATACTGCATATACCCAAATCGGCAACGGCGTGATTGAAGCTAATTCTGCCGATGGTAGTTCCATGCTGTATAACAGCGCTTCCTATGCCGAACCAGAGGGTGAGCATTCTGTTGTTACGGCAAACGATGGCAGCCAGTGGTATCAGATACCTATTGGCAGCGATGGTTCTTATGAAGCACCGGAATATACAGGGGCTGTTGCAGAAGGAATGCAGGCAGAACCCAGCTTCCCCGGCATGCTGGATGGAACAGAGTTTCGTTCAGCTGGAAACGGCGTTGTGGAAGCCTCCTCTGCTTCCGAAAGCAATACGCTATGGTATAACAGTGCTAATTATGAAGAACCTGAAGCACCTCATACGGTTATGCAGGCAGCAAACGGTGTGGAATGGTATGCGATGCAGCCACATGCCGAGACGCCCGCATTCGAGGCCGGAGATGCAGCAATGGCATATAACCAAGCACAGTTCCAAGCATTTATGCCAGGCTACGAGCAAAAAGTATCCTCGGTTGACGGATCTCAGCGTCAGGATGGTTGTTTTGAAGTCCGGCACGAAAACGGAAGCGGTACTATGTTTTACGATACGACCAGGTATGCTGCACCGCGCGGCAATTATCAGGTATATGAAGATGTTAATGGAAGTCAATGGTACGCAATACAAGGCGAAGCTGCCGTTGACCGAAAACCGGTATATCAAGACGGGAAACCGGTATACGATAACGGTAAGCTGCGTACAGAATCTGTTGCAACTGTGCGTTATAAGACAACACCATCGCGTTTTGGAGAACCCAAACGCCGTGAAAAAATAGAAATAAAAGCACCGAAACGCAAGCGGTAAACTGAAAGCAGTCAAATTCTATGTTTGGCTGCTTTTTTAATTGAAAATTTTGTTTCGGCAAGGAGGTGAAAAGAATGGCTGAGCCCAATAAACAGCAAATCGGTGACGGTGCCGATAATTTCGGGCAGGCTGCAGGTCAAATGGCCAAAGCCGCAAAACAAGCCGGACAGGAAACGGCAAAGCAAGCAGCCGCAAAAGGCGCAGAGGCTACTGCAAACGCAGCAGCTGCAACTGTCAAAGCCGGTGTGGAAGGTGGAAAAGCTGTCGCCGAAGTCGCCGCTGGAACAGCGGCAGGCGGACCTGTAGGTGCGGTCATATCTGCGGCATGGTCTTTGAGGCATACCTTGTTTAAGATACTGATTTGTATATGCCTTGCACTTGTGTTCTTTATTGTGCTGATTGTATCCCTACCATCCATAGTTACAAACAATATATTCGGTCTGGACGGGACACAGCCTGTCGAAGGCATGACTCTTGATTCCAGTTATACTCAGATGGAACAGGTGGTATCAAATGTAATAGAAGCGGCATATCAGATGTCTTTATCCAGAGTTGAGCAGATCATTTCAAGTGGTGGATATAATTACGAGGCTTCCTCAGATGCAACTATCAATTATGCGCAGAGCTCAGCCGGTTATGACACATGCTATATCCTCGCCGCTTATTCTGCCTCTTTGGAACAACAGGGCACCGATCCGGAGGACATGACTACAAAATTAAACAGTGTAGCAAGTGATATGTTCCCTGTCACCTATGAAGTTAAAGAAACCGAACAGACTATCACAAATGAGGACGGGACTACTTCCGTACAGACGGTACAGTATGTAGAATGTACCATCCACCCATTTGACAACAGCGTCATCAACAGGGCTTTTGGTATTGATCCGAATGCCGCATACAATCAATTCGGCGCAACATACAGTGAGGTCATTACCAATATGGCAAACGCGCTTAAACGGACTTTATACGGTGCAATAAGCCCTGGTGAATCTGTCCCTCTTACTGATGAAGAATTGATTGCATTTGTGAATAGTCAAAGCTGTACAGGCGTTCAAAAGCTGTTATTGGAAACCGCTTTATCGTTAGTCGGCAAAGTTCCGTACTTCTGGGGTGGCAAAAGCCCTGCTGGCTGGAATGATGAATGGAATACGCCAAAGCTGGTTACATCCGCCGGTTCTTCTTCTACCGGAACGATCAGACCGTATGGCTTGGATTGCAGTGGTTTCACATCATGGGTCTATGATACGGCGCTTGGAATTGATATCGGTGCTGGTACTGGCGGGCAATACCCGAAAACCACCGCTGTTTCCGCAGCTGATTTGCAAATCGGCGATTTGGGCTTTTTAGCAGGCTCAGGCGGAGGTGGCTGGAACCATGTTTTGATGTTTGCCGGATATGGATCCAGCGGAGAACGGATGTGGGTACACTCCTCCAGCGGCAGCGGCGTTATACTGAATTCGCCCAGTTATGAATCATCGCTGGTTCTGCGCAGACCAAAGAATGTGGACTATAACGCACCTGTAGCAGGTGGATTTACCGGAATCATAGGTCCATCTTCCGGCACCCCTTACACAATGGAAGTCGAAGTGACACATTATTGTCCTTGTCAGCAATGTAACGGCAACTCACTGGCTATGTCTGCAAGCGGAAAGCCGTTAGCTGTCGGGATGGTAGCAATGTCAACAAAGTACCCGTTTGGTACCAGAATCAGCATTAACGGAAAAATATATACTGTGGAAGACCGCGGCGGCGCTGAATTTAATGATATCCACCGTGTGGATATTTTCGTAAACTCGCATGAAGAAGCGTTGCGTCTGGGGCGGTACAAAACCACAGCCACAGTATATCCAACAGGTAGGTGAAGAATTTGGAAGAAAAAGAATATAACAATATCTATGCTATCCCGGCGAATTATACAGACTCAGGGAAAATCTTCGGCGGAATGCTGGAGCTTCGCAATACTATTGAAGCTGCTTTAATTGTAATTATAATCGGCTATCCCGAACTGATGCTGATTCCTATGGCAACTACCCTTCGTATTGTAGTAATGACTGTGACGCTTATTCCCGTTGCAGTAATTGCGTTGATGGGTATCGATGGCAATTCCCTGTTTCAGTACGTCGGACATATGATCCGATATTTCATCAACCGGAGAAATCTGCATTTCAGAAGGGTGGGATACCACTATGACAGACGGCAGCTCAGGAAAAAGCAAAAAGCCAAAGTCAAAAAAGCGTCCGGAAAAGCTTGAATTTGTTCAGGACTTTATTCCGGTTAAAAATATAAATTACGGAATCATCGAAACTACCGATGGCCGTTACATAAAAATTTTAGAGATAGAGCCGATCAATTTCATGCTTCGCTCCAGTGAAGAGCAGTTTGGAATCATCTCTTCTTTCGCGAGCTGGTTAAAAATTTCTCCCATGCGGCTGCAGTTTAAAAGTATTACCCGCAAAGCGGATTCCGATAAGCATGTAGCCATGGTAAAAAGAGAACTTGCCGAGGAAGAAAATGAACAATGCAAGCAGTTGGGCGAAGGATATATACGGCTTATCAAGGATGTAGGCAGCCGTGAAGCCTTAACCCGAAGGTTCTTTCTTATTTTTCAGTACGAAGAGTTTCACCGCAGCGACAGTGATGATTTTGCCAAAATATACAGTGCTCTGCAAACGGCGGAGCAAACGGCAAGGGCATATTTCCTTCAGTGTGGAAACTCTATCTTACAGCCCAAGGATCCGGACGAAGCGACTGCTGAAATTCTGTACATGTTTTTCAACAGGCAGTCCTGTGTGGATGAACCGTTTTCATCCCGTGTGAACCGTGTTGTTATGGACACCATGACGGCAAAAAACAAAGTAATCGGGATTGATCCCGTACCGCATATACGCATTACCAACTTTCTTGCCCCACGCGGAATCAATTTAAAGCATTCCAATTACATTATTATGGACGGGCTATATTACTCGTTCTTATATATAAAGGGAAACGGTTATCCCGGGATGGTTCGCGCGGGCTGGATGTCCTCTCTGATCAACGCCGGTGAAGGTATTGACGTCGATGTACATCTGCGCCGGGAAAACCGCAGCAGGACGATCGATAAGGTTGCACAGCGTATCAGGCTTAACCGTACCAAGTTGAGGAGTATGCAGGATACCAGCACTGACTATGAAGAACTCACGAACTCTATTCAGGCCGGCTACTATATCAAGCACGGAATCGCAAACAATAATGAAGATTTATTTTATATGTCCGTGTTTATTACCATATCGGCAAAAAGCTATGAAGAGCTTCTTTGGCGAAAGCAACAGATGACAGATATGCTGAAATCCATGGACATGTATACGAGTGATTGCCGGTTTCAGCAGGAGGACGCCTTAAAGTCAGTTATGCCGTTTTTACATATAACGCCTTCGCTGGAAAAGAAATCACAGAGAAATGTGCTGACCAGCGGCGCAGCTTCTACCTATATGTTTACGAGCTTTGAAATGTCTGACGATACTGGCGTTCTGCTTGGCATCAACCGGCATAACAACTCACTTTGTATAGTGGATTTATTCAATACAAAGAAAAATAAGAACGCGAACCTGAACCTGCTCGGAACCAGCGGCGCGGGCAAGACCTTCACTATGCAACTTTTAGCGCTTCGGATGAGGATGCGCGGCATACAATGCTTCATACTCGCACCGATCAAGGGCCACGAGTTTCGCCGTGCGTGTAATCATATCGGCGGACAGTATATCAAAATAGCCCCCGGTTCGCCGCATTGTATCAATATCATGGAGATCCGGCACACCATTACGCCGGAGATGGAACTGATCGATGAGATGGACTACAGCGAGATGGATTCTATGCTGGCAAGAAAAATCCAGCAGCTAATGATATTTTTCTCGTTGCTGATCCCGGATATGACCAATGAGGAAGAACAAATGCTGGATGAGGCGCTCATCAAGACCTACGCCGATTTCGGCATTACCCATGATAATGAGTCGCTGTATCTGGATCCCGAAGCGAATCCACCGGTCATGAAGGAAATGCCCATACTGGGAGACCTGCATAAGAATCTGCTTCAAAATAAAATGACGGAACGCATAGCTATTATAGTCAGCAGATTCGTGACCGGCTCGGCGCAGTCTTTTAACAAAGAAACTAATGTGGACTTAACGAATAAATACATCGTATTGGATCTGTCTGAACTGAAAGGAAAACTTCTTCCCGTTGGCATGATGATCGCGCTGGACTATGTCTGGGATAATATCAAGGCAGACAGGACAAAAAAGAAAGCAATTTTAATAGATGAGATCTGGCAGCTGATTGGAGCATCCTCCAATAAACAGGCTGCCGATTTTTGTTTGACCATTTTCAAAACCATACGTGGGTTTGGGGGCGCCGCTATCTCAGCGACGCAAGACCTCTCCGATTTTTTTAGTCTGGAGGATGGCAAGTATGGCAGAGCAATCGTAAATAATTCAAAGAATAAAATCATTTTGAATCTTGAGCCTGACGAGGCACGGTATGTGCAGGATGTGCTGAAGCTTACGAAAACCGAGATGCGGTCCATCACCCGTTTTGAACGCGGTGAAGCTTTGGTATATTCCAATAACAATAAAGTGCCTGTCGTGATAAAAGCTTCAAAAGAAGAACAGGAGATGATTACAACAGACCGAGCAGAACTGGAGGCAATCCTGCGTGAAAAGCGTAAAAAGAAAACACATTAGGTTTTGAAATACGCATTTTGATAGAAATACGCATTGACTACATTGAAGGAGGTGGTGAAAATGCTTTTGCAGGACGAACAATATGTCGTGAAATGGCTGTCGCAATACGGAGCTTTACCGAAAACACAGATTATAAAAATGCTGCGTAAACCACCGCAGACTGCTGAGAAAATCCTGCGGAATTTGAAAAAACAAATGCAGATTTCCGATGTCGGCGGTGGGTATTATGTTGCTCTTGACTCCATGTGCCAGCCTGATCAGCGAACGATTCTTGCCGTATGGGTTTTGTTGAAGTTTATAGATTTTGTGGATCCAATGGCACATTATCCGGCTGTCTACCCTGCACAGCTCTTTTTTCTGAAAGAAAATGTCGGTTACGAAATCGTTGTATTATATGACGGCGAAACAAGCCTGTTAAGACTGTTGCAGCCGGATGATGATTTGAAATATATCATCATACTGCCGCATATTTCAATGGCGACGCAATTAAAGTTACCGAAAGCACCGTGCCTGTTTGCAACCGTTGATTTTGAAGGGCAGGATGAACCGGAAGTGACATTCTATTCTATGGAGGCAATTGCAAATGAAAACGCACAATACATTTCAAAAAGCTCTTGATAAAATAGATGCAAAAATTCAGGAACTGCACGAACAAGCCTTCTCTGTGAGACGGTTCTATCAGGATGGCAATATAAAGCAGGCATATGAAAGTGCGCTGCGGTTGGAAGAGGTTTCGGAGAAAACCGTGCTTCTAACCCGTGCGCTTCCGGCATATACGGGAAACCCTAAAGCGAGACTGGAAACCGAAAACCTAATCAAGCTATCAATCCCTATTGAAATCGGCTTTACCAAGGAAGGATGGTTTTCACTCAGGATTCCTGCCCTACTGCCGAAGAAGGATGCCGGTTCTGCCGACTATATCCGGTCTTCACTCTATCTTGCCATGCGGGAATTCTTTCTGGATTCTCAGCCTGTAAGATACAATGACTGTGTTTTAATATACCGTCATATATATGCCAGAGACAGACCGGAAAGAAAGAAACGCGATCATGACAACATTGAGGTAAATATGGTTTCGGATATTGTCGCCATGTATGTTTTGCCGGATGACGGTCCATCGATTTGCTCTCACTATTATTGCAGCGCGCAGGGACAGTCTGACCGAACAGAGGTCTACGTTGTACCGCAATGTGAGTTTACAGAATGGCTGGAAAACGAAAAACAGATGCCTGAACAGGGGGTGAAACTGTATGAAAAACGGCTTTAAAAGCCAAAAAAACATATGTAAAAATCGCTTTCAGCCGCAGGTGAAAAATAACATCTGTTTGGACAAGCACAAAAAACCCTTCGCTGCTGCGTTTTGGAGAAGATTTCGCAAGAGGAATTCCGACAAAGAGAGCAGTCATGTTGTCGGAAAAACTCCGCATACTGGAGGAATGCAGTAATGATACAATTCCGCCCCGGCAGTCATGTGCATCGGCTCGTAACATTGCTTTCCGTTGTCGGTGAATATCCGGTTCGGTCAGTTCATCTTCTGGGAAATGACAGGGTCTATAAATCAATGATTCATAAACTGACCATGCAGCAGAGATTCCGCAATTCCCAGACTGGAACAGAAATGACCTGCCGTTTGCTTACCGTAACAGGCGCCGGTGCCGATAAATCTATCCGCCTATATAAAGCCGCTCTCCCCATACTGGAATGGATTTATCCTGATGCACTTCGGTATTATTTACATGCATTCTGGAATCATAAATTCCCCGGAGATGCGTCCCACCGTCAGCGAAACCACAGAGTTGCCGAAGCAGCTGCGATGTGTATGCGTTCCGGTATTGAGATATTGCCATATATGCTTCCGGAGCTTCAGAATCTGCAGATACGCAGGGTCATACCGGGTTACGCTTGTTTCTATTTTGCAAGAGCACTTAAGAACATCGGCAGCAATGAGCTGAACAAAACCATGTTTACGCGTATGGTAGGTGCAATCTATTCCAGCAGCATATGTTATGCAGTCTATAACACGAGAAATGCCGTAATGAAATGGAATGGCATGGGTGAATTTAAAACACTGCACAGCTTAATCGAAACCGGAAGGCTGAATGCCGGCGTCTCTCAGGTTGACTCTGCTATTCTTTTCGGTGAGTCTGACAGCGCAGCGATGAATACCCTACTGGCATCAGATAAAACCAAACGGCTGGAATTCCGATTCGATACAATTTACCAGCATATCTATTTTGTGCCCATGAATGATTGCGGAATCCGGCAGCTGCGTATCCTCATGCTCCCAGACTGGAACAGGAAACTCCTTGATCTGTTATTTGACCCCGGGACCCGGCCTGATTATCAAGGCTCGTTTGAATACGACGCCTATATCAACGGTATTTATATACTTTCGCATTTGGACGGTGACATTGCCAGACTGATTCGGTTTCGGGAGGCGATTGCAGCGCAGCCGGGCATAAAAGCCGAGGTTCTCTGCTTCCCCTATCAGGCACCATTCCTTCATGAATATCTGGACAAGATTGCTCCGGTAAAAACGATTGATATGAGCTTAGTAGAAGCAGAACTTGGATTGGAAAGGAGCAAGGTCTTTGAAAGATAAAAAAAGACTTATAGTTATAATCATCGCTGCCATACTCGGATGCTTTGGACTGTTTTATTTGGGTGGAATACTTGGCCAATTCATGAAAAACTATGCAGCGTGGAATGCGTCTGGAGGGATGGAAAGCGGCGTAAATATTATTTCGTTAGACTGGAATCCGCTGGTTTGTATTCGTATGGCTTTTACTCCAGAGGGACTGAAAGGAATCGCTGTAATCCTGTTTGCAGGAGGCGCGCTATTTGCGTATGTCAAACTGAATGATAAATTCGGAGGCAAGGAGCACGACCCACGCGGCTTTACGAAGAGCAAGTCCGGTGCATATGGCACAGCATCATGGATGACGGAGAAAGAAATGAAAAGTCTTCTTGAGGTGACCACTCCGGGCAAAGCGGAAGGCGTTATCTTGGGTGAGTATGACGGTAATGCGGTCTGTATGCCCAAAGACACCAGACTCAATCGGCATATTGCGATATTTGGCGCATCCGGGACGATGAAATCGCGGGCAATCATACGGAATTCTCTGTTCCAGGCATTGAAACGAAATGAGTCTGTAGTGATTACGGATCCCAAGGGAGAGCTTTATTCCGACACTTCGGAACTATATAGAAAAAATGGGTATGATGTAAAAGTATTTAATCTGGTGAATCCTGAACACGGAGATTCATGGAACTGTATGTCGGACTTGAATGGCGACACCCTGATGGCGCAGATGCTGACGAATGTCATTATCGGCAACACCAGTTCCGGTAAAACCGATCACTTCTGGGATAACGGAGAAGGTAATTTATTGAAAGCGCTGGTCTTATACATAGATCGAGACAGAACCCGCAGCCCTTACGAAAAGAATCTGCCGTCAGTGTATCAACTGCTGACGCAAAATACGGAACGGCAGCTCACAGCACTGTTTGAGAAACTGCCTCTTGACCATCCGGCAAGAGCCCCCTATAATTTATTTGCCCAGTCAAGTGATACAGTCCGTTCCGGTATTATACTCGGGCTTGGCACCAGGCTGCAGGTATTGCAGAACCAGGCAGTCAAAGAGATCACGAGCCGGTCTGACATAGACCTGACAGCACCGGCTAAGCGCAAATGTGCGTATTATATTATACTGAGTGACCAGGATGCGACAATGGCGTTCTTATCCTCACTCTTCTTCTCGTTCTTGTTCATCAGACTGACCCGCTATGCGGACTCAAGGCCAAACGGCCGCTGCGATGTGCCAGTAAATCTCATACTCGATGAGTTCAACAACGTAGGCCGTATCGGCGGTGCGGCAGATGGATCCGATTTCGCACGGTCTCTCAGCGTCATCCGTTCAAGGGATATTAGAGTCATGATAGCAGTTCAAAGCTTGGGACAGCTGCAGAACCGGTATCCCAATAATCTATGGGCGGAAATCATCGGCAATGCTGATATTCAGCTCATGCTGGGATGTACAGATGATGTAACGGCGAAATATTTTTCGGAGCGCAGCGGTGATATGAGTATACAAATCAACTCAACCATGACGGTGCGTCAAACCATGGCAGTAGCACAAGTGATCCCACAATATCGTCAGACTGAGGGACAGGGACGAAGAAAACTTCTGACTCCGGATGAGGTGCTGCGGCTACCGAACGAAGAAATGCTTTGTATTATCCGTGGATGCAATATACTCAAATTAAAAAAGCTGGATTATACAAAGCATCCTACTGCAAAACAAATAAAACGCGTTTCTATCATGGATTATGTACCGGCTGCTGCAAACACATACCAGACTGAGAATATAACAGCAACAGATTTCATCCCGGATAGGCCCGTGCATCAAGAAGAACCTGAAAAGCCACCAAGAAAAAAGCCACTCTACAGTTCAGCACAGCCGCCTGATGATTTTTAGCGATAAATTTATCTATAAATTTATTGTTACTATATTGACATTTTTATCTGTTAGCAGTATAATAATATTGAAAGTGGCTATGCTAATATTAAAAGGAGGCTTGTAAGATGGCACGAGTATCTATTTTGAATATTATGAACTCTATGGTTCCTATTTCGCGGTTCAATAAGGGTGAAGCAAGCAAAATTTTTGATGAGGTTGAATCTTCCGGTACAAAGATCGTGGTCAAGAACAACCAGCCTGCATGTGTACTGCTCTCGCCGGCGCAATACGAATCTTTGATGGAGATGCTTTCGGACTCTCTCCTCTATACTGAGGCAGAAAAACGAATGGCAGCCAATAACGACAGCGAAAACCTTTCCCACGAAGCTGTCATGAAAGAGCTTGGCGTTACACAGGAAGATCTCGACGATATTGATGTCGAAATTGATTAAGGAGCCGATGTCATGAAATGGGATATAGAGTATATCAAAGAGGCGCTGCGTGATTTGAAACGGCTTGACGCATATAACAGGAAACTGATTTTAAAAGCAATTGAAAAAACAGCTGAGCGTCCCCTTCCTCCACCGGATGGCATCGGAAAGCCGCTCGGCAATCATGCTTCATCGCAGCTCTCCGGTTATTACAAAATCAAGCTGAAAAACATTGGATATCGCGTTGTTTACGGTTTGGTAAGAGAAAAGAATATCATGAAAGTTATTGTCATATCCATCCGCGACGACGACGCAGTATACAAAGAAGCGGAGCGTCGGATCAATATTTTAAAAACAAACAATTAAATATAAAATTCAAGCATCTCTTATATGAGGTGCTTTTTATATATATTTGAAACCTGCTGAGAAATCGCTTTTCAGCAGGTTTTTTTATTAGCAAACCCAATCGAAGGAGGAGAATATATGCCAACAAAAAAGAACATAACCCCTGAAGAAACAGTGCAGCCTGATGAAGGCGAAGTTTCCCAGACTGAGACAAATCTGGAAACGGAAGAACGGAACAATCCGGAAGAATCCGGAAAAAGTGAGTTAAACGCTCAGACTGATTTGGAATCGGAGTCTGATAAAGAGAATTCACCTGAAGACGCCGAAGAGGCTGCTGTATCCGAAGCTTCTGACCAGACTGACACTGAAACCGAAGAAAAGCCAAGAACACGACGTCGAAAAACAGCTGAGCCGGTCAGTGAAAATAATAATATAAGCCCTGAGGGCCCTGAGCCGGCAGCACCTCGCAGAACCCGAATCCGGTCTGACAGAACATCCCCTGTTTTATCGATCGATGACCAACGGACTGTCGAAACCGATGCAGACAAAGCAAGAAATGATTTATTGGATTTGCTGGAGTCCCAGAAATCCGGGAAAATTTTGTCCGGGACGATCCAAGGTGTCGAGCGTTCCGATAACCAGCAAGCACATTCCTTGGCAGTCATTTATCACGGAGAATATAAAGTCATTATACCTGCCGAGGAAGCGGTTGATCCTCCTGAGGATTACAGGGGGATGCTGCCTCAGGATGTTTTGCACTATATGCTCACAAAACGCCTTGGTGCAGAAGTGGACTATATTGTAAAAGGGATTGACGCTGCTGAGAATATTGCTGTAGCCAGCCGGTTAGAAGCAATGCGTGCAAAGCGAAGGCAATATTATCTTGCAACAGACCGGGACGGCAATAACCTGATTTATTCAGATATTTGTGCTGAAGCACGAGTTGTTTCTGTCATACGCGCAGGTGTTTTTGTGGAGCTGTTCGGTTTAGAAGTCTATATCCCATTGCGTGAACTGAGCTATCAACGCTGGCTGGATGCATCCGGGCACTTTCAGCCCGGACAACGCATCCTTGTAAAAATTCTGAGTGTGGACAGAAGCGACCGTGACCATATCAAAGTCACAGCATCCGTCAAGCAGGCAGGTGAAAACCCATATGAAAAAGCGCTGCGAAGATATTCGGTCGGAAACCGGTATGTTGGAACAGTCAGTATGGTAGATACCAACGGAGTCTTTGTGGCTCTGGACGGCGGCATCGACTGCTTATGCAGTTATCCCAAACGCGGCCGACCACCAAGGGGTGCACGCGTCACTGTCCGGATACTTGGAATCAATCATGATTCCAACCGAATCTGGGGAGCCATCACTCATATAGCAACAGCAAGATAGTCATTCTGATGAGAAAGGAGGTATTTTATGACAAACTATGAACTAACCAACGACGAAAAGAACCGGCGCAAGAATATTTCGGCTCATACCCGGAAGATGGTAATGTCCCAGCTGCGTATCGATGACCAGGATGAGACGTCACTTATGACTGATTATCGGGATTATTATCTGCAGATATCCTTTTCAGAGCTGCATCCGCTGATGGTATTTTGTGTTGCTAAGGGAATGAAAACTCCCAGTACTGCAAAACAGAGAAAGCTGGTCAACGAGCTGAACCTGAAAAGCATTCTTGGCAGTCATGCAATCAACGATGAAGTTGGATGCTATTCTTATAGGGCTACACATTGGCTCGATAAGGAAATAGATCCAGCTCGTTTTTTTGAAATGCTCAATCGCTGCATTGATGAAGCCGATAAGGGCTATCGCAGGCTGACGGCTTAAAGATCGGCACATCGGAAAGGAAAAGGAAAATGGCACACAAATCTTCTGGTGTTCAACTTTGTCCAACTTGTAAAATTGGTCAGGAAACTTATCTGCTTGATGAAAGGAATCCCTTTTGTCCATACTTATCCTGCCACAATGGAACAAGCTGTGCAAAGTATATACCAATAGAAAAGAACAATAAAAATTTCAAGGAGGATTTTTTGAGATGAAAATCAAAAGCAAAATCAAATCCATACTGTCGGCAGTCCTTGCAGTTTCCATGCTGCTGACGCTTATGCCGACAATCACTTTTGCATCACAAGCCAGTGATTATGTCGATCCTGCTGATATATGGCTTAAGGCAAATGGCCGAACAAACGAATTAGATCTAAACGCAACGACAACCTATGAAACCAGTTACTGTACCGTATGCGAACGGGATACACTGGGGCTTACCTATCGAGTGCCTGAGTATACGAAATCGGGCGAGACCGCATTAAATCGCGGCGTTAAGTTTTCTGACGGGACTCTTATTGATGGGAACGGAAAAGGAAACCTCGATGATGGTACACCAGGAATCGACGCGTACTATACTGGGTATCAATGGAGTGCGACACGTTCATAAGTGAAAAGCTTATGCACTAAACAAAGAACGTAACAGTTTCAGTTTAGGAGAACTGATAATCCGACAGGTGG
>JABLTO010157549.1_pt1 | contig 41243 bp, 41 predicted proteins | sample 7160091 | NCBI WGS metagenome assembly JABLTO01 (sample SAMN14651225, study PRJNA627086) | human gut metagenome | isolation source: feces | host: Homo sapiens
AGGATCCTCTGCTCCTGCTCTGCCAGGCTCTCCTGTGTCGGCGGCATTGGAGTCGGCGCCTTGCTGGGCCGCTGTGCCGCACCGGTCTTCGTCCCCTTCTGCTCTGACAGCCACTTTGTCACCCAAGCCAAGATCGCCCGGTAATCGCTGTCATAGTGCTTCCCATTCGCCGCTTTGTAATGGCTCAGGTGCTCGATCATCAGCGCTGTGTCGGCGGGGCCATGAGCGTCGAGCAGCTTCTGGTGTTCGGCGTTGGTCATGGTCACGTTGTCCGCCCATTGGACTTTCTGTGATGCAAGCGTACTTTGCTGCGTTACGCGCGCGCGGGAAGGGGACGTAGTCCCCTCACTATCAGGATCATTATCAGGTACAGGATCAGGATCATTATCAGCTTGATTTGCTTGACTTTGCTTCTTTTGCTTGCCTTTGGTTGCGTTTGCTTGATTTGCTTCGTTTTGCTTCTTTTGCTTGCGGCTCTGTGCGCTTTTAAGTCCACCTTTTCGACCAGCTTCCCGGCGTTTTTCCACCTTCGCCCGATACCGCTCATCGTTGTCGTCCAGCGATCTGCTCACAAACCGCATGGCGATCTTCACTTCCGGGTCCGTCCCGGAATACGCCTCACCACGCTTTTCGTAGGCGAAGATCGCTCGGAACAACTCCGCGATCTGGCTATCGCTCAGGTCGAGCAGAATGTCCTCCAAGTCGTAATACAGCACAAAGCTGTTCTTCTCTTTCGCCATGCTGCCACCTTCTTAAAACGGCAGCTGGCCGTCATCTTCTACCTCCGTGAACCCGGTCGGTTCTCCGTAAGGCGCTGCGCTGGACTCGCTCTTCTTGCCGCCGCAAAAATACAGGTTTTCTGCCACGATCTCCGTCACGAAGCGCCGGACGCCGGTGTTATCCGTGTAGTCCCTGGCTTGCAATCTGCCCTCCACACAGGCCAGCTGCCCTTTGTGGAAGTACTTGGCCAGAAACTCCGCGCCGCCGCGCCAGGCGATGACCTGGAAGAAATCCGTCTCCCGGCTGCCGCCTGGCCGCTTGAAATCTCGGTCTACCGCCATGCGCACGTTGGCCACGGCAGTCCCCTGGGCGGTGTGGCGCAGCTCTGGTTCTGCCACCAACCGACCCTGAATAATCACTTTGTTTAACATGGTTTCCTCTCCTTCGGGCACACAATGACCCGGCATTTCTTCGGCACTGCCCGACGCACACACGCTTCGAACCACGCCTCGTCGCTGTTGGCGTCGCTCAGGTGGAGCAGATAGATCTCCCGGCACTGCTGCAGGGGCAAGGTGCTCAGGTAGCCGCACAGCTGGCCGATCTCCAGATGGGTGTTGCGGACACGCTTGACGGTGGCTTCCGGCATCCGGGTGCAGCGCGCCAGGATGTCCTCCTGGTAGTTGGCCTCGATAGCCAGGATGTTCACGCCTGGGAACCGGTACCGGATGTTCCCGGTGTCGATGGCGAACACCAGCTTCTCCCCGTCGCTCCCCCTGACCAGGTAGCCCACCGGCTCCCTGGCATCGTGGAAGGTGCGGAAGGCCATGACCTGGAAGCTGCCCACCTGCATAGGCTCTGAGCAGTCCCGCCCCACATCCGGTGCCAACAAGGTAGCTCCATCCGCCCCCAGCGCCTGGGCAGTGCCATGGGACAGGATGACCGGGATCCCAGCCGCCAGCAGCTTGTCCCAGCAGCGGGCGTGGTCATTATGTTCGTGGCTGACCAGGCAGCCGGCCAGCTGGGAGACGGTGTATCCCGCCGCCCGCACCAGCTGACCCAGCCGCCGGTAGCTCAGGCCACATTCCAGCAGCAGGACGCACTGTCCGTCGTCCAATAAGTAGGCGTTGCCAGCGCTGGAGCTAGCCAATGGAATGAATTTCAAAACGGACACTCCACTCCTTCCTCAAGTGCGGTTTGCTGGGGCTGCTCCTCCTGCTCTGGGAAGTCCACGGCGGTCTCCGGAGCGTGCATCTGCTGGTACTGGGTGGAGTTCTTGATCTTCTCCTGCACCCACTCCGGCAGCGCCGCGAAGGTCGCGTCATCCCACTGGTCGATGTTGAACACGTGCAGCTCTGTCTCCGTGGTCGGAGTGGGCATCCCCTTGGGGATCTGCATCACGCCGTCAATGTTGGCGTACTCGCCGGTGTCGTTGAGGACCACCTGGATCATGGCGCTGCGGCCCAGCATCTCATCTGTATTGAACGCCCGAATCTCCTCGTCAGAAAACGCCTTCCCCCGCCAGGAGGTCAGGAACTTCCGCAGGCCAGACTTGTTGCTGGTGCTGACCGAGAAGGTGCGGGACAGCTGCCGGGGCTTCATTTCCCCATCCAATTCCACCTGCTCCGTCGGAAGCTCGAAGGTGAACTGGATCTGATTGTTGTACCGGGTCTTGCCCTTGTACTCCGTCTGCTGTTCCCCCAAGTCGTAGATGCCGACACAGATCGCCAGGTATGTCCCCGCCTCCACCGGCGGGATCTTTGCTTTTGCTCTGGTTCCGATGACCATCTCAATCCTCCCTTTCCAATCTCAACTGCCTATCCGTTTCGCTGACCACCATGCGGATGACCTGGGTGTCCATCTCCATGAGCTGGGTGACACTCTCGGCGTTGTCCACAAACAGCGGGCAGCGGATGCCCTTGGCCTGGCTCAGGGTCGCGATCACGTCCAGACCAGCGTTGATCTTCGCCCCGTTGTTCAGGTCGGCGTAGGGCACACCGTCGATGGTGGCCTTGCAGCAGTCCCGGAGACCGCCGTTGATCTGCTCCTCGAATAGCTGCCAGCGCACCAGCCGGAACCGTCCGCTGACCTCCCGGCTGATATACTCCGCTTTGACCCGGGTGAACTGGTCGCACAGATCCAGCAAGCTATCCAGCCGCTCTGTCTCCGCCGCCGTCTGCTGCTGTTCCACCATCAGCTCCGCCACACGCTTCCGGGCGGCGGTCAGGAACTGTTCTCCCGCCAGGGCGCTCTCCGTTCGACGCAACGCTTCCCGCGTCTCCGACCAACGCCGTTCCGCCTCCTGCTCTGCCTGCCGGGTGTCCCGGCTGGCCTGGGCGATCTGCACCTCCAACTCCTGGAGCTGACTGGTCAGGCGTGTTTTCCGTCCTCCGTAACCGTCCAGGTCAGTGATGACCAGCGCTTCCGCCGCGGCCAGCTGCTGCGCCAGTTCAGCGCAGTCCTGCTCGTTCTGTGCCTGGTCAGCCCGCAATTCGTCAGCCCTGGCTTGGAGAGCTTCCAGCTCGGCCTTGCGCGCTCCCGCCTCTTCTGCCAGCTTGGCAAGGTGCTCTTTCTTGCGCTGTTCAAACTCATCCGTGGCCTTGGCCAGCTGCCCCGCTGGCAGCGTCTGGCCGCAGGTGGGGCAGGTACCGCCGGAAAAGGTCATGGACTGTGTCTCCTTCCACCGTTCCCGACACGACTGGACGGCCGCCTGGCCTTGCTGCTGGCTCAGCTGGTTGCGCTCCAACTCCCGGGCGATAGCCTGCCCCTGGCGCTCCAAGCCTTCCTTCTGGCGGCGCAGCTGGGTTGGGTCTGCTGTCCGCTGCCCACTGCGATGGGCTGCATTCTGGCTCTCCAACGCCTCCAGCTGCATCCGCAGCCCGTCCCGCTGGGGCAGGAGCGCAGAGGTGCCCGCCTTGCTCCGGAGCTGCTCCAGCGCTTCCCTGGCGGCGGATTCCTGCCCTGCCAGCTCATCCCGGCGCGTGCGGAGGGCGGCAAAATCTACCGCTTCATACTCACTGATGGTGCGCTTCTGCTCGTCGATCCTGGCTGGTGTGGTCTTGGCCTTGGTCTGGAGGTTCCTGCGCTGCTTCTGGTAGGCCGCCTTGGCCTCCTCCACCGTCAGGCCACCCAAGGCATCCGTCAGCGGGGCGAACGCCGGGTCAGACGCCAGGACATCCTCGTCTGATACGTCCTCTACCAGGTCGAAGAGGGCTGCTCTCCGGTTTGTCTCGCTCTCCCCTGCGCAGAACCAACGCAGGTCTGTCAGGGTGCGGAAGCTGTTCTCGTCGCACAGCTGAGCGACTCGGCTGGAAAACTCGTTCTTGGCCATGGGCAGGCCGTTGAAGCAGAACCCGGAGGAATGACCGTCGAAGGAAGCCTCTTTGTTCCCCCGCTTCTTGCTCCACAGCTCAAAATAAGTACGCTTGAGGGTCACTTCCTGACCGTCCACCGACAAGATCGCCTCCACACTGGTCTCCGCCCCATGGTCTGCCACGGCGCCGGTCTCGTCCAGAGGCTTGATATCGAACTTGGCCGCGCCGCTGCTGTCCTTGCCGAACAGGAGCCAGCAGAAGGCGTCATAGACGGTGGTCTTGCCGGTGGCGTTGTCGCCGTAGATGGAGCAGTCCCGCCCATGGAAATCCAAGGCCAAACTGCGACAACCCTTGAAATTCGCCAGGGTCAGGCGCTGGATCGTGATCGTTTTCATTGCTTTTTGTACCTCCTTGGTGTACAATACAGTTGGTATTTTTCTACTGCCGTCGTCGGAGATTAGGCCCTCCGGCGGCGGCTTTTATCTTTGGGCGACCTTTCCGGTTCCTCTGTGCCGGATACTCCGCAATTTGCCCTCCAGCGTCACCTCTGCTGCCGCCCGGTCACCCTTGCTGGGCTTACCCGCCCAAATGAGGGCACGGTGCATTGCGTACCGCGGGCATTTGTCGTGGCAGACCAGCGTCCTGTCGGTCTCCAACGTGCAGTCTCTGCACGGCCACAATCTCCGCGTCCGGCGCCGCTGCTTATAGCAGACTGGACACAGCTCCGCCGCGCCGACTGTCACCAGGGTTTGGGCGCTCCATAGGCGCTGGCAATGGGTGCAGGGTCTGCGGCTCACAGCTTGAGCCTCCGCGCCAGCATCCGGTCGAAGGCCGTCTCGGCCACCGACATCATCCAGGCAGCGGCGCACATGGTGATGCTGGCAGGCAGCCAGTTGCCCAGCAGCACCATGTGTCCGGCAGTCGCCCAGGCCGCTACGCCCATTACGGTGCCGGTGATGCCAACGACCAGTTGGCAGGTGCATTTTGTTCTCTGTGTCATGTTAGTTCCCCTTTCACACTCGCTTGGTCACGTCCTTGATGATCGCCAGATAGCTGTCCGCAGTGACGTCGATCTCCCGCTTGCCGCCGTGGTCGTACCGCGCGATCACATACTCGCGGTCCTGGTCTCCGTACAGCTCGCAGGACACCACGCCGCACCGAGTCTGGCTCAGCAGCCAACCCAGGTTGCGTACAAACAGACGCCGGTCGTTGTCCCACAGCTGTTCTGCTCGCGTCTCGTCTGCTGGGGTAGGAGACACGTCAGCACTGGGCTCCGGCTCGTACCCGGCAAGGTAGTTTTCGAGTTTCGCATTAAGCTCCTTGACACGCTCCGAAGCCTCAGCCAGGGCGTCATCGATGATCGTCATTTGTCATACCTCCTCAGTTGTCTTGTCTGCACCCGCCGACCCCAAGCGTCCGCCACCATCCCGTATGTAATCCACTCCGGGCACCACCGCCGCTGGTAGTCCAGCAGACCCTTGCAGCGGCGCTGACGGTACAGGCGGCATCTGGCGCACTTGACGCAGACGCTGGTGTAGTTAGGCATCGGCGTTGTCGCAGACCCTGGCGTTGCCGTAGACCCAGGCATTGTCGCAGACCCTGGCGTCGCCGCAGACCCTGGCGTTGTCGCAGACACAGGCGTTGCCGTAGACCCAGGCGTTGCCGTAGACCCAGGCGTCGCCGCAGACCCTGGCGTTGTCGCAGACCTGGGCGTCGCCGCGGACCCTGGCGTTGTCGCAGACCCAGGCGTTGCCATAGACCAAGGCGTTGTCATAGACCTGGGCGTCGCCGCAGACCCAGGCATTGTCGCAGACACAGGCGTCGCCGTAGACCCAGGCGTTGTCGTAGACCTGGGCGTTGCCGTAGACCCAGGCGTTGCCGTCTTGCGACAAATTGCGCTCACACTCTATGTAGCCGCCGACGTCACCAGCGTGGACAGCCCCAAAGCCCCGCAGCGCACGGATGCGGTAAAGCGTGCGTCCGCGCCACTCAATTGTCTGGTCTTGTAGCAACTCATACTTTCTGTTGTTCATTTGGTTTCCTCCTCACTCCGGCGCTCCAGACGCCCGATAGCTGCTCGGATGATAGCGCATCCATGGATACCGCAGTTATGCTCATGGCCACAGCCAAGACAGCAGTGTCGGTCAATAGCGACCCGCCGGAGCTGTGTAATAATTTCTGCGTTGGATGCGCTGGCCTGCTTCTCACGCAGCGCTTTGAGCGCCAGCCGCGTGGCTTCCAGCTCTGCCGCACAGGCGGCCAACACCCCATCATCAATTTCTTGTGCGGCAAGCCACGCTTCTGTCTCTTCGGTGCCTTCCAGCTCCCGTTCAAAATAGCGGATCGCTTCCTCGATTTTCATGCCGGTTCCCCCCTTTGCCGATCACTTCTTGCTTGTGACTTTTACGCCACCCACCATCTCAGGGATAATGTTCAGCTCATAATGATAGGGATCCACATTTGCCCCGCTGATGTCCTCCACCACATAGAGGGTGTAGTCGTTCAGGTAGATGTAATGCTTCTGATACTTCCCTTCGCCGACCTCGCAGGTCACAACGAGTTCGTTGTCGCTGTTGTTGGACAGGCTAAACGTCCCCTCCATTTCCAGCAACACTTTATCGGTGCGTGCATTCAGCACCGTAATGCGCCGCTGAATGTTAAAGTTGTCCGCTTCCTGGTTCAGGTTGCGCCGCACTCTGCTCGCTTCCGAGCAACCGCTCAGAGGAGCGGCAAGCATGACGCCCGCCAGCGTGGCCGCTGCAACTCGTTTAATTTTCGTGTTGGTTCCTCTCATTTCACGTCCTCCCCTCCAGCTACCGACACCGCGATAACCTCCCAGGTCGGATGGTCCTCTTTGGCCTTGGTGTACGCATCCGCAACGTGCTTGGCTCCGTACACCAGCGTTTTCTCTGCGCCGTTGGGCAGGCGCAGGTTGACTGCTACTTTCATGCTGGTTCCTCCTTTCAGTTGCTGCCCGGAATTTGCATCCGTTCAAGTTTTCGCGCCAGGTCAATGACCAGGTACGTCCGCCGCTTGCCGCCAGAGGAAGGAATTGCATCCACATCACGGAGGAACTCGTATGTCGCTCGGTCCTTCTTGCCTAAGTACTGCCCCACCTGTTTCTTGGTGAGTGCGTTGCTGCCGAATGTGCGGCGCATATCCGCTGCGATTTCTACCCTTGTTGCCATGTTCTCACCTCCTTCAGCTTGCTTCGTCGCTCTGGCCAGAATTAGAGCATTTTGCTTCCTGGAAAAGATAAACAATATCTAAACCAGGAAAAAATCTTTGCTGAATGTCAAACGCTTCATTCAGATTCAGCGGCGACCGTTTAGACAATTTCCTAGCTAACGTGCCCCTATTCCATCCAAGTTCGTTTGCCATCTCTACAATGCCGATATTTTTACGGCTCATCTCTGCACGTAGATTGCAAAAAGCAATGTTACTCGCTCTCAATGCAAACACCTCCTTTCGTTAACGCAATGCGTTATATCCACTACAATAGTACAACGCAATGCGTTAAAAGTCAATACCATTTTCTCTTTTTTATCTTGCAATGCGTTATTTTTTGTGCTATGCTCTCTTTAGGAAGGAGGTGTCCTATGGAGTTCCACGAAATTCTTAGCCTCATCATGCAAGAAAAGGGCTTATCTATTCCTGATGTAGCACGCCTTTGTGGATTAACTGATTCAACCGTTAGGAGCATAATTGACCGACACCAAAAAAAGATTGCGTTAAGTGTAGCTTTCAAATTATCCGAGGGGTTGGGGGTATCTCTACAGCGATTAAACGGAATGCCCGAGCCTGTCAGCCCGCACGCAAAACAAAAAAACGCCGCACCCAAAGTGGATACGGCAGGTAGCATTGCTGACAGATATAAGAAGTTGGATGAACACGGAAAGTTGGTTGTGTGTGCTGTCATTTCCGAGGAAGAACGCAGGATGAGCGCAGATTCCACCCACGTCATTGAGCTGTTCCCTATGCGGCACTATATTCAACCGGCATCGGCTGGTTTGGGTGACTTCAATGACGACACATCATATGATGTAGTCGATCTCGTAAAGCGCCCACCAGCAGGCGCATCTTTCCTCGTCACGGTACATGGTGATTCCATGGAGCCAACCTACCGCGATGGGCAGTGGGTATTCATTCGCGCGCAGGAAACGCTCCAGCATGGAGATGTAGGTCTTTTCGCCATCGGCGCTGACCTATACATTAAAGAGTATGGCATTGATGGACTTGTTTCCCATAACCCCGCCTACGCTGTCCTTCGGCCGCTGGCCGATACCCCCGCAAAGATATACGGTAAAGTCCTAGGAGCTTGTTCGAGGGATTATTTTAGATGATTGGAGAGTGTATCATGGGCATTTTGAAGCAACTGTTCGGGCGACCAGACAGAAGCGTTACTCTTGCCGCCTTGCAAAGAGATTTAGATTTGATAAACGAGTCTGCGGCAATTATGGAAAAAACATCTAATCCAGAAACTTTCTTCTCTCGGTACGATTTTTACATGGAAAAGCTGGCGCTCATGGCCGAAAGGGAGTCAACCGGCGTCCGAGGTGTCAAGTTCGGCGGGGAGAGTTTTATCCTGAAATTCAAGAAAATGTCCTCTGGTAAATTGAGGATTGAAACTATCAACAACTTTATCGATCGCATGTGGGCTGATACCTGCCAAAAGGCTGAAAAGTTAAAGACCGATAAAGGCAAGCAAAATCGCTATCAAAAGTTCTACTCTGATCTGCAACAGTATGAGGAGAAAATGCCACCGGAATGCATTCAGCATTACCGTTCCCTCTCCACATCTGACGTTGTGCCTAATCATACTGCATCCCTCTCTAACGCAGATCCCGCACTTCAACCGCTGCGACGTAGCTCCCCTACTGACTCCATCCCTCAACAAGAACGAGCATACCGCGTTATTCCGGATTACCCGAAAGCTATGTGCGAAACAATTCCTTCGCACGACCTCAAATCGTTACAGGCTGAAGTTGAATATCTAAATAGAGTTGTTCAGAGTGCTTGCGAATTAGCATACATCTCTTGTCCGCTATCTCTTGATACATCCAAATTCGCCTTTGGGCTTTCTCGACACGGAACATATTACGAATGGAACCCGTACACCTCATCGGGGAAATTTGCAAAATACCCCCTTGTGCTGCATTATCAGTCAGCCGTCCCAAAACGTTCTACTGAAGCTCACGACACCGAATATGAAGCCTGGTTGGACTTCTTGGACAAGGGCGGCACCACGGAGGAGTGGGAGAAAAAATACGGAAAGCTAAAGGAATATCCTGTCCCAATTACTCCAGACGAATCATTCGGTGAAGTCTACTACTTGCAGAACGGCCTGATTGGGCAAGCGCGCTTGATCTTCTGGCGTGACCATGTGGGGTACTTTATTCACCTGGGGCAGACGAAAGGCGCTCTGGCTTTGAAGAAGGTGATCCAGTGTAAACCGCCCGAAGAAATCATCCTCTACAAAGAATAACTCACAACAAAAAACCGCCCCGGCGCTTCCAACACCAGGACGGTTCAAAGGGTAGTAAGTTTCGAACGGCCTACTACCCTTTCATTATACCAACAAAAACTGAATAATGGAAGGAGAAAATCAATGGCAGAGAGTAAACAGCTCCGCACAACCGTATGGTATGATGGAAAATCATACACAGTTCGCGGACACAACAAAAGAGAGCTGGCCCAGAACAAACGAAAAAAGCTGGCCCAGTTGGAGCGCGATGGGATTGTAATAGATTCAACGGTTACCGTCGAAAGGTGGGGCGCAAAATGGCTGAAAGCATACTGCGAGCCATCCATGGGAGTGGGAAGCTATAACAACTATCGCGGCATCATGAACAATCAAATAATCCCGGTCATAGGAAGCCTTAAGTTGAAGGATGTGCGTCCGATCCACTGCCAGCAGGTGCTCAACGCACAAAAGGGGCGGTCTGCATCTTTTCTGGGCAAAGTGAGAGGAACGCTATACCGTATGTTCAAGAGCGCAGTGCGGGAACACCTGATACCGTACAATCCTGCGGAAGAATTAGATTTGCCTGCATCCACTTCCGGCTCTCGTCGTGCGATCACGCCGGAAGAACGCAAACACATACTCAGGTTGGCAGAAACACACAGATCGGGCCTATACATAAAACTTATGCTTTACTGTGGCTTGAGACCTGGCGAGTGTATCCCGTTACAATGGTGCGATCTTGATCTTGACGCAGGATTTCTTCATGTGACAAAGGCTCTGAAAAAGGGCAGCGAGGAAGTAGGCCCACCAAAGAGCGAATCCGGATCGCGAAAGATTCCTATCCCGGATATATTTCTCGCTGATCTACGGAGTATCTACCCGGGTGACCCGTTTGCTTACCTGATCACCCAGCCTACTACCGGAAAAATACACACAAGGTCAAGCATCCGAAGCTACTGGAATAATTTTCTTCGGGCGCTTGATATCCAGATGGGCGCCACCGTTTACCGAAACCAGATTATTATTCATGCTGTTGCCGATGATCTTGTTCCGTACTGCCTGCGCCATACATACGGCACAGATTTGCAAGACGCCGGCGTTCCCATCAACGTGGCAAAATACCTGATGGGGCACAGCGACATATCCGTAACAGCAAACATATACACAGCTACTACCGATGACGCAATTGAGTCAGCTCGCCAGCAGATCAACAATAAAAGTTCTATGTCAGTTCCTATGTCAGCCGCAAAAGAGAGGTTAAAAAAAGCCTGATATATCAATATTTTTCACTTGTTAAACTAACAGCTTCCCAAGCTGGCTACGAGGGTTCGATTCCCTTCGCCTGCTCCAGGTAAAAAACCACGACAAAATGTCGTGGTTTTTTTGCGCTTTTATCGATCAACCTTGCTTTGAAATACCCATTGATATGCGGCTTCATCATCGTAAAAGAGATACACATCTTGTGAAAACTGCATCCATAATTCCCTCGAAAAATCTTCGATATTATCATAACCGCTAGTTAAAGCGATATCCTCCAGGTCATTTTCAATGGTGCGCTCTACATCCACTTCATCAAAGAGCAAATGCCACACGCTTTCTTTATCTCCCCAGAAGTGAAAGTCTCTACACCCCGCTTCTAGTAAATACTCCGCTAGCGCACGGATAAAGGTCGAATCTGTAATATGCGAAATAAGAAAAAAACAAGATTTTTTATAGAAATCCTGAGTCAGGCATATTGTTTCTATCTCAAGTTTCGCACTATAGATCATAGGCTTTCCTTCCTCTCTCTCCCCCTCCGCCAAATGACCCCAACCACGGCCAACGTCACCCTCGGCACCAGGTAGCACCCCAAGGCGGCGGCCAGATAGACGCCCCAGCTGGTGGCGTTGGGGCGCTGGAAGCGCGGCCACAGGAGGACGAAAAGGACGACGCCCACGGCGAGGCTGACGATGCGACCGGGGGTGAGGACATCGGCCAGGGTCTTGTGGTCGGGAATGACGTCCTCCAGGACGGTCACGTGGTTGGCGTAGGCCAGGGCGCGGGCGTTCCTGGTCAGGTGGCTGTTGGTGACCACCATGGCTCGCTGGCAGCCGTACATGGCCATCCCTGCCACCGCCTCCTGGACGGCGGCGCCGGAGACCGGTTTGGAATAATATTTGCACTGGACAGCATAAGAAACCCCATGTTTTTGGGCCACCAAGTCCACCCCCATATCCCCGGTCTTCCCGGTCTGGGTGACCTTCTTGTAGCCGTTCTTATACAGGTACTGGGCCACGTAACGCTCGTACCCAGCCCCGTCCATCTCCCCCCGGGAGAACTCCACGCCGATGGCCTTGCCCACCAGGTTCAGGAACCCCCGGCCCAGCCAGGCCACCAGCCGGAAGGGTGCGCTCACGATCTTCCACACCGTTCTCATCCCAGCAAAATCCGTCCCACTTCCGCCGGGTCAGCGGCGATCCAATCGGCCTGTGCCTCCTCCAATTCCTCCCGGGTGCCGTAGCCGCCGTAGAGAATGCCGATGCAGCGCAGGCCGTTTTTATGGGCGCCCAGCACGTCCAGGTTCCGGTCGCCTACCATGACCGCCTGGGACAGGTCGGTGACGGAAAGAGCTTCCAGCGCGTCCTGGATGATGAGGTCTTTCTGGTTCCGCGTCTCGTCCATGCTGCCGCCGCAGACCAGGTCGAAATACTGACGCAGGTCGAAATGCTCCAGCACCCGTGCCGCCAGTTGGTAAGGCTTCGAGGTGGCCACCGCCAGGGTCTTCCCTGCCGCTTTCAGGTCACGGAGCAGCGCCGGGATGCCGTCGTAGGGGCGGTTGTGGTAGATGCCCTTGTCGTTGTAGTCCTCCCGGAAGTAGGCGATGGCCTGCTGGCACTGTTCCGGGGTGAAGCCGTACAGGCTGCTGAAAGAAACGGTCAGGGGCGGGCCGATGAAGGTGCGGCGCACCTTTTCCACGTCCGGTTCCGGGCGTCCCATCCGCTCCAGGGCGTAGAGGACGGCCTCAATGATGCCGGGGCCGGAGTCGGTGAGGGTGCCGTCTAGGTCAAATAAAATGTACTGTGCCATCATATTTCCTTTCTGTTTCATAAATCCAATGCCTTCGGTACATACTGATTTTATGTCATTCAGGAGGTTTTGTAAATGGAATACGCCCATGTTATTTTGGCTTCCCTCTTCTCCATCCTCGCTTTGTTCCTCATCACCAAGCTGCTAGGCTACCGGCAGATGAATCAGCTGTCCATGTTCGACTATATCAACGGCATCACCATCGGCTCCATTGCCGCCGAGCTGGCAGCGTCTTGGGGAGAGGAGTTCTGGAAGTGGACCATCGCCCTGGTCATCTACGGCCTGGCCACCTTCCTGCTCTCCCTGGCCACTGACCGCTCCATCAAAGCCCGCCGCTTCATCGCCGGCAAGCCCATCCCGTTGTACGAGAACGGGCAGCTGCTGGACCAGAACTTCCGGCGCGCCAAGCTGGACCTGAACGAGTTTTTGATGCAGTGCCGCCTGGCCGGTTACTTCGACCTGTCCCAGCTGGAAGCGGTGCTCTTCGAGTCCAACGGGATGCTCAGCATCCTCCCCGCCAGCCCCTACCGGCCTGCCACCCCCTTCGACCTGAACCGGGCTGTGGACCAGAGCAACATCCTGATAGATGTCATCCTAGACGGCAAGGTGATGGAGGAGAACCTAGCGGTGACCGGCAAGGACTTGCCGTGGTTGGAGCAGGTTTTGGCGGCGCAGGGGTGTAAGATCGAGGACGTTTTTCTGGCACTATACGACCCAACGGCGGAGGCGGTGCAGGTGTATCGCCGGGGCGGCGGGAAAGAGGACGACAAATTGGAATAAGTGCGCAAGCCCTAAAAAATACCGGCAGCGGAGACCGCTGCCGGTATTGTAGTTTGGAACGATTCAGGAGTTCTTATCCCTGTCGGAACGCATTGGAGATTAGTCCTCGTCCTCTGCTTCCTTCAGCGTCATCAGCAACTGGCCGGCAACAACGCTGTCGCCTGCTTCCACTTTGACTTCACCCACAACGCCGTCGGCACGAGCGACCACGCTGGTCTCCATCTTCATGGCTTCGATGATGAGCAGGACGTCGTTTTCCTTCACTTCGTCGCCCTTCTTCACCAGCACCTTGCTGACTGCGCCGGGGATGGAGGCGCCAACCTGCATGGGATCGTCAGGATCGGCCTTTTCCACTGCGTGGACGGAAGCCTTGGCGTGCTTATCCTGGACGTTGATCTCACGGCGCATGCCGTTCAGCTCGAACTGGACCACACGGGTGCCGTCTTCGTTGGCGTCGCCCAGACCCAGGTACTTGATGACCAGCGTCTTACCGTCTTCGATGTTGACGCGGTTGGTCTCGCCCACTGCCAGGCCATGGAAGTAGACATGGCTGCCCAGGCGGGTCAGGTAACCGTATTCGGCGCGGTTCTTGAAGTAGTCTTCCAGCACCTTCGGGTAGGTCAGCCAGGAGATGACGTCACGCTCGGAGGGCTCATGGCCGCAGACCTTGCACAGGTGTTCCTTGGCAGCCTCGAAGTCAGCGGGAGGCAGCAGGGAGCCGGGACGGACGGAGATGGGTTCTTCGCCCTTCAGGACGATCTTCTGCAGGTCCTTGGGGAAGCCCCATGCGGGCTGACCCATCATGCCCTTGAAGTAGCTGACGACGGAGTCGGGATAGCTCAGAGCGGCGCCCTTTTCCACGATGTTCTCGGGGGTCAGGTCGTTCTGAACCATGAAGATGGCCAGGTCGCCCACCATCTTGGAGGACGGGGTGACTTTGACGATGTCGCCCAGCATATCGTTGACCTTCTTGTACATTTCCTTGACTTCCAGGAAACGGTGACCCAGGTTCAGGCTCTCCACCTGAGGCTTCAGGTTGGTGTACTGGCCGCCAGGGATCTCGTAACGATAGATGTCGGTGACAGGAGTCTTCAGGTCGGACTCGAAGTCCACGTAACGTTCACGGACGTCTGCCCAGTAATCGGTCAGCTTCTGCAGATCCATCATGCTCAGGCCGGTGTCACGTTCCTGACCTTCCAGAGCGGCGACCACAGCGTTCATAGAGGGCTGGCTGGTCAGGGAGCTCATGGAGGAGATAGCCAGGTCTGCGATGTCCACGCCGGCTTCGGCTGCCATCAGGGTGGTGGCGACCTGGTTGCCGGTGGTGTCGTGGGTGTGCAGGTGGACGGGGATGTCCAGAGCGTCCTTCAGGCCGGAGACCAGCACCTTTGCGGAGTAGGGCTTGAGCAGGCCGGACATATCCTTGATGGCGACGGAGTGGCAGCCCATCTTCTGCAGTTCCTTGGCCATATCCACGTAGTACTTCAGGGTATAGTTACGAGAAGTATCGGTGATCTCGCCGGTGTAGCAGATGGTGCCTTCCACGAACTTGTTCTGCTTCAGGGCTTCGTCGATGGCGACTTCCATGCTGGGCAGCCAGTTCAGGGAGTCGAAGATACGGAAGACGTCGATGCCGCCCTCTGCGGACAGACGGACGAATTCACGGACGACGTTATCGGGATAGCTGGTGTAGCCCACGGTGTTGGAGCCGCGCAGCAGCATCTGGAAGGGGATGTTGGGGATCTCGCGACGGAGCCAATCCAGACGTTCCCAGGGAGATTCGTTCAGGAAACGGTATGCCACGTCGAAGGTAGCGCCGCCCCACATTTCCAGGGAGAAGCAGTCTGCCAGGATCTTGGCCATGGCGGGTGCGCACTTGACCATATCGCGGGTACGCATACGGGTAGCCAGCAGGCTCTGATGTGCGTCACGGCAGGTGGTGTCGGTGACCAGCAGCTTCTTCTGATCCAGCACCCACTTGCTCAGGGCTTCGGGGCCGTTCTGATCCAGGTACTGCTTCAGGCCGGGCTTGGGATCCCCTTCGGGGACGTCAGGGAATCTGGGAGTCTCGTACAGTTTCTGACCTGCGGTGGGGTCATTGACGACGATGTTGCCGATGTATTCCAGCATCTTGTTGGAACGGTTCTGAGACTGGCTGATGGTGAACAGCTCAGGGGTATCGTCGATGAACTTGGTATAGCACTGGCCAGCCCGGAAGACGGGGTTGGACAGGATGTTGCTGACGAAGGAGATGTTGGTCTTGACGCCGCGGATTCTGGTCTCACTCAGGGCGCGCAGAGCCTTGCGGCAAGCACCCTCAAAGGTGTTGTCTAGGGTGGTAATCTTGACCAGCAGGCTGTCGTAGTAGGGAGAGATCTCTGCGCCCACATAGGTGTTGCCTGCGTCCAGACGAATGCCGAAGCCGCCGCTGGAACGATAAGCGGTGATCTTACCGGTATCCGGTGCAAAGTTGTTGGCGGGGTCCTCGGTGGTGACACGGCACTGGATGGAGTAGCCGCGGGTGGTCACGTCAGCCTGGCTGGCGATACCGATCTCGGGGTCACTCAGAGGACGGCCTTCGGCGATCAGGATCTGGGAACGAACCAGGTCGATGCCGGTGACCATTTCGGTGACGGTATGTTCCACCTGGATACGGGGGTTCATCTCGATGAAGTAGTGGTTGCCCTTGCTGTCCACCAGGAATTCCAGGGTGCCGGCGTTGACGAAGCCGACGGCCTTGGAGATCTTGATGGCGTCTTCATACAGGGCGTTGCGGATGGACTGATCCACAGAGAAAGCGGGGGTGTATTCCACGACCTTCTGGTAACGGCGCTGCAGGGAGCAGTCACGCTCGAACAGGTGGACGACATTGCCGTACTGGTCAGCCAGAACCTGGATCTCAATGTGCTTGGGACGTTCCAGGAACTTTTCAATGAAGATGTCGCCGTTGCCGAACGCCTTCAGGGCTTCGCTGTGAACCATGTCATAGGCTGCCACGACTTCTTCAGGCTTGTCACAGCGACGCATACCACGGCCGCCGCCGCCGGCTGCCGCCTTGAGGATGATGGGGAAGCCAAACTCGATGGCCTTTGCCAGAGCTTCTTCGCCGTCCTTCAGGGGCTCGGTGCTGCCGGGGATGATGGGGACGCCGCAGCTGATGGCGATCTCTTTGGCCTTGAGCTTATCGCCCATCTGCTCCAGAACGTTGGAGGGGGGGCCGATGAAGATGATGCCGTTTTCTTCGCAGGCGCGGGCAAAGTCCGCATTTTCAGCCAGGAAGCCATAGCCGGGATGGATGGCATCAACACCGCGCTTTTTGGCCAGGTCGATGATCAGGTCAATGTTCAGATAGGCGCCAACGGGGCCCAGCTGCTCGCCAATCTGGTACGCCTCATCCGCCTTGGAACGGAAGGAGCTGTACACGTCTTCCTTGGAGTACATCGCGACGGTGTGCAGACCCAAGTCGGCACAGGCCCGGAAGATACGGATCGCGATCTCGCCTCGGTTGGCGACCAATACTTTTTTGATGTTCTTCTTACCCATTTGAATCATTTACTCCTTTTACCGACACGCCGTGCTCCGCAGATGGCGTGTTGAATAAAAAATTTAGTGGTACTCTTATATTGTAACGCAGAGAAAAGACTTTTGCAATAGTCTATTGCAAACTTTTGCAACAAGCGAACGCCCAAATTGCTTCCATGAATTTGTTCACTTCTGCCTATTTCGGTCTTTTTCGCCGGGAATGTACGGAAAAAATCCCGGAAACTCATTCCATCCTCCGTTTTTTCCCTTTTTCCATCTCCTCCGCGTCTCCTGATATGATTGTCTGCCAAAACAGACCTGCAAACGGGGCGCAGGTCTGTCTGTGGCGGACACAAGGTGCCTCACAGGACCTTGGATAAAAATTCTTGGGTTCTGGGATTTTTCGGATTGGAGAACAGCTCCTGAGGAGTCCCCTGCTCCACGATGCCGCCGCCGTCCATAAACAGGACGCGGGTGGCGACCTCACGGGCAAAGCCCATCTCGTGGGTGACCACGGCCATGGTCATGCCGTCTGCCGCCAGCTCCTTCATGACCTCCAGCACCTCGCCCACCATTTCCGGGTCCAGGGCGGAGGTGGGTTCGTCAAAGAGCATCATCTTGGGCTTCATAGCCAGGGAACGGACGATGGCGATACGCTGCTTCTGGCCGCCGGAGACCTGACCGGGGTAGCTGTCCGCCTTGTCCTCCAGACCCACCCGGCGCAGCAGGCGCAGGGCTTCCTCTTTGGCTTCCTCCTCTTTCATCATGTGGGTGCGCACCGGCGCTAAGGTCAGGTTGTCCATGATGGTCAGGTGGGGGAACAGGTTGAAGTGCTGGAAGACCATGCCCATCTGCTGACGGATCTTGTTGATGTTCACGCCCTTGGCGGTGATGTCGGTGCCGTCGAAGATGATCTGACCCTTGGTGGGCTCTTCCAACAGGTTCATGCAGCGCAGGAAGGTGGATTTGCCGGAGCCGGAGGGGCCGATGATGACCACCTTTTCGCCGGGTTTGATGTGTTCGTTGATGTCGTGGAGGACCTCATGGTCTCCGAAACTCTTGTAGAGATGATTAACGGTAATCACTGCTGCGCAGCCTCCTTTCCACTTTGCCCATGATCCACTGGATAAAGAGCACCATGACGAGATAAATCAGTGCCACAGTGAACAGGGGGAAGAGGGCGTCAAAGGTGATACCACGGATGATGTCACCGCCGCGGGTCAGTTCGTTCAGGCCGATGTAGCCGCAGATGGAGGTCTCTTTGAGCAGGGTGATCATCTCGTTGATGAGCGCGGGCAGGGCGCTCTTCATGGCCTGGGGCAGGATGATGTCCTTCATGGTGGTCACGTAGCTCATGCCCAGGGAGCGTCCCGCTTCCATCTGCCCCTTGTCCACGCCCATGATGCCGCCTCGGATGATCTCGGCCACGTAAGCGCCGGAGTTGATGCCGAAGGTGATGACGGCGACGGTGATCTTCTGGGCGGAGACCAGGATGACGAAGTTGATGATCAGCAGCTGCACCAAGGTGGGCGTGCCGCGGATGACGGTGATGTAGAGCCGACAGATGGCGTCGGCCAGTTTCAGGAAAAAGTTGCCGGGCGAACGGAACCACCTCGGGTGGGTCTGGTCATGGGTACAGCGCACCATGGCGATGAGGATACCCAGGATGAGGCCGAGAATCAGCGCCAGCAGGGTGACGATGATGGTGATCTTGAGGCCGTCTGTGATGTAGGTCCAACGGTCTTTTTCGATAAAGTCCGCAATAAATTTCTGTTGCACTTCTGCAAACCAAGCATTCAAATGCTCATCCCCTCTTGTTAATCAGATAAGCATAATTATACACGAAAATGCACGCTAGGTAAAGAGTCCATCCGCCGATTCTCCATTTTTCGTGGTTTTCGCCAGAGGGGGAAATGCAAGCTCTTTTGTTTTTCTTTCATTTCAGGTCGCTTTGACCAAAAAAAGCGGAGCCGGCACACCGTCCCGCTCCGATTGGCATCTGTCTTTCGCCTGCGGAGGGACGTCATAGATGTCCTTTCCACAGGCTTCTGTGCATACGACCGTCCCATCCTCCGCCGCGACTGGAACCGCCCCAGTCGGAAGAACGCCATTCTTCGTTTTGCACACCGCATTGTGCATTCCAATTTCTTCCTGTCCATCCTTCCCCGCTCCACAGACCGTTTTGTGGGATGACCCCCTCTTGGTAACCACACTTCCCACAAGCGGTAACCAGGTGGTAACCACTTTTCCTACAAGCGGTACCGCTTTTCCGAACAGTGGTTACCACTTGCCAACCACAAATCTTTTTGCAGTTGGCATTTGCCGCCGCAGGAAAGGATAGGGTAGGTTAGGATAGGAGAGCACAGTGCAGGAAAGAAAAGCAAAGAAAAAATAGTTTACTCTAGGAAAGCGAAGGAAACGAGGTTGGCGGCAGGCGGGCTTGTCCTCCGCTTCCCTGTGGAAATCCCGTCTCGTTGGGGGTTGGGGGGAGAAAAGAAGGATTTGGTTTTCTTTTTCCGCTCGACGATGCCGCCGTGGGTTTTCCAAGGTGGTTTATGGGTTTTCTCTACACAAAAGCCACCGCCTCAATAGGAGGCGGTGGCGCAATCGCTCTGGTTTGCGCTATGACTCCAACGGAAAGCCATAGACCAACAAACAAAAAAGCCGAGCGCAATGCACTCGGCTTTTCTGGTACGCGAGAAGGGATTCGAACCCCCGACCTTTTGGTTCGTAGCCAAACACTCTATCCAACTGAGCTACTCGCGCATGTCGCTGTTTCCTGACGACTTGCTTATAATAGCACAGTTCCGGATGGAATGCAAGCGTTTTTTTCGATTTTTTCAAAAAACTTTTCGGCAGGGGGATTTCCCTGGAAAACCACGCGGAAAACGGCTCACAGCCCGTCCTCTTCGCTCTCCGTCCAGGGCAGGTCAGCCTCGGCGTCGGCGGCGGCACTCATGGCCTGGGCCAATGCCAGATCCTCTGCGTCGCCGTCCTGGCGCAGCCTGCGCTCCTGCCAGGCTTCCTTGGTCATGAGCACCTCACGGGGTTTGGAGCCCTGGAAGGGGCCGACGATGCCGTCCTCCTCCATCTGGTCCACTAGCCGTGCGGCGCGGGAATAGCCCAGCTTCAAACGGCGCTGGAGCATGGAGACGGAGGCCATGCCGGTGTTGACGATGACCTCGACAGCGTCCTCGTACATCTCGTCCCGGTCGGAATCCACGGCGGGCTCGCTGGCGGCCGCTTTGCCGCCCTTGCCGTTCTTCTCGTTGGCCTGGGCGTTGGCTTCCACCTGCTGGATGACCTCATCGCTGTAATCCGACTGGAAGTGTTCCTTGATGTACTCGGTGACGGTGGACACCTCTTCATCCGAGATGAAGCAGCCCTGGACACGGCGGGGTTTGCCGCTGCCCGCAGGGTAATAGAGCATATCCCCCTTGCCCACCAGCTTCTCCGCCCCGGAGGTATCCAGGATGATACGGGACTCCAGGGAGGAGGCCACGGCGAAGGCGATGCGGGAGGGGATATTGGCCTTCATGAGGCCGGTGATGACATCGGAAGAGGGACGCTGGGTGGCGATGATCAGGTGGACGCCGGCGGCACGGCCCATCTGGGCGATGCGGCAGATGGATTCCTCCACCTCTTTCGCCGCCACCAGCATCAGGTCGGCCAGCTCGTCGATGACCACCACGATCTGGGGCAGCTTGGTCCCTTCCCCGTCGTCCTCTTCCGCGATGGTTTTGTTATAGACTTTCAGATCCCGCACGTGCCGCTCGGAGAACAGGCGATAGCGCTTCATCATCTCTGTCACCGCCCACTGCAGGGCACCGGCCGCCTTTTTCGGGTCGGTGACCACCGGGATGAGCAGGTGGGGAATGCCATTGTAGACGCTCAGCTCCACCATCTTCGGGTCCACCATGATCAGGCGCACCTCGTCGGGGGTGGCGCGATAGAGCAGAGAGACGATGAGGGAGTTGGTGCAGACGCTCTTACCGGAGCCGGTGGTGCCGGCGATGAGCAGGTGGGGCAGCTCGGTGATGTCCCCTACCACGCATTTGCCCGAGATGTCCTTGCCCACGGCGAAGGCCACTTTGGACTTGTGGGTGCGGAACTCGCCGGACTCAATGACCTCCCGGATGGGGACGGGGACGGTGACCTTATTGGGCACCTCCACGCCCACCACCGAGTTCTTGCCCGGGATGGGCGCGATGCGGACGCTGACAGCGCCCAGGCTCAGGGCGATGTCCCCGGCCAGGTTGGTGACCTTATTGAGCTTCACGCCCCGCTTCAGCTCCAGCTCGTACCGGGTGACCGACGGGCCTTGCTCGTAGTCGATGATCTGCGCCTCAATGCCGAAGGAACGGATGGTGTCCTGGAGCAGGTTCTGGGTCTCGATGACCTCGCTGGTCACCCCCTGCGCCTGCTGTTTGGGCGGCTCGTGGAGGAGGTAGCTGGGAGGATAGTAATACTTGCCCGGCTCTTCCAGGGCGGCGGAGGGCAATTCCACCGTCACCTCAGCCTCGTTCAGCGGGGTGCGTTCCCCGTTCTCCGGCTCGAAGTCCACGGCCGGTCCGGCGGGCATCCATTTCCGCTCCGGCTCCCGTTCCCCGGAGAGCACCTCCGCCGGGGTGGCGTGCTGGCGCTCCTGGAAGAAGGAACCGGACTGGGGGGTGAAGCAGGTCTTTTCCATATCCTCGCTGAGCCAGTTGTCCTCCTCCCCGTACCAGGGGAAGTCCTCTTCCTCCGGCAGCGGTTTGGCCTGGGCGGGTACTTCCTCTGCCGCAGGTGCTTCGGTGGGTTCCGCCTCTGGTGTCTCTGCCGCCTCGTCCGGCTGGACAGACTCGATAGGTTCTACAGGTTCGTCCTCGGGCAGGGTGGGTTCTTCCGGCGTCCAGATGGCGTCGATTGGGGTCTCTTTGCCGGGTTTCGGCTCCTCCACCGCTTTTTGCTCCTTCATGGACTTCCAATCGGCGTCGCTGGCCATGGGGATGTCGATCTCCGTGGGGAACCGGGTGGGGGTGGGCTTGATGTCCAGCTTGGTGACGGTGACCGCCGGTTTCGGGTCGCCCACGGGGGGCAGCGGGTCAGGCTGCTGCTTGGAGCGGCGAGGGGGCTTTTCCATGGGGTCGGTGTTCTGGATGTAGTCGTTGGGGGAATAGGCAGCGCGCTGGGCCTTCTCCTTGGCCTTTTTCTTCTTCTCCCGGTAGCGCTGGGCCCGGTACTCGTTGAGCATATGCACAAGCTCGGTAGGGCCGATACGCCGCAGGCCCAGGATGCAGCAGAGCAGACCCAACAGGAGCAGGATCATAGCGCCTACGCTGCTGAACACCTTGGTGAGCAGGACGGAGAGCATCCCGGACAGAGCGCCGCCGGAGCTGAGGGCTGCGCCGGACTCCCAGAGGGCTGGAAGGACGCTGATTTTTAAGGCGTAATCCCCCTCGCACAGAGCCGTATGGACGGCAGCGCCCACGAAGAGGGGCACCAGGATGCAGAGGGTGATCTGCAAGCGCACGGGTCGTCCAAAGTGGCGGAAGAGCTTGACGGAGATGAGCAGGAGCATGACGGGCATGAGCCAAAAGCCGAAGCCGAACAAGCCCTTCTCTAAGGTGGCCAGGCCGTTGATGAAGATGGCGCTGGAGTTGAAGTAGCCCAGGGCGGAGAAGATGGCCAGGAGCAGGCAGATGACGGCTCCCACTTCCCGGTAGATGGGCGGTTTTTTGGGTGGTTTGGTCTTCCGTTTGGTGGTAGATTGATTGCCGCTCTTGGGGGCGGCTTTTCCCTTGGCACTGGTGGGTTTCGCCTTTCCAGTGCCGGTCTTCTTTTGTGTTGCAGGCATAAAACCCCTCTTTCCTAGGATTCAAACACGGTTAGGCTCACAGCAGGATGCTGAGGATGAGTGCCAGGCCGCCCACGCCCCAGCAGTAATAGGCGAAGTTGCCGAACTTGCCCTTGTCGGTGAGCAGGTTCACGAGACGGATGGCGAAGTAGCCCACCACGGCGGCGATGGCGGTGCCCACCAGGTAGATGGGGAGCAGACTCCAGTCGATGCCAGTCTGGATGGCGTCCTTCAGGCTCAGGATATTGGCGCCGAGGACGGCGGGGAGGCTCAAGAGGAAGGAGTAGCGGACGGCGAAGGTGCGGTCGAAGCCACGCATGAGACCGGCGGCGATGGTGGTGCCGGAGCGGGAGAGGCCGGGGACGGTGGCGATGGCCTGGCTGACGCCTACCAGGAGGACGTCCACGATGGTGGCGTTCTTCTCGTTCTTCCGACCCTTTGCCAGCCGGTCGGACAGGTAGAGCAGGCAGCCGGTGGCCAGGAGGGCGAAGGCGATGAAGTAGGTGTTGTTATAGAGCTGCTCCACCTTGTCCTTGATGGGCAGGATGAGGAACAGGGGCAGGGTGCCCAGGATGACCAGGAGCACCAGGCGGCGTGCCGGTGGGGGTGTCTCGCCGGTGGGCTTGCCCAGGGCGGCGATGCCCCGGAAGAACTCCAGGATCATGTCTTTGATGTCCTTCCAATAATAGAGGAAGACGGAGATGAGGGTGCCCAAGTGCAGGAGCACGTCGAAGAACAGTCCCCCGCTCTCTGCGCTGCGCAGGCCAAAGAAGTTTTGGAGCAGGGACAGGTGTCCGGAGCTGGAGATGGGCAAAAATTCCGCCACGCCCTGGACGAAGCCCAGGAAGGCTGACCATAGGTAATTCATAAACAGTACCTCCTGTGAATGCGGTTGGTTGGGTGCTGGGTGGGGATGGGATCGGATGGAAAATCCGATAACATACCAGTGTTATAGTATCATAAATAGTTGCTGATTTCCACTCGATTTTCCCCTGTGCAGGAAACTTTATGTTTTTGCGCTGCTGGTCATGCCAGTCTTTGGGGGGATTGTCCGGGAAATATGAAAAAAGAACTTTTGCGCGAAGCAAAAGTTCTTTTCAGTGGAGGCGCCACCCAGATTTGAACTGGGGAATAAAGGTTTTGCAGACCTCTGCCTTACCTCTTGGCTATGGCGCCGTGTGGAAAGCAGAACCGGAGTCGGTTCTGCTTTCATTTGTTTGGAGCGGAAGACGAGGCTCGAACTCGCTACCTCCACCTTGGCAAGGTGGCGCTCTACCAGATGAGCTACTCCCGCATGACCTCTCATGTAGATGAGAGGTGGTGCCTCCGATCGGAGTCGAACCAATGACACGGGGATTTTCAGTCCCCTGCTCTACCAACTGAGCTACAGAGGCGTGTCTCTCAAGGGCGGGTTTTATCTTACCACAGCTTGATTGGAAAGTCAACCATTATTTTTCGTTTTTTTCAACTTTTCCTGTCAAGAAAAGTTGAAAAAAGATGGCGACCCGGATCGGGCTCGAACCGACGACCTCTAGCGTGACAGGCTAGCGTTCTAACCAACTGAACTACCGGGCCATGTGGTGAAAAAGCTGTGTGGTGGGAGTAACAGGACTCGAACCTGTGACCCCATGCTTGTAAGGCATGTGCTCTAGCCAGCTGAGCTATACTCCCCTGTTCGCTCTCACAGACAGCGTAGTTTATTATAGCGAACAATGACGGATTTGTCAACCACTTTTTTCATTTTTACGCAATTTTTATCCCTGCTGGATGGACTGGATGAGCTGTTCCAGCTCGGCCTTGTCGAACGTATACTCCTTATTACAGAAGTGGCAGCTGAGCTGGGCCTGTCCCTGCTCGTCGATCATCTTCTGCAGCTCGTCCACGCCCAGGCTGATGAGGGCACGGCTGACCCGCTCCCGGCTGCAATAGCAGCGGTACTCCACCGGGGTGGTCTCCAGGACTTCCACCTCGAATTCGCTCAAGACCTTCTGCACCAGCTCCAAGGGGGTGACGCCCTCCTGGAAGGCGTGGGTGACGTAGCCCACCTGCTGGATGCCCCGCTCCACCTTATCAATCACAGCGTCGTCGGCACCGGGCAGGAGCTGGATGAGGTAGCCGCCGGCGGCGCTGACGGACTGATCTCTGTCCACCAGGACGCCCAGGGCGCAGGCGGTGGGGAACTGTTCGCTGGTGGCGAAGTAGGCGGTGATATCCTCGGCGATCTCGCCGGTGACCAGGGGGATGCTGCCCACGTAGGGTTCCTTCAGCCCCAAATCCTTGATGACGGTCAGGCTGCCGTCGGTGCCCACGGCGGCCCCTACGTCCAGCTTGCCCTGGCTCTTGCGGGGGATGTCCACGAAGGGGTTGGTGACGTAGCCCCGGACGTTGCCCTGGGAATCGCTGACGCAGGTAATCATGCCCAAGGGGCCGCCGCCGCGGATTTGCAGGGTCAGGGAGTCGTTCTCCCCTTTCCGCTGGTTGCCCATCATGGATGCGCCCATGAGGGAGCGGCCCAGAGCGGCAGTGGCCACCGGAAGGGTCTTATGGATTTGACGGGCGTGCTCCACCAGCTCCTTGCCGGTGATGGCAGAGGCCATGACGGCGCCGTCGGATGTGATGACGCGAACGATCTGATCAGACATAGTGCAATACCTCCTATACATAGGGAAAGCGAGCCAACCAAGGTTGGCTCACTGGGTGTTAGATTGGAATTAGGGGACGTAACCGGGCGGGATCTGCTGTCCCCCTTCCCCGTTGACGCAGACGAAGGTCAAGCGCCGGTCGTTGGGTTGGGGTGGACGTTCCTCCAGGCCGCCGTAGTAGGTGACGGACACAAAACCGGCGTCCAGGAGCAGTTGTTTCAAGCGCTCCGGCTCCCACGCCCGCTCGGTGTGCTCCTCCTGCTCTCGATACCAGCAGTCGCCGTCCCGCTCGAAGAGGTCCATGCCGTAGGTGACCTGGGCGCTGTCCGAGTCGTACTCCGCCCGCCAGAGGCAGAACACGTCCTCGGTCTCGTCTACGAACATCTGGCCGTCCAGGCTGCGCAGGTGGGCGGGGGCTAGGATGTCGAACAAAAAGTAGCCGCCGGGCATGAGGAAGGTGTGAATCTTGTGGAAGGCGGCCTGCAAAATAGCCTCGTCGGTGACGTAGTTCAAGCTATCCAAGCTGGAGACGCAGGCGTCGATGGTGCCGAACAGGTCCAGCTTGTCCATGGACTGGTGCAGGAAGACGGGCGGCTCGCAGTCCAGGTCAAAGGTCTTTTCCTGGGCCTCCGAGAGCATCTCGATGGACAGGTCGGTGCCGATCATGGAGTAGCCTGCCTGCGCCAAGAGGCAGGTCAAGGTGCCGGTCCCGCAGGCCAAGTCCAGGACGATGTTCACCGGTACTTCACTGCGCTGGAACCACTTCTGATACCAGGTCACCCACTGGGTGTAGTCCACGTCCCGGGTCAGGCCGTCGTAGTAGCGTGCCAGTTCTCCGTAGGCGCTCATGCGTCCTCCGTTTTCTTTTTCCGACCGGCTTTTCTCCCCTTCTCCGCCGTGGGCGGGACACATTCATCCCCCAGTACACGGGCGAAGACCTGGTGGTAGCCCTCCACGCCGTAGTTCAGGGCGCGGTTGACCCGGCTGATGGTGGCGGAGCTGGCGCCGGTCTGCTCCAAGATTTCATTGTAGATCATGCCCTTCTGGAGCAGGACAGCCACGTCAAACCGCTGCTCCATGGCGCGCAGCTCGGACACGGTGCAGAGATCCTGGAAAAATCGGTAACATTCGTCCAGATCCTTCAGCTCTAGGATCATTTTATATAAATTCATACTCGGCTCTTTGCCAAATACCTTAGACATATGTTTTACCTCCTGGGTACTGTTCCAAATCTGTCTTTTACTATTTTAACATTTTACTGCGTGAAAGTAAACCTATTTTTCAGAAAAAAACACACCCTTTTGTGCCTGGGTCATAGACTTTTTCAGGAGGGATGTGTATGAAGCTGGTACTGACGGAGGAGACCCGGGAGCGGGAGCTGTGCGCGCAAGAGGAAGTACTGGTGCGGTGCCGGTGCGTGCTGCCCAAATTGCAGCCGCTGTCGGCTGGTGCACAGCGGCGGTTGGAGCGGTACATAACGGAGCTGGAACGGCGGTGGAACGGTGCCTGTGAGGGGTGGTTATTGGAGCAGGCGGCGGAGGGGGCGCGGCTGGCGCGGCGCAATGCGCTGCCCTTTGCGCCCTTTGAAGCGGTGCTGGACTTTGAGACGACCCGGCTGGACGATCGGTTTTGGAGCGTGCTGTGGCGGTGGCAGGTGACGTGGCAGGGGGAAGCGGTGCTGCTGCGGCGGTGGGGGCAGGTGTGGGACTTGGAGCGCGGGATGCCCTGTCGGTTGGAGCAGTTTCTGCCGGAGAAGCGGAAGGAACGGCGGCGGTTTTGGCGGCGGTTGAAGGAGGCGGCACGGGAAGCGGGCGTTCGTGGGATGGGGTGGCGGCATGGGCTGGTGTGGTGTACTTTGACGGAGGCGGAACTGGTCTGTGGGTGGGCGAGTCTTGCAAATCCGGTGAGCGATTCCGATTTTTTTACGGTTTCCACCCCTTTTTCTGAGGAGACGGTGCAATTTTGTTGATTTTTACCTTGCATTTCCACCCCGTTTTCCGTATAATGTCATGTGGTTCTCCTGTGAACCACCGAAACGGACGTTTCCCATACGGAATAAAAGGAGTCTTACATCATGGTAAAAGCAATCGTAGGCGCGAACTGGGGCGACGAAGGCAAGGGGAAGATCACGGATATGCTGGCAGAGCATTCTGACATCGTGGTTCGCTTCCAGGGCGGCGCCAATGCCGGTCACACCATCATCAACGATTATGGCCGTTTCGCTCTGCATATCCTGCCCTCCGGCTCTTTCTACTCCCATGTGACCAATGTCATCGGCAACGGCGTGGCACTGGACGTGAAGAAGCTGGTGGATGAATTAAAAGACATTCAGGCGCAGAACGCTCCCGCTCCCAATCTGATGATCTCGGAACGGGTTCAGTTGCTGATGCCCTATCATGTGCTGCAGGACACCTATGAGGAGGAGCGGCTGGGCGGCAAGTCCTTCGGCTCCACTAAGAGCGGCATTGCCCCCTTCTATTCGGATAAATACGCTAAGATCGGCATCCAGCTGTGCGACCTGTTCGACGAGGATCGGCTGATGGAACGGCTGACCGCCGCCTGCGAAGTAAAGAATGTGCTCTTCGAGCATCTGTACCACAAGCCCACCCTGGACCCCAAGGCCCTGTTCGATGAGCTGATGGAGCTGCGGGAGCTGGTGCGTCCCTATGTGGGAGACACGGTGACCTTCCTGCACGAAGCCCTGAAGGAGGGCAAGACTGTGCTGCTGGAAGGTCAGTTAGGCTCCATGAAGGATCCCGACCTGGGCATCTACCCCATGACCACCTCCTCCCACACCCTGGCTGGGTTCGGCACCGTCGGCGCCTGCATCCCGCCCACGGAAATCAAGGACGTCATCGCCGTGACCAAGGCCTATTCCTCCTGTGTCGGCTCCAAGACCGAGCCTTTCGTCAGCGAAGTGGAAGGCGAAGCCGGTGACGAGCTGCGGCGCAGAGGCGGCGACAAGGGAGAGTTCGGTGCGACTACCGGGCGTCCCCGCCGTGTGGGTTGGTTCGACACCGTGGCCACCAAGTACGGCTGCATGGTACAGGGTGCCACCGAGGTTGCGCTGACCTGTCTGGATGTGCTGGGTTATCTGGATGAAATTCCGGTGTGCGTGGGCTATGAAATTGACGGCAAGGTGACCACCACCTTCCCGGTGCCCAATCAGCTGATGAAGGCCAAGCCGGTGTTTGAAAAACTGCCCGGCTGGAAGTGCGACATCCGTGGCATCACCGACTATGACGCCCTGCCGGAAAACGCAAAGCATTATGTTGACTTCCTGGAGTCCAAGATCGGCGTGCCCATCAAGATGGTGTCCACTGGGCCCAAGCGGCATGAGATGACCTATCGGAAGTGATCGCAACGAAGCCGAAATAATCTCTGTGTTTTTTGAGAGGATACGCCTAGGCGTATCCTCTTTTTGGACAGGGAATCCTCCCCATTTTACCGGTTTTTTTCGGCTGCTTTCCTAAAATTCCCTTGCATATGTTCAAAAACTCCCCGCCCAGACTTCCACTCATTGACTTTTTTGATTTTTCCAGTATAATATAATTCGTTCTAATTGCAGGCAGGCGTTGTGTCGAAAGGGGACATGAGGCGCTGCCTTTCCCCTATCTAAATGACATAATAAGAGGATATTTTTGAATATGAGAGTTACAACTGAAACCATTCTGACCGCCCTGGCGCCCTTTGCTCCGGAGCTGATCGGGCCGGAGCTGGAGTCCATCGAGTATGGCTCCATCGGCAACACCCTGCTGCTGACCACCCCCGACCGGCTGTACATTGTGCCCATGAGCCAGCTCATCTCCCACAAGAACAAGGTTCCGGCGGCGGCTATCATCTGCTACCGGGACAAGGACGCTCCCGCGGAGCTGAGCGCCACCCAGCGGACGAAATACAAGAAGACGCCCCTCATCCTGCTCAACGTGGAGACCAATTTCACCCCCGTGTGGGAGGCGCTGCAAGGAGAGCTGGTGGATCCGTACGACTCGCTGCTGTTCCAGAACAAGCTGCTGTCTCTGGCTCTGTCCTGTCACGACGTGACCGACCTGCTCACCGCAGCCACCGAGTCCACCGGTCTCCCCTTCTCTCTCCACAACACCGTCCCCAGCCTGTTCGCCTACTCCCGCGCCGGCGAGATGGTGGTGACCAATCCCATGGGGGCAGACGTGATGGAGACCTTCTGCACGCCGGACTTTCTGACCAACCTGCCGGACAACGCCCTGCTGGACTCCGTGCGAGAGCGGAACGGCCTGATGCGCGTGACCCTGCCCAACGGGGTGCAGAAGATCAGCGCCACCATCTACGTGCGGCAGCAGTTCTTTGGGATGCTCTGCGCCTACAGCTTTATGCGCCCCTACGTGCCCTCCGACCTGGATATGATCCAGCAGCTGCGGGGCATTGTCAGCCTGTTCATGGAAAACCACAGCAACGACTATGTGGCCATCTCCAGCAACGAACGCTCCTTCATGCGCATCATGCTGGGCAACGAGTTCAGCGAGGAGGACGCCCAGGCACAGTGCAAGCGGTTTGACATCAAGCTGCCCGAGGAGATGACCCTGCTGGTGGTCACCAGCTCCGCCGTCTACCGCCACAACCAGGACGTGCCCTGCAACCTCATCCGCCGATTCATGATCCCCCTGCTCCAGACCAATCTGTGCATCATCTTTGAGCAGTACGTGGTGCTGCTGCTGGACGCCAAGCAATATCAGCCTCACAGCGCAGAATTTTTGGAGCTGATCCGGGAGTCCATCCAGGAGCACAACCTCCAAGCGGCATCCAGCAACGTGTTCTACAGTCCCAAGGACATCAAGACCCAATACGAGCTGGCCAAGCTGACCATCGACATTGGGGAGAGCAAGGACGCCAACAAGCACTATTATGTGTTCTCCGACTACCTGCTGGATCACATGATCCATCTGTGCAAGCCCTCTCCCGTTTTCAAATGTCTCCAGCACCCGGTGTTCATCGCGTTGGAGCGTTATGACGCCCAGTATCACACCGAGTATGTGAAGACGCTGATGTCCTATCTGCGCAACAACGGCGATCTGTCCGCCTGCGCGGCGGAGATGGACATCCACCACAACACGGTGAAGTATCTGATGAAGAACATGCGGGAGATCACCAACGTGGATTTCGACTCGCCCAGTATGTTCTCCTCCCTGTATGTGGCCATGCGGGCCATGGAGGCTTCTAAGGTGCTGGATTATTGACGCTCTGAAAACAGCAATCCGTTTGGATTGCTGTTTTTTGTGCCCAGGAGAGTGTAACATTTTTTTGAACATTGCCCCATTTCCCTTGCAGGGCGCGGCGAAAAGCAGTATCCTTCTGAAGGATTGACATCCGAAAAAATAACTGATGTGAGGTGAGAACATGGACAGTAGCAGTTGCAGGTTGGAAGGGACAAGACCGGTATTCCTGTATTGGCGGAACGCGCGCCGCAGGGCACTGCCTGTGTTCTGACGCGCTTTCGTAAATCTGTGAGTGCCATTGTTTGCTTCAACACAACTCTGCGCAATCAAACTGTAGGCGATGTAGGAGTTTTGTTTGTAACCGACAATGGTATTTTTATGCCCTTTTTCGGCTGTAAACAAGAACATTGCACGCCTGCCATTCCCATTTGTGTAAAGGAGGCATAGTGCCGTTGCATCCGGCCCCCTCATCACCACCATCAACGATCTGATCGCTGTGACCACTTATTATGGTTTGGCCTGGCTGATCCTCTTGAATTTTATGCATCTTGCGTGACGCCGCAATTCCCAAAAATCTTGCGATTTTCGGGAGCCCTTTTTATTTCACTTGCTCGGCGGAAGTGAATTCCGCCTGCGCCAAGGTTTTCCTCCGGAAAACTCTTGTGACGCCGCACCTGCGGCGAGAAAAACCCGTCCTCGGTGAGGACGGGTTTTTTGTTTTGCGATTCGGTTGCTTGCTGGTCAGGCTTCTTTGAACTTTTCCAGCATCGCTTCCGTTTCTTTGCGCTTGGCTTCCAGTTCTTCCTGTAGCATCATATCCTTGACCTTCATCAGGCGGATGGTGTTGTTGCGTTCGTTCTCATCCAGCTTCATGGAGATGTATTTGATGTTCTCCTCCATTTCGGGGATCATCACGTACTCCAGCGCATTGACGCGGCGGCGGGTCTTTTCGATCTCTTCCGCCAGCAGCTGGGTGGTCTTTTCGATCTGGGCCAATTTCAGCATATCCTGGAACACCGAGGACAGGGCGTCCACTGCGCCGTCCAGCTCACAGGAGGTGGTGGCGAAGCTATAGGGATAGATGTCGCCGCTGCCTGGATTCTGGGTGGAGAAGTGGTAGACAGGGGTGTCAACGGACATGATGTTCTTGAAACTCATGTTCAGTTCCACGCTCTGCTTCGGGTAGATCAGGGACTGCTCCAGCATTTCGGAGGACATGAGGGCGGAGGCCACCGTAAAGGAACCGTGCGCCCGCATGAGCGCTTCTTCCACGCGGGTTCTCAGCGCCCGGTTTTCACGGATCATGTCCAGGAACTGCTTCATCAATTCGTCACGCTTGTCCTTCAGGAGCTTATGGCCTCGGACGGCTGTTTTCAGCTTCTTCTTCAGCCGGGTCAGCTCCATTCTGGTTGCGTTTACAGTGGTGGAAGGCATCTGCGTATCCCTCCTTACTGTGCGTCTTTCTTCGGCATATACTTCTCAATCAGTTCCGGCTTGATGCGCTTCAGCTCTGCCTCCGGCAGGATGCTCAGCAGTTCCCAACCCAGATCGAGGGTCTCAAAGACGGAACGGTTCTCATCGGCGCCCTGTGCCACGTAGCGCTTTTCAAATTCGTCTGCGAACTTGGCGTACAGCAGGTCGTTCTCCGACAGAGCGGCTTCGCCCAGGATGGACATCAGTTCCTTGTTCTCCTTACCGGTTGCGTAAGCGGCGAAGATCTGGTTCATGGTGCCAGAGTGGTCTTCACGGGTCTTGCCTTCGCCGGTGCCCTTGTCCTTCAGTCGGGACAGGGAGGGCAGCACGTCCACGGGGGGCAGGATGCCCTTGCGGTACAGCTCACGGGAGAGGATGATCTGACCCTCGGTGATATAACCGGTCAGGTCGGGGATGGGATGGGTCTTGTCATCTTCCGGCATGGTCAGGATGGGGATCATGGTGATGGAACCAGGCTCGCCCAGGTGACGGCCAGCCCGTTCGTACATGGTGGCCAAGTCGGTGTACAGGTAGCCGGGGTAGCCGCGGCGGCCGGGGACTTCCTTCTTTGCGGCGGAGATCTCACGGAGGGCTTCGGCGTAGTTGGTGATGTCGGTCAGGATGACCAGCACGTGCATGCCCTTGTCGAATGCCAGGTATTCGGCAGCGGTCAGAGCCATACGGGGGGTGGAGATTCGTTCCACCGCCGGGTCGTTTGCCAGGTTGATGAACAGGACGGTACGGTCGATGGCGCCGGTGCGGCGGAACTCTTCCACGAAGTATTCGGACTCTTCAAAGGTGATGCCGATGGCGGCAAAGACAACGGCGAAGTTGGACTCGCCACCGTCCAGAACCTTTGCCTGACGGGCGATCTGGGCGGCCAGCTGGTTATGGGGCAGGCCGGAGCCGGAGAAGATGGGCAGCTTCTGACCACGGACCAGGGTGTTCAGGCCGTCGATGGTGGAGATGCCGGTCTGGATAAATTCGTTGGGGTAGTCACGGGCGGCGGGGTTCATGGCCAGACCGTTGATGTCCCGATGGGCTTCCGCCAGGATGGCGGGGCCATCGTCGATGGGGTCGCCCATGCCGGAGAAGACACGGCCGAGCATATCGCCGGAGACAGCCAGATCCAGGGGACGACCCAGGAAGCGGATCTTGGAGCTGCTCAGGTTGATGCCGGCGGACGGCTCGAACAGCTGCACGACGGCCTTGTCGCCGTTGACTTCCAGGACCTTACCGCGGCGGATCTCGCCGTTGGGCAGCTCGATCTCACACAGTTCGTCGTAGGTGACACCGGAGACCCGGCGGACCACCATCAGAGGGCCGGAGATTTCTTCGATGGTACGATATTCTTTAATCATCAGTCATCTTCCCCTTTCTCTGCGATTGCGGTGATCTGCGCTTCCATGTCGGCGGCCAGCTTGGTGTAAGCGGCTTCGTACTGGTCAGCGGGAACGTTCTTGGCTCGACCCATATCCACACGGGCTTCGATGTTGAACAGGTCGTTCAGGGAAGCGCCCTTGGCGATGGCGGCTCGGCAGAGCTTGTCGTAGTCCAGGATGATGGTAAGCATCTGGAGCTGACGGCCGTGGTCGGAGTAGGAGTCGATGTCAGCAAAGGCGTTCTGCTGCAAGAAGTCCTCTCGGATGATACGGGCAGTCTCCAGAGTCAGCTGGTCGCTGGGGGACAGGGAGTCCTTACCGACCAACTGGACGATTTCGTTCAGGCTGGATTCTTCCTGGAGGATGGCCATAGCCTTGTCACGGTTCTGGAAGAACTGCTTGCCCAGGTGTTCATCATACCAGGGGCGGAGAGAATCCAGGTAGAGGGAGTAGGAGTTGAGCCAGTTGATGGCCGGGAAGTGACGGCGGGAAGCCAGGGAGGCGTCCAGGGACCAGAACACCTTGACGATACGCATGGTGCCCTGGGAGACCGGTTCAGACAGGTCGCCGCCGGGAGGGGAGACAGCGCCGACGGCGGTCAGGGAGCCTTTGCGCTCCTCGCCGTTGCCGGAGATGCACTGGACCATGCCGGCACGTTCGTAGAACTGTGCCAGACGGGAGGCCAGGTATGCGGGGTAGCCTTCTTCGCCGGGCATTTCTTCCAGACGGCCGGACATTTCACGCAGTGCCTCCGCCCAACGAGAGGTGGAGTCGGCGATAACGGCTACGTCATAGCCCATGTCACGGAAGTATTCCGCGATGGTGATGCCGGTGTAGACGGATGCTTCACGGGCAGCGACGGGCATATCTGACGTGTTGGCGATGAGGATGGTACGCTTCATCAGGGATTCGCCAGTGCGGGGGTCTACCAGTTCGGGGAATTCCCGCAGAACGTCGGTCATTTCGTTGCCACGTTCGCCGCAGCCGATGTAGACCACGATGTCCACGTCAGACCACTTTGCCAGCTGGTGCTGCACAACGGTCTTACCGGAGCCGAAGGGGCCGGGGACGGCGGCTGCACCGCCCTTGGCGATGGGGAACATGGTGTCGATGATGCGCTGGCCGGAGCAGAGGGGCACCTTGGGGGGGAATTTCTTGACGTAGGGGCGACCCACACGGACGGGCCACTTCTGCATCATGGTCAGTTCCTTCTTCTCGCCCTTGTCAGTGTCGATGACGGCGATGGTCTCCAGGACGGTGTGCGCGCCGGACTGAATGTCGGCGATGGTGCCGGTGACGCCATGGGGAACCATGATCTTGTGGACGGTGGAGGAAGTTTCCTGGACGGTGCCGATGATGTCGCCGCCGGTGACCTGATCGCCTACTTTAGCGGTGGGGACGAAGTCCCACTTCTTCTCCCGGTTCAGCGCGGGGACCTGGACGCCTCTTGCGATGGTGGCGCCGGAGACCTTCATGATCTCCTCCAGGGGACGCTGAATGCCGTCGTAAATATTTTCAAGCAGGCCGGGGCCAAGCTCAACGGACAGCGGAGCGCCGGTGGTGACCACTTCCGCGCCGGGGCCGATGCCGGAGGTCTCTTCATAGACCTGGATAGACGCGGAGTCACCGTTCATGTTCAGAATCTCGCCGATCAGATGCTGTTCGCCTACTCGGACCACGTCTGCCATGTTGGCGTCCTGCATGCCGGTAGCGACCACCAGCGGGCCGGATACCTTAACGATTTTGCCCATTAGGTTTCATACCTTCTTTCCTATTTCAGGTTACAGAACAGCAGCAAATTTGCTGCATCATTACAGAATGTCTGCGCCGACAGCCCGTTCCACGGAATCGGTGATGTTCTTCATCCCGATGCCCAGGGAGCCGGATTTGCCGGGGATAAGGATGATGGCCGGGGTGACCATATCCTTATATTTCTTCACCTCATCCTGCATCTGCTCAGCAAACTGCTCGGTGAGGTAGATGATGGCGGTCTCGCCATCCCGGGCCAGCCGGTGGAGTGTCTTGCGTGCCTCCTCCGGCGTCTCCGCCGGATAGACGTCCAGCCCCAGGGTCTTGAACCCCAGCACACTCTCTCGGTCGCCCAACACTGCGATCTTATACATAAGCGTTACGCAACCTTTCCCGGATCACGTCGGCAGGCAGATCTGCCAGACGACCCGTCAGAATGATCCGAATGGCGGTGAACTCGTTGTCCTTGGCGGACACGTAGCCCAGCATGGGCTGTTCACCGAAGGGGATATACTTGGCCTTCTGCATATAGGCGTTGAGCGCGTTGTCGCACGCCTTCTCGAAGGCGGTCAGGCTGCCGCCCTGGATGGCCTGGACACCGGCCGCGGCCGCTTCCTCGAAGAGGGAGGAGAAATAGATGCTCTCCAACGGCTCTCCGTCCGCCGCCTTGACCACGGTAGCTGCCGGAATGGTGCCGCCGGGGAAGAGGACGGTGGCCAGGAAGTCGGCATCCCGCCCCATCCGCAGGACGCGGACGACACTGCGCAGGTTGGCGGCGTCCACCAGCATCTGGACGTAGCCCAGCAGGAACTGGGAGCCGGAGTCCTTGGCCAGCTGCTCCATCTCCTGGAAGTAAGCCTGATCCAGGATCATATCCGACCGCTGGGGGTCACGGGTCTCGCCCAGGACGGCACGTGCTTCCACGATGGCGTCCGCCATGACCTTGGGCAGGTCGGTGAACTCGCTGCGCTTGACCGCTTCCGCCAGGGTCTCCGGCGCCACCCGGCCGGTGTCCACCAGCAGGCGTTCCGGGTCCAGCCCCAGTGCCTCGCACTTGAGCATGGCCTTGGCATTGTGGTAGTCATACTTGACCTTGAACACGTCCAGGATCTCCCCGTTGGGTGCCAGATCGTTCAGCGTCCCAAACAGCTCCTCCCTGGCCTGAGCCAGCATGGCGTCCACCGTGTCCACGTTCACTGCCTGCAGTTCGGGATAGCCGCACTCTGTGAGGACCTTGGCCGCTTCTTCCACGGTGCCGGCCTCCAGCATGCGATCCATCCGTTCCCGCTCCAGCAGGGAGTTCTCCATGGCACGGATCCTTGTGGAAAGATGCAGATAATCTGTATCTTTGATTCTTTTAGACAATTTTTAGTCCCTCCTTATGACAGGAGCGCGTCACGCGAAGAGCGCCTTGGTCACGTCGCCCACGATCTCGCTGCGAGCCATCCGTACCAGGGTCTCGAAGGTGCAGTTCACTTCCACGTCGCCGTCGCAGATGAGCAGGCCGCCCTGGAAGTCGCCCGCGTTGGGGGACAGGGTCAGCTCCGCCGTCTTGCCCGCCTTGGCCAGCAGGCCGTTGGCTTTGGCGGTGACTTTGCCGCCGAAGGTGGCGCGATCTGCCTGGGAGAAGATCAGCTGTTCCTTGCCAGAGGTGGAGGCGCGGACGGCGAGGTTCGCCAACAGATCCTCGTACTCCCCTTCCGGCAGCTGGGTCAGCTTTTCATAGGCCAGCTGGAACGCCTCGTCCAGCAGTGCCTGCTTGGCTGCCAGCTCCTGCTTTTTGGCGTCCATCTGGGCGTTGCTGTTCAGGCGCTGACGCAGCTCCGCTGCGCTCTGCTGACCCTTTTCCAGGATCTCCGCCTCCGCCTGCTTTGCCTGTGCGGCATAACGGGCGTCGATGTCCGCAGCCTGGCTGTTCGCTTCCGCCAGCACTGCGTCGATCTCCTGCTGGGCATCCGCCTGGATCCGTGCAGTGATTTTTTCAATACCAGTCATTTGTTCCGATACTCCTTTCCGTATCTGTAGGGAAAGGTTTCGATTAGCCCCAAGCCTGGGTCAGGAACAGGATCATCAGGAAGGAAGCCAGCAGGCAGAGGATGGCGTAGAATTCGACCATGATGGTCAGAACGATGCCCTTGGACATTTCTTCTGCACGCTTAGCCACCAGTGCGACACCGGAAGCGGCGCAGCGAGCCTGTGCGATGGCGGTGAAGTAGCCGCCCAGAGCCATGGGCAGGCAGGCCAGCAGGTATGCACAGCCCTGTGCTGCGGTCAGTTCCATGGGGGAGCCGCCCAGGACGCCCAGCTGCAGCATAGCGAAGAACCAGATGACCAGGCCGTACAGACCCTGGGTACCGGGCATGATCTGAAGGATCAGGCAGGCAGAGAACTTGCTGGGGTCTTCTGCCAGAACGCCGCTGGAAGCCTCGCCGACCATGCCGACGCCTTTACCAGAACCTACACAAGAGAGAGCAACGGCCAGAGATGCGCCGATGATTGCGATAGTAATGCCCATTTTATTTTTCCTCCTCAATAATGTCTACGTATTTCGTGTTGTATTTCAAGGGTTTAAAGGGGATGCCGCCTTCTTTGTAGAACTTTCCGAAAAATTCCAGGTACTGCAGACGGGCATCGTGGACATAGGTGCCGATCAGGTTGACACCGATGTTAAAGGTGTGTCCGATGAGGAAGACCACAAAGAACACGATGATGTTGCCGGGGAGCGCGGCGATGGTGTTGAAGACCATGCCGATGACGCTGCCGGCCAGCATGAGCGCCATCAGACGGGCATAAGAAAGGACATCAGACAGCCAGCTGGTGATGTCATAGAGAGAAGTGATACCACCCATGAGTTTTTTGATGATACCGCCCTCTTTATGCCGTCCTTGGGTCAGGATGAGGGACAGCGCACCCAGGATGAGGACCAGGGGGGTGTCACAGAAGACCAGGACGGCGATGCCGGCGAAGACGATCCACCAGGGCACCACGTCAAGGATGCCCTCCAGGGGTTCGTGATCCCGGAAGCCCATATAGATTCGGATGCACTGGCCGAAGACCAGGTGGACGCAGCCGATACAGATCGCGATGATGAGCACCTTCAGGGGGTCCTCCACCGGGTTGACCACGATGCCGTCACAGAAGGTGGACAGCCAGGCCGGGAACTGATCCTGGGTGATGCCCAAGAAGGTCTCGGCGAAGGTGGTGATGGAGTTTCCGAAGAAACCACCGGAGAAGATGCCGCAGAAGGTGATGCTGCCGCCCAGCCATCTGCCCAGGCTCATCATATAGCCCAGGGTGTTCTTGGGCTTGTACTTCTTCTGGATGAGGGTGCAGGCCAGGTAGATGATGATACCATAGGCCACGTCGGCGAACATGAAGCCGAAGAAGAAGATATACCAGAAGAACATGAGGGGGTTGGGGTCGATGCCATCGTAGGCGGGCAGGGAGTACATCTCCGTGACCATATTGATGCCCCGCATCCACTTGGGGTTGGACAGCAGCGTGGGCACGGTGTCCCCCTCCTGAGGCTCGGCCAGCTCGTAGGCGCAGTCCAGACCGTTCAGTTCCCCTTCCAGCTTGTCCAGCTTGGGTTCCTCCACCCAGCCCTCCAGGAAGACGATGGTGCCGTCGGTCAGGAACCGATCCTTCACCACTTCCTTGGCTTCCTGCTGGGTCAGCTGGTCGATGGCCAGCTTCAGCTCACTGCGCTGGTCGCCCAGTGCCTTGATCTGCTGGATGGCTTCCTCGCGCTTTGCGTTCACCTCTGCCAGCTTCTCATCCAGCTGGGCGATGTTCTGGGCTGCGTTGCCCTCCATCCCCTTGAACTTGACCACAGAGAAGCTGTAGGGTTTCAGGACGCTGGATGCTGCCGCGGCCGTCTCCTTCAGTGCCAGCAGGACCACGTAATGCAGTTCCTTGCTGGAGTGGATGGCCACCAGCTCGCTCTCCGGCGCCTGTTCTGCCAGCTCGCCCCGGATGGTCTCCAAAGAGGCCGCGCCTGGCAGGGTGCCCAGGGTGATCTCCACGTGCTCCGTGGAGTCCAGATCCAACGGCTCGCTCATGGTCTCCCATGGCACCAAGCCGTCCCGGGCAGATCTGTACCGATTTTCCTCGGTGTACAGCTGAGAGATCTCCGCCACACAGTCGTTGATGGCCGCTGCCGCTGCCTGCGCCTTCTCCTGGCGGGCAGCGTCGAAGAAATCAGCTTCAGAAATGTCAGACCGTTTGGTGAACAGGCTGCCCTTCACGGGGGCATACTTGTCCAGCGCTTTCAGTGCGCTCTGCACCGCCGTGATCTGTGCCTTCACCGCGCCCTGAGCGCCGGTGTCCTTGGCCAGCAGGGCGGTCCATTCCGGATCAGTCAGACAATCCTCCGGTTCTGTCACTTCCACACAACCAACATGAAGCAGCCGAGCGAGCAGTTCGTCCCGTTGTTCCTCCAGGGCGATTGCACGCAGCCGCTTCATCTTGACGATTGCCATCAGGCATCCACCACCTTTCTGACAATCAGTGACGCCGCTTCTTCAAGCCGCTCTTTCGCGTTGGTCCGTAATGCAGCACAGTCCGCGTCGGCCTGCTGTTTGATCTTTGCCGCATCCTCCGCCGCGTCTTTCTCGGCCTGCGCCAGCAGTTCCTTTACCTTCGCGTCTGCTTGCTTCTTGGTGGTCACCAGAGCTTCCTGGCCAGCCTTCTCCGCATCGGCTAACCGCTTCTTGGCCTCCAGGACAGCTTCCGCCTTCCGATCCTTGGACTGCTGTTCTGCCTGTGCCACCAGTTTGACTGCTTCCAGAGCCATCGTCTCACCGCCTTCCCTTTTGTAGATTTTCAACTAAAGCTGTTTGCTCAGTTAGAGTCTTATTATACCTCTTAATATACAAAAAATCAATCGGCGGAAAAAGGCGATCCCTCCCGTTCGTCCTCTTCCGCCTTCCGCACTCATTTTGTCCTATTTTCCCCTCTTTTTTCCTTGCAGGTTACGCCCACATTTTCTTGCACGCCTTGCGTTTTCTCCGATTTTTCCGTCCCATTTCATCCAGTTTTATCCCACTTTTCATCCATCTGCCAACCTGAACTGCAATTTCATTTTTGCGTCTTTCGCTTTCATAGTATCCAATTTTAGTAAAATCTAGGAGCTTCATTTTTTATTCACATTTTGCACGGAAGAGATATATAATTTTTGTATACTTCTACCCTATCCTTTTTTCAAAGATTTTTCCGAAACCACCCGTTCCACTAGGATCCCGGACACCTCGTAGGCCACTTTTTCCACCACGCCCGAGCCGACCGCCTTCCGATAGCGCCGGCTTTGCAATCTCCCACGGACGCACACGCGATCGCCCACGTTCCACCAGCCCGCCCGACGGGCCTGACCGCCCCAGGCGATGCAGGGTAAGTAGTCCGCCTTCCCGCTGCCCCGATTCACCGCCAGGAGCAGGTCGGCGATCTCCCGTCCCAGGGGCGTCCGCCGGTAGACCGGCTTGCGGCAGAGGTTGCCCACCAGGAGCACCCGGTTGCTGTCCTCCTGGGCGGGCGCAGGAAAAAGCTCCTGCACCCGGACGGTGATGACCAGCTTGCTGCCCTGACCGGAGTGATTGTTGTAGGAGCGCACCTGCCCCACCAGTCCCACCCGGTCGCCGGGCTGGGCGTCCAGCTGTTCCAGGCGGCTGCGGGAGAGGATGATGTTCAAAAGGTCCTCAGCGCCGGAGAGGCGGAGGCAGCGGAGGGGGAAGGTGAAGTAGTCCTCGCCGCCTGCGCTGTGGGAGTAGGTGGGTTCTTGGATGACCTCGCCGGATAGGGCGACGTAGTTGTTCTTTTGTTCTCTGACCATGGGAGTCCCTCCACATCTTATAGGTTGTCTTATGGGTATGTGGGGAAACACAAAATTAGAACCACTGAACGGAGGTCAAGCCGCGCAGCGCGTTTTAAGCTTTTTGGGTTACCTTTTTCACGAAAAAGGTAACTGGGGTCCAGGGGCAAAGCCCCTGGTCGCTGACCGCAGTCAGCGAAATTCCCCTGTGCTTCTAAAGCGCAGGAAGGGGTGAATTGCTATTTGAAAAATAGCAAGAGGGGAAACCCTCGCCGGCTCGAAGTCCACGGCCGGTCCGGC
>JABLTO010101822.1_pt1 | contig 41186 bp, 32 predicted proteins | sample 7160091 | NCBI WGS metagenome assembly JABLTO01 (sample SAMN14651225, study PRJNA627086) | human gut metagenome | isolation source: feces | host: Homo sapiens
TATCAGAAACGCAACCGTACACGACTGTTATTCTGTTGCAACATCAACCAATACGGACGGCAGTGTCGGCGGTCTTGTCGGTCATATGCGTTCTTTTGACATGTGCACAATTAGGGATTGTTATGCTGCCGGAACAGTAACAGGTTCCTCAAATAATTCAGGCGGTATAGTCGGTAGCAAAGATGGTAGTGGCAGCAATAATGTTTTAGGCTGCTACTATGATAACTACAGCGGCAGTTCAACGAATAAAGGCACGTTGGTATCAACAGAGGCAATGAAAACCCAATCCACATTCACCGGCTGGGATTTTACCACAGTATGGGCTTTATCGGCAACAAAAAATAACGGCTATCCATACCTGCAAAATGTGTCAACAGAAATTCAAGCCATAGCCGTAACAGGCATTACATTAGATAAATCCACATTATCTGTACCGGTGGGAAGGACGGCTGCAATAAAGGCGAACATAACTCCGGCAAACGCAACCAACAAAAACGTAACATGGACCTCATTAAATCCGAATGTAGCGACTGTAAACAACGGTTCAGTGACAGGCATAGCAGAGGGTACGGCAGTTATTGTCGCCCTAACAGAGGACGGCAGCTTTACGGCAAACTGCACGGTAACGGTTACAGCTCCTGTTGCTTCAGCTTACCCTTATGAAATCACAGCCCTGACCCTTGAAACAGAGGCAGGCGAAGCCTTATCATCTGCTCCGACAGGAAGCAATTTCATAGTCAATGTGGAGCTTATGGAAATACAGGAGCGCAGCGAAAGAGACTATTTGTTTGTTGCAGTCTATGACACAGACGGCTCACTACTCAGCATGAACTATATAAAATCCGATTTTGTGCCAAATCAAACATACAATCTCGGAGTTAATATTCAGGCACAAACAAAGCCTATCGGTAAAATAAAAGCCTTTGTATGGGACGGATTTAATTGTATGGATCCCTTGGCAGAAACTAAAGAATTGCAATAAACACAAGCTATATTTACTCAGCAGGTACGGTCATTTTCGACCGTACCTATTTTGTACTTGACAAAGGTAATATTATAATATGTATATTCTATATATATTAAATATAATATTACGTATACCAAGATATATTGCTATACTTGTCAAGTTATATTTAAATCGGAAATGCTTTATAATATACTCATGTGAATATCTTGCAGCAAGGGGGTATTTTGTATGAGTAAATCCGAGACGAAAAACGAGAATTATGTTAAGATTGGCAGCAGAATACAATATTACAGACTAAAAGCCGGATTAACGCAAGACCAAGTTTCTGAAATAATCGGGGTTTCGCAAAAGCATCTTTCACGCATAGAAGCCGGGTACCATAATCCGCATTTTGATACAATTATAGCCATAGCGAAAGCAATAAATGTTCCCATAGACGCTTTTGCGGAGGATTTAGACGAAAATAATAATGCAGCTTGCTTAAATATGATTATGTCTGAGATATCGGATATGAGCCGTCCGCAGCTCGAAATGTTAAAGGATAACATTGCAACAATAAAGAAATATAACTTTACCGAAAACGTCTCCCCCTCCTCTTAGGCTGCGGGAGACGTTTCTTATCTACCATTTCCGCATGTATACAAATAAAAATTGCACCCCGAAGGGTGCAAATCTCTATTTATGCTTAAACAAGGTGCCTACTCTTTCGCCCTTTAAAATCCTATAAATGTTCTCGGGCTTATTTCCGTTGGTGAGCACCATATCAATTCCGTGTCTGTTTACGTAGTTCGCCGCCTTGAGCTTGGTTTTCATGCCGCCGGTGCCGCGGCTTGTCCCCTCTGCCCCCGCAAAAGCCTTTATCTCATCTGTTATCTCGGTGACAACGGGAATAACCTTGGCGTTCTCATCCTTTCTGGGGTCGCCGTCATAAAAGCCGTCTATATCCGACAGGATAATCAGCAGGTCTGCCCGAACCAGCTCCGCCACGTATGCGGACAGGGTGTCGTTATCGCCGAACTCAATCTCATAGGTGGAGATAACATCGTTCTCATTCACTATAGGCACCACGCCGAAGTCTATCATGGCGTCAAAGGCGCGCCTTGCACTGTTATAGCGGGTTTCCTCGTCAAGGATAAACTTGGTGAGCAGAACCTGACCTGTGTTGTAGCCGTACTCCTTAAAAATCTTGTCGTAAATCGAAACCAATCCCGCCTGACCGATTGCTGCAAGCGCCTGCTTCTGGCGGGTGGAGTCGGGCTTTTCATCAAGACCGATTTTGCCCACGCCCACGCCGATTGCGCCGCTGGAGACCAAAACCACATCATGCCCCAGATTTTTTACCTCGGCGATTACACGCACCAGCCTTTCAATCCGTTCCAGATTAAGCTTTCCGTTTTTGTGGGTCAATGTTGAGGTTCCCACCTTTATTACAATTCTGTTTGTCTTCAAAGCCATGTCCTTCCTTAGCCAAAATTATGTAATGTCCTACCGAACAAGGTTATAGATATTTTGGGTTATCTCTGTTGACGGCACATCATGAACCACCAAAGCAACCAGAACCACCGCCAAAACAATAACGGCAATGGGCAGAACAACCCTCAGTGCAAAGCCCTTGGTGCGCTGCGGCACCACAACCTTTTCCTGATACTCAAAGCACTCCTTTGCCACAACACCGTTTAAAACAAGCAGGCATATGAGGTTGGGGATTGCCATTAGAGCGTTGGCAATATCTGAGAAGCTCCAAACTATATCCAATGTGGTGGTCGCCCCCACAAAGGTTATCAGGCAGAAAATAATGCGGTACGCCATGGTTACCTTGTTGTTCTTCACCAGATACTCAAGGGACTTCTCACCGTAATACTCCCAGCCCAGAATAGTCGAGAAAGCGAACAGAGCAATTCCCACCGAAACCACAATCGGTCCCAGCTCGCCCAGAGCCGTGCTGAACGCCATAGAGGTCAGAACCGTTCCCGAAACGACCTCGCCGTCCGCAACAGTTCCCAAAACGCCCGAGGAGGCAATTGAAAGCCCCGTCAGAGAGCAGATAACCAGAGTGTCAAAAAACGTTCCCGTCATGTTTACGTAGCCCTGCTTAGACGCATTGTCCGTCTTTGCGGCAGCGGCGGCAATGGGAGCCGAGCCCAGACCTGCCTCGTTGGAGAATACACCTCTTGCAACGCCCTTGCTTATAACCGTCTGCACCGCAATACCCGCTGCGCCGCCGGCAAAGGGTCTTATGCCGAACGCCATGGAGAATATGTTTCTGAGACCCTCGGGCACGTTGCCTATATTAATAATAATAACCGCAAGAGCAGATATCACATAGAACACAGCCATAACAGGCACAACAACGCCGCAAACTTTGCCTATGCTCTTAATGCCGCCGATAAGCACGATTATACACAGGATTACCAAAACGATACCCACTATCCATGTGCTTATACCAAAGCTGTCCTCAATAGCGGAGGCGATAGAGTTTGCCTGGGTCAGGTTGCCTATTCCGAATGAGGCGCACACCGCAAACACACAGAACAGAACTGCCAGGAACCTGCCCAGCTTCTTGTTCTTAAACCCGTTCTTCAGTGCATACATAGGTCCGCCCATATACTCGCCGTGCTCGTTCTTTTCTCTGTACTTAACAGCGAGAACGCTTTCGGCGTACTTGGTGGACAGCCCGAACAGGGCGCTTACCCACATCCACACTACCGCTCCGGGGCCGCCTGCCGCCAGGGCGGTTGCAACTCCCGCAATATTACCCGTGCCGATGGTTGCGGCAAGGGCGGTCATAAGCGACTGGAACGGGGAGATATCTCCGTCCTTGCCGCCTGTATCCGACTTATCAAAGATTGACTTAATCGCAAACCACAAATTTCTCCAGGGGAGAAACTTAAGGCGCACGGTGAGGAAAATACCCGTTCCCACCAGGAGAACCAGCATAGCGGGTCCCCACACAAAATCGTCAATCGCTACCAAAACCGATTCCAAATCCATTTGTCCGACCTCTCAATTTTAAAAATTTAAACAGCAAAGCTGCAAATGTTTATCAATAACTAAATAATTATAACAAAAATCAAAAATTTTGTCAATGTTTTAATTGGCAAAGGGCAGAAAATAGTGTAGAATGTAGAGTATGGGAATTTGGCTTTAAAGCCATTCGCCCACCCTATTGCGCTCGCCGCCTCCGCCCCGAGCGCCTTCGGTTTTCCCCTTCGGGGAAACCGATTGGGGCGTTGCCCCAAACCCCATTTATATGGTTTAAGGAGAATACAAATGAACATAGGAAGCTTAAAACTTAAAGGAAATATTATACTTGCGCCCATGGCGGGAGTGACAGACAAGGCATTTCGCCTTATAACAAAGCCCTTCGACCCCGCTCTTATGTACACCGAAATGACCTCGGGCAAGGGCTTACTCTACAAAAACAAAAGGACAGAGGAGCTCCTGGAGGTCTGCGAAGAGGAAAAGCCAACCGCCGCCCAGATTTTCGGTCATGAGCCGGAGGTTATGGCGGCCATTGCGGAGAGCGCACTGGTGCACGGGTCAGAGATGATAGACATTAACATGGGCTGCCCTGCGCCGAAAATCGTAAACAACGGCGACGGCAGCGCACTTATGAAAAATCCCAGGCTTGCAGGGGAGATAATCAGCGCGGTGAGAAATGCTGTGGACTGCCCCGTGACCGTTAAGTTCAGAGCGGGCTGGGACGAGGGCAGTATTAACGCTCCAATGCTTGCACAAATTGCAGAGCAAAACGGGGCGGACGCCGTCACCGTTCACGGCAGAACCAGGGAGCAGTTTTACTCGGGCTGTGCAGACCTTGACATAATCAAGCAGGTCAAAGAAAAAGTAAAAATCCCCGTTATCGGAAACGGGGACGTTCATGACGGGAAGTCGGCGGAGCATATGCTGAAATACACAGGCTGCGACGGGATTATGATAGGCCGCGCCGCCCAGGGCAACCCGTGGGTGTTCAGGCAGATTAACGCCTATCTTGAGGACGGCAGGGTTCTCCCTCCTCCCACTGCCGAGGAGCGGTGCCGCACCGCCGAGGAGCACCTGCGGCTCCTGGTGAAGTTCAAGGGTGAGCGGCGGGGCGTTCTTGAGGGCAGGAAGCACACCGCCTGGTACTTTAAAGGCTTAAAAGGCGGCTCAAAGCTGCGGGACATGATAAACCGAGCCTCTACATTAGATGAAATGCTTGCGGTTATTCACAGCGTAAAATCCGCATACCGCTAAACAAAAACAGCTAAAATCCACAGCAACGCCATCCCGGGCAGCCCCAGAACCCCCATAACAAGTCCGTTAAAGGGGTTTATGGGGATTACCACCCCGGTTTTTGATGACAGCATATTAAACAGCAGGAGGATTATTACTCCTGCTGCGCAGCTCAGCAACAGCCTTACCGCCCAAAAAATAGGCCTTTTAAACAGCCGCAGCAGCAACGCTGCAATTGCCAGCCCCACAATGCACACAATGATGTTCCGCATATCAAACAGCATATTTATCTCCGTTCCGCCGCTCTTTGGGCGGCAATTTTAGTATCCGTACTAAGATTGTATGCTTGTTCGATGTCTGTTATGCTTGTTTTTCTCCGCGGAAATATTCATACACGTTTTTCGCCGTTCCCTTGTCCACGGCGCAGGAAAGCTCCTCCAAAGAGGCGCTTTTTATTTTGTCTATCGAGGAGAACGCCAGCAGCAGCTTGTTCCTCTTTGCCGGGCCCACTCCCTTAATATTGTCCAGTTCACTGCGAACGGAGGCCTTTTCGTGCTTTTTGCGAAAGGCGGTTATGGCAAAGCGGTGAACCTCCTCCTGAACCCTTGTAAGGAACTTAAACAGCTCCCCGTCACGGTCTATGTCAAACTCATGGGCTTCATCGGTGAGGGCGGAGGTTCTGTGTTTGTCGTCCTTAACCATTCCGAACACGGGTATCTCCTCTCCCATTGTCTCAAACAGCTCCTTAACAGCGGACACATGCCCCTTGCCGCCGTCCAGCAGTATCAGATCGGGGAGGGGCAGGAACTTTGCCTTTGCCTCCTCAAGGGTGCCGTCCTTAATTGCGTCCTCCTCATTGTAGGCTCTGGTAATCCTGCGGTAAATCACCTCTCGGGTGCTCTCGTAGTCGTTCGCCCCCTCAACCGTCTTAATATTAAACTTGCGGTAGGCGGACTTTTTAGGCTGCGCCTTGTCGTACACCACGCATACTCCCACGCTCTGAACTCCCGAAATATTCGATATGTCATAGCTCTCTATTCTGAAAGGGGTCTCCTCTAAGTCCAGCAGGTCTTTCAGCTCCTTTAAGACCGCATTTTGGTCGGTCTGCTCCCTGTCACGCTTAAACCTGTGCGCCCGCAGAGACTCCTCGGCATTCTTGTTGACCATGGCGATTGTGTGCGCCTTGTCGCCTCGCTTAGGGGTGCGAACGGTAATCTTATGCCCGCTTCTTTCACTCAGCCATGCGGAAATCTCCGCCGAGTCCTCAATTTCAACGGGGATTAGTATCTCCTTTGGTATACTCGTGGAGGAAAAGTAAAACTGCTTCAAAAAGCCCGAAATCAGACTGTCCACCGAGTCTTCAAAATTCTCGAACACATAGTTTTCCGACCCCAGCATCTTTCCGCCTCTCATGTAGAACACCTGAACGCAGCAGTCCCTCTCGTCGCTGAACACGCCGATTATGTCCCGATTATCATCGTTGGTTGAGATTATCTTCTGCTTCTCGTCCAGAGCTCTAAGGTGGGCAATACTGTCTCTGTACCCCGCCGCCTTTTCAAACTCCAAATTGTCCGACGCCTTGTACATCTTTTCAGTTAAAATATTTTCTATAACCGAGTAGTCGCCGCTGAGCACAGCTGAGATTTTGTTGAACAGCTCGCTGTACTCCTCCTGAGAGATTTTCCCGTCACAGGGGGCGCTGCACTGACCTATGTGGTAGTACAAGCAGGGTCTGTCCTTACCGATGTCTCGAGGCAAAACCTTGTTGCAGGTTCTTATCTTGAAAATCTTTTTTATAAGCTCCAATGTCTCCTTGGTATTTCCCGCGCTCATGTAGGGGCCGAAGTATTTTGACCCGTCCCGCTCCAGCCGCCTGGTGAGAAAAATCCGCGGGAATGGCTCCTTTACCGTGATTTTTATATATGGATACTGCTTATCGTCCTTTAGAAGAATGTTATACTTGGGCATGTGCTTCTTAATCAGGTTGCACTCCAGAATAAGAGCCTCTACCTCACTGTCGGTGAGCATATAGTCAAAGTCATACACATTGTCCACCATTTTACGGGTCTTTACCGTATGACTCTTGGAGTTAATAAAGTATGAGCTGACCCTGCTTTTCAACACCTTGCTCTTTCCTACATAAATAATATCCCCCTTTTGGTTCTTCATCAGATATACACCGGGAGACATAGGGAGATTTTTTAGCTTTTCTTTAATTCTCAGCAATGTTTCTTCTGTCATAAAATCACCAAACATCAAAAAAAGAGCAAACTGAGACCAGCTCACTCTTATATTTCAAATTTATCCAACGGCCTTATGCAAAGTTAGATGAAACCAAATTAACCAAACCGTTGACCGCGTCCTCCTCATCGGGACCGTCCGCAATAATGGTTATGGTAAGACCCTTTGTTATGCCCAACGATAGCACGCCCAGCAGGCTTTTTGCATTAACTCTCCTGTCGTCATTTTCAACCCAAATGCTTGACTTGAACTCATTGGCTTTCTGGATAAAGAAAGTTGCAGGCCTCGCATGAAGTCCAACCTGGTTTTGAACAACTACGTCTTTCATATACATAATACCGCTCCTTCAAATGGCAAATAAATTTTTATTTAACGACCTTATAATAATACAAAATATTTTCGAATAAGTCAAGAGTTTTTTCGTAAACAATATGCACAATTTTACAATTGCCGCCGAGATGTATTTTGTAAAGCCTTATTTAAATCATAGCAAAGGAATAAAATTTTTTGTCCTGACATAATATATTTTATGGAGGTATGCACTATGATAATACACGTAGTTACGCCCGGAGAGACCCTGACGGGCATTGCAGAGCGGTATAACGCTCCCTTAAACAACTTTCTGGCGGACAACGGGCTCAGCCTGAGCTCAAAGGCGGTTGTGGGGCAGGCGCTCTTAATTCTTGAGCCCGAAACCGTCCACACGGTTACGGCGGGCAACACTCTTTCGGGAATTGCCGCAAGCTACGGCGTTACGATAAACGAGCTGCTGCGCAACAATTATTTTCTAAAGGGAAGCACCCAAATCCGCCCCGGACAGATTATTGTTATAAAATACAGGAACCAAAATAAACAGAAATCATTTATTACCAACGGTTACGCATACCCGTTTATCAGCCGCGATCTGCTTATTCAGCAGCTGCCCTACATGACCTATCAAACCCCGTTTACATACGGCATACAGGAGAACGGAAGCCTTGTTGACCTGAAAAACGACGGATGGATGATTGAGGCGGCGAGAAACATGGGCGTTAAATCCCTAATGCACCTGTCAACCCTGACGGAGTACGGCAATTTCAGCAGCGACAGGGCGAGCCTGGTGTTTTCCGACTCCGCTGTTCAGGAAAGACTGATAGACGAGACCGTGAGAAACATGCAGACAAAGGGCTACGACGGCCTTGATATAGATTTTGAGTTTATATATCCGGAGGAAAAGTTTGAATACGTAATCTTTCTCCAAAATATGTTTAGGGCAATAAATCCTCTCGGGTATCCTCTGTTCTCCGCCCTGGCTCCCAAGGTCAGCGACACGCAGGCGGGAACCCTGTACGAGGGGCACGACTACAACGCAATCGCCGCCTCGGTTGACAAGGTTCTGCTCATGACCTACGAATGGGGCTATACCTACAGCCAGCCTATGGCGGTCGCGCCCATTAACAAGGTTGAGGAGGTTATAAGGTACGGCCTGACTCGAATACCCGCCTCCAAAATCCTTATGGGTATCCCCACCTATGGTTACGACTGGCCTCTGCCCTACGAGCAGGGTGTGACCAAAGCCACCTCACTGTCCCCTGTGGAGTGCATACGTCTGGCGGAGCGATACAACGCCGAAATCAATTATGACCAAACCGCCCAAACCCCATGGTTCAGGTACACAAATGAGGATGGCAGGCTCCACGAGGTTTGGTTTGAGGACGTACGCAGCATTGAGGCGAAGCTGAGCCTTGCTGCAAGATATAATCTGGCAGGTCTGGGGTACTGGAACCTAATGCGTGAGTTCCCCCAAAACCTGGTGCTGCTAAATAACAAATACAATATAGAAAGATAAGTTTATAATTAAACACGAATTTTACTTTAATCATTATCCCACATAATTTATATTATTACTTTGTTTCGTCTGTCGCCAAGCCCGGTTCTGCCCGCCAGACCCGGGCGGAGTCGGTTTTCCCCTTCGGGGAAACCGATTGGGGTGTTGCCCCAAACCCCAACAAAATTTTGATAAAGGCTTTGTCGACATTGCCGCCGCGGCTTGGTATGGCGGAATATGGGCTCGGCAATGGTTTCAAAGGCAAAGCCTTTATCAAAATGAACGGGTTCAAATATATAAAGTTTTAGTTGTACATAGTACCACAAATTATATATTTACACATTCTCAAACCCGTTTATTTTAATAGATCAAAAATCGCAGAGGAAAAAAGCCCTCTGCGATTATTTCTACATTCTACACTCTACATTCTACATTATTAACGCATTCTACATTAGCTTAAATGTTATCCAGCGCCTGCTGTATATCCTCAATAATATCCTCTGCGTCCTCAATGCCCACGGAAAATCTGATAAGGTCGGGAGTTACCCCTGCGGCTTTCAGCTCCTCATCATTCATCTGCCTGTGGGTATGGCTTGCAGGGTGAAGAACCGAGGTTCTGGCGTCTGCCACGTGGGTTACTATTGCCGCAAGCTTCAGGCTGTCCATAAACTTAACTGCGCTCTCTCTGCCGCCCTTTACTCCAAAGGAGATAACTCCGCAGGAACCGTTGGGCAGATACTTCTTCGCCAGCTCATGATACTTGTCTCCCTCAAGCCCCGAGAAGCTGACCCATGAAATCTTGTCGTTCTCGCTCAGGTACTCCGCAACGCGAGCCGCGTTGTCGCAGTGCTTCCTCACGCGGAGGGCAAGGGTTTCAAGACCTATGTTCAGCAGGAATGAATTGTGTGGTGAGGGAATTGAGCCCAGGTCTCTCATAAGGGTAGCCGTTGCCTTGGTAATGTAAGCCGCCTTGCCGAACCGCTCTGTGTACACCACGCCATGGTATGATTCGTCGGGAGTGGTGAGCCCGGGGAACTTGTCCTTGTGGGCTTCCCAGTCAAAATTACCGCTGTCAACAATTGCTCCCCCGACAGAGGTGGCATGGCCGTCCATGTACTTGGTTGTGGAATGAACCACAATGTCCGCTCCCCACTCAATTGGTCGGCAGTTGATAGGTGTGGCAAAGGTGTTGTCCACAATCAGGGGCACGCCGTGTGCATGAGCCACTCTTGCGAACTTTTCAATATCCAAAACTACTAAGGCAGGGTTTGCAATGGTCTCTCCGAACATCGCCTTTGTGTTGGGGCGGAAAGCCTTTGCCAGTTCCTCCTCGCTTGCGTCCGGGTCAACAAAGGTAACGTCTATGCCCAGTTTCTTCATGGTCACTCCGAACAGATTGTAGGTTCCTCCGTAAATGCTTGTTGAGCAAACAAAGTGGTCTCCCGCCTCGCAGATATTAAATATCGAGTAAAAGCACGCCGACTGCCCCGAGGATGTAAGCATTCCCGCAACGCCGCCCTCTAAGTCCGCAATCTTTGCGGCAACGGCGTCGTTGGTGGGGTTTGCCAGTCTGGTGTAAAAATAACCGTTCTCCTCTAAGTCAAACAGCTTGCCCATATGCTCGGTTGAGCTGTATTTAAACGTGGTACTCTGGTAGATGGGCAGAACTCTCGCCTCGCCGTTTTCGGGCTGATAGCCCGCCTGAACACATTTCGTATCTAATCTCATTTTATGTCCTCCTGTAAACTATTATCTGATTTGTCCGTTTCCCTCTATTTTGTACTTGGTCGAGGTGAGCTCCGTAAGCCCCATGGGGCCTCTTGCGTGGGTTTTCTGGGTGCTTATTCCGATTTCCGCGCCGAAACCGAACTCAAAGCCGTCTGTAAACCTGGTAGAAGCATTGACATACACGGCCGCCGCGTCAATCTCGTCAAGGAACTTTTGGGAATTTGCATAGCTGTTTGTGACTATTGCCTCCGAGTGCCCGCTGTTGTACTTGTTTATGTGGCCGATTGCTTCTCCTATGGTGTCAACCACCTTAACCCCGATTTTCAGGTCAAGATATTCCGTTCCCCAGTCCTCCTCTGTTGCAGGGGTAGCCTTGGGGAAAATGCGGCAGACCTCCTCGTCTCCCACAATCTCAACTCCCCTGTCTGCAAGCTCGGTCAGAATAACAGGCAAAAACTTCTCTGCCACAGCCCTGTGAACAATCAGCTTTTCCTCTGCGTTGCACACCGAGGGTCTTTGAGTTTTGGCGTTGATAACAATATTCTTCGCCATTTCAAGGTCGGCGGAAGCGTCCACATACACATGGCAGTTTCCCGTTCCCGTCTCGATTGCGGGGACGGTTGCGTTCTCCACCACCGCTTTAATAAGCCCAGCTCCTCCTCTGGGGATAATAACGTCTAAGTATTCATTAAGCCGCATAAGTGCAGTTGCGCTCTCTCTCGTGGTGTTCTCCACCAGATTAATTGAGCCCTCGGGCAGGCCTGCGCCGTACCCCGCCTCCTGCATGACCTTGACGATTGCCATGTTGGAGTTAAAGGCCTCCTTGCCTCCTCTTAAAATAACGGCGTTGCCCGACTTTATGCAGAGCCCTGCCGCGTCCGCCGTCACGTTGGGACGGGCTTCATATATAACGCCTATAACCCCCAGGGAAACACGCACCTTGGTTACAGCAAGACCGTTAGGACGCTTCGCTCCCCAAACCGTCTCCCCGATAGGGTCGGGCAGAGCTGCAATCTGACGCAAGCCTTCGGCAATTCCGCTGATTCTGCCCTCGTCCAGAGCCAGCCTGTCGATTAAGCCCTCGTTTAAACCGTTTGCACGCCCCGCCTCAATGTCCTTCATATTTTCGCCTATAATATAATCGGCATTATCCACAAGAGCGTCGGCAATAGCCAGCAGCGCATCGTTCTTCGCCGATGTGGAAAGGGTTGCCAAAACCCTTGAAGCAGACTTGGCAAGGCTGCCCTTTTTAATCAATTCCTCCATGGAAACTCACCTCTGTCAGCAAAATATTTTCAAATTTATTTGATTATATCATAAGAATGTGATATAATCAAGGGTAAATTGAGGAGGAACAGCTATGGAGCTTAAATTATTCGACACCCACGCCCACCTGGACGACAGTCAATTTGACACGGACCGTGAGGAGGTTATAGCCAAAATCAAGGCCGCAGGCATTTATAATGTTATGGAAATTGGGTCAAGCGTTGAAAATTCCGAGACCGCCGTGGAGATTGCGGAGGCGCACGACTTTATATACTGCTCGGTGGGTATTCACCCGGAGTATGCCGAGACCGCCAAAGACGCTGATTTTGACAGAATAAAAGCCCTCGCCTTATCCTGCCCAAAGGTTAAGGCAATCGGGGAGATAGGCATAGATTATCACTATGAGGACTGCGCTTCCCGCGAAAAGCAGATAGCTTGCTTTGAAAGGCAGATTGATATAGCAAAAGAGCTAAGCCTGCCCATAATCGTCCACGACAGAGAGTCAAAAGGTGACGTTTTAAATATTTTAAAAGAAAAGCAGGTCAGCCGAGGGGTTGTCCATTGCTTTTCAGGCAGCGCGGAGACTGCGAAAATCTTGGTGAATATGGGGCTTATGATTTCCTTTACCGGGGTCATCACCTTTAAGAACGCCCGCAGAGCCATTGAGGCTTTAAAAGTCATTCCGACGGACAGGCTTATGATTGAGACCGACAGCCCATACATGGCTCCCGAGCCCCACAGAGGCAAGCGGAACGACAGCAGATATGTGCTTCACGTGGCGGAGAAAATGGCGGAGGTCAAGGGACTGAGCCTTGAGGAGCTGTGCCGCATAACCTACGAAAACGGAAAGAGATTTTTTAATATAGATTAGGAGGACTTATGGAAAAGATTACTTTGATTTCATGGAACGTAAACGGGCTTCGCGCCTGTGTTCAAAAGGGATTTACGGATTATTTTGAAAAAAGCGGCGCAGACGTGTTCTGCATACAGGAGACCAAGCTCCAAGAGGGGCAGATCGACTTTGCCCCAGAAGGATATTACGGTTACTGGAACTATGCCGAGAAAAAGGGCTATTCGGGAGTTGCCATGTTCACCAAAACGGAGCCCGTCAGCGTGACCTACGGCATGAATATGGCGGAGCACGACACGGAGGGCAGAATTATCACCGCCGAGTTTGAAAAGTATTACCTGGTGACCTGCTACACCCCAAACTCCCAAAACGAGCTTAAACGGCTGGATTACCGTATGGAATGGGAGGCTGCCTTCCGCAGCTATATCAGTGAGCTTGAGGGCAAAAAGCCTGTTATAATCTGCGGGGACTTAAACGTTGCCCATAAGGAGATTGACCTGAAAAATCCAAAGACCAACCGCAAAAACGCAGGCTTCACCGATGAGGAGCGCAGGGAAATGACCGCCCTTTTAGACAGCGGGTATATAGACTCGTTCAGATATTTTTATCCCGACGCCGAGGGAGAATACTCCTGGTGGTCATACAGGTTTAAGGCGCGGGAAAAGAACGCAGGCTGGCGTATTGACTATTTCCTGGCTTCGGAAAAGCTGAAAGACAGCCTGAAATCCGCCTCAATTCATCAAGAGGTCTTTGGCTCCGACCATTGCCCCGTAGAGCTTGTAATAGAGCTGTAGGATTAGCCTATCGCCGAGCACAGTTCCGCCCTGTCGGCGCCCCTACTACATTGTCACTCATAAAACTTTATATATAATCCGTCTATTTGTTCGCCCGCACCGCGCATTTGGGGAGGAGGGCGGCTGTGACCCCACTTCTTTGAAGTGGGACGGCTCATATTATTCCGATTTGCACAAAGTATGTAATGTCAATAATAAACCTAAGTTGTTGCCGGCTGTGACCCAACTTCTATGAAGTTGGGTCACAGTATTCCGATTAAACAATTATTATAATTTTGGAGCCTGATTTTTAGGTTTATACAAAATCAGATATATTTTACTTACTATCTAAAGGGACTATAGCGAGCGTTTTCCCCAGCGGAACTAACAACTTTAGAATGGTATCAAGCTGAGGGTTTGTATTTCCTTTCTCCATTCTGGCTATAACAGGCTGTTTTACTCCGCTAAGCTCCTCAAGTTTCTTTTGGCTTATGCCTTTTTCCTGTCTGGCTTTTATCAACTCACCAATAAGCGCAACTCTAAGGTCACTCTCTGCTATTTCTTCCGGAGTTAAAAGAGTGTCAATAAACTCTAAAGCATCATTCCCAATCGCATCATTCATATTTTACGCTCCTTTCTATTAGGTCTGCAAGTTCTCTTTTTGCTTTTTCAATTTCTCTTAAAGGCGTTTTCTGCGTTTTCTTCATAAAGTGATGCAGCAAAACGTAACTGCCATTTATCCAACCCACAAAAAATATTCTGTCTCTTAGCGGTCTTAACTCCCATATTTCGCCGTCTAAATGCTTTATATAAGGTTCTCCTGCCTGTGTTCCGTATTCGCTCAAAACTTTAATATAATCTCTTATTTTGTTGAGCTTTATACGGCTGTCCTTATCCTTTTTCCGGGCTAATTTCGCTATGTATTCGCCTACAGGTTCATTCCCGTTTTTATCTTTGTAAAAATGTATTTTATGCAAGGTTAGCTTTCCCCCTCTCCTACTATATTATACTTATAAGTTATTATTTTGTCAAGTACTTTTAAGTTATTATTTTTTAAATATTTTATTTACATACTTAAAGCCTGTTGAGGAGAGAGGCGCCATAAGCGTAAACTCGTGAAAAATCGTTAGATTTTTCGCGAAGAGAAGGAGCAAGGCAGCGGGCGAATGTTTTTCTTGATAAAGAAAAACGGAACTTAGCGAACTTTGCTCCGACGAACCTCCCCTTTTCCCTATTCTGGCTTGAACTACCCTAAAGCAATTCTTTCTTTTTCTATTATTTAATATAATATATTTTATTTTATTTTATTTTAATTTAATTTTAATTTAATTTTATTTATTTTAATTTCTTTTACTATACTTTTATTTACTTTACTTTGTGTACTTCTGTATACATTAATTAAGTTGTTGCACGCATTAATTAAGTTTTTGTATACATAAACCCTGCTAAGCCGAGTTTTTGCATACATTAACCATTTTCTGCTAAAATAAAAAGAGCCAATCCAAACAGTATGTTCGGATCAGCTCAATTTGTTAATTGCCTGTGGGGGCAACGGATAGAATTATGCTTAAGTTGCCGTTGCGGCACCTTAATTCATCAATAAATTCCTGCTCGTTTTTAGCAGGGTCCATTGAGACGTTATACACTATCTCAAAAAGCGAACCTAAATCCGTGGTTCTTATTTTAACCAGGGAATGCTTCTTGGTATACTTATCCAAAACATCGTCGAAGGCTCCCTGATAGTTCAAATCCTCGGGAATTGTAATCCTCAATGTTTTGCACACGGATTTCGGAGTGAACACCCTTGCTCTTTCCAGAATAAACAGCACCACGCACAGCACAGCCACAAACAGCACGCCGTAGCCATAAAGACCAACGCCGCAGGCAAGTCCCGCTGCAATATCGAAGAATATAAAGCCTATATCCTTAGGGTCGCCGGGTGCGCTTCTGAAACGAATTATCGAAAGGGTTCCCGCCATGCTGAATGCACGGGCTATATTGCTTCCGATAAACAGGATTATAACCGACAGTATTATGGGGAGCATCAGCAGGGTGATTGCAAGGCTCCTCTGGTACACTCTGTCGTCCTGGGTTTTGAAGTATGTAAAGGCTATACCCCCTCCCAATATGAGGGCAACAACCATAGTTATTATAGCCGAACTAAACGTTATATCACTTGATACATACGATAATAAGTTATTAAATAAATTATCCATTTTTCTCCTTTTATCTGCTGCTAACCATATTTTTAAACTCTGTTCCGTACTTTGAGAAGCTGTTGCGCTTTATGTTAAGCTCCGCCAGCATATGGGTCAGCCACATAGGCTTTGCCATTGCGGTTTTAATCTCCATAAGATACATATCCCCGCTGAGCAGAGCCTCACCATAATCCCCGTCCTCAAGGTGCACGTCGTACCGTCTGGAGCGAATATTGCGGTCAAAGGAAATTCTTAGATCCGGGTTATCCTTTTCAAAGTATGCCAGCCTGTCATAGGCAAGATAGAGCTTTGGCGATAAGTCGTACATTTTCAGGAAATAAGCTATCTCGTTTAAGACCTGCTTGTTCATATAGTCCTTTTCCCCGGGCTTCTTGCCTGAGCGAATGAACCTGTACGCCTCACCCAGCTCAAGGGCGGTTCTGCGCTTGTTCACAATTCCGTTATACTTCTTTTTTATTTCAAGAAATACCTTTGTGGACATATCGGGAACTCCGTAGGCGCGCAACCTGAGCTTTTCCTTATATACCGGCTTCGCCAAAGAATTTCTGATAAGATAGTCGTCCGACGTATCGTAATAAATATTTGCGATTGTATAGAACTCATGGTTCTTGTTGTACGGGTCAAGCTCCATATGCTCATCCATGACGGAAATCACTTTTTTAAAGGTCTCTTTGTCCATAAGATATTTGTGCTCATACCTGTTAAAAACTTCAATTGCCACATTGTTCATCTCCTTTTGCATGAATTTTACAACACAAACATTAAAACAACCTTAAAAATCCAAATTAATTTATTGGAAAATCGTCAGATTAATTCCGTCGCTGAGAACAACAACGGGGCCGTCTACGGTTTGGTACACTTGACAGCCTATTCCATTTAGAATTTCCAAAACCTCGTCATCGGCGGGGTTTTTCTCGCTGCAGGTTATAACTGCGTACTTCGGGCTGACGCTTTCAAAAAACGTCTCTGTTCTGTCGTTATATCTGCCGTGGTGAGGAACCTTTAGGAATATATGCTCCATATCCATCTGCTTTGGCAGCTCCTTTAGCCTGTCCTCCTCTGCGTCTCCCGCAAACAGGAAGGTGTTGTCCCCATGGGTCACGCTTATGCACAGAGAGAAGTCGTTATCGCTCTCCTTGTATGACGACCTCATTGGTGGATATATCTGAAGCAGCACGTCGTCCAGAGTTAGCGTCATGTTCTCCTTAAGGACTGTGGGGGTTATATTATTCTCCTCCAGAGCCTCTACGAACTTTTCATACTCGCTGTTGTTCCCCTCATAGTCGGGAACCACGATTTCCTCTACATCTATGCCGTTTATGACCTTCGGCGCACCGCCCACATGATCCTTGTCAAAGTGGGTGATAAACATGTAGTCAACTTTGCTGACACCTATTTGGGTTAGATAGTTAAGAACGTCGTCTCCGTCACCCTTCTCACCGCAGTCAATAACTGCGCAGTTATTCTCGGTTTTAAGAATTATAGCGTCCGCCTTGCCCGAGTCTGTGAAGTACACCTTAAAGTTCCACTCTGCCTCCGGGGCTTCCACCTGAGCTATTTCCTGAGACCCGCATGAGCATAGAATAAACATGCAGCTCAAAATCATCAGGGCTGTATTCCTAATTTTGGTTTTCAGCGTCATAATGTTCACCTCTGTTCTTGTTGCCCATGCCGCCTCTGCCGCCGAAGCCGCCTGCCGCCGTGCCCACTTGGGTCACTGTGTCTGTTACGGTAAAGCTTTCCTGAGCCGCTCCGCCCACATATAGGATGTACTCTCCGCCCGTTACCAAATCGGGAGATGAGAAGATTATCGAACGGCAGCTCTTTGCCGCTGTGTGGCTCATAATAACCGTTCCGTCCGCACTCTTTACCTCAATTACAGTTCCCGCCGCTGCCTCTGCGGTCAGGGTCATGTTAAGAACGTTCCGGCTTGAATAGCTGTTGGGTGCTTCAACCATACCCGCCTCGCCTACCGCAATAAGGGTTCCGCCGTTTACCATGATTGCTCCGTCCGAATCCAGAGCGCTGTTGCCGCTCATTGAAGGACCGTCCACTATAACCGTTCCCCCGTCAATCACAAGGGAGCCGTTGGAGTCAATTCCGTCGCCCTGAGCGTTAATGTACAGGTTACCGCCGTTTATCTGAATATGGTGCTCGCTGTTTATCTCGTTGGTCTCCTGTCCTCTGCCGAGGCCGCCGCCAAACTGTTCATTTTGGGGTTGCTGTCCGTTCTGCATATCGGAGGGAGTCATCTGCCCCCTGTCGCCAAACTGTCCGCCTTGGGCTTGCTGTCCGCCTTGCATATCAGGAGAGAACATCTGTTCGCCGCTCGGCATTTGCTGCTCACTTTGTATATCAGCGGCGTTCATCTGACCTCTTCCGCCCATGCCGAACATATCGTCCATACCGTTGCCGCCTGCGTTAAGACCGTCATCGCTTGCGGTTATGTTGAAATTGCCGCCGTTTATAGTTAAGATTTGCTTGGATTCTATACCCTCAGTTGACTTGGTTATTGTAATATCGCCGCCGTCAATCACCACGTTACCGTGGGCGGAAATGCCCTTTTTGGACTCTGAGGCAAGGCTGATGTCGCCGCCCGAAATATTAAGGTCGGACTTGCAGTGAACCGCATGGTCGGTAGAGTTCACAGTCACGCTGCCGCCCGAGATTTCCAAAAGCCAGTCCGCCTTAATGCCCTTGCTTGTCACATCGTCGCTGTTGTCCGTCTCAAGCTCTGCCGCCTGAGCCGCCTCATACTGCTTCATCATTTCTTCACGGAGAGCCTGACGCTCCTCCGCTGTGGCGTTTTGGTCGGGTCTGAAATTCATTCCTCCAAAAGCCGTTGTTTCAGCGGGCATTTCTCCCGTTGTGGTAACGTTTACGGTTCCGCCGCTTATGTCCACAATCTCGTCCGCCTGCAAGCCGTCGCCCTCAGCCGTCACTGTCACGGTTCCGCCGCTAATGGCAAGGGTGTCGTTTGCGTGGATACCGTCGTTCTTAGCCGTTATTGTAATGTTGCCGTTCTCAATCTCCACACTGTCCGAGCCGTCGATACCATGGTTGTAATTCCCCTGAATTATCAGAGAACCGTTACCCTTAATTTCCAAATTGTCACGTGAGGTTATGCACGCCTTTTCCTTTTCGTCCTCAGTGGTGTATGTCTCGCCGTCCGACAAATAGTTCTCCGTGCCCTCGGTCAAGGTAATATACGCCTTGTCCGCATTCTTCACATAGATTGCCGCGCCGCCCGTGTTTGTCAAGCTCATGCCCGACAGGCGCAGCTTAACCTTGTCCTCAGTGTCGATCACAATCTGTCCGTCCTCAAGAGTTCTCGTAACGGTAAAGTCTCCTCCCTCGGATATGGTTACAACATTGCCCGAAACCGACACTCCGCTGCCGCTGACGTTGAGACTGCTCAGGTCAATGGCGCCGACATTTTCTTTCCATGTGTTATCCTCATCATCGGGAGTTGTAATCACAACCGTATCGGAGCTATCGTCCCACTGAACATCAAGCCCCAGCACCTCGCTGACGGCTCTTATTGGAACAAGAATTCTGTCATCCACCATTATGGGAGCCGTATCAAATGTATATGTCTCGTCATTCTTGGTTATCTCGTTGCTGTTTAGGGTCATGGTTATTGTTTTAGACTTTTTCTTCGCTGTCACTGTTTGGGTCTCGTCGTCCCACTTGACCTTTGCCCCGAACATTTCAAACACGGCGCGCACAGGAACCATAACTCTGTCGCCGTACATTTGAGGCTGCACGTCAAACACAATCTCCTGCCCGTCATATATAAGACTTATGCCTTCATCTTTCCCAAAGGCTGTAAAGGACGCACCGCACACAGCCAGAGAAACAGCGGCAATAAGACTGATAATTTTATTTTTCATTATGCCATTCCTTTCTGTTTTGTTTTTTGATTTTGTATCATTTTATTTATTGTAGCTTAAATTAACCTTAAATAAAAGGTGTATTTTTGTAAACAAAAAGTGAACAACGTTTTTTCGTCAAACCCGATTTCGCCGCCTTTGCAAAAGGCGGCTTGCAAGCACGGCAGGCGGTCGTAAGACCGCACTTTAGGCGCGCAGCCATGGATTTATTGAATATTATCCCGCATGATTTATCCTCTTACATTGGTATGCCTATCGCCCGCCCTGTTGCGTTTGCCCACTCCTCCCCAAACGCACAGTGCGGGCTATATATTTTATATATTGTTCCGAGAAAAATTTTTGCCACTTTTCCAGAGTATACATTGTAAAAGTAGCAATTAAGCATAATAAATCGTCGGAGCAAAACGAACTTTGCTCCGACGATTTTCTACACTATACACTCTACATTCTACACTATTTAAGATTACATAATATTATTATTAAACATTTCGTATATCATCAGCCACGTGGCGTAATCCACCTTACCGGTGATGGGTATATCAAAAACTCTCTGGGCGTCGGTTACCGCCGCTGTGGTTTCCGCACCGAAGATCCCGTCCGGATTCACACGCCTTATCCCCAGATAATGCTTGCTCATCTCCCGAAGCATTGTCTGAAGCTCGGTTACGTTAAGCCTGTCGTTATACATTGACCACATATTCACCCCTCCTGTTCGCCGCTCTCTAAGACGTATCCGGGATACTGGCCCTCATTCTTTTGGCTTCCGTTTACAAGGTCGGTATACAGCCTTACTATGCTGTCCCAGGTTATGGGTCCCACCGTTCCCCTCGGAGGCAGCCCGAACATATTTTGGTATGCCACGACCGCCTGTTCCGTTTCGGGACCAAAATACCCTGTCACCGTTACCTTGGGGATTTCTGAATATGTATTCGAAATTTCAGCAAGATAAGTCTGTAAATCTCTGACCGCCTCGCCGCTGACACCTCTGTAAAGATTGGTTCCGGGGAACGGCACAATCCCCACCCCCACATAGTCCTCCGGCAGTCCGTTCAGGATTGACAGGTAGACGGAATACAGCTTGTTCCAGGTCTCCTCGTTTACAATTCCCGTTTCGGGCAGTCCATAAGCCCTCTGGAAGGCTCTGACGGCATTTTCCGTTGCGGCTCCGAACACTCCGTCCGGCTCCACAGTCGGAATAAAATCGTTAAAGGTTCCGATAAACCGCAGATAATACTGAATAACCTGTACTCCCGGACCGCTGTCGCCTCTTTCAAGAGCTGCCTTATACTGCTTGCTCACGTCCTCCAGGGAAATTCCCTCCGAGTCCAGCTCCGCCAGCTTCTTGACGGCGTTATACACTCTGTTAATCTGATACCAGGTTGCCTTACCCACAATTCCGTCCGCCGTCAGGTTGAAAATCTTCTGAAATTCCTTAACCGCGTCCTCGGTAATTGAGTCAAAGTACCCGTCGGGGTAGGCGATTTTGGGTATTGCGGGATAGTTTCTGGAAATCGCGTTAAGCTGGATTTGTATTCGCTTAATAGCCATGCTGTCATCACCCAGCCGCAAGGGCGTTCCCGGATAGGTCTGGGGAATATCCGCCACCGGTGCGTTCTCCACCAGAACAATATCGTCTCCGTAATAGTACCTCAATATCTCAATGGGAGTATAGCCCTGATTTGCCAAGTCAACCGTTCCCCACTGGGACATACCTCCGGGACACTTAGAGGTTGTTCCGTTGCAAAACCTGGGGAATATGGGATTGATGTTCCCCTCTCTCACTATGTAGGTATTAAAAATATCATCCACGATTTGGCTTATATTCTCAAAGTAGTCTCGTCCCGGAATAAACGCCTGGTCATATGCCTCTGTATTGGTTATGTCAAAGTTATATCCCTGGCTTCTGTAATGCTCGGTGAAAATTCGGTTTAATACAAAGGTTATCTGCGCCAGTATGTTTGCCCTAAGAGAGCTGTCCGGCCATGTAGGATAAATCTCACTTGAAGCCACATTTTTGATGTAATCCGTAAACGGCACCGTCACATTCTGCGCCGAGGTATCGCTCGGAACTCCCAGGTGCACCACGATGTTTTCGGGTATTTTCAGCTGCAAATCCATAAAAACACCCCCGCTATACGCCCCGTTCCGCGTCGGGTATCATCTCTATGTTCTGGATAGAGCGAACACGGTCAAAAACAAGGGCGTTTTTCTGTCCGCCGTTTACGTGGTACCCGCTAAGCTCCGGAGTGACTGCGTACACCGCATAGGGCTGAATTGTGTCCTGCGCCTGAGTTGACAGGTGTATATCCGGGGCGGGCAGGAATATTGGCTCAATCCGTCCGTCTCGATCGGTGAACCTGATTTCGCTGACCACACTCGGCGCACCCTCCACAGAGGTCACGGTTATTTTCACGTCCTCCAGAGGCAACGCCCGCCGCGCCAGGAACACCTGTACAACCAAGCTGCCCTGACCGCTGTAGGGTACAGTTGAGGGAGGCTCCTCTGTTTCATTTAGAGACCTTTCCTCCGCCTCAGGCGGATTTGAAAAATTCTCCTCTTGGGTTCTCTCGGCAAGACGGTTGTTAAACTCCTCCGTATCAACGTTTGCCTGCTGCTCCGCAATCGGCTCCGACCTTGGCGCAGGCGCAGACTCTGCCGGAGCGTCCACCCGCCTCTGGGGCGGCTCCTTAATTTCTGCCCTCGGGCTTTCGTTTTCGCTTGGCATAAAGCCTCTAAAATATCCGTTCATAAATATCACTCTCCCGGGTTTAAATATGAGCAATGTCCCCGCCGCGGGGCAAGGGACATTTGCACCTATATTATACTATTCAAACCCGCAGAAAGTGTGATTAAAGCGCTATGAGTTCCTTTGGTGAGGTCGAAAGATTTCGTATTCCGTTCTCCTTAACGCACACCAAATCCTCAATCCGAACTCCCCCGACGCCGTATATATAAATTCCCGGCTCACAGCTCACAACCATGTTTTCCTCAAGGACAATAGAGGAGCTTGGGGAAAGGTTGGGCAACTCGTGGATTTGCACGCCTACGCCGTGCCCCAGAGAATGCCCGAAGTACTCTCCGTAGCCCGCCTCGTCAATTACCCGTCTTGCGGCGGCGTCCGCCTCAGCTCCTGTTATTCCGCATCTGATTGTCTCTAAGCCAGCCTGCTGCGCCTGCCTTACGGTTTCGTAAATCTTAACTTGGTCCTCGCTCACACCGCCCACGCTAACGGTTCTGGTCATGTCCGAGCAGTACCCCTTGTAAACGCAGCCAAAGTCCATGAGCACAAAATCTCCCGCGCATATTTTCCGCTCTCCCGGCGCTCCGTGGGGCAGAGCCGTTCTCTCACCGCACAGAACTATGGTGTCAAAGGAGGTTCTTGCCGCCCCCTGCTTCTTCATGTAGTATTCAAGCTCTGCGGCGATTTCCGCCTCGGAAATGCCCTCCTTAATATAGCCCAGCACGTGGTCAAACGCCTTGCAGCCTATTTCCTCTGCCTTGGCAATCAGCGCAAGCTCCTCCTCGGTCTTTATCATTCTCTGCCTGTTAATGCTGCCTGCCATAGGCATGAGCTCCGCTCCCTCAATGAGCATTTTTATTTTCTCGTGCTCATTAACGGTCATAAAATCCTCCTCATAAATCAAGGATTTTATTCCGTGGTCTGATAAAAACCCTCTCAGCATGTTGCTAAAAGGTCTTTGTATGCTAAACTCATGAACCGAGAAGCCCTCTGCCGCCTCCTCCGACGCCGCCCCAGTATACCTGGAATCCACCATAATATAGCCTTGCTCTCGGGTTATGAGAACATAGCCATCCCCTCCCGAAAAGCCGCTGAAATACTGCATATTATAAGGGGAAGTAATGAGAGCTCCCGTATCACTTGTGAGATTTAAAGCCTTAAACAAATCCTTCATGCTATGCGCCTGCCTTCTCTAAATTTTTCCTATACATCTCCTGCATGAGCGCCGCATCCCCTGTCTGGGTTCCTGCCGACTCGCATATTATCCTGGGAGTTAAGCCCCGCTCAGCAATGAGCTCTGCTATAGGCTCAAAATCCGGCTCATACTCTGTCTCCGCCATTGTATGGTGCTTTTTCTCCCCTGCTCTTGTGTACTCAATCCTGGAATAGTGGGCGTGGAAGTTCTTCGCCCGTTCCGCTCCCAGCGTGTTGTGGACTGCGTCCAGCAGGTTGGCAATGCTCTCCTTGGTATTATACGCCCCGATTGACTGGGCGTTAATATGCCCAAAGTCCAAAGTGGGTATTAGCCGCTCGTCAATCATGCACAGCTTGAGCACTTCCTCCACGTTACCCAGCTGCTTCACCTTGCCCATGGTCTCGGGGCAAATCCTGATATGCCCCAGCCCGCATTCGTCCGCCGCCTTAACGGCACGCGTCAAAGTATCGGTGGCAAGTTTTAGGGCTTCAAGGCGGGTTATGCTTCCGCAGGAGCCCGAGTGCACCACTATCCTGTCCGCACCCATGCAGTTCGCCGCGTTCAGGGTCTGCAATATATAGTCAATGCTCTTGTTCCGCTTCTCCTCCTCCACAGAGGACAAACTGATGTAGTAGGGGGCGTGAACCGACAGTCTTATATTCCCCTCCGCCGCCAAACGCCCAAAGTCCCTTGCGGAGTCGTCCGAAATCTTTACCCCTCTGCCGCACTGGTACTCAAAGGCGAAAAGCCCGTGCTTCTTCAGCCAATCGGGAACATGGTAGACGCTTTTGCCGCCGCTTGCGTAAAAGTCCTCGGAATTTCCCGCAGGACCGAACAGAGCGTATTCCTCATGCTTAAATTCCATTATAACCAATCCTTTAATATATATTTCTCAAGGCTGCGCTTTAGGTGAACGAACCAATTCTCCCTGTCTGACACCGCCTTAACCAGAATAGTGTACATTCCCATTCTGTTGCCGCCCCATATGTCGGTAAACAGCTGGTCTCCCGCAAGGGCGGTCTCCTTGGGCAAGAGCCCCATCTCATCGCACGCCCTCTGCAAAAATCTCCTGCGTGGCTTTAGAGCCTTGCTGTAGTATGGCTCGTTCATGGATTTAGCGAAGGCGCTGACCCGCTCCTCATTATTATTGGAAACAAGATAGGTACCGATACCCGACCTATGAAGCTCCTCGAACCATGCCTTGGTATAGTCGGGGGCGACCAAATCATCATATGTAACCAGAGTGTTGTCTATATCGAATATTATTCCCCTTATGCCTAAGGATTTAATATGTGAAATGTCCAGATCGTATATATTATCAATAAACATGCTCGGCTTAAACCGCTGCTTAAATCTGACCATAATATCCTCCAAAATGAAAAGGACTGCACCGGGCGCGTCTGCTCGTTACAGTCCCATTTAATCAACATTCTAAACCAATCGTCATATAACTTAGACAAGGAATGTCAATAACAGAAAATTAATACTTGCGCTTTCTTGCAGCCTCTGATTTCTTCTTACGCTTAACGCTGGGCTTCTCATAGTGTTCTCTCTTTCTAACCTCAGACAAAACACCTGCCTTGGCGCATGAACGTTTAAAGCGACGAAGAGCGCTGTCCAGCGATTCGTTTTCTTTAACTCTGATTTCTGCCATTATTACTTCCCTCCCTCCGAGTATTATACAACACTTAGAAGTCAAAAAAATTCTACCTGAACAATTATACTCGTTTAACCCTAATCTGTCAAGATATTTTGCAGAAATTTGTTATATTATTTTTGATTTTTTTTAAAGGCAGTTTTTTCGCCTTTGCGTATAATAAAATGAGGTGATTAAAATGTGCGGAATTGCAGGCTTTGTTAATTATAAAAGAGGTTTTAAGGACGAGGACAGACAGGTTTTGTTTAACATGGGCGAGGCCTTAAACAGGCGCGGCCCCGACGACAAGGGGGCTTATGTTGCCGACTGTCTGGGGCTGACTCACAGGCGGCTTGCGGTAATCGACCCTGAGAACGGGCGGCAGCCCATGGTTAAGCTGATAAACAACAATACATACGTAATCTGCTATAACGGAGAGCTTTACAACACAGAGGAGATACGCACCGAGCTATGCCTTTTGGGCTATGAATTTGACGGGCGTTCGGACACAGAGGTGCTGCTCACCGCCTATATACAGTGGGGAACGGAGTGCGTCAAGAAGCTCAACGGCATATTCGCCTTTGCCGTTTACGACAAGCGGCTTCGGCAGCTGTTCTTTGCCCGTGACGGCGGCGGCGTTAAGCCCTTCTTCTACAGTCTCATGGGCACTGAGTTCATATTCGGCTCGGAAATCAAGGCGCTGCTTAAGCACCCCTCTGTTTCCTCCGATGTTGACCGCTCAGGCATTGGCGAGATTTTCCTCATTGGCCCCGGCAGAACTCCGGGAACCACCGCCTTTAGGGATATTAAGGAGCTTAAGCCCGGCTGCTGCGGCATATTCTCTGAGGACTCCGGAATAAAAATTTGGCAGTACTGGAGCCTTCATGCTTATGAGCACACAGACAGTCTTTCCGACACGGTATATACCCTGAAAACTCTGATTTGTGACTCTATTAAGCGGCAGCTGATCTCGGATGTGCCGTTGTGCACCTTTCTCTCGGGAGGTCTGGATTCCAGCATTATTTCATGGGTTGCGGCAGAGGAATTTAAAAAGTCGGGGCGGGGCGCTCTCACCACCTACTCTGTGGATTACAAAGACAACGACAAGTATTTCAAAAAGACCTTCTATCAGCCCACGGACGATAAATATTTCATAGACCTGATGAGCGGCGCAATCGGCTCGGAGCACAAAACCGTAGTTCTTGATAACGACATGGTTGCGGACGCTTTGAGGGACTCAACCCTCGCCCGCGACCTGCCGGGCATGGCGGACGTTGAGTCCTCCCTGCTCCTGTTCTGCAAGGAGGTAAAAAAGACCCACACGGTGGTTCTCTCCGGAGAGTGCGCCGATGAGATTTTCGGAGGGTACCCTTGGTTCACCAACAAGGAAATGCTGGCGCAGGCGGACTTCCCTTGGAGCGGCAACACCAAAATCAAGGCGGAGCTTATTCGCGATGAATACATGAGTTTTGACCCGGAGGAGTACGTATTTGAGCGGTACATGAATACAGTCCGCTCCACTCCCAAAACAGGCTCCGAAACCCCTGCGGACGCCCGCATAAAGGAAATAACCATGCTTAATATACAGTGGTTTATGCAAACCCTCCTCTCCCGTAAGGACCACTCCTCAATGTACAGCGGGCTCGAGGTTAGAGTGCCGTTCTGCGACCTGAGAATACTGGAATATGCCTACAACATTCCGTGGGAGATGAAGGGCTATGCAGGCAGAGAAAAGGGGCTTCTGCGCAAGGCGTTCAGCGATATGCTGCCCCACGAGATTGTGTATCGGAAAAAGAGCCCGTACCCCAAGAGCCACAACCCCATATATACCAAAAACGTAGAGGGCAAAATCGAAGCAATTCTGGCAGACAAGAACTCGCCAATACTGGAGATTGTGAAAGCCCATAAGCTGAGAGAGCTGATTGACACAAAGGCGGGTATGTTCTCAAAGCCCTGGTACGGTCAGCTTATGAATTATCCCCAGATTTTGGCGTATATGTATATGATAAACGTATGGCTTAAGGAGTATGAGGTTAATATAGTGTAGGACTTTATACCGCCTTTCGTAAAGGCGGTTTGCAAGCACGGCAGGTCGCCGCAGGCGACACGTAAGGCGCGCAGTCGTGGGTTTATTACGAATTATCCGTATAATTTTTATTCTAACATTGGTATGTCTATCGCCCACCCCATTGCGCTCGCCGCCTCCGCCCCGAGCGCTGTCAGTTTTCCTCTTCGGGAAACCGATTGGGGCGTTGCCCCTCGTCGCACTATGCCTTTTCCGCTCACCATGCCGGTTCGGCAAGGCTTCGCTTTACAGGCATGTGCTCCTCTTTCCCAAAAAGTCTTTTTACTTTTTGGGAGCCCTGCGCCTGCTGCGCAGACGGCAGTTTTGATAAAGGCTTTGGCAATATTGCCGCCGGTGCAAGCCGAGTGTACAAACAGGGGTAATTCAAAAAACGGCTGCCGAGGAGGCAGCCATTTTTGTTCTATTCAACTGTATACATTGGGCTCAGCGGAATCATATTATCCATGCTGCTCCAGATGAGCAGCTTTGTTACTCCGTCATCGTGCTTGGGATAGTCAAACTCCTCATCGCCCTGAGCGCCTATATCATACACAGCGCAGTCTATTATGCTCTGTCCGTCGCTGTCATAGGTCACCGCAATTAGAGCGGCTCCGCCCTCAACTTCCGATGAACTGTAGGACACCTGCAGCTTTCCGTTTTCGTTATACGTTCCGCTGCTGATTGTATATCCCGCCGGGGTTCCCACTACGATCTCAACAGTTCCCAAAGAGCTGTCATAATCGCAGGTTACGGAATACTCGTCGCCCAAAGCCGTAAGTTCAGCCGAAGCTGTGCTTGCAGTGGCAGCCTCCGCATAGGAGGGTATATCCTCAACAGACATTGTAACGTCATTGCGCTTAGATGTCAGCGGGTGGCTTATACGAACCAGCTCATCGCAGAACCACTGGGAAATCATCTTTGCGCCGAATATATTAATATGTGTATTATCTGTTGTTCCGGTGCTGTAGTATGAGGACTTGGTAAAATCGCCCTCGGGCATATTCATAAATCTTGAATCCTTGGGATGAACATAGTTATATATATCCTTCGCCTGCTCCGTGCCCACCTCGTTAATATATCCGTTTACCTTTGAGTACAGATCAACAACCGGGAGACCCAGCTCCTGTCCCAAAGCCTTTGCCGCATTTACATATGCCTCCAGGCCTGCATCGCTCAGACTGCGGCGGCTGATCGAAGTGGTGATTATGGGATAAGCTCCCTTATCCAGAGCCAGTTTAACATAGTTCTCATAGATATTATGCTTATATGAGCCCTGAGTAAATCTGTCCCCTGACGGGTCTGTATACCTTGCCGCATCATCGCTCTTTGAGTCGTTATGACCGAACTGGACAATAAAGTAATCTCCGCTCTTAATGCTATTCTTTATAGTGGTGTAGTTTTTCTCGCTTAAAAAGCTCAGAGAGCTTCTTCCGCTGATAGCCAGGTCGTTTATCTTAACGCCGCTACCAAAATAATTCTGGAGCACAGCCGCCCAGCCTGTTCTGGGGAAGTTCTTCACATCATATGTGCACGCCGTAGAGTCGCCCGCAACATAAACCGTGGGGTTTGAAGCTATGCCATAGGAATAGGTATATGACTTTGACAGCTCAACAGTCTTATTGTCAATATCCTCGTAGGATTTAATCTCAATTATGCAGCCCTCGCTGACAGGAACAGCGTCCTTGTCAATATAAATTATTCTCTGGTCGCCGTCATAGCACTCGGGCTTTTCGCTGTACTCCTTAATGTTAAACACCTTTGAGCACAATTTCTGACTGCGGTCGCTGCTGTAAACAGTGGCTTCGATTGCTTCCTTGCCGGTCTTGTTGTTAATCGAGTCTGTGTACACAATATGGCTCAGGTAGCAGCCCTCCGCAGGGGTAACAACCACGTTGCCCTCACTGTTTGAAACAGCGGCTCTCTCTATGACAATGGGAACGATACCCGGTACGAAAATCGTAAACTCTTTTGTATCGCTAACCTCGCCTCTCGTAATTGTGGCCGTGAGCACAACAGTGTTGTCAACGCCGTTTGCCGGGTTGACGCTTCCGTCCGCTCCCACAATCTGAGGATTGCTGCTCGCCCAGGTTATAGTCGTGCCTCTTCTGCCGCTTGTGGGCAAGTCCAGATTCTTTTTAACCGCAGAAGTATCCCCCAGAGTCAGCGCCTCCTTGGCGTCCGCCACAGCTCCCGCATCGTCATTGTCCGCAGGCACCGTCAGGTGGAAGGTCTTATATAGGAATATATTCGGATAGTCCTGATATGAGAACACGCCGGTGAAGTCCACCTGTGTATCAACAGTGGTGGCATTAACTTCACCGCTCTTGCTGATAACCGCCTCGTTTGAGGACTCCCAGGAAACGTCCGGGTCACCGATTGATGTTTTAATAGTATCGAACAAGTCAAGGTCGTCATAAACCTCGTTTTCCGACTCATTTGTGCCCTTGATACTGTCAAAGGTAATCGCCTCAATCTCGTCCACGACAGCGTTGCTCACAAAGTCTACCTTTACCGTTATGTTCTTCTCAGGCATAACAAAGGTGCTCTCCCGCATTCCCGTCCCCTTATTAAGAGGAATAGTATCGTCGCTCAGGCGAACATTTCCCAGCAGAGCGTTTGAACCCGGGGTTGCCTTTATGGTAACCGTCTCCCCTGCCCTTGCGGGAACAACCTGCTTTTCTTCAAAGGTCGCCCCGTAGAACGTGGGCTTTGTACCGACGCCAAAGGCGTAGTATGACTTACCCGCCTCTACATCAAAGGAGAAAAATCTTGTGGCAACATCCGCCGTCACATTATAAATCTCTGTACTGATATTATTGGCATCAACAACCCTAAAGCCCTTGCCCACAGAAACCTTTGCCGCGATGGAAAAGGTTCCCGTCCTGGTAGTATCAATCTTGAGAGCGGGGCCCGTTACTACCCCTGCTTCTTCGTCAACCTTTGCGTTGTCACCGGAAGTATTTTGCAAATTTCCCGTAAACTTAACCTCGTCCACAGTTGCTCCGCTTCCGGCATACTTCAAGTTTTCCATTGCCGTAACCGTAATACCGTTAAAAGCCTGAACGGGCACATCCTTAGTCATAGCCGCACTGACGTTCCAGATTTCAACATCTGCCGCTGAAACCGTTACAGCCCCAAAAGCCGTTAAAATCAGCGCAAAAGCCACAACCAAGCATCCTAATCTTCCTAATCTCTTTTTCATTTGCACCTCTCCTTTTCCCCGCCTTACAAGGCGGCATTGTAAATACCTATGTAAGCATTATACCATATATATACATAAAATAAAATATCCAGAAAAAATAAAAAAGAATACCAGATTGCAATATTCTTATATAAATTAAGTATTTTTTGCCAAAATAATAATTTTCCATTTTAGGCAAAATAGAGAAACTGCCCACTCTCACATTACTGAAAAGATATATTATCTATATTTTGATAAAGGCTTTGTCGACATTGCCGCCGCGGCTTGGGTGTGACCCAATATCTTTGATGTTGGTTGGCACGCAGTATTCCGATTTAGTTATAGCAGGCAATGTCGATAATAAAACTAAGTTGTTGCTGATGAGGGCGGAATATGGGCTCGGCAATTGTTCCAAAGGCAAAGCCTTTATCAAAACTATTGGTGAAAAATAACTCCGGCACACAGTAATTCCCCAAAATAGCTCTTTAAACAAAAAGAGAGGCGCACAGCCTCTCTCCGCTTCTCAAATATATATTATGCCGCTTCCTGACCGGTAACCTCGTCAACAGTCTTAACGACACTGTGCTTAATAGGCTTCCACTCAACCTTCTTAAACAGAGCGATAACCGCAATAAACACGTACGACATCATAAACACCGGGAAGGAAAATATGTATCCTATCTTCTTGTACCAAACGCAATGTATCTGTTTCCATTCGGTTGTTGTTGTAATAACGCCCAGAATAAAGAACAAACCGTAAAAATTCAAAAGCGTTTGCATGAGCGCGTTAACAAGAGCATGGGTCTCGGGAGCGCCCGTCGCTATCGCAACGGGGATTGCAATCAAGTTAAGCAGCACGCTGAACAATGTGAGCAGCATTGCGGGCATAACCGTCATAAGCATATCCATGCAGGAGAAGCTTCCCTTAAGCATACCCCTAAACAGCTTTCCGCCGTAGTTGGCAAACACCTGATAAAATCCCTTTGCCCAGCGCAGTCTCTGCGAATAGGACTGACTGAACTTGGTGGGCTGCTCATCATAAAGGACAGCCTTAGCAGCATATCCGATTTTTCTGCCCTTTGCAACAGAGTCACAGGTAAACTCAATATCCTCGGTCAGCAGATGGTGAATCCAACCGCCGTTTTCCTCAATAACATTGGCTCCGACCAAAAAGCCTGTTCCCGATATAGCGCAGCTTGTTCCCAGCTGCATTCTGGAGTTGTTCAGGAAGCGAGCCTCTCTCAAGAACCACAGTGAGTACGCCGAGGAAATCCAGTTGCTGTCAAAATTCTTTGAGTTACGGTAGCTTGTGAGAATATCATAGCCGTTGTCAAAGACCTTGTTCATCTCAGCAACATAGTTTCTGTCCAGAATATTGTCCGCATCAAAAACCATGTACCCCTCATAGCCTGCGTCCGCGTAGTCCTTCTTGATTATCTTAAACAGCCAGTCAAGAGCGTAGCCCTTTCCCACCTGAGCCTTGTTAAAGCGTTCATAAACAATAGCGCCTGCATCTCTTGCAACCTGAGCCGTATCGTCCGTGCAGTTGTCCGCAATAACAAACACGTCCAGCTTATCCGCGGGATAATTCTGATTTTTAATACTGGCGACCAGATTTCCGATAACGTCTCTCTCGTTACGAGCTGAAATAATCGCCGCAAACTTGTGCTGCGTTTTGGCATTAAACCTCTGCTCACCCTTAAACAGTCCCACAAACAAATAGAAGAACTGATAAGCATAGCAGATTGTAAACAATATGGAAATCACCGCATTGAAAATAATAACTGCTTTCATAAATATCCCCTTTTTTAATATTCATTGATTAAAACGCTTTACTGTTTATTTTCAATACTAACTTTATTCTTAAAATATAAACAAATTATAAACAAATCATTAATTTTTTATAAATATAGTGTTATTTTACCATTTCACTTTATTACCGCCAAAAAACGACAGTTATTTGTTCAATTCTCACAATAATTTTCGAGCAGGTTTGTGAACAATTCACTAACATCTAACTCTCTTTCCAGGTATATCTCATCTGCCAAAATTGCCTGACCGATTAGCATACCGAGGCCGTTCATAATCTTATTGCCCTTCTTTTCCGCATAAGCCAAAAATCTTGTCTTTGAGGGGTTATATATTAAGTCCGCCGCAAGAGCTTGCTTCGGCAGCCCGTCAATAAATGACAAATCCGTATAGTCCCCCTCCACGCCACTCATGCCTAAAGGAGTGGCATTGATTAGAATATGGCAGTCCCCGATATATTTATTTATTGTCAAGGTCTCCGAGTTATTCCACAGCAGCTCCGCCTCTGTGTCTATAACCCCCTCCTCTTTCAGCTTCTCAATTCTTGCGCATATGTCTGCCGCCTTTTTCGGGGTTCGGTTGAGAATAACTATTCTTTTTGCCCCCGACACTGCGAATTTAAGCGCCAGAGTGGACACAACTCCACCTGCGCCCAGAATAACTATATTTTTGCCCTTTACGTCTGCGCCGCAGCTGTTAAGAGACAAGATAAAGCCTCTGGCGTCTGTGTTGTAGCCGTACAGCTTTCCCTCTCGGATTTTCACGGTGTTTACCGCTCCGAACAGCCTTGCGTCCTCGTCAATCTCCTCCAAATAGGGAATAATATCAACCTTGTGAGGCATGGTCAGATTAAAGCCCGTCACGCCGCTGCCGATTGCTCTCTCTACATACTCTTTAAGACCGCCCTTTTTAACATGAACCTTTTCATATTCGTAAGGCACATAGAGAGCATTAAGCACCATGCCGTGAACAACAGGGGACTTGCTGTGCTCAATAGGGTCGCCTATAACGTTGAGCTTGATTTTATTCATCCTCATCCGCCCCTTTAAGTTCCTCCAAAAGGAAGTCAATGGCAAGGAGATATCCTCTAAGTCCCAAACCGCAAATCTGACCTATGCAGCCCGCAGCAGTAACCGACCTATGTCTGAACTCCTCCCGCTTGTGTATATTGCTGATATGAACCTCAACCGCAGGCAGGTTTACCGATTTCAAGGCGTCAAGTATGGCATAGCTGTAGTGAGTGTACGCCCCGGGGTTTATCACAATAGCGTCACAGCTGCCGAGGGCGTGGTGAATAAAGTCGATAATCTCCCCCTCTCCGTTGCTCTGGAGAACGATTGCCTCCGCTCCCAGATTGGCGGCGTAGTCCTCAATCATGCTCTCCAAGTCCTGATATGTAACCTTGCCGTAAACATCCGGCTCTCTGACCCCCAGCATGTTAATATTGGGTCCGTTTATAACCATAATTTTCATACATCTCTACCTCTTTTACATATATTCAAAGGATTTTGTTCCTATGCCAACTATTTTATTCTATTTAAGCACGTCTGTCAATAGCCTGCACCCTTTAAAATAAAACCATTTTATGAAAACGGTTTCCGGACTTCCTTTGCAAAAAAAGTCGAAGCAAAGTGAACTTTGCTCCGACAATGCACATCTACGGTTATTACCTAAAGCTCTTTAGGTAAACCTCTTTATACCAATCCTGCTGCCAGTCCTCACTTCCTACGCCCTCACCGAAATCCATAGGCAATTTCGGCTTGTCTATTACCACACGGTTTAAATTCTCTATATATTCAACGTCGCAATCAAAGGCTTCGGCAACCGCTCTCAATGGTACCACCGTTCTGTTTCCCACAATCTTTGGAACTGCATCAAGAGTTATTACCTCTGTTCCGTTGCCCATTTCGGGATTGTCTATCTGCATAACAACAGTGCGCTCGTCATTTGTTGCCGTTATCACTCCGTCACCATCGTCATAGGTAACCTCCGCACCCAGGGATTCAAATATAGCTCTCACCGGCACAAGCAACCTGCCGTTTTCTTCTATGGGATCTTGATCAAACTCAAGCTGCTCACCCTGAGAGAATACTGCTGCGCTCTCCTGTTCAAATTTTGCACCTACTATATATGGATCGTATTCTGTTCCGCTTCCTGATAAAATCTGATAATTCTTTTCATTTAAGTAAAACGCCGGGCGTATTCCGTATGGACAAGCTGCCATATGAGCATCGTATCCTATATCACCATATACATATGTAATACTGTTTCCGCTCGGCGTTCGCAAACAATATCTATTGTGCTTAATCTCGCCAAACTGTGAATCTCCATAGCTTACCGATTGATTTTCAGCAAATTCTGTTCCCACCGCAGCAACGCTTCCGAAATTACTCCACAATCTGTATATTTGCCGTACGTCAGGCAAAAAGACCGTATCACTCACCCTATACATTGCGCCTTCTACATGGTTTAATTCTGTTACATCCGAGTACAAAAACCCCCTGTCACCTCTTCCATCGCCGTATATAAGTGCATTAGATTGAAATACATCACTTACGCCATTGGTCGATAAATCCTTGTCGGCGCTTGCCAATATCTGCCACTGGCTGACTGTCTTCATGACATTTAATTCACTACTCGTAAAATTCTGTAAAGAAACAAATCCATCTTCTGTATCATATGCCAAATCAGCACTTCCACCCCAGACCGAAGTTGGCGAATAACCGCTCGGCCATTCTATATTCCCTCCTACCTCTGTCGCATTAAGCCATGTTCTGATTTGAGATTCTTCCCAAAAACCGCTGCCAAATTCCTGATGTTTTGATCTGTCCACCAACACATTAAGATTGGTAACTCCCACATCATACGCCTTAAAGCATAGTATCTTATCACTTAACATCAGTATACCATTTTCGTCATCTATGTCAGCACATTTCCAGATAATAGGCTCATTGTTGTACTGACCTAATTGAATATATGTACCGATGGCTATATTATCTGCAGCAAAGCAAACATTTGCTCCATATGTAATTGTAAATATAATTGTAATAATAAAAGAAATACATATTTTTTTCATAAACTCTACCTCGAAAATATAAAAATTAATTAACTTAATTGATTACCGTTAAATGTTAAATTACCACCCCAAAAATTTTGGATTTTGGCACTCCAATTGTTATTGACAAGTCCATTAGTAATATCATAAATGATATCACCATTATAGTTATCATATGCATTTCCAGCATGACCTAAAAAATCACTATATTTTTGCATATGACCGTTATTCCAAAGTGTAATGTGATTTCTGTTACTGTGTCTATATTGATTACCATTCGAACCGGGAGAGTACGTATAATTTTGCTCATTAGGTCCTCCAGAATATATACAAATTGGTGTCCTATTATCATAGATAAACGTTTTGAACTCATTTACTATGGTAGAAAACCTCCACACTTTTTGCGTAATGGCGGCTTCCGTTCCATCAATTCCTTTTCGCCCTGTTATCAACGAATTATCATATTCGATCTGAAATGTAACCTTAGTGTTTGTCACCTTTTCGCCATTTACTATAGCTCCGTTACTGTAAACAGCTGTTTTGGGATTATTAACACAACTCTTTATATCCTGAATAGTTTGCGTAAATTCCTGATCGGTAGTGGAACTGTTTATTTCAGCAAAATACAATCCCGGTTGTATTGCAATTATATCAAATAAATCGTGTTCCTTATTTTTTGAGTCTGTATATCGTCCCGTATTTGCCAAATTTCCAATAAGAGATAAGCTGTCCGGTTTACCCAGTGTAAAAGGTACCCACAATAATTTTTTACCACGCGAATGTACGTAATCAGAAACAGCCTGCAAACATAGGCGTTCCGGACTATTATTTTCTCGTATTTCCGGAGTTTCACGCCCAAAATACATTCCCTTGATCAAAGAAGGATTTATACTGGGAAGATCATCAGAATACACTGTTGTCAAATTTGTGTATATTTCATCAACTGCCGACAAATATAGATCTGAAAAATCCCCCTTGTCCGTATCTGTAATGGCATACCCATTAAAATGCGGTGTTCCCAAATACAACTCGGGAAATTCATTTGGTCTTTCGTTTGTACCTAAGGCATTGTAAGCGTTCACGATGTTGTGTATTATTCTTCTGTAATAGCTATCACATCCGGAAACCACCTTTTGCTTTACATTTTTTGATATTATTTCCGAATATGACAGAGACGGTGAATCTTTACCAATATTCGCATTTGAAACAGGCTCACAATCAAAATCCAAATCGCGAATTGATATTGCAAAAGCAACTTTTGTATTTTTAAACAATTTTAAGTAGTTGACGAAAAACTTCTCGCTATATTGAAATTTTTCATCTTCACCCGTTCCGTAATATCTTGGCCACAACCCATCATTATTGCCGCAATATGAGTCATATAAAACCATGTATATCGTTTTGTTGCCGACAACAACACTTGAAGCTTTTGAAATATCTACTGTTGTGCTGAAAGCATTATTTTTGCTGCTAATAAAGCGTAAATATACACTATCCCCTTGCTCAACACCTATTTCCAAATCACCGTCACTACTGATTTGTTCATAAGGATATGTGAAATTACTGTCTCTGTAGGCTGCAACAACTACATCAGCAGCACCTATTGATTCCGTAGAGAATTTATATGTACCGCTTGATTGAGCCACAAACTCCATAACGTATTCTTCACCAACTCCCGCTGAAATAGTGTAAGTAACTGCGTTATCCTCATCCGGACTTTCTATCGTCTGAGTTGTTTTTGTTGCTTCTCCATTAAACAGTTTTGCCTCTGTTGAGAAAACTCCTAACTGCCCCAGTTTATTATTGCCGCTGCTGTATATTTTTCCATTAACGTCAACACAAACGCTAAAATCATATCCTAGAGTTATCTTCTTTATATTTTTTCCAGACAGAGTTGTTGACAGCTTTGGCGCCAACACAGAGCCTCCTTGGTAGAAACCAAGCTGCCCGTCTAAATTATAGCCCCAACCGTAAACAGAACCACTTTCGGTAATTGCCAGAGCGCTGCTCTTTCCGGCGCTTATTGCCATCACGTTACTTAGATTAGGAACTTTTGTGGGCACATATCTGGAAACTCTGTCTTCATACCCCAAATCACCGCTTCCATTGTCACCCCAAGCATATACATTGCCCAAATTTGTCAGCGCAAGACAGAAGTCCATACCTGCGGATACATCAACGAAATGCTCATTATTTCCCAATGTTGCATCTACTTTTGCCGGCGTTGAACGGGAGGTTTTTAAACCGTTTCCAAGCTGACCTTCAAAGTTACCACCCCAGGTATATATACCGTCACTCGCAAGAGCGGCAACATAATACTCACCGACACTCACTTTGATAAAATCAGACTTATTTGTTATTTTAACCGGATTTTTGTAATTTGTAGTATTGCCCTGACCCAACTGACCGTTTTCGTTTTTTCCGACTCCCCAAAGAGTACCGTCATTTTTTAGGAATAAGCTAAACTCCGTTCCTGCAGCAATTTGCTTAACATCTGAAATACCCGGCATTTTAGTGGCAGTTCTGACTTTTCCCGGAAGACTGCCGGTCATTGGATTATTACTGTTACTTCCCCAGCACCAAACGTCACCGTTTTTATCAAGAACAAGATTGTGATTTTTGCCTCTTGAAACCTGTATAGGTTTCTGAATCCCTTCTATTACCGTTGGATATGAAACAATAGTAGTACTGTCCGTTCTGTCCGCAAAATACCCCTCGCCCCATGCGACAACCTGACCGAGTTCGTTTATCGCAAGGGTTTGATTTCTATACGAGTCGACTTGATTAATCGCATATGGATATTCCACATCATAAGGAGCCACGCCGTGTCTTCCAAGGCTGCAATCACTGTTAATCATATATCCAAAACGCCATACCGCTCCGTTATCATCCACTGCAACGCAGTTTTGTGTGCTGACAGCTATTCCTGTAACCGTCTTGCCCGCAAGACCCGTGATTTCCTCATATTTATTGGTATTATATTGAGAACCGTATGCATTATTGATATACAGCCTATCACTCATAAATAAAGTTATAACACCGCTCGCTGCTATATTACTAACAACTATCCCGGTATCATACGGATGTGCAACACCGGTGGCTGAGTTCGGCAAAGAGGTACACAATTGATTACTGCTATTACTTCCCCATACATACATATGTCCGTTACAATCGATTGCAACCGTGTGCTCTGAACCACATTCAACCTGTACAGGCTTTTCGACTTCCTCAGGATAACCAACTTGATACGAAGAATTTCTTCCCATACCATGCAAGGTTCGGTTTGAGTCGTTATAAAATGTATGATAATCTCCGGCAGCTATCAGTGTAGATTGCGAAGCGATTTTATACGGTTCGGTAATAGTTGTCGCTGATGTACTGCAAATTTGACCGTAACGGTTGTTACCCCAACCATATACATCCCCATTTGTTTTTAAGACAATAACATGTTCTGCTCCAACTCTTACATCCAAAACATCGTTCATAATCTGTGTCGGCGAAGCAACGTCCTGATTTGTCCCATTGCCAACCTGATATGAGTTATTTCTACCCCAACCATACAAAATATTATCTTTTGTCAAAGCAAATGTTGTATTACCTCCTGCTGCAACTTTCACAATATCTTTTTCCCAAGATCCGGTTATTTCCACAAAGCTATCATGTGAAACGGTATCACCGGTTCCCAGCTGTCCATATGTGTTATCACCCGACACAAAAACGCTTCCATCGTTGATATATATAATATGATTTGTGCCGGCAGACACAATTCTGTCACGAATGTTACCTTGACTACCATTAATTTGATATATACACAAAGTTCCCGACAAACTCATAATATAAATCTTTTCATTGAGCAAGGCGGATTTGCCTGTGTCCATACTCAAACTGCTGCTTACGCCGCTGCTCCAGGTATTGGTGGCAATATCATATATCTGAACGTTAGTTCCTGCATAATAACCGCCCACAAGATAAATCCTACCGCCGTACAAATGAGGTGTTGCCCCTGCCGTTGCATAAGGCATATTTGCGCCTGTTGACCATGTTCCGCTTTCCATATCATATATTCTGACGGTGTTCACCATGTCAGAATATTCAAGCTCACTATCCGTAGCACCACCCATAAAATACACTTTGTTGTTCGCAGTACACACCATTTCCTCATAAAGATTTGTATAACCGGAACCTCCCGATAAAAACTCATATGAATTGTCTGATGTATTAACGCAAAGTATGTCTCCCGAATTTCCAAAGTAGAATATATGATTATAATATTCTCCCGGCTGTGTGCACAATACAGGGCAATCCGTACCACCATAAGTCAAATATGAAATTGAGTAACCATTTATATCATAGACATCTACGTTAAAATAATCTTGGGCAACATCCATATCATATTCAACATAGGTTCCGCCGCTAAAATATATCCTGTCGTTACAAGCTATTACTCCTCCGTAGAACTTGCCACCACTACTTGCGTATCTCACTACGTGATATGTATTGTTTACAATATTATATATCGTCATCTTATGCGGTGATCTCCAACCGTCACCATCAGCCGCCCACCATGCAGAATATTCATATATTTTGCCGTCATAAAAAACAGGTTGAACCATATAAGAATCCGATGTATAACCTCCTGTCAGTATTGTCCATGCTCCGGTAGCAGGATTGTACACCCTATTATATTCGCCGACCAGATATATCATCCCGTTGTACTCGTACAAATCGCCGCCCGTGCTCAGTCCGGAATTAACATCATATGTCCACGGGTTACTCTGCCCTGTAGCAGAGTTAGACATAGGCATAATTTCATTTTCGGGCGACCAGTAGGAAATAGCGTATTTCACCTTGGTATCAACAGACTGAACGCTATCTCCCAGCAGAATACTGTCCTCAAGGACTACATCACTGGATTTTTCGCCGTATACCTCAGATGTCACGCTGATAACATATTTCTCATAGGAGGTAGGCAGGCTTTCAAATGTAACTATTCCGTCCTCTCCCGTTGTCAGCGTCTGACCGCCCACGGTTACCGCCGCTCCGGGAATCGGATCGATTCCGTCTGTAACGTAGACCTCTAAATCCCTCGCCCCTATATTCATAGCGGCGTACTCCCCGGTGGGCACCTGTACCACTTCATAGGAAATGTCATCGGCATTAACGTTACCGATATTCTCATCTTCTGTGTTTTCACTTTCACCCTCGTCTACAGGTTCCTCTGTGAGCTCAGGCGTTGACGTTGGCAGCTCTGCCTCTGCAGTTGGCTCCGACTGTTCCTCTGTGGCTTGTTCTCCTGTGATTTCTTCTTCGGTTTGCTCCCCTGTAATTTGCTCATCTGTGTTCTGCTCCTCCGTGATTTGTTCACCAATCACTTCTGTTAAATCGGAGTCCTCGCCCTCTGCAAAAACAATGCTCGCATTAAATACGCACAGCATTAATGATAACGCAAGAAACAAACTTAGGACTTTTTTCATAACTTTCGCTCTCCCTTTTACTTGTTTTTTATATATTATACCCCTGTTATAAATGACTGTCAATTATTTCCA